>OIXG01001379.1_pt1 | contig 23466 bp, 16 predicted proteins | sample 1587731 | NCBI WGS metagenome assembly OIXG01 (sample SAMEA3888908, study PRJEB22519) | human gut metagenome | biome: human gut; feature: human-associated habitat; material: faeces | place: Denmark | collected 2010
AGGCAGATGTTAAGCGAAAGGTCGTTGCCCTGCTGGATCAGGTCTTTCCTGAATACGAAACCGCTTTTACCAATATGTTTGGCGATACTTCCATGGCAATTTTGCAAACCTGTCCTACGCCAAAGGAATTATCCGAGATGCCTTTTGAGGAGCTTTGTCATCTCATCGAAGTCTCCAGCCACAAGCGTTTCCGCATGGCGAAAGCCCGGGAGCTTCAGGAGCTTGCGCGCAATTCTTTTGGCTTCGCCATGGCCGGCGATGTTTTCAGCACGATGATCCGGCTCTACGCAAAGCACCTCGATTTCTTAAAACAACAGGTCAGGGAAATGGACCGCAAAATCGCTGAGATCATGGATACCCTGGACACGCCGATCACTACCATCACCGGCATCGGTCCGACCCTTGGCGCGTACATCCTCAGCGAGATCGGAGACATCAGCCGTTTTTCCTCCGCGGCAAAGCTTGCCGCCTACGCGGGGATCGATCCAACCATGCGGCAGTCCGGCGAATACAACGGCGTCAGAAACCGTATGTCCAAACGAGGCTCGCCTTATTTGCGGCACGCCATTTGGCTGGCGGCTTCATCGGCGGTGCTCCACGATCCGGCGCTGAAGCTTTATTTCCAGAAAAAACGGGATGAAGGGAAGCCCTACATGGCGTCCGTGGGCCACGCCTGCAGGAAGATGGTCTCCATCATTTACGCTGTTATGAGAGGCAACAAGGCCTATGTACCGTGTATCCCAGGCGAAATTTCTGCTTGACAAATACATAGCCGGTCTGTGCTAAAATCGAACGGCCTTCACCACTCGAAAAACCCTCCTGTAAAGTTCAGCTTTTCGCCCAAAACCGTTCCCGCAAATATCGCCAAAAAGTTACCGCCACAACGCTGTTTCAAACCGCTTTTCATCCCAGTTTTCAACTTCTCGCACAAATGGCCCACGTTTGCTTTCACGGGCGAAAGTGGGTACACACTCGCCTTCGCCAACAGGATCGCACACAGCGGCTCACACGGCGAAACACGGGCCTTCCGGACGGGGCCGCTATCACTACCATCGACACGTACTGCACGTTTACGAACATCCCCGGTCCGGGTATCAGAACGGCGTACTTTGCCGCTTTTAGGCCTTGATCCGGTATGCTCCCGAAGAACGCAGAGAGCCTCGGGACAGCGATGCGCTTATGCGCGTCGCTGCTCCGAGGCGTCGCGGCCCCGCCGGGCTGCGTGATCTTTTTCGCTTCTGCCGAAGTTGCGGCTTGTACGCCCTGTGCTCAAGACTTTCTGCGCATGCGAGGCATGGGCGGTATCACCACCCTCGGCGTACTCCGCATATTGTCGAAACTCCCGGTGCCCGCTTGTCAAAATGACTAATTTGCTATTCCCTTGACCTGACAGATTCTTCTTTGACTCCAGCAGCACAAAACATTATCTCTTTTTCTTTACAGATACCGGAAGAACCAGCGGGTGCCCCGCTGGTTCTTCCGCTTTTGCCTGTATTTCCCTTACTTTCCCTGATAGGCACGATAGAGGAGCGTCACGATCTGAGCCCGGGTGCAGCTATTGCCCGGTCCGAACAGGCCATTGCCGATGCCCTTGGTGACGCCGTTTTCCACGGCCCACGCCACAGCGTCGGCGTAGTAGCTGTCGGCGGGAACGTCGCTGAATGTGACCTTGCTTCCGGCCAGCTTACCCAGGACCCGGTACAGGAACGTCACGCTCTGAGCTCGGGTACAGGTGGCGTCAGGGCTGAATTTGCCATTGCCCGTTCCGGTGGTGATACCGTTCTCCACCGCCCACGCGACTGCCTTCGCATAGTAGCTGCTTGCGGACACATCCGCGAAGCTGCTCATGCTCTTCGGCTCAGGACTGCCTGCCGCCCGCCACAGGAAGGCGACGATTTGTGCGCGGGTGCAGGGCTGATTCGGCCCAAAGAGGCCGTTTCCGATGCCGCCGGTGATGCTCTTTTCCTGCGCCCACTTCACGCCCTCGCAGTAATAGGCGTTGGTGGGCACATCGCTGAACAGACTTGTCTCAGCCTCCTTGGCAAAGGCAGCGTTGACCTCAACCTTGCTGGCAGGCATGGTGAAAGTATATTCGCCGCTACCCTTATCAGTCAGCTTCAATTTGTCGCCGTTTTTGTCGGTCACAGTGAGGTCATCCAATTGATAGCCGCTGTCAGGCTTGACTGTGATGGTCACAGTATCGCCCTTGGATGCGCTCTTGGGACTGACAGTCACCGTGCCGTTCTTGACACTGGGCACAGACACGATGTAGCTGTTGTCGGCGGAACCGGAAGAATGACTGCTGGAGGAGCCGCTCAGCGTGGAGAACATTGCTGCGGGGCTGGCGGCAGAGGGCGCATACGCGTCCGTTTCTCCATAGCGGACCACAAAGGTATAGCTGGTGCCGCTGGCAAGGCCCGTAAACTCCGGATAATCCTGCCAGGTCTCGCCGCCGTCCCTGCTGTACTGTGCGCTGGCTCCGTTTTCATTGGGAGTCACGGTGCTTAGGATGATGCTGGTCTGCGTGCAGGTCTTCAGCGTCGGCGCAGCGGGAGCGGCCTGCTCTGCCTTTTCGGTCGTGCGGTTGATGGTGAATTCGTCCAACACGCTGCCATCGTTGGTCCGATAGGTGGTGATTTGGAACTGACTGTCGGACACGGAGACCTTGGAATAGGTGGGCGTGCGCTCCTGGCTCTTCACTGCCGCATAGTTGAAGGTCTCGTTTTTGATGTCATAGTACTTGCTGCCAGAGGCGGAGTTTGCAGTAATGTAGAGGATATCGTCCGTATCGGTGACGCTGTTCTTCTCGGCGGTATCATACTCCGCTGCATCGGTGACGGGTGTCAGACCGTCCATCATGTAGCTGCGGACATACACGTGGTCGTGGCCCTGCAGCACCACATCGATGTCCAAGGCCTTGAACACGGGAACCAGTTCGTTTCTCCGCTGAAGAATGTCATTTTCCGTTGCGTGGTTTGCTACGCTGTACACCGAGTGGTGCATAGCAACCACTTTCCAGGCGGCATCGGTGTTCTGGGCAATGGCATCCTCCATGAAGGCCTTGTGCTTGGCGGTACTCCTGTTGTTCACATTCAGCACCATGAACAGCGTATTACCATAGCGGAACCAGTAATCCGCGCTGGCAGCGGTCTTTCCCTTGTCGCTCTCGTTGGGAACGTTGAAGTGCTGGTCATAGGAATTGCTGGCGGAATCGTGGTTGCCCACCACGGTGGCCACCGGCAGGTCGTACAGCTGACTCTGCTCCAGGTAGGCGCTGTACTGTACCTCGTTGTCCGCCGTGTTCACCTGGTCGCCTGCGGACAGCAGGAACGCCGCGTCAGGTACTTTTTCAACTGCCGCTTTCAGCGTCTGTGCCCAGCCGCTGTTATCACTGTTCAGATTACCGCTGGCACCCAGCTGGGGATCGCCTGCAAACAGGAACTTAAATGCGCCGCTCTTGGCGGTGGTAAAGGTATGGATCTCAGAGGACGTGTCCCCGTTCACCAGCTGATAGGCGTACTGCGTTCCCGCTTCCAGTCCTGTGACGGTGCACTGGTTGGAGTAGAATCCGGACTTGTTGGCTTGTGAAGCAAATGCCGTTACCGTTTTTGCGTCTGCAGGCATAGTGCCGTTTGCCAGATGGTCTGCTTTGACGATCAGAAGGGTTCCGGCCTCGGGAACATTGGCATACCAGGTGAAATTCATCTGGCTCTCGTTGGAACCGGGATTCAGAGAAATGCTGTTTTGCACCACCTTGACGGCCTTTTCAAAGTGCATCGCCGTCATGTCCATATAGATGTCGGAGCTGTTGGAACGGCCCTGATGCAGTTCCACGGCCACGGTGTTCTCCCCTGCCCGCAGGCATTTCAAAATGGCGGAGTCCGTCACGTGGATTTCCCCGGTCTTGGGGTCAGCGGCATTGGAGCCGCCGTACTGGAGGTTTCCGGTGATGCTGTCCGCGTCAAAGGCGGCGATCCGCTGACCGTTCAGATAGACAATGGCTGCGTCATCGTAGAGGATGCTGCCGGTGATGGCCTTGACTTCCGTGGGATCGTCCACGGTGACGGTGGTGCGGAAGAAGAAGGCCTCCTTGTCCGTGCCATCGGTTTTGTACTGGCTCAGCAGGGTATTGGGCGTGCAGCCGCCGCCAAGGTCCTTGATCTCGCCTTTTTTCGCGCCGAAGCTGCCCTTTCCGGTTTTCCAGGCGCTGTCGTCAACGCCGGGCAGGGTCCAGGCGGTGCGGTTGCTTGCGCCGACGGCAGGGTCCGTGCCGTCATCCAGATAGCGCCAGAGCGTATCCGCCGTGTTGATTTCCCGCTGAACCGTCTTTTCCGCCACCGCCTTCAGCACAGGACGGCCCAGAACTTCGTCCATCGTCCAGACATTACCGAAATCCCAGCCAAGCGCCTCATAGGTTGCCTGATTTTTCAGCTCCGCCGCGGTTTTATCTGCGCCGTTCTTATTATTGGCGGCGCCGCCGGAGACGGTCTGTCCGTTCACCGTAATGTCCGCGCAGGCAAGGTTCTTCTGATAGGTCGTGTTTTCATCCACGCCGTTGTTGCGGCCGCAGATGCGGGCCAGATTGTCCGTGCCCTTGATACCGCCATACAGGGCCACGTTGCCGGTCATGCGGGTGCCGTTATAGGCATAGCCGCTGATAAAGCCCATGTTGTTCATGCGGGAGACGTAATTGCCGCCAGCATAGCAGTTCTTTACTGTGGCAGATCCATTATGGTTAAAGGCGGTAATGCCGCCGGTCTCCCAGTTGGATTCCAAATCCCCCAGGAAGTAGCAGTTCTCAATGGTACTGTAATTTTCCGAAACCAGGCCGCCGTTGCGGTGTCCGCCCTTGACGGTACCCAGTGCATAGCATTGCTCAATAGTGCCGTAGTTTTTGATGCACAGGGCGGCGCGCCAGCTGTTGTCCGGGGTATAGGGGCCGTCGATCTGAACATCGGCAAGGCCCAGGTTTTTGACGGTGCCGTTGTTCTGGAGGATCAGCGCGGCGGAAGCGTCCGTGGCGCTGACCGTCAGGCCGGAGATGGTGTGGCCCGCGCCGTCCAGGGTCCCGTTCAGTTCCGGAATGGGCTGGAAGACCCCGCTGAGAGTTAGGTCCGCTTTCAGGGTAAAGCTGGCGTCCGGATGCTGGCGGATCAGGTCCAGATCCGCCGCCGTATGAATCTCATAGGTCTTGTCTTCCTCCGACTCATAGGAAACCGGCGTCTGGGTCAGCCGTACCACATAGCCGCCGCCGGAGCGGATCTCCGCAGTCAGGGAATCCTGCGCCGTAACCTTCTTCACCTTGCGCTTTACGCTGGCGGCCACATTCATATTATCGTAGTAAATATCCGCATACCAGTCGCCTTCTCCAAGGAACTGCAGATTGAATGTCATGGTCTGCTTGCCCTGATCAGCATTCTGGACTGCCAGATACCAGTCTCTGCCGCTGCGGCGGAGATAGGCTGCCGCCTTTCCGATCTCGGACTGGTCCAGCACGATGGTCTCATCCCACACGGTGGGAACTTCCTTGATGAAATCCGTGTACACCTTGTCCAGCAGATTTTGGGGGTTCTCGCTGAGCTGGAGGTAGGCGGAGGTCATAATGACGGTGTTGGCCAGCATGTGAGTCCAGCTGGAAGCCCCAAGTTTGCTGCTGTTGGAGAAATTCAGCGGGGTATAATCCGCGCCGCCCGCCAGCAGACGGGTAAAGGGCAGAATTGCATTTTCGTTGGGATCGGTCTTATACTGCAGGCCGCGGATGGCCTCCCGTGTCATCTCATTGGGATAGGTGCGGGAAAGGCCGGTGGGCTTCATGGGATTGTGATAACTGACCATGATGCCGTACTCCGCTGCCAGCTTGGTAAAATCGTGATAGAAACTGACCTTGTCCGGCGCCTCACTGTGGATATGGTCGATCTTCACGCCAACCACACCGGCATCCTTGCAGCGCTGCAGGAAATCCTTGGCGTTGTCCTCAAGATAGAGTCCGCCCTCATACCGAGTGGTGGGCGCGTCCTCCCAGATCCAGATCTTCACCGGATGTTCCAGCGATGCACTGTAATCCACGATTTCTTTAATCGCCTTAAACTGTTCATCCAGCGTGTCACTAAAGCCGTCTCTGGCCTCAATCAGGTTATATTCAATGCCCAGCTGGGAGGCGTACTTGCTGTACTCCTTATAGCCTTCCACCGTGGAAGCGCCGCCGCCCTGGGTCGTCCAGACGGACCGGCCGGGCTGAATATAGCTCTTATCCGCAAAAAGGCTGGTGTCCTCGGAATCGGAAACATTGGTCACCATATCGCTGTTGACAAAATCCGTCAGATTGTCCGCGATGATGGCCACACGCCAGGGAGAGTCGGACTCCGTTGTAAAGGTTTTTCCGCTTTTGTCCCAGTACTCCGCGTGAAGAACGCCGTTCTCCTCCGCCCGCAGGCCCATGCCGGACCAGTCATAGAGGTTTGCCTCCGTGATGCAGACGTAAGCGGCGTTGTTTTTCAGCTGGAACGTGGGCAGGCAGCACAGCAGGCGGCCCTCCTGAATGCCGGAAACCGTGGAAGCTGTCGTCACACCCTGCATATTGCGGATGCCCTCATAGCTCTCGCTGCCGTCGGCATTGTCGCCATACTGGAAGAATGCCTTGGCGTCCGTGGGCAGCGCAAAGCGGGTATCGTCGCCGGAGATGGTCACGCTGCCCTCGGGCATCTGGTACTGCACGGCAATGCCGTCGTCATAGACGCGGAAGTTCAACGTCATGGTCTGGTTCCCATTGGCTTTGCTCACAAGAAATGCCGACTGATTGTAATGGTTCTGGGCCTGGGTATGCATACCCCGTGTTTCATAGGGCTCATCCAGGGTGGTTTCCACCAGCTCGCCCAGTGTGACGTCCCGGCCCAGATCCTGGCCATTCACTGTCAGGCCCAGAGAGGCCCGCAGCAAAACGTCCGTTCCGTCCTTCTGGACTGAATAGCCCAGATTTCCGTTTTCGGAGACAAATACCGTTGCCGTGATGGAGCCGTCCGGGCTTTCCACCGCAAAGGACTGCCGGTCCTTTGCAGGGTCCTCTTTGCTGTCATCCGTCGCCTTTTCGCGGCAGGCCTGCAGCGCGGGACGTCCCAGCGTCTCATCCATGGTCCAGACGCTCTCGAAATCCCAGCCGATGCCGGTATAAGTCGCTTCCTGCATCAGTTCCTGCGCAGTTTTGTTCAGGCCCTGCTTGTTGTCCGCTGCGCCGTCGGAAACCGTCGCTCCGTTGATCGTCACATCCTCGCAGGAGAGGTTGTTGCGGAAGGTGGTGTTTTCTCCGTTGTTGCGGCCACAAATGCGGGCATGATTCCAATCATTGGTAGTGGTCATTGTGCTGCCGCTGAGAATCACGTTGCCCTGATAGACCGTGCCCTTATAACCATAGCCGCCGATGATGCCGCAGTTGTTGGTTTGGGTCGTGATGTCGGCGGAGACATAACAGTTCTTCACAGTGCCGGTACTGTCATTCCAAGCGGCAATGCCGCCGGTCTCACAGCAGCCGGTGGCCTTTCCGGTGAAATAGCAGTTCTGAATCAGGCTGAAGTTTTCCGCCGCAATGCCGCCAGTGCGGTGGCCGCCGGAAACGCTGCCCGTTACAAAGCACTCTTCAATGGTGCCTTTGTTCTGGAAGCACAATCCGCCGCGGCGGCTGGTCTCCGCCGTGTTGGGACCGGTGACCTTCACGTTGGTCATGCCCAGCGCCCGAATGGTACCGTTGTTGAGGCGGAACAGACCATCTGTCTCGTCGGAGCTGTTCAGTGTATACCCATCAATGACATGTCCGTTGCCGTCAAAAACACCGGAGAAGGATTCCACGGAAGCCACCGTTCCATCCAGCTGGATATCTTTTGTCAGTTTGTATGCGGCGCTTTCATAGCCGCCCTGATTGATTGCTTCTACCGCAGCTGCCAGATCTTCCGCATTGGCAATCTGGTACGGGTCGTCTTTTGTGCCGCTTCCTTGCAGCGTTATGGTCTGCGATTCATCCTCTTCGGGTTCCGCTGCAAACGCTGCCGGTGAAACCGCCGCCATTTGCACCACGGTAACCAGGGACAGGAACAGAGACAGCACTCTCTGTTTTCCTTTTTTCATAGTGTCACTCCTTTTTCCTATGTACGGGTTTCCTCTTATATATGAACCGGTTTTCTATCGGGTGCTTTTAATCTGGGAAACAGCGCCGCGGCGGCTGCGGAAGCAATGGGCACTGTCAGGATCACACCCCCGGTGCCGCAAAGACCCTGGGCGATCTCCAATGCGATGTAATTGGAATTGAGCAGCTGGCTTGCCTGCACACCGTAGGCGGTCAGGCTCAGCATGGTGGCCAGGGCATTGCCTGCAAAGGCAAAGATCAACGTATTGCTCATGGTGCCGATCATGTCCTTGCCAATGTTCATGCCGGAGCGGAACAGCTGGCCGCCGTCCTGTGTTCCCTGCTGCTTTAGTTCCCACAGGGCGGACAGCAGGGAAACCGCAACATCCATCACTGCGCCCAGAGAGGCGATCATTGTGGCGGCAAACAACAGCGTTTTCAAATGCAGGCCGGTGTTCTGGGCCACTACCAGCAGCCCTTCCGCCTGATCCGTCTGAAATCCGCCGACATGCAGCAGCGCAGAACTGGCGGCGAAAAGCATGCAGGCTGTGCCCTCCCCCGCCAGCGTAACTCCGGCGGCCAGAAGCGCCCGGACCGTTGCCCCATGGAGCAGCAGAAGCGTCACCGCTGTGGCCGCAAAAACCGTGATTGCTCCGACGGCGATGGGCGAACCGCCCCGGTAAATGGCCGGAACCGTAAAACGCACAATCAAAAGCAGGGAAACCGCCAGCGCCAGCACCGCATTTGCTCCCTGTTTTCCGCCAACCAACATCATCAAAAGGATAAATACAGCAAAAATCAAAACCAACGCCGAGGTACGGTCATAGTTGTACACGGTATAGTAAGGTTCCACACCGTCGGGCGCATCTACACAAATAATGACCTTTGAGCCCTCTTCCGCCAAAATATTATGGGTATCCGTCAGGTAGTTCGTCATCTGAACCTCGCTGCCATCCCGCAGACGGACTGCCAAATCCTGACTGCCCAGCATCCCGCTGCCAAGAGGGCTTTCTTCCAAAGACTGCGACAGAACTTGAATCACTGTTCCCCGCTGATAAGAAATTCCGCTGCTGACGAGGGATTGAAAGTCCGCATTTTCCTGCGGCATAATCACTAACAATAAAATAACCACCAATACTATCCCATACGGCAGCAGGCGGTATAAGGATTTCTCTTTTCGATTCACCATGATGACTCCTCAAATGCTGTCTGTATATCATAAAAAGGTTACTAAATATAATTTACAAAATCGCTGTAAAATTAGCGCCCCGGTTTCTGTAAAAGATACGTAAGTTTTTGAAACTCCTCGCAGGGTTCATGCCGTCTGCGCGTGGGAGCTTCCCGTTCGAATTGCCGGGGTGCGAATGCACAAAATTGGGTCCGCCAAATATGTAGAACACTCTATTTCTTTCAAACAGGTCCTGCCATGCACAGATCATATCGTAACGTTCGTAATTGGGAGAAAATTTTCTTTTATTCTTCTCGTTTTCATGGTATATTAACACTATCAAGGAGGTGGTTTCATGGCGCCGTATAGTATTGATGAACTTCGCAATATCGTTTCCCCAATCGCACAGGCCCACGGTGTGGAAAGTGTATTCCTTTTTGGTTCCTATGCAAAAGGCTCAGCTGATTCTGATAGTGACGTTGACCTCAAAATCGACAAGGGTGCACTGCGCTCCCTGTTTCAGCTCTGCGGTTTTCGGCTGGCTGTTGAGGATGCCCTGAAACTGCCGGTAGATCTTGTGACCAGTGATTCCTCTGATAAATCGTTCTTAGATATGATTCAGAAAGACGAGGTGCTGCTCTATCGAAATGCGTGACCATCTGATTTTGCAGAAAATCGTTCTCTACTGCCAGCGCATTGCGGATAATTTAAGCCGCTACAACCACGACTTTTCTGCCTTTGAGCAGGACTACCTCTTTCAGGACGCTTGTTGTATGTGTGTTGTCCAAATTGGCGAATTAGTTTCACAACTTTCCGATGAAACTAAGGCACAGAATAAGGCGATTCCATGGCGCATCATCAAGGACACACGAAACTTCTATGTTCACGCTTACGGTGCGATCGACATTCCCTCTGTATGGGATACGCTTGAAAATGATATTCCCGCCTTGAAAACCGCCTGCGAAGAAATTCTGACCCAGTTTTGACCCAGAACAGGATCAGAACAGGCAGGGCTGGACGGAAACAACGGAAAATCCACCGAACGAATGGTGGCAAAAAGCACAAAGCGGAGCCGAAATGACTCCGATTTGTGCGTGAGATAACCTACGGACCAGAAGGCCGGGGGTTCGAGCACCTCCTCGTCCATGTTCACAATATCCACACAGCACTGCCCAATGGGATAGCTCGTATCGCTTCGGAGGAACTTATTCAAGCCTGCCACCATGGCAAGTTTACCGCTCTTCCCCTCGCCGCGTTTTTTCTCAATGAATGTAAAAATCGGATCGTTTGCCGGTTTGTGCATCACATAGCTCTGCATGACTTCATATTTTTGTATGGAGGGTAAACTGCCTATGAAGGAAATCCCGATTTGGGAAAAGAGCAATCTGAGCTTGGAGGAGGCTGCGGCTTATTCCGGCATTGGTATCAACAAACTGCGTGAGATCACCAACGAGGACCGGTGCAAATTTGTCCTCTGGGTGGGCAACAAGCGCCTAATTAAACGCCGCCTGTTCGATCAGTTCATCGAGCAGGCGTATTCTATTTGAAATTTGTGGTGTAAATCGGAGCCTTGATATGATACAATAAGTGTGTCATATCAAGGCTCTTTCCATCACGGGAAGGAGTTTGACAATGTCCGAAAAGCGCAAAGACAACAAAGGACGCATCCTGCGGACAGGAGAGAGCCAGAGAAAAGGCCTGATTTATCAATATCGGTACACAGACATTCGCAGCAAGCAGCAGACGGTGTATTCCTCCGATCTGAAAGAACTGCGTGAAAAAGAAAAGGAAATCCAGAAGCAGCTCGATGATGGCATTGATTATTTGCCTGAAAATCTGCGTAGAGTTACGGTAATATGTGTAGGTTTCCGACACAACAGCAAAAATGAAAGAAGTGCCAAACGCCCTGAAATATCAAGGCTTGGAGGCTTTTGAAGGGATATAACAGCAATGACAAAAATCTTATTCATCTGCCACGGCAATATCTTAAGAAGCCTCGAAAAAGCCTGCTATATCAATGGTTTTCATCGCTCAAACGGCGCCTACTACACCACAATTACACCATTTGTGAAAGAGTCTTGATATGACGAAATTATAAAATAAAAAGGGCAGAGTGGCATCTTGTTGATGTACTCTGCCCTTGCTGAATCATAGATGCGCCTCTTTTTCCTCTGCCAATGAATGGATAGCATTCTAAATACATAGGCAGCGCGCATTTCTATAAATGTACGCTGCAAACTTGCTGTTGAATTTTACAGCAAAATGGGATATACTATGTTTGAAAGGAGCTGATAGATAATGCCGAACATTAAACCCATTTCTGACCTGCGAAATTACAGCGAGGTACTGCATGATGTGACTGTGGGCGCTCCTGTCTTTTTGACGAAAAACGGGCGCGGGCGGTACGCTATCGTGGATATGCAGGACTATGAGAGAACACAGGCGACCATCCGCCTGATGAATGAGCTTGCAAAAGGCCGCCACTCCGGCGAAACGGAAGGCTGGCTGACACCGGACGATATGATGGCGCACTTCCGCGCAAGAGCGAATGAAGAATAGAATTCATTACTCACCCGAGTCTCGTCGTGATTTGGATAACATTTGGGATTACATCGTATCGGAACTTCAAAACCGTTCTACTGCGAAGCGCGTGATCAATCGCATGATGGACGCGGTCGGCCAGTTGAAAAGCTTTGCAGCGATAGGAACCCCGTTATCCTCCATTGCAGATGTAGGAACAGACTATCGTTTTCTTGTCAGCGGCAATTATATGGTATTTTACCGTGTGCAAGGTTGCGATGTCTACATTGACCGCGTTCTCTATGGACGAAGCGATTATATGAGCAGCTTGTTCAAAGACTCGCTGCGCGAGGAAACAACCGAATAAAATTAAAAACCGGCAAGTTTCTACAGAAACTTGCCGGTTTTTGGCTCAAGTAGAATTATAAGATTTCATCAAATCAAAAGGATAAAAAAGAGTATCGGACGGAAACAATCAGTATTCCAATATATTAGCCTATCTGTCTCAACAAATCTCTGACGATACTTTCAATCCAGTCAATTTCGTCTGCAGGAAGCCCCCCTGTATGCATAATTATATTGCGAGACATTTCTAAATCATCCATGCGAGACATGAGCCATGCTTGGTTAGGAATTATATCCGAAAAGTCATCCCAATTAGCAATAACGATTTGCCCCAGATTTCCAAGCATAGTATTGAAAAACGAGCGGGAGACAAATAAAATGTTCTCATATCAGCAAGCAGTGAAATATAAAGTAACCTTAAAATATCTGCCAGCGACGCAAAAAGGCAGGTACTCGCTAAGTGCCTGCCTTTATTAATCCTGCTCTCAATCCACGCCCTGCGTGGACTCTGCGCAGCGGGCGACGAACGACGCGACTGCGTCATCGGCGCTTGCGATGCTGCCGTCCAGCAGTTCGTTTGCCGCATGGCTCAGGAGCGTGCCGATGTAGGCCGGAACCGTTCCATCGCTGACGACCTTCATCTCCACCTTATCGATATCGTTCAGCGCGGTGTAGCGCTCATCCGTTGTTTCCTTAGCAGCAGAGGGAACGCCCTTGATAGAAGCAAGCGTGTTCAGCTCGTCCTGACGGGCCATAAAGCGCAGAAATTCGACCGCGTAGTCCTGCGCGTCACTCTCCTTTTTGACCGCAAAGCCGTACCACGGCTCGACATATTCGTAAACGCCGCCATCGCCCATCGGGGCATACATGAACTCATACTCGAACGGATCTGCGCTGAACGTCTCGGACTTGCTTTGGGTTCTGCGAAATGCGCCGGGTCTGAGCGAAACAGATGAAGCGTGGTCTGAAAAGCTGCTGCCTGCGAACGCCCCGGAAAAATGCTATATGCCGCAATAGCAGAAAGCCGCCATCTCGGGGTGCAGTAGCTCCCTGAGATGGCGGTTTATATGCTTACTGCTCAAATTCCTTCGACCAGTCGCGGTTCTCACGCTTGGCGGTCTGCGTTTCGTGAACGCCGTCCGCCTTGCGCTCGTACTCGTGCGAGTTCGTCGCCTCCTGAATCGCAAGATAGCCCCAGAAGGTCTCCGGATTGTCCGGCCAGACGATCTGGTTTGCGAGCAGGTCGCTCTCCTTCTCCGGCAGGCGGTGCAGCACGCGGTTCAGAAGCGTCGCCGTCTCGGCGCGGGTGAGGTTGCTTTCCGGACAGAACACCGTTTTGCTGCTTCCTTCCACCCAGCCATTGCCGTAAGCCTTGCCGATCGCATTCTCGGCCCAATGGCCGGAAATGTCGGTGAACGGCGTGTCGGCCGACTTGGCAGTCTCGTCAAAGCGCGCGATCATCGCGGCGAATTCCGCGCGCGTGATGGGTGCGTTCGGGCGGAACGTGCCGTCGGGATAGCCGCTGATGACACCCATCTTCGAGAGCGTGGACACCGCCGCGGCGTACCACGCAGTATCCGACACATCGCTGTAAGCGTTGTCCTTCGTCAAATTCTGCATGCGCACATCGTCCTTGAGCAGACGGAAGAGCACGGTCGCCACCTCGGCGCGGCTGATGCTTCCGTTCGGGCGAACGGTACCATCCTCGTAACCGAGCAAGTAGGCGTAATGATCCTCGCCGTTGAGCATTTCCGGGATGGGCGCAAGCGTCGGCTTTGTCTCGTCCGGCTTTGCCGGTGTGGACGGAGTCGAGGGACTTCTCTTGGCACTGAAGTGCGCGTAATAGGTCGTTCCCTGCCAGACGGCGCCGTCCGCCCTCGTCGGAACAAACTTAAGATCAGTCGAAAGCAGCGTGCCGTCGGCGCTGTACCAGCCGTCGAACCGCGCGCCGCTCTTCGCCTGCGCGGTCGAGCCCTTGGCCGTACCCGTCACGGCGGCAACAGTCTCCAACGCGCTGCTCACCGAGCCGAGCTCCGCGTCGTTCGGCTCATAGCCGAGCGTCACGCTCTGCTCATGCCAGACGGCGTAGAGGGTTGCCTTAGCGCCGTCTTTTAGCTCACTCCCTGATGAAACGAGGGCGGTGAACCGCACCTCCGCCTTGTTGTCGAACAGCTTTCCGCCGTCCTTTGACAATGCCCAGCCCACAAAGTCGTAGCCGTCACGGCTGAAGCGGTATTCATTCAGTGGGAGAACCTGCCCGTGTTCAAAGGTCTGCGGCTCCATCTCTCCCCCGCCGCCGTTGGCATCAAATGTCAGCGTGTAGCGCTGGGGACGGAAATAGGCCACATAGCTTGCGCTCACATAGCGGCCGTTCTGCTTCAGCGGGACAAACGTTTCGCTGGTCTCCACATTTTTCTTTGTAAGGTCATTATACCAGCCTGCAAACACGCTGCCGTGATTCACCGTGGCTGTCGCGCCGACAATCTCACCCGTTTCAGGATTAACCTTTTCATAGATGATCTCGCTCTGCACGGCAGGGTCTTTTTCCACCGCTGCTTCGCGCTTCAGATTGAGCGCAACACTGCCGAGCGAATCGGGGTAGGCTGTGTAGGTGATCGTCACGTCAGTCAGCCGCGCCCACTTGGCATAGAGCGTCACTTTCCCCTTGTGTTCAACCGTTTGGGTAAACGCTGCGCCGTCGCTGTAAAAGTCACCTTTCTCGGTTGTCCAACCGTCAAAGGTATACCCCTTGTACCGAAACTGATTTGGGCTCAGATTACGTGATGTATTCGCGGCGCTGAACGTCTGGTCCGCCATTTCACCGCTTTGCGCTCCTGCGTCTATGATGGGGTAGTGCGGCTCATAATGAATCGTAAACGTATTCGGTTCAAACACGGCGACATAGCGCACCTCGTGCGCTGGAGTTTCGTTTGAATTCACTTTTTTCGGAAGCAGCCCCAGCTTGTCCGCCATCGTCTTGGCAGTGACCGTCAGGGTCAGGCCATCATTGCTAAGGCCTTCGATTACTTTTGTCTTGTCGCTTCCCGTTTCTTCGTACCAGCCGTCAAAATGCCAACCCGCCTTTGGTGCAGCAGTGGATACAACATCATCGCCTGTAACGGTACTGCCCGCCACTGTGAAGCTGCCGCTGAGGAGGCTCACGGTGCCGCCCTCAGCCGGTGTGGCATCAAACTCCACAGTCGCTGTGCCCACAGGCTTGTAGACGGCGTAAAGCGTCACGTGATGATCCTTCGCTTCGCTCGCTTCCAGCATCTTATCGTCGACCTCCGCGCCGGGGCTCTGCGTCTTGATGGTACTCAAGTTATCCGCTGTCGGCTTTTCAAGGCTCCAACCGGCGAAATAGGTTCCCTTCGGCACCTGCACATCATCCGGCAGCGCTTGCAGCGTGATCGATGCGCCGAACGGGATACCGCTCGCTCTCACACAACCAGTCTTATCCGAAAGCGCAGAATAATCGTAACTGTCGTGCGATTCAGGCGCCGTACCTGTGCCATTTCCAATATCATACGACACCGTATACGTATCGGGTGTAAAGCTCCACTGGCCGGTCAGCGTCACATCATTTCCCGGCATGTTGAATTTGCCGCCCGCCGCAACAGTATCTTTATCTTTTGTGTCGTTGCGTTTCCAGCCGCCAAATGTCCACGTACCCTTGAGCGTCAGCTCCTGATCGACGTAAAGCTCACCCGGCGTGTATGTCGGCACGCTCGCCGCAGTGACCGGCTCCGTGCGGAAATACTGCTTCTCAGCAGCCGGTGCGGAAAGATTGCTCGGTGTCCAGCTGTTCTTCTCCGCCACCTGATAGGCCAGCGTAAATTTGGTGTTCGCCGTGAACGTCCATTTGCCCGTCAGCGTGCGGTCATTGCGGATATCCACAAGATTCACCTTGCGAATAATGCCATTTTCATCGCGCCAGCCGGTAAACTTCCATTTGCCGTAAACCGTCACGCCATTCTCCTGCTTGGTCCCGGGAATGCTCGTTTCATCTGCCTTGTAATCCGTCGAAATAGGATAGTTATCGCCGTCCATCACGGTAGCAGCGGCAGGCAGCTCCATCCCTGCCGCTATCAGTTCCGCTTCCGTTGGGCATTCGTTAGGGGTCTTTGTCCACTGATACTTCACCGTATGTGTGGGGGCAAAGCGGGCGTAGATCGTCTGCACGCCTTCGCGGCTCACGGTATAGCTGTGCGTCGGCTCGCTGCTGACGAGCTCATATTTTTTGCCGTCGACCTGCTGATACCAGCCGATGAATTCGTAGCCTGCATTAGCCGCCGCAGTCACGGTGACGCGTTCACTGGCCGAAGCAAAATAGTCCTTTGCCGCCGGGTTGTTCGCTACGGACTCGCCCTCGTTGCCGACGATCTCGACCGTGCCGCACTCCGTATTCTCCCGAAAATCAGCGCTCACCTTGCCGTTCTCGTCCTTCACGCGCGAGGCGGTGACGAAGCGCTGACGCCACTTCCACTGGGCGATGAGCGTTGCGCCGCCGGATTCGAGTGTTTCCTTTGTGCCATCATCCGCCGTAAAGGTAAAGGTTTCGCTTGCCGTGTCATAGCTCACGGTGTGGACCGCGGGCAGCACTTTTTCCTTTCGCGCAAGCAGCCAACCGTCGAAGCGCCAGCCGTCCTTTGTTTTTGTGGTGGCCTCCTGTGACTCATAGGGAAGGCGTTCTGTTTTGCTGCCATCATCTCTTACCTGCTGCGCAAAGGAGACCGCATTCGTCCCATTGTCGCCGTGGGTATACTGGTCTCCGCCGTTGGCCTCATATATGACCATAGGCTTTTTGACAAAGACCAGCACGATATCCGCCGGTTCCTCCACACGGTGCTCATAGGTGTACGTATCGCCTTCTTCTCCCCATTCTTCTTTGTCTGTCACAGGAATGAACACCTGCTCCAGACCTTTCGCCGTCTGGCGCGTGACATACGCGCCGACAAACTGAACATCGCCGCTTTCCGGTTCGACCGCCTTCACCTTGATGGTGCTGCCGTTAGCCACTACCAGCTCTGACATGCTGCTGCCGATCTCGTAATACACGCTTCCTTTGTCGCCGGTCGGAACGCCGATAAAGCCCGATCCCCCCGCCGTGGCCGTCGCCGTGATGGTCTGATAAAGGCTGAAATGAATATTGTCGATCAGATTACCGAGCGTCTTATCACTCGTCGCCGCAGAATAGGAGCAGAAGGCAAAGACAGTCTTCGTCTGCCCGTCCGGCACGGCGTAGCGGCAGCTGTATGCAAGATTTCCCGCCGCATAGGCCGAGCTCTTCGTTCCGTAATTGCCCCAGGCCGTGTTACTCGTGCCGATGATCCAGACATTCCACTTCTCCGTGTACACGTCAGACGGCGAAGCGCTGAACGCATCACCGATGTCATTCTCGAATCTGCCGTTTTTGGCAAACTTTTTGGAGTAGACCGTGATCTTCTGCGTACAGCCCATATCGGCCATACCCGATGCGTGCTGACTCACCCAGTCCGTCATGCGCATGAACTGATCCCTGCCATCCTCGCTCGGCTTGGCAGGGTCAAAGTTCTGCTTCGGGCCGATGATGAGCGCCATATGGTCAACGCCCCCGCGGCCGCGATGAGAAAGGCCCCACTCATACACATTACCACCGACCGTCTTGGCATACTGATAAAGCGTGCTCTCTTCGTCGGCGTTCAGCTCCGCAAACTGAGATCCATCCGGAATAGTCTTGTCGACGCCTGTAAGCTGGGGAGCATCTTTGCCGTTCCGCCTCGATCCGAACTCGATCAGTTGGTCGGATGCCGTTGTATCCCAGTCAGGAACATTGTTTGCAGGCCACTGCGGCGAATTCTTGTCGTGAAACGCAGGCTCCTCAAAGCTTCCGTTTTTGATGGCGTTGTCCGTAACGCTGCGCGTATCGGCCGCCAGAATAGAAGTTGGCAGCAAACTCAGTGCCATTGCCAGCACCATCAATCCGCAGACGGCCCGCTTTTTCCAATCTCCTTTGATGTCCATGATAGATCGTCTCTCCTTTTATGGGGTGTGAAGAAAGTCTCTAACCCACTGTTTTTATTGATGCATAAATTGGATTATAGCATTGTGCAAACAGTTATTCAATGGGCACTTTTTAATGAGACTCTCCAAAAGTGATCGAATCTTTTTGCCGTTTTTGGCCATTGAAAATCATGTGATCAGCGTTTCGTTTTTCTTTTCCCGCGCACCACTTTTAGCCAAATATCAGGTTGAGCGTCCCGTACTGATGACGTAATGTTTTTGCCGAAAGCGACTTCCCCAATTTGCTCTTGTACTCTGTGCGCAGATAGACAAGATATTTTTGAATATCAACAGGGCCGATTTCCTGCAAGACAGAACCCTTGAAATACTCCGAGATAATGCGCGTCATGTTCTTGTAAAACGCTATGGTGTTCGGCTTGTCATTCTCGCCGCGTATCTGCAAGACGAACCACGTATCATTCACAAACGACACAAAATCGTCCCGCCGCTTATCAGGTGGTAAACGGTACGCGCTGCCGAGTTCCTTTTGCTTCTGGTACTCCGCTTTGACTTCCTCTTCCCACGCATCCGCCGCACGTTCCGCCGCTTTTCTTGCCTTTGCTGGCGTCAAGTCGGCGGGCGCTGTCCAAGTGGTGTATTTTCTGATTTGCTTGCCGCGCACATCACGCTCTAAGCAGACGATAAAGCGGAAAGAAATAACCTTGCCGTTTTTCTTGTTTTCTCGAATGTTCGCCATTGAAACGCACCCTTTCATTTCCGACGTATCAATGGCTTTCACGCGCTATTTTCGCAGTTGTGCGCTTTTTTGTGCGCTTTTGGAGTTTTTACACATTTGCGCACCACGCGTTTTACTCTTAAAAGTTGCAAAAAAGCCTTGAAAACTTACGTTTTCAAGGCTTTTAACTGGTCCGAGTGGCGAGATTCGAACTCACGGCCTCATGGTCCCGAACCATGCGCGCTACCAACTGCGCTACACCCGGATATGAAATTGTGCGGCTCACGCCGCGAACAGTAGTATTATATGAGCTTCCCTCCGTTCTGTCAAGAGGGAAATCCACATTTTTCAAAAAGCCCCGCGGCACACGGCCGCGAGGCTCTGGCGGGAGCATGTGAGGATCGAACTCACCCGAGAGGCTCTTCACCCCTCTCACCGGTTTTGAAGACCGGGGGGCACACCAGCACCCATCTACTCCCATGTGAGAGGCGACAAAAGCCGCCTCATTTTTCTATCCTGCCAAACTGCGCGCCCGGCCTGCGGACATTGCCCTCGCGGCGAAGAATCCCTCGCCGGTCGTAATACTCCAGCACCAGCAGCGCGTGGTCGCGCGAGGTGCCGAGCGCGTCGCGGAATTCTCCCAGCGCGAGCGTGTCGTGCGTTTCGAACCACGCTCTCGCACGCGCGCCGACCGCATCCAAAACGCTTTTTTTGACGCAGAGCTCTGGCGCGAGCAGCACAAGCTCGCCGGTAGATAAAAGACTCTCAAGCATGCGCGCGCACTCCACGCGGTCTTTTTTGTCGAACAGCGCACAGAGCGCGTCCTGCTTTTTGCCAAGAATTCCCGCCGCGCGGCAGGTGCGCAGCAGCTCTTCCCGGATGGCGCTCTGCCGCTTGGTCAGATGCACGGAAAAGTCCGCAAGCGCGCAGTGCTCCGCCGTCAGCGTGAGTTTTCCCTCGCGCGCAAAGCAGGCGAGGATCGCGTCCGCATTTTCCCGCGCTTTGCCGCGCAGAAGCCTCTGCCGCGCCTCGGCGAGGCGCATGCCCGCGTGTAGCGGATGCTCGCGGTGGTACTTTGTCAGCATCGTCTCACAGTCTGTCCACAGCCTGTCCAGCGTCGACGATGTAAGATAGCGCGACGGCGCGATCTCGACGAGCTTTCCCCGCGCACAGAGCACGGCGAGCATTTCCACCAGTTTTTCTTCCGGTTCATCGAAGCACGCGGCAAGGTCCGCAAGCGTCATGCCATCCGCGCCGCGCTCGCCGACGGCCTGCACGAGCTTTGCCTCGTCCGATCCGCTCTCGCGCACGGCGAGCGAGGCGACCACGCGCGCGTCGTTTCGCTTGTGCCGGTACGGATGCTCGTCCAGGATCATCCCGCCGCCGACAGTCTCGAGCGGCGAATAAAAGCGCACCACAAGGCGGTCGCCCTGCCGCGCGGCGAGCGCTTCGCTCAGCCGCAGCTGGGCATAGCAGCTCTCGCCCGGACGCAGCGCGTCGCGGTCCAGCAGCACCGCCTTTGCAAGGCGCACCGCCGCGCCGTGGTAGAGGTGCAGGCGCGAGCCGCTCTCGATGATCCGCTTAGAATCCGGCAGATTTTGCAGTTTCACGTCCAGCATCAGCGTCGGCTCCATCGAATCCGGCCTGCACAGCACATCGCCGCGGCTGATGCTCTCTTTTTTGATGCCCGCTAAGTTGACCGCCGCGCGCTGTCCGGCGTACACCGCCGACACGTCGCGCCCGTGCACCTGCAAATTGCGCACGCGGCACTTATTCCCGAGCGGCATGAGCTGCGCCTCGTCGCCGACGGCGATGTGCCCGTCGATGAGCGTGCCGGTGACGATCGTGCCGAAGCCGTCGACGGAAAACACGCGGTCAATGGGCAGGCGGAACGGCGTGCGCGCGCTCTTTTCCTCCGCGTGCAGTGTCAAGTCGTGCAGTGCTTCGCGCAGTGCCTCAACGCCTTCGCCCGTGCGGACGGACGTGCGCAGGATCGGCTTATCCTCTAAAAACGTGTCCTTGACGTGGCTTTTGACGTCCTCTTCGAGCATGTTCAGCCAGTCCTCGTCGACTAAGTCGGTCTTTGTCAGCACGATGAGTCCGTCCTTCACACCGAGCAGTTGCAGGATGTCCAGATGCTCGACTGTCTGCGGCATGAAGCCCTCGTCCGCCGCCACGACAAGCATCGCAAGGTCGACACCGCCCGCGCCGGCGAGCATGTTCTTGATGAACCTCTCGTGCCCCGGCACATCGACGATGCTCGCACAGCTCCCGTCCGGAAAGTCGAGGCGCGCAAAGCCGAGGTCGATCGTGATGCCGCGCTTTTTCTCCTCGGCCAGCCGGTCGGTGTCCACGCCCGTGAGCGCCTTGACGAGCTCGGTCTTGCCGTGGTCGACATGACCCGCCATGCCGATGATAACATGCTTCATCGGATAGCCTCCGCAGCCGCCGCGGCAAGCCCGGCAAAGTCCTTTTCGTCGATCGTGCGCACGCACAGAAGATACTGCCTGCGGTGGATACGCGCGACGATGGGCTTGGCGCGAAGGCGCAGCTTCTCTTCCAGTTCATCCACGCTGAGCCTCCCCGGCTCGATCGCGACGGCCCAGCCGCTGAGCTCCTGCGCCGGAGCGCTGCCGCCGCCGACAGCGTCGCCCGTCCACACGAGCTGCGAGGAAACGCCCGTGTCCGCGAGCGCCTTTTGCAGCCGCAGCGCCTTGGCGTGCAGCTCATCCTCGCTCGCCGACAGCATCGCGAGCGTCGGGATCTCTCGCACGGCGATCTCGGCATCCAGATAGGCGCTGAGCGTCGCGTGCAGCGCGGCAAGCGTCATCTTGTCGAGCCGCAGCGCCCGCGCAAGCGGGTGCTTTTTGATCCGTTCGATGTACTCCCTTTTGCCGACGATCAGCCCCGCCTGCGGGCCGCCGAGCAGCTTGTCGCCCGAAAACGACGCAACGTCCACACCAGCGTGCAGACTTCTCTGCACCGTCGGTTCGCCGCGGATGCCAAACGGTTCGAGGTCGACGATCGCCCCGCTGCCGAGGTCTTCAATGAGCGGCAGGCCGTGCCCATGCGCGATCTCCGCCAGCTCCTCCCGCGGTACGGATTCGGTAAAGCCCACGATGCGGTAGTTGCTTGTGTGCACCTTCAAAAGCGCTCTCGTCTGCTCGCCGATGGCGGCTTCATAGTCACGCCGGTGCGTCTTGTTCGTCGCGCCGACCTCGCACAGCGTGCAGCCGCACTGCGTCACGATCTCCGGAATGCGGAACGAGCCGCCGATCTCGACGAGCTCGCCGCGCGAGGCGATGACCTCTCCCCCGCCCGCGAGCGCGGACAGGATGAGCAGCACCGCCGCGGCGTTGTTGTTCACGGCCATCGCCGCCTCCGCACCCGTCAGGCGGCACAAAAGCGCCTCCACGTGCTGATAGCGCGAGCCGCGGCAGCCGTTTTCCACATCGTATTCAAGCGTCGAATAATCTCTCGCCGCCTCTGCCGCGGCGTTCGCCGCGCGCTCGCTCAGGCAGGCGCGGCCAAGGTTCGTGTGCAGCGTCACGCCGGTCGCGTTGATGACCGAGCGCAGCGTCGGCAGCTGCTTTTCCTCTGCACGTGCCAGAATGCGCGCGCAGAGTATGCCTGTCTCCGGCAGCGCGGAAAGGCCGCCGCGCACTTCGTCTCGCAGCGCGTCCAGCTCCTCGCGCACGCTCTCGCGCAGCAGCACCGGCGGCAGCGCCGACACCTTGAGCTCGTCCCGACCGAGCAGCTCGTCCACCCGCGGGATGGAACGAAACAGATTTTCTTCCACGCTTTTCCCTCCCCGCGCCCGACACGCAGTGCGTCGGGTGCCAGTTCTCCAGTTTGCCTTTACCCTATCAGAAAGGCCTTCGCCCGTCAAGAAAAACCAGAACCGTTCGCTGAATCAGCCATGCAGTTCTGGTTTTTCTATTGTTCACAAGAGCGCGGATCGTCCCGTGGCCGCAAATTTTCAATTCTTGAAAATTTCTGTCTCTTTGGGACAGCTTCCTGTCGGGGCGTGCCCGCCTCAAGCCCTGTTGGGATCAAGTTCAGCAAACTGGAAATTTATCGCAATATTTCATTCTTGGATTATACTCGCTTATAGATAATTGGTTCATCATATCCAAAAGTTTTCTTTCCATTAACTTCCATGCTTTCAGATACCTCCAGACAACTATCAGAAAACTTTTCCCAAAGCTTAAATGTCATTACCGGTGAAAACTGGCTTGTACTGCCTCCTTCCCAGATTCCATCTTTCTCATGATAGAGCGCCGGAGTGAATTTTTCAGATTTTTTCAATTCAGTGTAGTCAGCATTTTTCATAGAATAAATTATTTCAAATTATCGCTGATGCAATTCGAACCCCCGTCCGAGTTCAACACGAGTATTACTCGTCCAGCTTTTGGAACTCATCCAGCCGCAATTCTCGCTTCAGTTCTTCTTCTGTCGGCAGATAGGTGAAATATTTGGATGCGAAAATCTGGTGATTATCCTCCGGTAAAGTGTACTTTACAACAGCATCACTTTTATCGGCGCAAAGGACAATGCCAATCGGCGGTGTGTCCCCTTCGTTCATCAACTCACGAGTATAGT
>OIXG01001384.1_pt1 | contig 23396 bp, 33 predicted proteins | sample 1587731 | NCBI WGS metagenome assembly OIXG01 (sample SAMEA3888908, study PRJEB22519) | human gut metagenome | biome: human gut; feature: human-associated habitat; material: faeces | place: Denmark | collected 2010
TTGTCTGTGAAGAGGTGCCATTAGGGACACCAGAAAGTCCGCTCATTGTCTGCGGGTTGTCGGACACACTCCGTGAGTGTCCAAACGTGGAAGAGACACGGAATGGGATGCCAGCTGCGGCATGGAAGAAATACATGAATTTTGCTTCAAAGAATTTGCCCCCGTCTGTTTTATTCCGGAACTTTCGGTTCTCGGGTAATCTCACAATATCACGGATCCCGCTTTTTTTAATTCTGATGGAAGAGGCAGCGGATCAGACGGTCGTTGTCCTCTGGTCTCATAAAGCAGAGCCGGATGTATTTATTATCCAGGAACGGAAACGTCGAACAGTCGCGGATCATCATTTTCTGCCGGATGGCGCGGTCAAACAGATCCTGCGAGGTGAGATCTTCGCGCAGGATGCGCACCAGAACAAAGTTGGCACTTGGATCGTATACTTTGAAGTCCGGATTCTTATTAAAAAGCTTACACAGGCGGGCGCGCTCGGAGGAGATCAACGATTTGGTCTCTTTGATGTAGGCGCTGTCGGTGAACATTGTCTCACCGGCGATGACAGCAAGAGAATTGATCGTCCACGGATTCTTGCGTGTATTGATGGACTTGATCAGATCGCGGTTGCCTGTGACGGCGTATCCGAGACGCAGTCCCGGAGCGGCAAAGAACTTGGAGGTGCCGCGGAGAATCACGATGTTGTTATAATAATTTGTCAGCGGAACTGCCGTGAGTTCTGCCATATTATCGGCGAATTCCACGTAAGTCTCATCTACCATGACATAGATGTCGTACTGCTTGCAGACGTCTAAGATGTGGCGCATGTCGCTGCGCGGGATCGAGGAGGAAGTCGGGTTGTTGGGATTGCAGATGACGAGAAGATCAATGCTCTCATTTAAGTGCGAGAGAAAATCCTCGACATTGAGCTTGAAGTCATCGGCTTCCCGCAGCGGATAATAGAGTGTGGTGCCGCCGCCCAGCGCGATTTCACGTTCGTACTCAGAGTAAGTAGGACCAATGACAAGGGCCTTTTTCGGATGCTCGACCTGAATAAAAAGGGAGATCAGCTCGGTGGAGCCGTTTCCGACAATGACATTCTCAGTCTCGGTTCCGCAGTATGCAGCGATGCATCTGCGCAGAGAAGTGTACTCCCTGTCCGGATAGCTGGTAATGGCGTCGATTTGATCGGACAGCGTGTGTTTTAACAGCGGAGATACTCCTAACGGATTGACATTGGCGGAAAAACTGACAATTTCTTCCTTTTTAATGCCGTAGATTTCTTCTATTTTCTCGAGATCACTTCCATGAAAATGGTCCTTGTGTTTTATCATTGATTACTCCTCCAAATTAGTTTATAATCTATTATAGTCATTGCGTTCAAAAAAGCAATAGAAAAGCAGGTGTCAATTTGCGTAAACGGATACAACAGCTAGCAAGGGGAAAGTTCCAATACGCCAGACCGCTTCTTTCTTTTTCTGCAGATAAAGTCGACATTGAGGTGACGGAGGGTAGAGATTACACCGGAGATTTCATTATCACAAGTACGAACCATGTGCCGTTTCGGGGAGTAGTCTATACTTCTGATTCCAGAATGGAATGTCTGACACCCCAGTTTGAGGGGGAAGAGGTGCGGATCCGGTACCAATTTCATAGCAATGGACTGATCGAAGGGGATATTGTCAAGGGTGATTTTTTTCTAATCTGCAACCAGGGAGAATATAACCTTTCTTTTGTTGTGTCTGTATCCAGATTGTATGCGGATACTTCTGCGGGACGCATTAAGAATCTGAACGATTTTACGGGACTGGCAAAAAGCAGTGCCCAGGAGGCATATCATCTGTTTTATTCCGGTCATTTTAAAAATATACTAAAGCCCTCCGAGGTCAGGGAGCGTCTTCTCTATGACGGGGAGGCGGACGGCACGGCGTCATGGCAGAAGGTGGAGGAATATCTGCGCGGGTGCAGACAGAAAAAGCCGGTTGCGGTTACGCTTCTTGCGGATCATGCCTCATTCGAGCAGGTCGCCGGCGACCGCAGGGAGAGCCTGAAGCTGCACCGGGATGAGTGGGGCTATCTCTCCATTTCGATTGAGTCGGACGCGCCGTTTCTTTTGCCGGAAAAGAGTCAGCTGACGGATGAGGATTTTATCGGAAGCACACTGGAAGTGCCATATTATGTGAAAAAAGCTGCCATGCATGCCGGGAAGAATTTTGGAAGACTTTCGATTGTCCTGCCGGAGCAGACGCTTACGTTTGAAGTGTGCGCCACGACGGACGGCGCAAAAGCCGTATCGGAGGAGCATCTGGAATTACAGCGCGGACGGATGCGGCTTGCACAGCTATATATTGATTACCGGCTGAAAAAGATTGTGACCGGCGCATGGGCGAATCAGTCCGTGGAGCTCCTGGATCATATGATGGCAATGGAACCGGAGTGTGAGATGTATGCGCTGATGAAAGCGCAGGCGTTGATTGTGAACCGGCAGAAGCAGGAAGCTTCGTGGATTATGGAGGATTATAAGCGCGGTTGCAGGGACAGGGAGACGCCGGAATGGGGATACTATCTGTATCTGTGCACACTGATTGAGAGGGAACCGTCCTATGTCGATAAGCTGACGGATGAGATTGAACTCCTTTTTAAGAAGAATCCGAAGAGTTCGCTGTTGTTCTGGATTCTTTTGTTTTTGCGGGAATCCTACTATTACAGCAGTCCAAGAAAGTATAAGGCGATTGAAGCATGGATCGAGGGCGGATGCAGCAGCCCGTATCTCTATCTGGAAAGCTATTATCTGATCTGGCAGGATCCCTATCTTTTAACCAGACTGGGAACGTATGAATTGAAAGTCCTGCGGTGGGCGATGCGCCAGGGAGTCCTCACAAAGGAACTTGCACAGCAGATCAGGCATCTGCTGCCGGAGGTGCGTGAGAAGTCGCGGGTACTGTACGAGATCTTAGAGGCGGCGTATCAGGTGGAGCCGGAGGAGGAGATGCTTTCTGCCATCTGTGCATATCTGATCCGCACACAGTGTTACGAAACCGAGTACCACCGGTGGTATGAGCTTGGAATCGAGCAGAAGATAAGGCTTACAGGACTCTATGAGGCGTATCTGATGTCGCTGGATGCGCGTGAGGTGGGCGGAGTTCCGCGCATGATTCAGATGTATTTCCAGTATGACAGTACGCTTTCCTATACGCAGAAGGCGGTCTTGTTTGTCAATATCATAGCAGCCAGAACGAAACAGCCGGAGGTATACCAGAAATATCAGCGCACGATGGAGCAGTTTGCAATGGCACAGATCGAGGCGGGGCACATCAACGATCATCTGGCGGTGATCTACGATGAGATGCTGCCCAAGGGTATACTGGATGAAGAACTGGCACACAGTCTGGCGCCGCTTTTGTTCACACACAGAATCAGCTGCACCAACCGTCAGATCGCCCGAGCCATCATCTGGCATGAGGAGATGAAAATGCCGCAGAGCGTGTCGTTTGTGAACGGAACCGCCTATTTTAAGGCGTATACGCCACAGTATAGCATTGTGCTGGAAGATACGAACGGCAACCGGTTCTGTTCGAGTGTGGTATACCAGGATGAGGCGCTGATGTATCCGGAGCGGTATGTGGGTCAGTGTCTCTCGCTTGCACCGGGGGAGAACGCCTATCTGCTCTGGTATATGAGCAGGCATATGGAGCCGGAGGCATGGAGCGATACCGAGAAGACCTATGCATTGCAGCTGCTGCAGTCAGGCAGACTTTCCAGAACCTATCTCGTCCGGCTTGCACTTGCGCTGATTTCTTACGAGAAAAAAGACGGCAGGGATTTTTCCTATTCGGAGGGGGAACTGGATCTGATGAAGGGGCAGCTCGCGGAGGCACTTTCCGACGTGAGTGTGCGCAGGCAGATGGCCGCGCTTCTGACGGAGAACCACCTCTATGAGAAGGCCTATCAGATGGTGCAGATCGACGGCTACGATTATCTGAAGACGGAGTGGCGCGTCTCCCTCTGCAGCTATGCGATCGCGGATCACGGCTATGAGGAGGATGATTTTCTGCTGGGATTTGCGGAGAGCACCTTCCGGCAGGGAAAATACAGCGATGTCATGCTGATTTACCTCTGCAAGTATTTTAATGGACCGACCAAGCAGATGGCGGAATTGTGGAAAGCTGCGGGCGAATTTCAGATCGACACGTTTGATCTGGAAGAGCGGATTCTGACACAGATGCTCTATACGACCGATTACACGCCGCATATGGAAGAGATCTACGAAAGTTATTGCGCAGGGGGCGGCAGAGATCTGGTCTGCATGGCGTATCTCTCTTATTTTGCCAATATGTATCTCACGGAGGACGCCGTCGTGCCGGAGCATGTGTTCCGCCAGATCAGGGAGCGTTATCTGACCGGGGGCGATCTAAACCGCGTCTGCCGGATTGCACTGCTAAAATATCTCTCGGAGAATCACCTGTCGGAGCGTGACAGAAAGATCGCGGACGAGCTTCTTGACACCTGCATCCGGCATAATCTGTATTTTGCATTTTTCCGGAAGTTCGACGAAAAGCTGCTGCGCAAATATCAGCTTACAGATAAGTTCTTTCTGGAATATCACACCGCGCCGGGGCAGCAGATCGAGGTTCATTACCGGCTGGAGGCACAGCAGGAATATCTTGCGGATGAATTGACGGAAATGTATGACGGAATCTATGTAAAAGACTTTATCCTGTTCTTCGGGGAGAAGGTTCAGTATTATATCCTGGAGAGCCAGACCGCGGACGGGCAGATCGGGGCGAGCGGCTGCCTGGGCAACGGGGATATTATGGAAGAGGGCAGCGGAGACCGCTACGCATGGCTGAATGAGATGCTGCTGGCGTGTACGCTCGATGACAGAGAGAAGCTTGCCGGGAAGATGAAGCGCTATTATGGCATGACAAAAGTGACGGAAGAGGCATACCGGCTATTGTAGCACAGAGAGGGGAACATATGGAACAACGGTTTTATCTGGGAATCGATCTGGATGACCAGTACGCTGTGATCAGCAGCTATGAATTGAATAAGAAAGAACCGGAGACCTTTTCTGCGATTGCAGGGAGCGAAATCTATCAGATTCCGGCGCTGATTACCAAGAAGAAAGGAATCGGGCAGTGGTTTGTCGGCGAGGAGGCAGTGCGGCTTGCCATTGCACAGGGCGAGGAGGCGAACGGCAGACTTCTCTCGCGGGCGGTCGGCGGTGAGAAGGTTTTTGTGGATGGGGAGACCTATCCGGCGGAGGAACTGCTGACCCTCTATCTGAAAAAACTGATACGACTGGCATGCGGCCCCGACAGAAGATGGGAGCCGGAACGGCTGGTCATCTGTATGGAAAAGCTGTCGCGGGAGGCGACGGAGCTGTTCCTTTCGATGGCGCCGAAGCTTGGAATTGACCGGGAAAAGCTGCAGCTGCTTGACCGGAAAGAATGTTTTTACTATTTTGCCTACCATCAGGTGCCGGAACTTTCGATGCACGACGTGTATCTGTTCGATTACCGCAGGGAGGATATCCGCTGCTGCAGATTATATAAGGAAAAACGCACGACGCCGCAGCTGATCTCGCTGGCGGAGGAAGTGCGCCGGATGAATGCGGACAGCCGGGACGAGAATTTTCTTGGCATTCTAAAGGACTGCTTCCGCGGACATATTGTCTCGTCGGTGTACCTGACGGGAGACGGATTTGACGGGGACTGGATGAAACAGTCCGTGGCGTTTCTGTGTCAGGGCAGGAGAGCGTTTGTCGGGAAGAATCTGTACTCCAAGGGGGCCTGCTACGCCGCCTTGTGCAGTGAACATCAGGAAAACTGGGATTATGTATATCTGGGTGACAATGAGATGAAAGTCAATGTCAGCTTAAAAGTCCGGAATATGGGAAAAGCAGAGTTCTATACGCTGATCAGTGCAGGGGACAACTGGTACGAGACGCAGGGAATGTGCGAAGTGATCCTTGCGGGAACGCCGGAGATTGATTTCTGGCTGCAGCCGCCGGGAACCCGGGAGGCGAAGGTGGAGAAGCTAAAGCTTCTGGATCTGCCGGAACGCCCGGACAAGGCAACGAGGCTTCGCATCACGGCAAAACCGGTTTCGGATACAAAGGTCTGGATCCAGATCCGGGATCTTGGATTCGGGGAATTATTTAAGAGTTCGGATAAAGTGTGGGATTACCGGATGGAATTTTCGGAAGAGAATCCGTAGAGGTGTGGGAGAAGACGATGGGAGAATTGATTCTGTGCAATCAGAATATGGCGGCATTTCCATATTATGTGGAGGAGGCGGCAATCGGCGTTTACTCGCTGGAGGAATTAAGTTATTATATCTGCCACAATGTCTATCTGCTCCGCAGTGATTTTATGAATGAGGATCTCTGCAACTGGCTGGACCGGGAACTGAAACTAAAAGATGCTGCAGATGCCCTTCGGGAGATTGTGAGAAAAGGCGGCACCCTGTCCGAGTTTGTGACCTGTCTGCTGTCGCAGAGCGGGTATTGTGACAGAATGCAGATCGCGCAGATTGCGCAGCAGATCGCGGAGCTGGAACACAAATCCGAATACGAGTGCAGCAAGATCCGCGCTGACCGCTATGTGACAAACGGGCGCTATGCGGCAGCTATCTCGGCGTACAGGGCATTGCTTGCGGATCAGAAAGCAGGGAATCCGATTCTGGTCGGGAATGTCTGGCACAACATGGGAAAAGCATATACTGGATTATTCCGGTTTCGGGAAGCCGCGGACTGTTACCGGAAGGCGTACGGCTTCAATGAGAATCCCGAATCTCTCCGCGAATGTCTCTATGCGTACCGGTGTCTGCACGATGATGACGGATTCAGGAATACGGTGGCGGAATGCGGCATGGCGGCAGAGGAGGCGGCGGAGGCGGCGCACAGGCTTTCCGAACTTTCCCGGACAGACGAAATCCGTCAGTTTGAAGAGCAGGTGGACGGACTGTTTGCCGACGGGCAGGAAGATGAAATTACAGGAATACTTGCAGAGTGGAAAGATACCTATCGGAAAAATTGCAGAATATAGAGGAAGCGTGAAACGATGTTTTTTTGGAAGAGAAAGAAAAAGGAACCTGATTTTGAGAGTAAGATGGGAGAATTAAATACAACAGTTCTCTCAAAAAAGGATTATAAAAATACCGGTAAGATTGAACAGTACGTGGTGGAGCGCTTAGAGCAGATGATTGAGCTGACCAAGGAGCTGGACGATGAGAAGGAAGAATACCGGATTGTGACGTCCTATCTGAATGATATTGAGACTCTGGAGAAGATACCGAAGGAAGAAAGAGATAAGATTTCTGAGATCGCGGTAAATGTGGTGCAGTTAAACAAGGCGCGCACGGAATTCCTCAACTCTTCCAAGAAGCTGTCGGATGCACAGTTTGCACAGTTAGAGCAGCAGGAGCGGGAACTGCCGGAGGCAATCAAACGTTTTAAGACCAACGAACTGCACCGTGACACGCTGCAGAGGGATATGAAGTATCTGGAGCGGGAAAAGTCCGAGTGGAATCTGCGCAAGGAATACCTGGACCATCAGCAGAAAAAGCTAAAAAATGTGCTGTATATTATTGTCGGTCTGGCGGTGACGCTCGCGGTGGTGTTCGGAATTTTACAGATTATTCTGGAAAAGGATTTCTACTATGCGTGGATGGGACTGATCTTTGCAACTGCGGTGGTGGTGTGCGGTATTTACATGAAAATCCAAAATGACCTGTCGGAGATACAGATGGCGGAGCGGAGCCAGAACCGTGCGATTGTTCTGCTTAACAAGGTCAAGCTGAAATATATCAATGTTGCTAATGCGGTCGATTATGCGTGTGAAAAATACCATGTAAAAAGTGCTGGAGAACTGGAAAACCAGTGGCAGTATTATCTGGAGGCGGTCAAGGAACGCCAGAAATATCAGAGAACCAATGAGGATCTGGAATATTTTAACGGCAGACTGGTGCGCATGCTCTCCAATTATCAACTGTACGATGCGCATGTGTGGGTAACACAAGCAGTTGCGCTCGTCGATCCCAAGGAGATGGTGGAGATCAAGCACGGACTGATCGGGCGTAGACAGAAGCTGCGCGCACGGATTGAGAACAATCTCTCGCAGGTCAACGAGCAGAAAGAGGAGGCAGAACAGCTTTTAGACAAGGTCGGAAGCATGCGCCCCCAGATGGAGAAGATTTTAGATGCAGTAGATAAAATTAACGAGGGAGATTAGCACAAGTGAATGGGATGCGGCATAGAGTAAAGGGAAGATATCATAATAGGAGAGCCGCATGAGAAATTACAATGCAGCAGGAAACACGCGCAGCCGATGTGCGTGTGAACCGGATGCAGCTTCTGATAGACAGCCGGAATATGTGGTTGCGATGGCATATGTTCCCTGGCAGCACTTTAAAACGACCTACGAACTGGATAAGGCACTTGAAACTGGAACCATATTCCCAGAACTTGATAAGCCGTTTCTGGCAGTGGGAAGGGGGTGCAGGCGTTGCTGATGAATCAGATGACACAGATGAATCAGGCACAGCTTCTGCACTGGATCAATATGGTGAGCTTTGCTGTGGTGGACATTACGGAGTATCTGGATACGCATCCCATAGATGCGGAAGCGATCTGTTACTTCAATCATCATATAGAAATGCGCAGAAATGCCATGCAGGTGTATGCGGACAAATTCGGACCGCTGACGATTGATACGGCAAATCCAGATGCTTACTGGGAGTGGGCAAAACAGCCCCTGCCGTGGGAAGGAGGTGGCTGCTAATGTGGAATTATGAGAGACGCCTGCAGTACCCGGTCAACATCACAAGCCCCAATGCGAAGATCGCGCAGATCATTTTGTCGCAGTACGGCGGCCCGGACGGAGAAGCGGCAGCATCGTTTCGTTACCTGTCGCAGCGCTACAGCATGCCGGATCGGAAGGTGGCGGGGCTGCTGACCGATATTGGCACAGAGGAATCTGCACCTCGATGTTGGAGATGAACTATAACAGCTCTATATCAAGATCAAACACGTTCTCCACGTACCGACCAATGCCAGCTTTAGACTCCATATGGTTGTGGTACGTGATTTTTTTTATGCAGGTTTTTAAAAACTTGTTTTTCTCGGCGGCGGAGACGTCCGGATCACGGAGCGCCGCGAGACAATCTGTAAAGCGAGCAATCTTCTCCCTATAATCGACTATAGGAGAGGTTGCCAGGCGCGCTTCCTGAAGCGCTTGATGAGCTTTTTCTAACTGTTCTTGCACCTTGGCGTTCCGGGACAAATACTCGTCCTTTGAGTAGATCCCATCGTCAAAGGCATCTTTCTGACGTATATCCTTTGCGTGGAGTTTTTCGATCTCGGACTCCAGTGCCTGGATGATGGCAAGATTGCTGCGCTGGAATCCGTCATCATCATTTTTTAGCAGTATCTCAAAATCAGAGATGGACGCCTCCAGCGTCTGGACAACCCGGTCATAGAGAGCGGCATACAGTACGGACTTGGTATGACAGTTTGACTGGTTATCGCACAAAAAACTTTCTGTCATGCGTCCGGGTTGGCGCTTATAGGTAGAGCGCTTGAGAGACATAGCATGACCGCAGCGACCACAACAGAGTAGCCCGGCAAAGGGGTTCTTAAGCTCGGCGCCTTTTCGCACACATGGATTTGTGCCACGCTTGGCAAGGATAGCACGGTGCACGTCCTCACTGATGATGGGTTCGTGCAGGCCATCAACGTAAATGTAATCATGAGGATCTTTATTTTTGGGACGGCTCAGGATAATCTCGCCGTTGACCATTTTTTTCTCCGATTTGCGCCAATTCCACCGAATTTTGCCGATATAAACAGGGTTTTCAATCATGCCTTTGATCGCGGCAGGAGACCACTGCGGCGCTTTGCGGGGGCGGAATCCAAGGGCATCAAGCTGATGAGCGATCGCTTGGAATCCCATGCCCTCATCCAGGTATAAATGGCACATAAGGCGGAGCGCCTCTGCCTCTTCCGGGATCACATCAAGTGTATGTTGCACATCCTTACCAGACCCAACAGTTATTTTTTTGTAGCCATATGGAGCCACAGAGCCGATATAATTCCCGCGTTTGACTGAGGCGGTGCGTCCACGGTAAAGGATCTTTTTGGTGTACTCAAGATAGTCATTTCCGCGCGTCAATTCTAACTCGAAAAACTTGCGGTCGTACTCATCCGCGAGGTTGTAAGATCGTTGTGGAGTGAGCACCTGTGTGCCGGTATATCGAAAAACATTCACGATCTTCCCACAGTCCTCAAGGTCACCACGAGAGAGACGCTGAGGATCAACCACGAGCACACCTTTTACGTTGCTGGACTCAAGCAGCTGCATGAGACGCTGCATGATGGGACGTGCGGCAATGGTTTCTCCGGAGACGACCTCACGGAAGATAAAGCGCTCTGGGATCTCCTCGCCGAACTCAGAGCGTGCGAAGTCCTGTAAGATGGTCTCATGCTTTGCAAGCACCTCATCCACGGTCATATCTGGATTGTCAGCGCGCGATTTGCGCAAGTAGATTAAATAGTTTGTAAGCATATGATAAGCCTCCCCAACGGCTAAAAATGATAGAGTTGCACCGGTGCAACAAAGATGAGATTATTGCACCACGAAAAAAGCAATCTGTCAAGTGTAGCTGCACGGTCGTAAAAATATGGAAAAATGTAAAATTATAACATACCATTTTCCGCCGAGAATAACCATGCGATTTTGCGTAAATTCGAGAAAAAGTGTAGCGCACTCCGGACAAAATATATGGTATAAATAAGGCAACCGAAGCAAATCTGCCAGAACTTACCAGTAAAAAAGGTGTCAGAAACCATGTATACTGTATCGCATGAGGAATAGAGTGCAGCAGTATAGATGGGAAAAAGAATGGACAGAAGGTCAGCTGGCACAGAGATCGGGCGTATCAAAAAGCACAATCAACAGTCTGGAGAATGGAAAGACTACGAATCCATCCGTAGACGTAGCTTTTCGACTAGCAGACGCGCTGGGTGTTGATGTAAGAGAACTGTTTTACAAGTAGGGGGACTTTAACTACAAAGGAGGAAGAGCTATGAGGACAGAGGAACTGAAGCAAAAGATCAAAAGAGAAGTGGATAGTATGGGGGACGGTGACTATCTATTTATGTGCCAGATGATGACATTGATAAAGAAACATAAAGAAAGAGTGGCGGAGCAGTAGCTCCGCTTTTTGTTGTAAAAATATGCACACTGTGTAAGTTAAATATTGACAAATATGCACAGTGTGCATATAATATAATTGTAGCAAGGGGAACGGCAGGAAAGGAGATACAAAGATGGAGAATGAAGAAATGACGATAGAGGAAGCAAGAAAAAAAGCAGGATTATCGAGGCGGGAAGTGTCTGAGTGGCTGGAGATCCCATACCGAACACTAACAAGCTGGGAACTGGGAGAGCGTCCATGCCCACAGTACATGGAGAAGCTGATTGTAGAAAAAATACTGAGAGGAAAGGAAAAGGTAAAAAGTATGACGGTATATGAATTAAAGAAGTTTACGGCGGAGATCAAAAAAACAGAGATTAGCGGGAAAGATGAGCTGACACCAGGATGCACGCTCGAGCGTGACACCGATCCGGAGACTATTAAGAAATTTGATAATCTGGAGGAGGCAAAGGCAGAGCTTGAAAAGATGCCAAAGGCAACAGCGAGATATATGAGAAATACAGTGCCATTCTGGGCGGTCGAAGAGTATGCCATCGAGATCTACGACGCGAATGAGGACGGAGAGTTTTTGATCGGATCAGATTTTGAGACACAGGACGAGATGGAAATTGTAGAGTAAAGAGAAAGCGGCGAAGAATGAAAGCTTCGCCGCTTTTTAAATATAGCAATTCGATATGGCGCAAAATATTACAAAGTCAAAATGTGACATTTTTAGAAATATAATCAAAGATCATATCTAAAAGTTCTGCATTACCTGAATTTTTAGAACAGGAGAATCTCTTATGCTCAAAAAGGTATCTAATATTTAAACCGTCAGTGATAAAAAAATTAAAAAAGTCGTCATACATAGGATTGTCAGACAAACCATAAAACACATCTTTATTCGGAAGCATATCTAAATTTTTTACGGGAATATTAGATCGCACACAAAAGATCACGTACATCCAAAAAGCAAAGGAATCATCATCGCCCAATCCAGCAATAACTTCACGAGCGGCGCGAATTTCGCTGCAATAGGGAGAAATAAGCATATCGTAATTGGCGGCGTAATCTATCAATTCTGGGGAGACAATCTTATCACCATAATCCTCATGGCATCTCGAGATTAGGCATGAAACATCATTGCTAGTAGCTTGATCTGGAAGACATATTTCTAATTTTTTTGCACATTCTAATTGACCATCAGTAGGAGCATCAAAATAAGGTTCTACTTCATAAGGCGGAAGGAGATAGGTTCGAGAAATAATTTCGTCTTCAGATGCATTTGTGGATGCAACCACATAATCGCTTTTCCGGCGATTGGTAGCAGGGTTTTTTCCCTTTATTTTATAAAAACTATAACGATGAGGCACAGTATAGTCGATGTATACATGTTCTTTTGACTGGTTATCACCATCAGTGTTATCATGACAATCGCCAATCTCATCTTCGTCGATGTCATCATGACAATCGCCAATCTCATCTTCGTCGATGCCATCATAACAATCGTCAACCCTATCGTCATCGACGATGTCGTTATTATAAATTTGTAAATTTGTAGAGCGTGAACAAAAATGAACATAGAGAAAGATGATTAACGCGGAGAAAAGAATAAAAAATAGTATGAACATAAGCTGACCTTCCTTTCATTTTACCTATGACATAACTATACATATAGAAATCTCGTTTGTAAATAATTCAAGACATAAAAAAACCGGAAAGACGTTAATCTTTCCGGTTTTTTTGTGTCTCGGCAAGCTGCTGACAGAACTTTTTGATAATCTCCTGATCCATGGGGGATAAAGTCTGATAAGTTTTCACGATATCCAGAATCAAGTCGTAAAACTGATTGTTTCTGGATTCCAATAGATCAGAGACGATGGCAGCAGTTTCATCTTCTGGTACGACAAACATCTCGCCGGTACCATTGCGAAGCCATTCTTCATTCACATTAAATTCGCGGCAAATAGATCTGGACATCTGATCCGTAACATTGTTAATTCCGTTTTCGATGCGACTGATTGCGACTTTGCTGACTCCAAGATGTTCACCAAACTTTTCAAGAGTTAAACCGAGTTGTTTGCGTAAAAGTCTAATTCTCTCGTTCATAGCACACTCCCTTCCGCAACTTTAATTATAACAGTATAAGATAAAAAGTCAACAAAAAAGTAAACTGAATTTACAAAAAGCTATTGACAAAGTAAATAGAAATTATTATGATGTAAACACAGATAACAAATCAGACACATAAAGGAGGAAAACATATGGCAAGAGAGAATGCAGATGAGAGAAAGAAAAACATTGGCGAGATCACCGAGAAGCTTACCCGCTTGGATGGTCGTAGCTTAATGCTGATTAAGACCGGCGTGGATGTACTGGCGGCGCGTGAGCGTATGGAAGCGGTGACCAAAGAAGAGCCGCAGCTTGTATGAGGGCTGCGGCAGCAGTGAGAAATATTTCTGAAAAGGAAGATGCAAGGCGGACAAATAGCCGCGAATAGAATGGAGCGAGGAGGTGCGCACATGACGACCGACAAGGCAGAGACCATCAAGATAATAGAATATCCAACCGGGCGGAACATCGTGCATATCCCGGTCCGAACGCCGGAGGAAGAGGCGCGGCATCACGACGAACTGTATAAAGCGGCGGTGCGGCTGTTGAAAGCGCAGGAAAGAAGCAAAAAAGAACAAGGGAGGGAAGCAAGATCATGAGCGATGTAGAAAACTTACAGAAGAAAGTGGTTGGGATCGCGGAGGCTTACGCAGACATGGTGAAGGAGATGATAGAGAGCAAAAGACCACTTGCGGATATTAACGAAGGATTAAGGATGCTGAACCATATTGCAAGCACGCTTTACAAATTGGGCGCCAGTGGTAACCCAATGACGCCCGATTCGTAAAAAAATCAGATAAGTTCCCATTCGCTCAAGTCGGATGGAACATCAGGGACTTGACCATCGAGTTCATCCCACTCGTATAAGCCGGTGCAGTGCATATAGACGTTATCTGCCTCAGCTTCTGGGGATGCGCAGGATTCCCAAACGGTGTTTTCGTAGATCAGACCGTAATGACCGTTGGCAAGCCTCTTGATGTACAGAGGACCGATTGGACTTGAATATTTCCACATAGATACACCTCACGGTTGATGAGTATTTCAGCAGGGCAGTGCTGATAAGACAATTATAGGCGAGCAGAGGGAAAAAGACAAGGAAACATATTTTTAGAGCCCGGAGCAACCGGGCGGAAAGGACAAGCATGGTAAACAACAAAAAGCCGGTGTACATCGTGATGGTGATACTGGCAGCAGTGGCTATCTATGTATGGGCGGCGAGCCGGAGCCCGTACACTGTGGGGGCGGCGGAACTGGAACACGAGGAAGTAAAAGCGTCGATTGTGAAAGGGCAGGAGATTGCACCGGTGCAACCGGATCCACAGATTGACGAGATGACGCCGGAAGAGATTGCAGAGGAAGAATACTGGGACAGTCTGGAACTGCTTGCTATCTGCGTGGAGGCAGAGGCGGGAAACCAGAGTCTGGAGGGAAAGCGTCTGGTAGTGGATGTGATCCTCAACCGGGTGGATGACCGATCGGGAGTGTGGGGAGATGACATTGCGTCGGTCATCACACAGCGCGGCCAGTTCACATCTTACTGGGATGGCGGCATGGACAAGGTGTGGGAGCCGTCGCCGGAAACGTACAAAGCTGTGGAGATGGAGCTGGAGGAGAGAGGACATCCGGGCGTGTACTACTTCCGGGAAGGGACGTGGCCGGAGTATGGATCGCACTGGAAAAAAGTCGGAGATCATTATTTTTCGGGAAAGTGAGGAAGAAAGATGCAGACAGTAACACAGATTTTAGAACACTTGCAGAAACTGCCGGAAGAGTTTGCGGAGCAGTACGCGGCAGGAGAGTATGCGAGAGCGGCATCGACGCATGAGTATGCGGCACGGGTGTCAAGCTTTATCGAGATGGACAAGGACGCAAGAGATGCACTGATGGAGAGATTTGACCAGATGCAGGTAGAGGACGCGTACCAGAGAGTAGGGAGATGGAGAGATGCTGAGCGAGAAAGAGTTGGAAAAGAAGCTTTTCGAGCAGGCGGAGTGGTTCGATCACTACATAAGCCGGAAAGAGTACCTGCAGGCTGCTTTGTGCGCTGATTGGGCGGCGATGATTGCACTGTTTTGCGGAGCTGATGAGGAACTCATGGTGAGATTGTTCGGCACACGCCAGACGGACGAGCCTGTAGAGGGATTGATCCGAGCGGATCGCAGAATGAAAGCGGATGAATGGTGCATCTATAAAGGCGGCTATGCACACAGCAAGCACACATACCAGAATGTGATGACTTTGGCATAAAAAAGGAGAGCATTGGATTTGGGGCTCCAATGCTCAGGTAAAAAAATTAACCATGTATTAACGTCTATATTATACCCGTAGTATGCCAAAAAGTCAAGAAAAACAGGGCAAAAGCCCTGCCCCATTTAGCAGTATCAGTATATTAAAGTTTGACACAAGGGGAAGATATGGCACACAAAAAGATGGTGTACCGGTATGGACCGGGCGGGGATAAGTACACCGAATATGAGTTTAAGTTTGTGGGGCGATTCGGAGCCAAGGGAGAGAAAAGAGGTCCGAGAAAGAAAGCCACGCCAGAGCAGATCCGAAAGCAGAACCAGTGGAACAAGGAGAAGACAGTGCTCCGGTTGATCCGGGAGAACTTTGGTCAGGGCGATCTGTGGATCACATGCAAGTTCCCAGCGGGAACCAGAATGTCGGGGAAGGATCTCAAGGCGATCCGGAAAGCCTTTTTAACAGAATTACGCAAGACATACAAAAAAAGAGATGCAGCGCTGAGATACATATGCCGGCTGGAGATCGGAGAAAGAGGCGGTCCTCATATGCACATGGTGGTTAATCGTGTGCCGGGCGGCGGGACGTCAGCCATCATACAGACAGTATGGCGGAAATACGGGAAAAATGTGCACTTCACACCACTTTATGAGGATGGAGATTATAAAAATCTGGCGGAATACATCACAAAGCCACTCAAAGAGGAGGAGATCAGCGGCCAGCTCACATTGTTCGGCGAGGAAGAGGACAGAAAGATCTTCTCGGCGTATAGCTGCAGCAAAGGGCTGAGACAGCCACAGCCGGAAGAACACGTGTATCGAAGACGAACGGTGCGGGAGCTGGTGGAAAACGGACCGGAGCCGACACCGGGATACTACATAGACCGAGACAGCATCAGATACGGCAAGAATCCGTACACAGGGATGACATATTTTTATTATACGGAAATCCGGCTGGAATACGGGGGAATATGCGGAAAGAGGGCAGGTGATAGCGGATGAGAGCAGTGAGCATCTATACAGCCACGTCAATACGGGGAAGATGGGGCAAAAACGGGCATATTGGATATGCCCTGGAATATTACGCCGAAGGACACAAGCAGCCAGACGTGCTATTCGATTACGAGCCGGTGGAGAACGTGAATGAGAATCGGGCGGAGCTGATCGCACTGTTGCGGGCACTCGCACGGATGCGAGAGAAATGTGTCCTGACGCTCTACACAGAGTCGGAGTACCTGTACCAGGGGCTGAAAGATGATGGACACGTAGAAAAGTGGATCAAAAGCGGGTGGAAGACCGTGAAAGGCACAGAAGTGAAGAATCGGGATCTGTGGCAGAAGCTTATGGCGGCGCTACAGGGGAATTTATACACATTGGAGATCCGACGCGGTAACGCGTACACTGCAAGGCTACATGCAGAGATGGAGAGAAAGGAGCGAAAAGTATGAGTTTATACGAAAAGTTTGGAGAATTTGACAGCGCGGAAGAGCTGAACATGAGCGCCGCGGGATTGCTCAAAGAGGGAGATACGGAGAGTTTGATCGCCTTGGCCAAGGAGAACGGAATCGATGAAGAGGATGCCAAGGACTACATTGATGAATGCATGGACGTGCTTGCGTCACCGATCGCGGCGGCACTCGGTAAACTGGAAGTAGAGTGCGAAGAACTCAAGCCGGAACAGATCATGGAGGACTGGCTGGGTTATATCCGGATCCAGTGTACGGAATCAGAGGAGATGGCGGCAGCAGTGAGAAGAAAAGGAAAATCACTGCGGGGTTGTATCGCCGCGTTGCTCAAGTGGTCATTTGAGCACATGAAAGACATAGACAAGGAAATCCTCAAAGAAGCTGGAGTGACCGCAAGCAGAGTAGCGAGCGGAACTCCGGGCATGGCTACGGCAAGAGAGATCATCCGGACGTACTATCTTGGAAAGTAGGCGCGAAAAATGAAGAAAAAAGAATTGCTGGAAATGAAAAAAATGCAAGCAACGGCGCACATGCTGCACACGGCGGAGCAGGACGAGGCAAAGGACGATGAGATAAAGTATGAAAATCACTATGGATACAAGGGAACGCGGAAAATAACGAAGTGCAGGTATGGAAGGTACTTTATGGCAGCAGTAGAGGAAGAAACTTTGAAGGTGGCAGTTTTCACCAGATTAAGTTTGAGACAGAAGTCGCGGGAGCCGGTATATGAGATCTATGTGAATAAAAAGGAGAAAAAATACCTGACCTATGAGCCGGAAACAAAAAAATGGCGCACAGCGAAGATTAACATGCTGAGTTGGGAGGGATTGTATTATCTGCACATGTATGAGGAGTGGCAGACGGACGCCACGAGGAAACTTGTAAATGATTATTTTGATACGGGGAAAAACCTAAATGTCTTCCAGGCGGTACTTGATTTTCAGAGTGCAGTGAAAGAAGAGGCACTGTACCGGAAGCATAGAAGCGAGATTGAAGAAATAGATGCAACAATGAAGGAGGTGCCGGAATTACCAAAAAATTTTGATGACTGGGTAATAAAAAATTGCTTCAAAGAAACCTTATTTTACGAGAGAGAGAGACCGTATAGATGGCCAAAAGTGTACTGTACGCATTGCGGTCAGTATATGGATGCACCAACTGTGGGTGGAGCACCAAAGCATGGGGCAGAAATTAAATGCCCAAAGTGCGGAGTAGATGCAACGTATAGATCGTGGAATAAACAAAAGGTCGTAGAAGAGGAAGCGGATGTTGCAATCCTGCAAAGACTCAATGACAGAAGTGGCTACATCTTGCGGTACTTCCACACAAAAATAACACGAAGGCATAACAAGGGATGGGAAGTGGCAGAGTTTAGAAAATTTGAAAAAAATAGAGAAAGGCTGTCACTTGATCTGCGGAGCGAGGAGGTATTTGAATACGGAGAGTATAAGTACACAGGGGTAGAAAGATGGTGCCACCAGTGTCGCCGCTCACAGTGGGGATACTGGTGGTACCACGAAGAAAGGCTTATGTATACACCAAACTTAAGGAGGGAATTAAAAGGGAAACCATTTGCCAGAATGAACCTGAAGAAGCTGTTCGGTGGAGGAGAAAGAAAAGAAATAAATGCAACGCATATTTTAGGGATATTAGAAGACTTTCCGTTTGTCGAATATCTGGGAAAAAGCGGTTTACATAAACTTATGAGAGAAATAATGGAAGGAGATGTAAACAGAACTTTTTTTGACAGAGAAGCCCCAAGAATAAACGAGGTGTTGAAATTAAATAAACAGGAGTTCTCGAGACTGAGGCAGATTGATGGGGGACAGAACGTGGTACAAGCCTTGAGGTATGAGCAAAACAGCGGAGACAGACTGACAGATGAGGGCTTGCGCTGCATTGAGGAAAATGAGATTGATGTAGCAAATCTCATTTTAACAGCATCAAGAACAGGAATGACAATGCAGAGGATGCTTAACTATCTGAAAAAGCAGATGGATAAAAATGAAATGAGGTTTGAGGAGACAAGAAGACTTTATAATGACTATCTGGATATGGCCGAAGAACGGGGAATGGATGTAACCGATGAGATTGTGAGCAGAAACGCAAGAATGCGGGAATTCCATGACAAATACACGGAAGAGAAAAACAGAGAAGAGAATGAAAAGCGGGATCGGGAGGTAGAAAAAAAATTCCCGCAAATCAGAAAAGATTATAAGAGGAATGCAGAACACTTTGCCTTTGAAACAAAAAAATATATGATTATTGTCCCTAAAAAGGCATCTGACATCACAAAAGAGGGACGACGGCAGCATCATTGCGTAGGAGCATCGGATCAATATATGGCTAAAATGGCGAGCCGGCAGACATTTATACTGTTTTTGCGAAAGAAAGACGACAAAGAGGTGCCGTACTATACGCTAGAGGTGGAATGGAATGGGAAAATAAGACAGTGGTATGGGGCATATGACAGACAACCAGACAAAGAAGAGATACAAAGCATTTTAAACCAGTGGACCCAAGAGATCGAGAAAAGACAGATGGAAGAACAAAGAGAGCAGATAAAGCAGACAAAGATACTGGCAGCAGTATAAGGAGGTAAGGGATGGAAGAACTGATGGAACAGAGACATGATGGGAGCGACGTGATTACATACACAGACTATACCGTGTATAAGCAGGATTTAAGATCAGATTTGCAGCGGGCGGCTGAATCGTTTGTGCGGATCGGGTACATGTTAAAAGTGGCACGGGATACGAGGATTCTTGAGGGCTCCGGCTATGCGAGCGTCAATGAGTTCGCGTTAAAAGAGTTCGGATTGGAAAAGACGCAGGTGTCGAGGTTTATCAACATCAATGATCGGTTTGCCAAAGATGGCTACTCACTGGAGCTGCGCGAGGAGTATAAGGATTATGGCTACGCGAAGCTGGCAATGATGCTGACGCTACCGGAAGAGGTCAATGAGATGCTGAGTCCGGAAATGAGCAAGGCAGAGATTAAAGCGATCAAGGACGAGGTGGATGAAGAGAAGAAAAAAACGGACATCGAGGTGATGTTGGAGGAAAAGGACGAGGTGCAGCAGTCGCTCGACGACACGCTGGACAAGGCACTGTACCAGTGGGGAAAAGATACGCCGGAGAACTATGCACAAATCTGGGACGAGGCACAGCGGTGCCGCACCGGGGAGATCACGGCAGAAGCGCTGGTAAATACACTCGCGCCAGGGGGATTTATCTTGATTATGACCCGTATTCCGGGAGAGGGCAGATGCTCAGTCAAAATCGATGAGAACAGCGAGCAGGTATCAGTGATGCTGATCCGCGACGGACAGCGACATACATACAGCAAGACAGATGCGGCGCAGGTGCTCATGGATATGTGCGGCGGATCAGACGCAAAAGAGCAGTGGAGCGAACTGTATAACCTGGCGTATCCGGAGCCGGTGAAAAAAGAGCCGGTTGCACCGGTGCAACCCAAAAAGGAGAGCCATGTGCAGCTGCCGCCAAAGAAAGAAAAGCCGGCAGAGAAACCGGAGGAAAAAATCGAAGAGAAGCCACAGGGACAGAAGGAAGCACCACAGGGGCAGTCAGCAGAGCAGAACAGAAAAAATGAAGCGCAGGAGCAGAGTGCAGAAAGTGAGCAGCAGTCACAGCCGGCGGAAAGCATCGGAGAGGATGACCAGCGGGAGCGATCGGCACAAAGCACAGGAGAGAATGAGCCGCAGGAGCAGCAGTCGGAGGAAGATACAGCAGAGGCAAATCAGACCAGCCATGTAGAGAGCAGACGATCAGCGAAAGTCGCGGAGCTGGAGGCAAAGAAGCACTACTGGGCGGAGTCACTATCGGCACATGAGGTGGCGCTGAGAAATCGAATCAGCATGCAGCACTGGGAAAAGGTGGCAGAGATGGCGGCACAGATCAAGGATGAAGCAGAAAAGATTGCTAATCTCCAGAACGAGATTAAAGAGATCCAGGACGCCATCCAGATGCGAATTGAGGATATGGAGGACCAGCAGGATGCGGCAGAGGACGAGTAAAAACCTTAAGTACCAGTTTGACGAGGATACAAGGCGGCTGATTGTATTTAGAGATGAGGGACAGTGCATCTTTTGTTCGCGCCGGTACCATATGGAGAACAAAGACCCGATGCTGTACCAGATCAAAGATATCATGCACTTTATCAACAAATCACAGGGCGGTCTTGGAATACAGAAAAACGGCGCAGTAGGATGCCGCTATCATCATATGTTGCTGGATAATGGCAGTAAGGGACTGCGGGCAGAAATGATAGAGATCTTCCGGGATCACTTAAGGTCAAAGTACAAAGAGTGGGATGAGCGGGATCTGGTGTACCACAAATGGGATTTCCCAACTTTTGGTTAATTGTTATATCACAGGCACTTGGAGGCAATGGACATCCCCAGGGACACGCCCTGGGGAGAAAGGAGAAAAATGTTTAAGCATGTGATCTACGAGAAAAGATGCGCGATGTGCGGCAAAAAGTTTGATGCCACGAACGCAAAAACAATGTATTGCAGCAAGCGGTGCAGAGAAAGGAGAGCAAAAGAGCCGCGAAAAAGAGAGGACACGCTGTCAAAGACAGCCATGGAAGCACGTAAGCTTGGAATGAGTTATGGCGCATATGCAGCAAGACAGGAGGCGGGAGCACGTGGTTAGAGAAGCGTACAAGGAAGTGGTGAGATCGGCGAAGTATAACAGCTACGAAAAGAAGAAAAGCGAAAAAGCGTTGGAGCGATTCCGGGAAAAGCCGTATGCACTCCAGCGTAAGGAGAGGTTGGTGGAGAAACATGGTTGAATGCATGAGAACGGATGCAAAGAAGTCGGAGCCTGCGCAGTGGATTTTGAAGAGATATTTATTCCGCGGGGAGCGGAGAGAAGACAGAGAATGGGTGGAAGGATTTTTGTTTGTGGTAAATGATGTCCCATACATCTTGCCATATCACAACACAGGGCAGCCAATACACGTAGATAACCTGCTGAAAACAGCTATCGAAGTGCTGGAAGATACCGTTTGCCAGTGCACAGGGCAATACGATAAGAATGGCAAACTGATTTGGGAGGACGATATTGTTAAGTGCGGGAACACAACAGAGCTTGTTGGTTGGGATCAAAATTTTGCAAGCTGGCGTCTGCCCAAAAGAGGATGGTTCTACCGCCATATTTACGGGGATGCTCACAGTTCAGAGGATTGTGAGGTTATCGGAAACATATTTGACAATCTGGATCGGTTGGAGGACAGCGATGAATGATTTCTTGAAATTTTTTGACGAGCAAATCAAAGTTTATCCTATGCACCTGGAAATTGGATACAACAAAGTAAGCGACTGGACAGTGTATATTTACAAGAGCGGGTGCGGAGAAAAGGGGAAAGATCTTGAAATTGTAGACGTATCAGATCAAGATATGGAGCTGTGCTTTGCCAAGGCGCAGGTGCAGCTGAAAGAGTGGTTGTTGGAAAACGAGGGAGGATATTAAGCTATGACGGAGAATGAAGCAAAAATTTTTATTCAAAACGCTATGGAGCAGTCAAAAAAAGTTTTAGCTGAATTATTATTGATTTCTCCAAAAGTGTTTGCGGTTAGAAAAAAGAGCCTGGGTGAGTATTACAGCAATTTGGAGAACTGCAAAAAAGAAATTGAGTCATGCGAGATGGCGATACGGGCACTGGAAGATGTGCAGAAGTATCGTGCACTTGGAACGCCAGAGAAAATATCCAGAAAGCTAAAAGAACTTGAAAAAATTTCGGGAAGTGCCATATCAGCTACGGTGCGGAAGGGTGCAGGGAAAATGAATGTCGATAAATGATGCCATAGAAATATTGGAAAAAGCTATAGAAGCCCAAAAAGATAATAGAGATATGCTCCAAGCTTTAACAAAAGCTGTGAAAGCATTGCAGATATGCAGGGACACAAAAATGAAACAGCAGCCAAGAAAAGTGGCAACCAGGTATGCGCGGAAAGAATTCTACTGCCCTGCATGTAAAAAACATATACGTGACATCTACAGAAATAAAGGCAGGTATTCATTTTGCGATGTATGTGGTCAAAAAATTGATTGGAGATAAAGACACGGAAGGGAGAAAAAAAGATGCCGAAGTGTAAGAACTGCAATAACTTATATAATCTGTCAAATAAAGATGATGTAATTGTCGGTAAGTGGTGTCCGAAGATTAACGACAGCCCACATTTAGACATGGAGCGCAACTGTGAGCATTATAAAGCCATGACCAATGCAGACCGGATCCGGAGCATGACGGACGAGGAACTGGCAAAATGGTTTGATGCTGTGACGAAAGACATACTTGGTGGAAGCACTTGGGATAAAAAAGGATGGCTTAAATGGCTTCGGGCAGAAAGCGAGGGATAGTATGGAGA
>OIXG01001426.1_pt1 | contig 22755 bp, 13 predicted proteins | sample 1587731 | NCBI WGS metagenome assembly OIXG01 (sample SAMEA3888908, study PRJEB22519) | human gut metagenome | biome: human gut; feature: human-associated habitat; material: faeces | place: Denmark | collected 2010
TGTACGGCTGCCCGAAATATTTCGGGCTATGGCAAGGTTCTCTCCCTCCGCCCCTACGGGGCACCTCCCTCGCAGAGGGAGGTTTTTGACACGCTGGGGCGGGCAATGCCCGCCCCTACCAATCGTTTCTTTGCCGGTCCGTGCAGCAAAAAAGCCGCACAGCTTTCACTGTACGGCTTAACGGCTCACTTATTTTTCCTTCTTCGCCGTCTTTTTGCGGCGGCGGACGCGCCCGCTGTCGGCCTTGGCCTCGGGAACATAGAGGCTATAGCTCAACAGGTAGCGGCCATGGGCAGGGATACGGTAGAACGCGGCCTTGATGCGCTCCAGCGGGCCGGTGCCGCTCTCGGCGGTGCTGCCGCTCAGCATAACAACATACTGCATATCGGTGTAGCGGGCGGCCACATCGCACTGGCGCAGATTCGTGTGGATCAGATCGCCCAGCTGCTCCACCATCAGAGCAGTCTCGGCAGCATCGGTGTTCTGGCTGGGAGCCACGGTCAGGATCGCCAGGAATACCTGCAGACCGTAGCGGACCTGCACGCCGCGCTGTACGCGGTAAATTTCCTTGAACGTCTCAAAGTCGCAGATACAGGCCCCCGTGTCCTCGGTATCCGGCAGAGCAGAGATCAGCTTGGAGACCTCGCTCTCCATATTGCGGTCTGCCTGGCGCATCTGGCGGTAGGCAGAGCCTGCGCGGCCCGGCTCAATGGCATGATGCAGGCAGCCCATGGCACTGCCGCGGCGTGCCAGATCCTCCGCCTCCTCGTGGCGGCCCAGCATCTCCAGCGCGACGATCTTTTCCAGATAAAGGCGCTCCTCGTAGGGGTCCAGCTCCAGCGCGCGGGTACACAGCGTAACGATGCGGGTGCTCTCGCCCCATTTTTTGCAGAGCTCCAGCAGGTTTAAAATGGCTGTGCGGTACTGCCCGTGCAGGCGCACGCTGACGCTTTCGACCCACGGCTCGGACGCAGACTGCGGCAGCAGGCGTCCGTCATACAGGTTGACGATCTGTTCATAAATGCGGCTGCGCTTCTCGGCGTCGCTCTCCTTGCGGGCCAGCTCCGACAGGTCGTTGACCTCAAACACATCCACGCTGCAGTCCAGATGGGGGTTCCACTGGTAGTAGCCGCGGCTGGTCACGATGCAGTCCTTCATCTCCTCCAGGCCCTCCGCATCGATCATAAGGCGGAAGCGATGCAAGATGGCGCGCAGGGCCATGTCCGGGTTGGTGGACCGCTCCCCTGCCCACAAGGTATCGGTCAGTACCTTGTGGGAGACGCGCTCCCCGCGCCGCAAAACGAGATACTGCACCAGCGCCGTTGCCTTGCGGGACTGCGCCAGCTGTGCCAGCACGGGCTTGCCGTTCACACGGATCTCAAAGCCGCCCAGCATTTTGATTTCAATTGTTGCCATCCTAGTCATCCTCTCTGCTCTGATGCCCATGACGTTCCTGCATTTTGTCCGGCACACAGGTATTCATGTTTTAAAGTATAACAAGTCCATTTGAATTTGTCCAGTACCTCCGCCGGGATTGCAATATACTTTTCAAAAATCGTCCCGGAGGGCACCGCTCACGACTCCGACGATGCCTTGCCGTCCCAGGTGCCGGGTTCATACAGGATGACCGGCTCACCGGGCAGCTGCACAATGGCTTTTTGGGTGCACAGCGGCACGATCTGGTCGTTGGCGTCCCGCTTGGCCACAGTCAGCACCACCGTCATAGCCGTAATGCGCGGGGTCTTGGTTTCGTCGCCGTCCTGTGTCCAGCTGCGGGCGTAGAAATGCAGTTCGCTGATGAACAGCCCCATATAGGCATCCCGGGGATAGGCCGTTGTGTAGCCGTAGGCAACGTAGGGCAGTTTGACCGTCTCAGTACCGTCCTCGGCCTTGTCATTTTTTGTGTGCTGCGGGTTGCCGTAGTGCCCGGCGCCATTCAATTCATCGCGGTAAAAGCGCATGTGCAGGTAGCCGTTCAGCGCATTGGCCTGATCCGCTGTCAGCAGCGCTGTGCCGTCTGTCTTTGTCAGCGGCGGCACACAGTCCTTGTCGATCAGCTCAATGTGGTTGGGGTAGACGCTGAATTCCAGTGCCGTGCCTTTGCTGTAGTCGTCCTTGGACGCAAAAACGCTGTCCAAATTATTAGGGTCCGTTGCGCCGTCGGTGAAGCGGATATAGCCGTTCGCCTCGAGCACCTCGCCGCGGATCGTCTCAATGAGCGCGTCGGCCAGATTTTGCGCGCGCGTCTGCTGCTGGATGTCCATGTACGCCTGCGCACTGGGCTGTATCAGCGTGACCGCCGCCAGCGTAAAGAGCGACAGCAGCACCATGCAGACGATCAGCTCCACCAGCGTTGTGCCGCTCTGGTTTTTCAAACGCTGCTTCATGGGTTGGTCGTCCCTTCTGCCGTGCTCTTGCTGTAGCGGTAAAACTTGTGCTGTTCCGTCGTTTTTTGGCCGTTTTCCGTAACTTCTGCGCTTGTCTCCACGCTGTCCAGCTCGACGCCGTTCACCGTAAATTCATCGTAATCGCCAAAGGAGAACTCCAGCCCATCCTGTTCCTTCTCCCATTTGGGGGCCGCGTTATTGGCCGGGTACAGCCCGGCGCAGAAGGCATAGGCTGTCTCCCGCAGCGTTTCGGCCTTTTGGGACATGGCGCGGGCGTACCGCAGCGAGACGACAAACATAGCCGTGAAAAGCATAAGCAGCAGGAACGACACCAGCACTTCCACAATGGTCTCGCCGCGCTGATTTTGTAAAGTATGTTTCATAGCGGGTCACTCCTGTGTTGTGCCGGTGCTCTGTTTGGCACCGCGGGTGTAGGTGATGGAATCGGGCTGCTGGCTGGTGTCGCAATGGAACGTCAGGCGGTTGCTGCCAATGTTGTCGGCAGTAATGGACTGTTCACCACTGCCGGGGGCGTAGAACGTCAGGTCGTTAATGCGGTAATACTTTGTTGTACTGTCGTTTATTGTGTAGTATACCTTTGGGAATTTTTTATTGCTTTTTGCCTGGCTGCCGTCGCTGTCGTACTTTACCGTGCGGTCATAGGTCCGCGTGAAGGCAAAGCTCTCGCCGTTTTTCGTGACTGTCACCGTAATGTCCAGCTGTAAATCGACGATTGCCATGCCCTTGCGGTTTTCGCCCTCCAGTGTGTCGAGCAGGTTGCGCAGGTCTGTGGCATTGGTACTGTTCGCCGTCTGGTTCAGCTTGTCGGCACCGTCGCCCGGGCGGCGGCGCAGTGTTACCGTGATGGCCTCGGCCCCGCCATCAGGCTGGCTGCCTTTCGGTTTCCAGGCGAACTCCTTGGGCTGGGATTCCAAATCATAGATGTCCTTGCCGTAGCTTTGGGAGAACATGAACTGCTCATTGACGAACTTGGCAAAGCTGCTGTCCTTCTTGTTCAGCTCCCCTTCCAGCACGTCGGAAAAGCTGGTTGCCAGCTGGTAGGCTTCCTGTTCCAGCAGCTGGCGGTTGGCATTGGCCGTCAGCACGGAGGCCGCATAGACCAGCGCTGCCGACAGCGCCACAAACAGCGCGCCGATGCAGAGGACCAGTATCATCGAAAGCCCCTGCTCCCCGCGCAGAATGCTGCGTGCCCTGCGGTGCATAATGCCACCTTCTTTCCTGAAATAAAATTACGATGCGTCGCTTGTTTCCATCTGTTTCGGGGGCGCGGTTTCCGCCGCGTCCGTCTCATCCGGGGCAGCGGCGGTCTCCGGGGTCGCCATGGGCAGTGCCGCACGGGCCCGCATCAGGACCGGGGGCACGCTTGCGGGGGCGCTTTCCGCCGCCGTGCTTTCTGCAGTCTCGGCGGGCGCGACGCTCTCCGCGGAGTCCATACTCTGGGCATCCTCCGCCGCATCGGCGGTGTTCGTCTCGTTGACGGGGACTTTGACCGTGCCGGATTCGACGGTCTTACCCTTGTTATCCGAGTGCGCCAGCGTCTTCAGCGTCACACTTGCGGTGAACTTTTGCAGCTCGAGCGAGTCGTCCTGCACCTTTTCCTGCAGCTCGGGCAGGGTGATGCGGTAAACAGGCTCGGCGCCGTCCTCCTGCACCAGCTCCAGCATGGGAACCGTCTGTGCCTTGTAGTACAGCGTACCGCCGTCCTTTTCCACCGTGCCGGTGACGTCATAGGGTTTCTGTTCCCATGTCACGTTGCCGTTCTCGTCGGTCACAGGCTCAACGCTCAGGTCGTACCAGATGCGGGTCTCGTTGGTCTCCGCGTCCACATCGTCGGTCTGCTCTTTAAGCTCCGTCGTTTCGCCGTTATAGGTCGTCTTGGTAACGGTTTTGATTTCCCCGCGCTTATGCGTGACATTGCCGTCTTCGTCCGTCACGTCCCTGTCGTAGGTCGTCACCGTAATGCTGTAGGGCTTTTTGTCCTTGTCCAGCGTCGTGACGGTAAAGGTATAGCTGTCGGTCAGGTTGCGCACCGTGCCGTCTGCCTGGGTGTACTTGTTCACCGCGGTCCACTCCACCGTAAAGCGGCGCAGCTCCAGCGGGGTCTTATCGCGCTCGACGGTAAACTCGGGGTCGTTGTACAGGTTGACTTCCTGCTTGTAAACGGCATTGCCAAGTGCGCGTTCCGGTTCGTCCACGGGGGCGTCCAGCGTGATGGCCGGCAACTGTGCCGCTTTGGTATCCTGCTGCAGGATGTAGAACCAGTTCGACGCTGTCCTGCCGTCGGTGGGCATAACGCGCACCGCGGGCAGCAGGTATTGTTTTGCATGGTCGGGCGTCAGCGTAAAGCCGTTGCCGTCGGGCACAAAGGTATAGCTGGCGGTTTTGTCGTTGACGCTGGCGCTCCCGCCCACCGTGCGGCTGTCTTTCGGGATGACCAGCTCGGCGTCGCCGCTGTCCAGCATCTCGTCCAGTGCTTGGGTCAACTTCTGCTGGGCCTCGTACTTGGCCTGCCCGGTGGACTTTTCCTGCCAAGTCCTGGCCAAACCGGCAATTGTATTGTAATTGTCCTCGTTGCTGAAGATATAGCCGGTAAAGTAGACATTGCCCTGTGCGGGTGCGTCCAGCGTCATGTTGAGCTTGAGGTCGTTCAGGAACGTCTCCTGATTCGGGCTGTTGTTGTCAAAAGCGACGTTTTCAACCACAGGTGCTTTGGCGCGGCTGACGATGGTCTCGGACTGGCTCAACGCGCCGTCCGGGCCGTCAAAGCAGGTATCGCTACCAGCCTTGCGGCGGGCAATGACGCGGAAGCGCAATGTCTTGCCCTGATACTGCTCCAGATCCAGCGTCAGGCTGCCGACGTTGCCCGTGGTGGGCAGCGTCAGCACAGGTTTGCCGCCGTCATCGACGACGCACAGGTCATAGTGGTCAATGCGCTCGTCGTCGGACGGCGACCAGCTGACCGTGTAGAGCAGGGCATCCGCGTTGTCGGTCTCGCCGTTGACGCGGGTGATGGAGCTCGGCGCGCTGATGCCGGGCAGGCGCTGCTTAACGCTGTAATCCGCCACAGCGGACGCGCCGATTTCGGTGGTGTCGGCTGCCGCCACGCGGGTGACCTCGAGCCGGACCTTGTCATAGCGCCAGCTGTCGCTGCCGTTGGCCAGCATGGTATCTACGTTGACAGGCAGGGTAAAGCTGTTGCTGCCGCTGCGCTGAACCTGCTTATCCAGATTTACGTCGTCCTTCAGCGCAATTTGCTCCTGACCGGTCACATTGCCGTTTCCATCCGTCAACAAGCCGTAGAGCTTGATCTTGTAGGCGGGGGCTGCGTCAGTAGCCTGCATGTCGTCCTGCATCCAGTTGAACGTATAGGTCAGTTGATTGTTGTTATCCACTACGCCGTCCTCAATGGTTTCCGCCAGCGTCGGGGCTTTCAGAACATTCAGGTTCAGTTGCTTGAAGATGATCTGCGGGGTCGTTACCGTGGCCTGTATAGCCCAACTCTTGTCATCGGTGCGGTTCACGTCGGAGAAGCAGAGCGGCGTCAGATGGGCATAGGTATAGCTGTGCTCGCCCGTGCGGACGATCTCATAGCCGTTCTTCCACCAGATTTCTTTGCTGGTGTCGTTTGTCTCGCTCGCGTGGCTGGCGATGGCTGCGGACACTTCGTCCGCCGTGGCATCCCAGCGATACTTCATATCGCCCTTGCCGCTGGTGACGGGCACCGCGACAACGAGGAAGTCGGTGTAGTTCGTCATGGCATCCGACGGCAGGCTGTTCAGGTTGAAGGTGACGGGAGACTCTGTCACAATGCTTTCCCGCGCGGCCAGCGTGATGTACTGGCCGTTCAAAGATACGCCGTTGACTTCGTCATTACCCAGATATTTTGCCAGCAGCATGACACGGTAGGTCGGGCTGCCGTGCTCGCTGCTGTCGCTCTTGACCCCCGGGGTAAAGCTGAACTTCACGGTTGCTTCAAAGCTTTCCGCTGTCTGGCCGATGTTGGTCACATAGTCCGTGTCGCCGTCCTTTTTCAGCGTGCCCAGCGGCAGACCGTCCTCGTCCTTGCCGTTATCGCCGTTGTGGTCACGCCACTGGGACGGGAGATAGGTCTCTGACTTGTACTGGGCCGAGCGCAGATACTTTGTGCTGTTGCTGTTGACCGGGGTTGCCAACGCCGTAAGCGTCAAAGTGCGTTCCAAATTTTGGGTCAGGCGGATGTACTGCTTGCCATCCTGTCTGCTGAAATAATAAGTATGCCTTCCATCGGTCAGCTTGACGGTCCAAGCCTCGTCTGTCGGGTATTCGGCGTAGTTTTTCAGCACCGCGACAACTTCATACTTAAATTCTCTCGATTTTTCATCCGGCGTCTGGCACTGATTCCAGTCAAAGCCGCCGTTCTCGCGTTTGACCAGCCGGAACTCAATCTCCGGTGTAGGCAGGGCGTGCATAAAGGTCTGCACGGCGCTGGTCCGGGAGTTGTCTACCTGCGTCGGGTCGTCGTTGGTGTTGTAGGGCGTTACACGCACGACGAAGTAACCCGTCCACGCTTTATCTGCCACAAAGGTATAGCTGCGCTGGTAGACGTCAGCAGTCAGGTAGGCGGCCCCGGTGATCTTGCCTGCGGCATCGCAGGGCAGAATCTCCACACGGTAATAGGAGGCGGGGCTGGCGTCCGTATCGGTCGCTTCCCACGTAACCTCGTAGCGGCCATAGACGTTGTTGTCCGCGTCCTGCACCTGGCTGGCCTTGACGTGGATTTCTCCCGGCTGGGCGGGCTTGGTGCTGTCCAGCACGTACTTATAGTAGTTCTGGATGACCTCGTCGGTGATGTCGGTAATATCAACGTCCGATTTCGTACTGTTCGCGGCTTCGCCGAATTGCAGCATCACAGTCGCTCTCTGGTTGCCGGGATTGGTATCATTGCCCGCGCCGGTATCATCGAAAATGTAGGCTTTGTTACCGTCGGTCTTGATATAGGCAGAGTTTTCTGCGGCATTCCAATCCGTAGAAGTAATGCCTCGCATCCACCACAGACTGTACGCTGCGCCGTTCCCACCCTCTGCCAAAGTGGGCAGGAACGCAATATAAGGATAGGTTTTGTCATCGACGTTATAGCCTATGTACAGACGGTGTGCTTTTACTTTTCCCGAGGACGAGTTCCAATCTGTCTCGTTGTAGGCCTTGTCACTTCCTTGCTTATCCGCTTTCTGCCAGTTACCTGTTGTACTGCTCGGTTTTTCTGCGGTCAGTCTACGCTCATCCTTTTTATAGAAGCTCTTGCCTTCACCGCCGGAATTTTCAATATAATAGTTGCCGTGGCCGGTGACATTCTCGTAACTCTGGCGCAAATAGGCAATAGGATACCAACCTGTACCAACCGTGGCAAAGCAGTTTGTGACATTGGTTGCTTCTTTCGACCCAGAGCCATTGCCGCGGCTGCCGACAATGCCGACTCTCCTGTCATACACTCCGCCACACGTAAAGTCTGTATTAAGGTTTCGGCAGCGGTCAATATTTACCGTAACATTATCAATGTTCCCCTTGTCGTACGGGCCGATCCATGCCAGAATGCCGACTGCCTGCGACACTGCCTTGATTGCACCGCTATTGACGCAGTCGATGATGTTCAGCGTCATAATATCGGTGACCTTCTTCATCTCGATTTTACCGATAATGCCCGCGCAGTCATTTGCGCCGTTTGATTTATACCAAATCTGACCGTAGTTACGGCAGGAAAGCACATTTGTGGTGCCGCCGGAAATAGGCTGGTCAATAAAGCCGACAATACCGCCGACTGCACCGTAACCGCTGTTTTTGTCGTTCGTGTTTGTTGTGATTTTGCCAAAATTGAAGCATTTCTGCACGGTTCCGCCGTAGTCCAGCCAATAGGCGATCACGCCGCCCACATTGGCCGAGCGGCTGTTGAACACACTGCCGCAGTTGACTACCTTGCTGACAGACCACCGGTCATCGCTGCGGTTCTGCTGCTGGCCAATGACACCGCCCACATGGACAACAACACGATTTTCTCTCTTGTAAATGTTGTCATCGTCTGTATCATCCTTGTTCTTAGGCCCATCAAACACGCGCGTAAACCGGCGCACAGCGGCACAGTTTACCACAGTGTCCAGCACGCTTTTGTCTGTGACGTTGGATTCGTTCTGGCCGACAATACCGCCGACGGTGGATGCCGTTGTCGCATTGTCAGAATAGACAAACCACTGGCCGGTGGCGGAAGTGTCGATTGTACCGCGGAGAGAGTTAAAGCCTGCCAGACCGCCCAGATAACCTTCGGCACGGACAGTCTCGCTGTTGTTGCTGCCGCGCAGGGCGACAAGCAGATCATTGGCTTCCAGACCGCTTTGGCTGTAGACATGCCCATAGCCGTAGCCTTCTTTGGACACAGTGTCAACGCCCATAAGACCCGCGTAGGTCGTGCCTGTGGTCAGCTCTGCCGCCATGCTGTTGATGCCGGCATTGGCATCTTCCGCACCCAGCCATTTTTCAACCTGTGCAACAAGGGCAAGTTTTGTTGTGTCGTCGCTGACCAGCGCTTTTTTGCTGCCGCTGCCCGTGATAGTGCCGTTGTTGGAGCCCGCGACGCCGCCCACAAAGCCGTAACGCGCCGTGATGATGCTGCCCGCGCTGCCGCTGCGCTCGGTGGCGACATAGCTGTTGGCGATTTCGTCATTGTTGCGGCCCGCAATGCCGCCCACATGGCTGGCACTAGCGAGCTTTTCGTCTGCGGTCTGGGTCGTGGTGATGTTGCTGATACCGCTGACCTGCAGTTTGATGTATTTGACCTCACAGCCGGTGATTGTGCTGTTGTTCAGACCGGCAATGCCGCCCACCGTGCTGCCGGTGCTGCGCGCACCGACGGAGACAAGGCCGTCCGTGTCCGCGTTGCCGCCCATCGTGCCGGAATAGGTACACTGCTTCAGGGTACCGTCGTTCTGGCCTGCGACGCCGCCCAAATTTGTATATTTATCAAGATTTTGTGTAAGGTCCAGCCGAACGTTGGTGCTGCTGACCTTGCCGTCCTTCGTGGTGCGGCCCACCGCGCCGCCCAGCGTGACGGTGTTGGTGCCCGCGCGCAGGCCGTTGTTCAGCGTCAGCGCGCCGTTTTCGACCTGACAGCCGGTGACGGTGCCCTCGTTCATGCCCGCAAGACCGCCGATGGTGACCGCCGGGGTGCTGAACCGCACGTTGGCGTTCTCCGCCAGCTTCACATTGCGCATTGTCGCGCCCGCGCGGTTGTACGCCGCAACAGCGCCGATGCTCTCCGACGTGCCGGTGATCGTGCAGTTGCTTACGCTGCTGTTGTTTTCCAGCCCGCTGTCTTGGCCGATGGTGCCGAAGTTCGTGGCCGTGACGCCGCCCGCCGTGCCGTTGGCCGCGGTGACGTCGGCCTTGACCTGCACATTCTCAATCAGCGCGTCTTTATTATTATTGCCCGCGATGCCGCCCGCCTCGCCGTTGGTGGCGTAGACCTGATTCTGGGCATGGACGCAGGCGCTGATTTTGCCGCCCGCGTCGTTCACGCCCGCAATACCGCCCGCATATTGTGTGCTGGCGCGCACCGAGGCGTGGTTCTCCACACGGGTGATTTCGGCACGGTTCGTACCGGCCACGCCGCCCGCGTAGTTGGCGGCAGTGACGCTGCCACTGACCGTATCGGTGGCGTTTTCAGTGCCGTAGATGCGGCCCTTATAGGCGTTATACGTCGTATTGATACCGGCCACACCGCCCGCATAGTCGGCGGCGGTGACACTGCTTTGCAGCTGGCCGGACAGCGAGATATTGCCGACGTTGGCACCGGCCACGCCGCCCGCATATTGGTTGGCCTCCACCGTGCCAGTGCTGTTGTTCTCTGTGCAGATGATGAGGCCCTTGCTTGCCGCAGCGTTGCCGCCCAGGTTGACGCCCGCAATGCCGCCGACATAGCAGTCGCCGCGCACGGCACAGCCCTGCGCCGGGTAGGCAGACTGAATAAGACCGCCGTTGACGCCCGCAACGCCGCCCAGATAGGTATACCCGGTTTCACGGTTGCCGAGGGACGCCTCCATGCTGCCGCCGGTGATCGTGCCCTCGTTCCAGCCCGCAAAGCCGCCCGCGGCGCACTTGTGAGCCACTGTGCCGTAGTTTATGCAGTTTTCCAGCTTCGTGTTGGGTGTGGCATAGCCGATGATACCGCCCGCCAGTGCGCCGCGCGCGGTGCCAAAGTCATAGCGGCCATCGGCCAGCGCGTTCAGCGATACGCCGCCTTTAAACGCGCCGTTGTTGGACGGGTTCAGGCCGCCGACGGACAGGGCATTCTCCGTTGCGCCGTTGGTTGCATTTCGAATCGTCAGCTTCGTATTGGCGTCGTTTGCGCCGACGATGCCGCCGACGTAGATGTCGGCCTGCAGGTTGAGCATGTTCTGGAAACCGGTCAGGATGATTGTGCCGTCCGCCGTTTTCACGTCGGTGCTGTTGCTGTCGGTCAGCACGCCGGTTTTCATGTCAATCGTCGGCAGCAGCGCCTCCAGCGTGACGTCCGCGGGCTTGGCCGCCAGCAGACGGTTGTAGCCGATGATGCCGCCCGCGACGGCGTCGGCCTCGACGCGGCCCGAGGCCACATCTGTGTTAAACGCGCCGTCGTCCGCCACGGTGAAGCCGCCCACCGGCAGGTTGGCGCCGATGACGCCGCCGACAAGCTGCTGACCCGCCACGCGGCTGACCTTCACAGTGGCGGAGGGCAGCGTGGAGGCGCAGTTCAGGCCGATCATGCCGCCGACAGCCTTGCCCGCCGCCACGATCTGGCCGCTGATGGTCAGTTTCTGGCCGGAGGTGTTGGAGATTATCGCCTTTTCATCGTTATAACCGGCCACGCCGCCCACGTAGTTGTTGCCGTACAGGATGGCACCCAGCGTCGGGGTGTCGCTTGTATCCCACGTCACAACGCCGTTTTTGCCGTTGCAGCCCGCGATGCCGCCGACGTAGTCGGCGTAGCCGCCCGCGGATCTGCTCAGATCCTTTAACAGGTTGATGCGGCGGGTGTCGGTGGCGTTGTCGCCGGACATACGGTTGGCGCAGTTCTGCACGGTGGCTGTGGCAGTCTTGTCTTGACTGCCGCCCCAGTCGGCATCATTGACGCCGACGATGCCGCCGACGTAGGCCGCGTTCTTTCCAAAGGCCGCGACCAGACCCGTATTGGTCATGCCGCTGATTTTGCTGTTGCTGCCGCTGACCGACACGATGCCGCCGACGTAGCGGTTGCCAAAGACGTCACTGCTGTTCGTATCGTTCTGTTGTACGCCGCTGCCGGTAAAGCCACCGGCCAGACCGCCCACAAACCGGCTGCCGAGCACGTAGCCCTTGCCGGTCTTGCAGCCGTTCAGCACAATTTCCTTGCCGTAGCCGACAAAGCCGCCGACGAAATCACCCTTGAGGGGGCTGGCGTCGGTCAATGTGCCGGTTTTTTTGTCAAAGCCCGCCTCGACCTGCTCCTTGAGCTGGGTCTCGGTCAGGTCGCTGCGGGTCACGCTTTCGCAGCCTTGCAGGGTCACGCCCCTGCCGTAGCCCGCAATGCCGCCGAAGAACTGCCCCAGCACCAGGCTGCGCGCATCGCCCGCGGTATCGCCCTTATAGTTGGCGCCCGCGCTGACCGTGCCGTTGTTCCTCAGGCCCGTCAGGCTCTGCGTGCTGGTATTTACGCCTGTCGTAAACAGGTTGCCGACGATGCCGCCCGTAAAGCCGTTGCCGGTCACAAAGCCGTTGTTGACGATGTTCGTCTTGCCGTTCGTTTCCATCTGGGCAGCGTCCACCGTGCCGAACACGCCGCCCACGCCGACGCTGCGCCAGAGGGAGTTCTTGTCATTCGGCTCGGCTGCCGCGGCAGCGTAGCGGGCCTTCTCGGCCTGCTGGTCTGCCGCTGTGGTCGTTTCCACGTTTTTCGTATCCTTGTCCACAAGCAGACCCGCCACCGTCACGTCCGACGCAACGGTCAGGTCCTGCATGACGGAATCGGCTTTGGGTATGGCAACGCCGACGAGACCGCCAATGCCGCGTGGCTCGTCTATATAATAGGTATAGTTTTTGCTGTCAGCGTCCAGCGTCTGCGCTTTGCGCTGCGTTGCGGTGGTAGTGTTGTCAAACGCCAGCGCCGCGGCCACCAGCGCACTGGTCGAGGAGTTCGTGCCGCGGGTCAGGGCGCAGTTTTCCAGCGTGCCGGTGTTGACGCCGCAGAGTGCGCCGACGGCACGCACATCGCGCCAGTTCTCGTCTTCCTTCGCCAGCGCCGTGACGAATTTGGTTGCGGTCAGCTTGAGCTGGTTTGCCTCCGGCAGCGCACCAGCGGCGACGGTCTCGGTCTTGACGTTGACCTGAATGTCCGGGTCGCGCAGTGTGATGTAAGAAATTTTGCCCTTGTTCTCGCCGATAAGGCCGACATAGTGGTCGGCCAGCTCGTCCTTCTCTGCCCTGCCGGTTTTTGCAACGGACTTGCTGCTCAATTGCAGATTGAGGATGGGCACACGGGTCGTCTTGGTTGCAAGGCCCGTTGTTTTGCTCGTAAGTACGATTTCTTCGCCCAGTTCCGGGATCGTCGGCCAGGCGACAGGGTCATTGAGGGACGGCACCTTGGCCACAGGAGGCCATGCGCCCGCGGCGCAGTAGACCGTGACGCCGCCGCCCGTCCAGTTCAGGCCGGTGCTGTTGCTGGCCTGGGGGGTCAGCGTATAGGTGCCCTTGTCGTCAATCTTCCAATCCGCAGACCAGCGCAGGTTGTACAGATGGCGGAAATATTTCAGGTCGGCCTCTTTCGCCGTGCCGCCCTTGGCCAACAGGGTGTTTTCATCGGTAGGAGTCCACACCTCGCTGCTGGCTGTGTAGGTGTCGCTGTAGTTCTCCCGCGGCTCGGCGCGCATGGCAATGTAGATGTCCTTCGGGTCGTTCAGCAGGCGGGTGATGCTGTACAGGCTCGTGGCGGCAACTTCAGCGCTGTTCTCACACGCGCGCAGCAGCGCCGCGTCCGCCATGGCGTCCAGCGTCAGCACAAAGCTGCCCTTGTTGTAGCTTAACGGGAAGTAGAGTTTCTTCTTCTCGGTGCCGGTCTGCTGGCCCGCGGCGTCGTATTGGTAGATAACAACAGGCATCTCTGTGATGACCTGCTTGTTATCATCCGCCGCGCCCGCGGTGTCGCGCTTGATCGTGATGGTAAACAGCGGTTTATCCTTGTTTTTGTCGTAGGCCGTGGCCGTGTAGGAGGTGTCCAGATCGCCAAGGCTGGAGTTGCCGCTCCAGCTCAGGGTCAGCGTCTCGCCGTTCGTCAGGCGGGGATTCTTGACCTTCAGCTTCGTCTGCACCAGCTGCACAACGTTGACGCGGTCCTCGGCAGAGTAGTAGCCGACAAGGCTGTCATTGCGGCGGTGGTCATAGCTGCGGTCATAAATATTTGTGGCATCGGCTTCATTAAAGCGCAGTTTGCTGGAATTTGTGTCGTAAAAGACCGAGTAGACCTGCCCGCTTTGAATGTCGATTTCAACGCAGATCGAGGCATTCAGCAGCGAGGCGTCGTAGATGTAATCGCCCAGCAGCCGCTCCAACAGCGCGTTATGGTTGCCCGCGGCAGCGCCCGTGCGGTCATAGTAGAGCGCGGCCACGTTCTGGTTCAGTTCGGTCTTGGTGCGGCTCACAAGGGTTTTGCCGTCCGCGTCGGTCACGGTGACGTCGTTCTGGAAGTGGTCGCCCGTGCTGCCCTCCTCTATGACCTGCTGGCGGAACGCATCCAGCTCCCCCGCCGTCTCCATCCGGGTCAGGGAGATCTGCGCCGTCTGGAACAGCGTGCGGGCGTTGGCCTCGTTCTTTTCAAACCGGGCCAGCCGCGTGTAGGCGATCAGCCCGCCGCCGACCAGCGCCGCCAGAATGGCCGTGATAGCCAGAACGACCATCAGCTCCACCAGCGTAAAGCCTTTCTTTTTGTTTTTTATATTTTTATTGTATTGCACCATAGATGCTCCCGTCGTTTCTCCGGTGAAAGGTTACAATTAGACACAATATCAGATTATATATATTGGCATTATACTCGGAATGTGACGTTTTCGCAAGAAACTCCGCGAGATTTCAGCAAATTTACACCAAATATAGTGGGTCAGCGGCAGGTTGTGCACGATTTCGCCATAATTTCCGTTAGCTTTGAACAAAAAACAGCGTTTTTTTCGTGAAATTTCTTGCAAATACAGGCCCGGCACGGTATACTAAATAACGTGTTATTATATGGTAGAGGATGTGTAACAATGCTGGCAGCACGACTGGGCGCATGGCTGCGCCATACCGGGGAACGCTGGGCCAAAGCTGCGTTTGCGGAAAAGCTCGCCGTACTGCTGGCGCTGGGCGCTGTCCTGTATACTATTGTGACCGGCGCGGCGGAGCTGCGCTATCAGGCCCGTGCGCGGGAGGCCCTGGCACAGGTCAAGGCTGCGCGGCTGGCGGCCAGTGCCGTGTCTGCCCAGTGCTACTCCGCCGGGCAGACGTTCGCCGACCAGACAAGCGCGGACGGCTTTGCGGACGGCATTGCCGAGGAAATCCGCACGCTGGGCTCACTGCCCGGCACAGTGACGCTTTTGCAGATCGACCCGAACGGCTACACCGTGCAGCGGCTCCTGTATCAGGAGAACGGCATGTACGCCATCTATGATGCCGACGGCGGTTACCGCGTTTTCCGCGCGGAGGACCGACTGCAATACGGCGCGGGGGTGGGCCATGCTGCTGCTTGAGCTTCTGTTGGGACTCATTCGTTTTCTGCTGGGCGCGGCGCTGTTCAGCTTTATGAACGTCGTCGCGTGGCGGCTGCCGCGGGGCATGGACCCGCTGAAGGGCCGCAGCGTATGCCCGCAGTGCGGCCACACGCTGGGTGCGCCGGACTTAGTGCCTGTGTTCAGCTGGTTATTCTTGCGCGGGCGGTGCCGCCACTGCGGTGCGCACATTCCGGCGCGGTACCTGCTGGTGGAGCTTTTGGGCGGCGTGCTGGCGCTGGGCTGCACTTGGCGGTACGGCGCTGCCTACGCCCTGCCGGGCGGGCTGTTCGGCATGAGCTGGGCCGCGCTGCTGGCGCTGGCGGTCTGCGGGATCTTGCTGAGCGTTTCACTCATTGATGCCGAGACGCAGACCATCCCGGACCGGCTGAATCTGGCGCTGGCGGTCTGCGGCGCGGTGAGCGTGCTGCTCTCCCCTGCCGACTGGCTGCCGCACGTCATCGGTGCGCTCTGCGTCAGTGTGCCGATGTTTCTGCTCTGCCTTGTCATCGACGGCGCGTTCGGCGGCGGCGACATCAAGCTGATGGCAGCCGCCGGACTGTTCCTGGGCTGGCAGAATACGCTGCTGGCGATGTTTTTCGGCATTGTTTTTGGCGGTATGTACGGCATATACCTGCTGGCCGCCAAAAAGGCAGGGAAGAAGGACCACTTCGCCTTCGGCCCGTTTCTGTGTGCGGGCATCGTGATCGCGATGCTGTTTGGCGGGCCCGTTTTGGAATGGTACTGCGCGTTTTTGTGAAGTTCAGACCGTCAAAAAATTGCATTCTTGCCTTATTGCGTGCGTAGGGGCGACCATTGGTCGCCCGTCAACTTACCGCAGCAACGCTTTTTCCGGGACAGTTGTCTTACAAAGCAAACGGGCGCGGGCGAGCAATGCTCGCCCCTACAAGAGTTTTTCGACAATCTGAAAGTTTTTAACCTGTTTTCGGAGGAATCTCCCTCATGCCACGTTTTCGTTATACTGCCACCAATGAGAAGGGCAAGACCGTCCGCGGACTGCTTGAGGCCCCCAGCGAGGAGGCGCTCTACGCCAAGCTGCGCAATGACGGCCTGTACATGACCGACGCGCAGGAGGCCCAGAAGGCCAACGCGACGTTCCGCCCGCTGAAAACCGCCGTGCTGGCGGATTTCTGCCGCAACCTGGGCACCCTGCTGACCGCCGGTGTGCCGCTGGTGCGTGCGTTCCGCATCATGGCGGACGAGCGCACCATCGACGCCCGCCAGAAGGCCCTGTACGAGGCCATCCTGAGCGAGCTGCGCAAGGGCGTGCCGCTGTCCGATGCGATGGAGTCCTGCGCACCCGCGTTCCCCACCCTGCTGCTGGCCATGATCCGCAGCGCCGAGGGCACCGGCAGCATCGACCACGCCTGCGCCCGCATGGCGACCTACTATGAGCGTGAGCACAAGATGAACCAGCAGGTCGGCAACAGCATGATGTACCCCATTATCCTGTCCGTGCTGATCGTCGGCGTTATTGCGATTTTGATGACCTTTGTTCTGCCGCAGTTCAAACCGATGTTTGACCAGATGGAGACCCTGCCGTTCCTGACCCAGCTGCTGTTTGACGTCAGCGACTTTGTCGGTGCCAACTGGCCGGTGCTGCTCGTCGTGGCGGCGCTCATCGTCTTTGGCGGCAAGCTCCTGCTGGCGCAGCCGAAGGTCCGCCGCCAGTGGGACCGCTTCATCCTGCACGCGCCGGTGGTCGGCGTGCTGAACCGCAAGATCTGCACGGCGCGCTTTGCCAGCACGCTGTCCAACCTGTACGGCAGCGGCGTGCCCATCATCACGACACTGGCCGCGGCACGCGACGCCATCGGCAACCGCTGGATCGAGAGCCAGTTCGGTGACGCGCTGGACAGCATCCGCGCAGGCCACAGCCTGTCGGAGGCGATTGCGGGCATCGACGGTTTTGAAGTGAAGCTCTCCTCCTCCGTCGCTGTCGGCGAGGAGACCGGCAAGCTGGACAGCCTGCTGGCGACCATCAGCGAGACACTCGACTATGAGGCCGAGATGGCGACCAAGCGCCTTGTCACGCTGCTGGAGCCCGTTATGATCGTTGTTATGGGTCTCGTGGTCGGCGGCGTCGTGGCCGCGGTCATCGTGCCCATCTACCAGTCCTACGGCACCATCGGCGCGTCGAGCGGCGCGATTTAAAGGAACCACCGTCAACCCTGAAAAGGGATTTTCCCGGCAGCTTCTCTCCCTCCGGCCCTTCGGGCCACCTCCCTCGCCGAGGGAGGCAAGTACTGCCGCATAAAATGACAAAAACCGACCCCGTACCGATGCTATGATCGGATACGGGGTCGGTTTATTTTTGCGTTTATTGCGGATCGCCGCGCAGCAGCTTCTGCATGATCTCGTGGTTGAACACCGGGATCGACAGCTCCGACATGTTGGACAGGGCGTTGCTCTTCATGCCGCTGAGCACCCACGGAATCAGGATACCCATCATCGCACCGGCAAAGAACTGCCCGATCTTGCGGGTATCCTCGGCGCTGGCATCGGGGTTCAGCTCCCGCACGTTCTGCTCAAAGATGGAGCGCAGATAATCGAACATATATTGCTGCAGGCTGTTCTGCCCGTTATAGGCAAGGGCATTGCAGTAGAACACCTTGTTTTCCAGAAAATAGGTCTCCAGCGCCGCCAGCAGGGCATTCCAGCTGGAATAGGCGCTGAGCTCCACCAGAAACCGGGTGATGCCGCTCTGGAAATACCAGTTTACCAGATCGTACTTATCCTCAAAATGGTAATAGAAGGTGTTGCGGCCCACATTGGCGTGATCGACAATGTCGTTGACAGAAATTTTCTCCAGCGGAGTCGTGGCCATCAGCTCCTGCAGACTCTGGGCCAGCAGCTGCTTGGTTTGATTGGAACGAGGCATAGCAATCCTCCTGTACGGTAGGTGGTAAAATTACATACCTGCATTATAACACAAATTCGACATAAAGTGCAAATGTTTTGTGGGAAGAACAAAAGAAGAACAAAAGGCAAGACCACGCAGATGTTGTATGACAATTTGCGCGGAGTGTTTGGTTTTGCCCGCAGTAGCAGGGTTTCCGGGCTGTCAAGTTGAACATTCCCCGGCTTTTGTCTATGTACACTAAGCCGAAAATAAGCATAAAATAGTGCCATACCAAATGAGTGTCCCAAACGGAGAGAAAAAGGAGAGCAATCTATCATGCCGATGAATAAAGTGGTTCATGCCGCTCAGCGCGCTGCATTCAGCGCTGCCATTGATTCTGCCATCAAGGCCGTACGCGGCAAAGGCCCTGAAAATATGGCCGAGCAGGCCGTCAAGCTCGTCAACCTGGCCCAGCCTCTGCTGGCCCACCGTTACCCCGATGCCGACTGGGACAAGGTCCGCGCCTTTGTGTCCGACCCCGGCAGCAAGTGGATGGAGTACGCCTACAAGGCCATCAACGAGATCGACCCCCACATCCTCAAGATGAACACCCTGAACCTTGTGTATGAGGGTATGTTCGCGGGCTATAACTACGTCATGGAGCTGCGCAGGAAGTATGACTGCAACATGCCGTGGATCCTGCTGTTCGACCCGACCTCCGCCTGCAACCTGCACTGCAAGGGCTGCTGGGCTGCCGAGTACGGCAACCGCCTGAACCTGAGCTTTGAGGATATGGACCGCATCGTCACGGAAGGCGAGGCGCTGGGCATCCACTGGTACATGTGCACCGGCGGTGAGCCGACCTGCCGCAAGGAGGATCTGTTCAAGCTGGCCGCCAAGCACCAGAACTCCGTGTTCCACCTGTTCACCAACGGTACGCTGATCGACCAGGCTTTCTGTGATCGCGTCAAGGAAGTCGGCAACATGGCCTTCTTCATCTCCATCGAGGGCATCGGTGATGCCACCGATGCCCGCCGCGGCGAGGGCGTCTATGACCGCGTCATGCACGCCATGGACCTGATGAAGGAGAACGGTCTGCTGTTCGGCACCTCCATCTGCTACACCAGCGCCAACTACAAGGCCGTCACGAGTGATGAGTTCATGGATATGCTCATCAGCCACGGTGTACGCTTCAACTGGTACTTCCACTATATGCCCATCGGTGACGGTGCAAACGTTGACCTGATGCTGAACGCCGAGCAGCGCGAGTATATGATCCACCGCGTGCGAGAGATCCGCGGCTACACCGGCGGCAAGCCGATTTTCTGCATCGACTTCCAGAACGACGGCGAGTACATCGACGGCTGCATTGCCGGCGGCCGCCAGTATGCCCACATCAACCCGGCGGGCGACGTTGAGCCCTGCGTCTTTATCCACTACTCCAACGCGAACATCCACGACAAGAGCCTGCTGGAGTGCCTGCAGCAGCCGCTGTTCAAGGAGTACCACAAGGGCCAGCCCTTCAACCACAACCACCTGCGCCCCTGCCCGATGCTCGAGAACCCCGAGCTGCTGGGTGAGATGGTCAAGCGTTCCGGCGCCCACAGCACCGATATGCAGCAGCCGGAATCTACGGACGATGTTTTCCGCCGCTGCCGCCCCTACGCTGACCAGTGGACTCCGTCCGCTGACCGCATCTGGGCCGAGGAGCACCCCGACTGCGCTTCCTGCGCCAGCTGCTCCGCCTGCGCATCCAAGTAAAATCGCATAAATAAAATTTCACGCCCCGCTGTGGTTTGCAGCGGGGCGTTTTTGTTTGGTTTGGCTTCCCCCGCGGGGGAAGGCATTCATCTTGTCAGCTTTTCGCACATCCCACCGTCCGCGGATTTTCTCCCCAACCGGCGCATATAGTGGTAGCATGGCGGCAAAAAGGGGAGGTGGGCGTATCAAAACGGTGGTGTATCTCGATGTGCTGCTGCTGACGAATTTCCTGACGGCGTACCTTCTGCTGCTGGCGGCGGGGGCGCTGAGCGGCCAGCGTGCGCCGTTTGCCCGGATGCTGGCGGGCAGCGCACTGGCGGCGCTCTCGGCACTGATTTTGTTCGCGCCCGAGCAGCCGTACCCCGTGCAGGTCGCGTACAAGGCCGCCACGGCGCTGGGTATCACGGCGGCAGCGTTCGGCTGGCGGAGCAGGCGGCGGCTGGTGACGGCGGCCTGCTGGTACGCGGCGCTGAACATTGCGCTGGCGGGGGCGGTCCTTCTCGTCATCCTGCGCACCGGCACCCGCGTGGCGGATACGGCAAATTTGACGGTCTACCTTCGTGTTTCGCCGCTGCTGCTGTTGGCCCTGTCCGGAGCCTGCTGCGCGGCGGTAGAACTGGGCCTGCGGCTTTTCACCCGGCGGGAGGCACCTACCAAAACCGCAGGGCTGGAGCTGGAGCTCTGCGGCCAGCCCGTCCGGCTGCGCGCGGCGCTTGACACCGGCTGTCATCTGCACGACCCCGTCACCTGCCTGCCGGTGCTCGTCGTCAGTTACCCGGATGCGAAGGCCCGTCTGCCGGACGCGGTCAACACCTTTTTGGACCAGTGGTTTGCTGGGGCCACCCGGGCCGACCCGCCGCCCGGCACGCGGCTGCGGCTGGTGCCCTGCGGCACGGCGGCAGAAAAGAGCCTGCTGCCCGGCTTTGCGGTGCAGGGCATTGGGCTGATCACCGAAAACGGCGTGCTGGGGCTGGGGCGCAGCGCCGTGGTGTTTGCGCCGCGCAGCTTTGGCAGCACCGCCTACGAGGCACTGTACGGAAACGATTTTATGTAAGGGGGTAAATTGCTATGCTCAAGGAGCTGTACCTTTTGTGGCTGCGGCTGGCCGCGCCGCAGGACCTGCACTATATCAACGGGGCCGACACCCTGCCGCCGCCCCTGCCGCCGGAGCAGGAGCGCGCCGCCCTGGATGCGCTGACCCGGGGGCAGCCGCAGGCACGGGACCTGCTCATCACACATAATCTGCGGCTGGTCGTGTACATTGCCAAGAAGTTTGAAACGCCCACCGCGGGCATCGAGGACATGATTTCCATCGGCACTATCGGGCTTATCAAGGCGGTCAACACATTCGAGCCGACGAAAAACATCAAGCTGGCAACCTACGCCAGCCGATGTATTGAAAACGAGATTTTAATGTACCTGCGCAAAAGCTCGAACCGGCGGCAGGACGCCAGCATAGACGAGCCGCTGAACACCGACACCGACGGCAACGAGCTGCTGCTGATGGACGTGCTGACGAGCGACGACCCGCAGGTCGGCGAGGAACTGGAGCGCAGCGCCGAGCGCGCCGCCCTGCGCGGTGCGGTGGGGCGGCTGTCGCCCCGGGAGCGCCGCATCATGGAGCTGCGCTTCGGCCTCAACCATGAGACGGAGCACACTCAGAAGGAGGTCGCCGACACGCTGGGCATCTCCCAGAGCTATATTTCCCGGCTCGAAAAGCGCATCATCCGCCGCCTGCGCCGGGAGCTGGAGGCAGTGGGATAAAAAATCTGCAGCCCCGTAGGGGCCGGGCATGCCCGGCCCGCGGCCTGCCCGTCAGCAGGAGCCCCCGGATAGCCGCGGGCCGCACATGTGCGGCCTCTACAGGGCAATGCCTTTTACACCACCGCCTCCGCCCGGGTATTCGTCACAAACTCCACCGCCAGCCCGGCGATCATGTTCATCTCGGGCTGCAAAGAGTACAGCAGGTACTCGTACCCCTCCCGCGTCCACGATATACCGGTGATGCGCCCGGCGTTCTGGCGCTGGGTCACGGTGACACCGTCAATGTCGTACTGCTGTACATCCTCAAATGCCGGGTCAAAAAAGCCGACGGGGTAAAGCATCTGCCCGGTCCTGGCCGTGCGCAGGCTCATGCGGCGGCCCGGCACAATGTCGTAGTCGATCTCCGAGACCTGCCCCTCAATGAGCCAGTAGCGGTAGGGAATGATGGTTTCATTGCTGGGCGCGAACGAGACGCGGAACCCGCCGGTCTCCCCATAGTTGGGCTGTAGATACTCGGTGCGGGTCTCGCGTCCGCAGTGCGCCTCCTCCCGCTGCAGGACCAGCACAAGCACCAGCGCCACCGACACCACGGCCAGCAGCACCAGCGCAAGGACAAACCACAGGGAATCTACCATAAAAATCCCTCCTTTTCCGTATGCTATGCCGCGGCGGTGCGCCGTGTGCAAAATTTACCGGTTTGCCGACGTGCATACCCGCCCATACTCCCGGTAAATAAAAACTGGGGGTCAGCAGGATGTATGCAGGAAAAGTAGAGCTCTGCGGTGTGGATACGGCGCGTCTGCCCGTGTTGAGCGAGGCCGAAAAAAGCCGCCTCATCAAGGCGGCCCGGGCGGGGGACAGGCAGGCCCGGCAGGAGATGGTGCAGGGCAATCTGCGACTGGTGTTAAGCGTTGTACAGCGGTTCGCGGGCCGCGGCGAGAACATGGACGACCTGTTTCAGGTCGGGTGCATCGGGCTCATCAAGGCCATCGACAACTTTGACCCGGCGCAGAACGTGCGGTTCTCGACCTACGGCGTGCCGATGATCGTCGGCGAGGTCAAGCGCTACCTGCGGGACAACAACGCCGTGCGGGTCAGCCGCTCCATCCGTGATTTGGCCTACCACTCGATGCAGGCGCGGGAGGAACTGCAAAAGCAGAATGGCCGCGAGCCGAAAATATCCGAG
>OIXG01001427.1_pt1 | contig 22721 bp, 23 predicted proteins | sample 1587731 | NCBI WGS metagenome assembly OIXG01 (sample SAMEA3888908, study PRJEB22519) | human gut metagenome | biome: human gut; feature: human-associated habitat; material: faeces | place: Denmark | collected 2010
TCTCTGAGGACTTGCTTGCACAGTTTGCAGATTATGGTGTAACTGTTGTTGGTATTTCTGGGGATATTTCTAATGGCGAAGATGCTCAACGTATGGTGGCTGAAGCAATTGAAAAGCTTGGCAGTGTTGATGTTTTGGTCAATAACGCTGGCATCACAAACGACAAGTTGATGTTGAAAATGACTGAAGAAGATTTTGAACGGGTCTTGAAAATCAACTTGACCGGTGCCTTTAATATGACACAAGCTGTCTTAAAACCTATGTCTAAGGCTCGTCAAGGTGCCATTATCAACATGTCCTCTGTTGTTGGTCTAATGGGGAATATTGGTCAAGCGAACTACGCGGCTTCAAAAGCTGGTTTGATTGGTTTTACCAAATCAGTAGCGCGTGAAGTTGCGGCCCGTGGCGTTCGTGTGAATGCCATTGCACCTGGTTTTATTGAATCGGATATGACAGACGCTATTCCAGAGAAAATGAAAGATGCCATGCTAGCTCAAGTGCCAATGAAACGAATTGGTCAAGCTGAAGAAGTGGCAGAAGTTGCGGCTTTCTTAGCAGGTCAAGAATATTTAACTGGTCAAACAATTGCCATTGATGGCGGAATGACTATGCAATAATGAATGCTCACTGATCGAAAATCACTTACTTAAATATCCATCCGACAAAAGGAGAATATATATGTCTACAAATCGTGTTGTTGTTACAGGTTACGGTGTAACCTCACCAATCGGAAATACACCAGAGGAGTTCTGGAATAGCCTTCATGAAGGAAAAATTGGAATCAAGCCCATTACGAAATTTGATGCTTCCGAAATTCCAGTCTTTAATGCTGGTGAAATTCAAGATTTCCCATTCGATAAATATTTTGTGAAAAAAGATCAAAATCGTATGGATACGTACTCATTGTATGCAATCTATGCTGCGATGGAAGCTATTGAAAATTCAGGCTTGAATATGGAAGAAGAAGACCGCGATCGTGTAGGTGTGATTGTATCATCTGGTATCGGTGGTTTGCAAGAATTGGAAGACCAAATTATCCGGATGCATGAACGTGGGATGAAGAGAATCCAACCCATGTTTATTCCGAAAGCTCTTTCAAACATGGGTGCTGGAAACATCGCACTTAAGATTGGGGCTCAAGGGGTATGTAAATCCGTGACAACAGCTTGTGCTTCTGCCAATGATGCAATTGGTGAAGCTTTCCGTGAAATTAAATTTGGTATGCATGATGTTGTTTTGGCAGGTGGTGCTGAAGCTTCGATTACTAAGATTGGTATCGGTGGTTTCAATGCCCTTACGGCCCTTTCAACAACGGAAGACCCAGAACGTTCATCTATTCCATTTGACAAAGACCGCAATGGTTTTGTGATGGGGGAAGGTGCAGGGGTTCTTGTCATCGAAAGTTTGGAACATGCCCAAAAACGTGGTGCTAACATCTTGGCTGAGATTGTTGGTTATGGTTCAAACTGTGATGCCTACCATATGACAACACCGACACCAGATGGTTCAGGTGCGGCTAAAGCAATTAAATTGGCTATCAATGAAGCTGGTATCAAACCTGAAGATGTCGATTATGTCAATGCGCATGGTACCTCTACACCTGCCAATGAGAAAGGTGAAAGCGGAGCTATTGTTTCTGTACTTGGTAAAGAAGTTCCTGTATCATCTACTAAATCATTTACAGGACACTTGCTTGGTGCCGCTGGTGCGGTTGAAGCGATTGCTACCATCGAAGCGATTCGTCACAGCTTTGTACCAAAAACGGCTGGTACTAAAGAATTGTCTGACTATATCGAAGCAAACGTTGTTTATGGTGAAGGCCAAGAAGCGGATATTCAGTACGCTATCTCAAATACCTTTGGTTTTGGAGGACACAATGCTGTTCTGGCCTTTAAACGTTGGGAGGGTTAATTCATGAATATTTCTGAAATCAAAGATTTGTTGGCTCAATTTGATGCGTCAACTTTGCGTGAATTCTCATATAAAAATAATGGCGAAGAATTGAATTTGAGTAAAAATCAAACGGCTTCAGTTGCGACTACACCGGTAGCTCCTGCAGTTGAAGTGGTAGCAACCCCTCAAACTCCTGTCGTAGCCCCTGTTGTTGAAGCACCAGCAACTCCAGCTGTAGCAGCTGAACCAGTTGCTGCTCCAGCTCAAGAGGCCGAAGGTGATGTCGTTGAAAGTCCATTGGTTGGGGTGGCTTACTTGTCACCAGCTCCGGATAAACCGGCCTTTGTATCTGTAGGAGATAAGGTCACTAAGGGTCAAACACTCTTGATTATCGAAGCCATGAAAGTGATGAATGAAGTCCCAGCACCTAAAGATGGGGTAGTCACTGAAATTTTGGTAACGAATGAAGAAATGGTTGAATTTGGAAAAGGATTGGTTCGAATCAAATGACAATTGATATTAATGCTATTCGTGAGGCCTTGCCGCATCGTTACCCAATGCTTTTGGTGGATCGCGTTTTAGAAACAAGCGAAGATACGATTGTTGCCATCAAAAACGTGACAATTAATGAACCGTTTTTTAATGGACATTTTCCACAATATCCTGTTATGCCAGGTGTTCTCATCATGGAAGCTTTGGCACAAACAGCAGGTGTACTAGAGTTGTCAAAACCTGAAAATAAAGGGAAATTAGTCTTTTATGCAGGGATGGACAAGGTGAAGTTTAAAAAACAAGTCGTTCCAGGAGATCAACTGGTGATGACAGCTACTTTTGTCAAACGTCGTGGAACAATTGCTGTTGTTGAAGCGAAAGCAGAGGTAGACGGTAAGCTTGCAGCTTCAGGAACACTTACTTTTGCAATTGGAAATTAAGAAAGGCCTATCTATGTTTCGTAAGATCTTAATCGCCAATCGTGGTGAGATTGCAGTACGCATTATTCGTGCGGCTCGTGAACTTGGCATCGAGACGGTTGCGGTGTATTCTACTGCTGATAAAGAAGCCTTGCATACCTTACTAGCGGATGAAGCAGTCTGTATTGGACCTGCTAAATCAACAGAGTCTTATTTGAATATGAGTGCTGTCTTGTCTGCAGCTGTTTTAACAGGTGCAGAAGCTATTCACCCTGGTTTTGGATTTTTAAGTGAAAACTCAAAATTTGCAACCATGTGTGAGGAAGTTGGTATTAAATTTATCGGCCCTTCTGCTAAAGTCATGGATATGATGGGGGATAAGATTAATGCTCGTAAACAGATGATCAAAGCAGGAGTACCTGTTATTCCTGGATCAGATGGTGAAGTGTATACTGCTGAAGAAGCCCTCGAGATTGCAGAGCGTATTGGTTACCCTGTGATGTTGAAAGCATCTGCAGGAGGCGGTGGTAAAGGAATTCGGAAGGTTGAAAAACCAGAAGATTTGGTTGCTGCTTTTGAATCTGCTTCCTCAGAAGCTCAAGCTGCTTTTGGGAATGGTGCCATGTATATGGAGCGGGTGATTTATCCGGCACGCCACATTGAAGTACAGATTTTAGCGGATCAGCATGGACATGTCATTCACTTAGGTGAACGCGATTGCTCTCTTCAACGGAACAATCAAAAAGTTCTAGAAGAATCCCCTTCAATTGCTATCGGAAAAACTCTTCGTGATCGGATTGGTTCTGCAGCTGTTCGTGCAGCTGAATCAGTTGGGTACGAGAATGCTGGAACGATTGAATTCTTGTATGATGAAGGCAAGGGTGAGTTCTACTTTATGGAAATGAATACCCGTGTGCAAGTAGAGCATCCTGTCACGGAATTTGTAACAGGAGTTGATATCGTTAAGGAACAGATTAAAATCGCAGCTGGCCAAGAATTATCCGTTACTCAAGAGGATATTGTCATTAAAGGCCATGCGATTGAATGCCGGATTAATGCGGAAAATCCTTCCTTTAACTTTGCACCAAGCCCAGGTAAGATTACTAATCTCTATCTTCCAAGTGGTGGGGTTGGCCTGCGTGTGGATTCTGCTGTGTATCCTGGTTATACGATTCCACCATACTATGATAGTATGATTGCTAAGATCATTGTCCATGGGGAAAATCGCTTTGATGCACTGATGAAAATGCAGCGAGCTCTTTATGAGTTGGAAATCGATGGTGTCACAACCAATAGTAGTTTCCAGTTGGATTTGATCTCAGATTCGCATGTGATCGCTGGTGATTATGACACTGCATTTTTGATGGAACAATTCCTTCCAAATTATAATAAGGAATGATGAAAAGCCTGGACTTGTGAGGGAAGTATGAACATCATCCTCACAGTTTCAGGCTTTTATAGTAATGCTACAGATGCTGTAGCATATTATAAGGAGTTAGTAATGGCATTATTTTCTAAAAAAGATAAATATATTCGGATCAATCCGAATAGGTCAGCCTGGAAGGAGCCTCAGCCAAAACCTGAAGTTCCTGATGAGCTATTTTCACAATGTCCAGGTTGTAAACATACCATTTACCAAAAGGATTTAGGTAGTGAACGGGTATGCCCAAACTGTGGCTATACCTTCCGTATTTCTGCTAAAGAACGCTTGGCGCTTACAGTGGATCCAGCTAGCTTTGAAGAAATGTTTACTGGAATCGAAACGACAGATCCCTTGAATTTTCCCAATTATAAGAAGAAACTAGCAGCAGTACGAGAAATGACAGGACTGGATGAAGCTGTACTGACAGGAACTGCATTGATTAAAGGGCAAAAAGTTGCGCTTGGGATCATGGATTCTAACTTTATCATGGCTTCAATGGGTTCTGTAGTAGGTGAAAAAATTACACGATTGTTTGAATTTGCGACAAATGAAAAATTGCCAGTCGTTCTCTTTACTGCTTCTGGTGGTGCTCGGATGCAAGAAGGAATCGTGAGTTTGATGCAAATGGCAAAAATTTCTGCGGCTGTTCAACGTCATTCTAAAGAAAAATTATTCTATTTGACGGTATTGACAGATCCGACAACCGGTGGGGTAACGGCTTCATTTGCTATGGAAGGTGATATTATCATGGCAGAGAGTCAGGCCTTGGTTGGTTTTGCCGGTCGGCGTGTGATCGAATCAACTGTGCGTGAAAAATTGCCAGATGATTTCCAAAAAGCAGAATTTCTACAAGAACATGGATTTGTAGACTTGATCGTGGAGAGAAGCCAAATCCGAGCAACAGTTGGACAATTATTGGCCCTTCATGGAGGTAAACATGAGTAAAATAACACAGATTATTAAAGAGGCACGTGACCAAGGAAGATTGACTGCGCTTGATTTTGCTCAAGGAATCTTTGATGATTTTATCGAATTACATGGAGATCGAAACTTCCGTGATGATGGTGCGGTGATTGGTGGGATTGGACGCTTAGGCGATCAAACGGTTACAGTCGTTGGAATCCAAAAAGGAAAAAATCTTCAAGATAATCTAAAACGTAATTTTGGGCAACCACATCCAGAAGGCTATCGAAAAGCTTTGCGCCTCATGAAGCAAGCGGAGAAATTTGGTCGTCCAGTTGTGACCTTTATCAATACAGCGGGTGCTTATCCTGGTGTTGGTGCTGAAGAACGAGGACAAGGTGAAGCCATTGCCCGTAACCTCATGGAAATGAGTGATTTAAAAGTTCCGATTATCGCGATTATCATCGGAGAAGGTGGCTCTGGTGGTGCCTTGGCTCTTGCTGTAGCAGATAAGGTTTGGATGCTTGAGAACTCCATCTATGCAGTCTTGAGTCCAGAAGGTTTCGCCTCTATTCTTTGGAAAGATGGAAGTCGTGCCATGGAAGCAGCAGAGTTGATGAAGATTACTTCTCACGAATTGTTAAATATGGAAATTGTCGATAAGGTAATTCCCGAGCATGGATTTTCAAATGGAGAACTACTGGCTCAAGTGAAGAAGGAATTACAGGAAGAGTTAAAGGTTTTACAAGCCTTACCTCTCGAAGAGCTTCTGGAGCAACGCTACCAACGTTTTCGTAAATATTAAAAAACTGAGCTTGCAATTTGCAAGACTCAGTTTTTTTAAACTTTATTTTGGTGCGATGACTTCAGCTCCACCCATGTATGGACGAAGGACTTCTGGAATGGTCACAGAACCGTCTTCGTTTTGGTAGTTTTCAAGAATAGCAGCGACGGTACGTCCGACAGCCAACCCAGAACCGTTCAAAGTATGAAGGAGTTTTACCTTGCCATCTGCTTCATCACGGTAGCGGATTTGCGCACGGCGAGCTTGGAAATCTTCTGTATTAGAACAGCTTGAGATTTCACGGTAGGTGTTTTGCGCTGGGATCCATACTTCCAAGTCATAAGTCTTGGCAGCTGAGAAGCCCATGTCTCCAGTTGAGAGAGCTACCACTCGGTATGGAAGGTTCAATTTTTGAAGGATATTTTCAGCATTGACAACCATTTTTTCCAATTCATCATATGATTCTTCTGGTTTGGCAAATTTCACCATTTCAACCTTATGGAATTGGTGCAAACGGATCAAGCCACGGGTATCACGACCGGCTGAACCAGCTTCTGAACGGAAAGATGGACTCATAGCGGTGAAGTAGATTGGAAGATCTTTCCCATCAAGAATTTCATCGCGGTAGTAGTTTGTCAAAGGAACTTCGGCTGTTGGAATGAGGACATAATTGGTATCGCTAAGTTCAAAAGTATCTTCCTTGAATTTTGGATACTGACCAGTACCAAACATAGAATCATGGTTGACCATGTAAGGAGGGATGACTTCAGTGTAGCCTTCCTTACCATGTTCGTCCAACATGAAGTTGTAGATGGCACGTTCTAAGCGAGCTCCAAGTCCTTTGTAGAAGAGGAAACGAGCACCAGTGACTTTAGCCCCGCGTTCCCAGTCAAGGATATCAAGGTCTTCGCCTAAATCCCAGTGAGCTTTTGGTTCAAAGCCAAATTCGCGAGGTGTTCCCCAACGGCGAACCTCAACGTTGTCATCCTCATCTGCTCCAACAGGGACACTATCAGCTGGGATATTTGGAAGGGTAGTAGTGAATTCAGTTAATTTGGCATCGATTTCAGCCAATTCTGTATCCAATGCTTTGACTTCTGCAGAGAGGGTTTGCATGGCAGCAATCTTATCATCTGCATTTTCCTTGTTACGCTTTGCTTGAGCGATTTCAGCAGATACGGTGTTGCGCTCTGCTTTGAGATTTTCTACTTTGACTAAGATGTCTCGACGTTTGGCATCGATTTCTTTCATTTCATTCAAAATAGCTGCATCTACGCCACGTGTTGCCAATTTTTTAGCAACCGCATCAAAGTCTGTACGAATCCGTTTAATATCTAACATAGCTTCTCCTTTAACAAAAAACACACCTGTCAGAGTGTTGGAGTGGCAGAGCCACGGTTCCATCCAACTTCACAGGTGTGCACTTGATTCAATATTGTATTTTAACTAAACGGTAGAATTTCAATTAAGATTTCTATCTGCTCGCAGCAACCGCAGACTTTCTGAAAGAGCCTCTTAACTTACTTATCCGTTTGCGTCTATTATACAAGAAAAGATCCTATTTTGCAAATAGATTTTTAATTTTAGCCGTGATGATTTGGATCAACGTAGGAAGCTTGACAATTTTATCATTTCCTAGATGTTCCCGAGCAATCTTTAAAATTTTTCCAGAGTCTTTTGAAGCAAAGAGAAATTTTGATTCTCTGGTATAGATTTCAAAATGGCGGCTAATTTTACGTCCGGATACATTGGCTCCGATTTGGTCGATTTCTTGCCAGGGAATTTGGATGTAGTCTTCAACATTAGCATCCGCATAAAATTCAAAAGCGGCATTCCCGACTAGGATTTTTCCAACCTTTCCCCCCACTCCAAGGTAAGAAACCCCTGTAGTATGGAATTCAACGGTTTTATTCAATGATTGAGCCATGAGATCCTCCTGTATTGCTATTCATTCCATTATATCATAATAAAAAGAAGGCCGAAACCTTCTTTTCTTGCACTTTGATTACATCAAGCCCGCAACGTGTGCTAATACACCGATTACAAAGAGGGCGATAATGATAGTGATAGGAGATACTTTTTTCTTCAACAACCACATGCAGGCAAAAGTAAGAAGCAATCCCATCAATCCAGGAATCAATGAATCCAAGTTTTGTTGGAAAGTCGTAACTTTTTCAGGTGTTTGAGATAGGCCTGAACCAACTTGAGCGAAGGCTTCTTGGATACCCTTGTATCCTTCAGGAAGTTTATCCCAGTGGATATAAGCTTTGTCGTCTAATTTGACAGAAGAAACATTAAAGATGAATTTAATAGATACCCAACGTTCTACCAAGACAGCGAGGATGAACATCCCAAGGATAGAAGCTCCTTTAGTGATGTCTTGCAAGATCCCACCAGACATATCTTTGGTAATTTCAGAACCTGCTTTGTAGCCAAGTTCTTGCGTGTACCACAAGAAGGACATACGAATCGCATTCCATGCGATAAAGAAGATGAGTGGGCCAAGGATGTTACCTGTCAAGGCAAGAGATGCACCAAGAGCTCCAAGGATTGGACGAACTGTAAACCAGAAGACAGGATCTCCAATACCCGCCAAAGGTCCCATCATACCAATCTTAACCCCTTGGATAGCGGCATCATCAATTGCAGCCCCATTTGCTTTTTCTTCTTCAAGGGCAAGAGTTACCCCGATGATTGGAGCAGCTACGTATGGGTGAGTGTTGAAGAACTCCATGTGACGCTCAAGAGCAGCCGCTTGGTCTTCTTTCTTTGTGTAGAGTTTTTTGATAGCTGGGATCAATGAGTATGCCCAACCCAAGTTTTGCATCCGTTCATAGTTCCAAGAACCTTGCAAGAAGGTTGAACGCCACCAAACTTTTTGACGATCTGATTTAGATAATTGTAATTTTTCAGTCATGATAGTGTCACACCTTTCTTAATAGTCTTCGAGAATGTCGCCGATTGGATCGTTAGAAGTAGCAACTCCGCCACCTCCATTGCCACCTTTCTTAGAAAGAGTAAGGTAGATCAAGGCAAGGGCAACACCAATTGCACCAAGAGCAATCAAGGTCAATTGGCTAACGGCAGCAAGAGCAAAACCGATGGCAAAGAATGGCCAAACTTCACGGCTTGCCATCATGTTGATAACCATGGCATAACCAACGGCTACAACCATACCACCACCGATTTGCATTCCATCAGAGAGCCATTTTGGCATTTGTTCAAGAGCAGTTTTGACAGTTTCAGCAGGAATCATCAACAAGAGGGCTGCAGGAATGGCGATACGAAGACCTTGAAGAAGAAGGGCCACAAAGTGAGCGCGTTCTACACCTTTGATATCCCCTTTTCTAGCAGCAGCGTCGGCAGTGTGGACCAAACCAACGGAGAGGGTACGGACGATCATGGTCAAGAAAAGACCAGCAACTGCAAGTGGAATAGCTACACCTTGAGCGACAGCGATTCCTTTAGAGCTAAAGTCACCACCAAGAACCAAGATAATCGCAGCAGCGACTGATGCAAGGGCAGCATCGGGTGCAACTGCGGCACCAATGTTGGCCCAGCCAAGTGCAAGTAATTGAAGGGAACCACCAAGCATAACACCGGCAGTCAAGTTACCTGTTACCAAACCGATTAAGGTACAAGCAACAAGTGGTTGGTGGAATTGGAATTGGTCAAGGATACCTTCAAGACCTGCTAAGAAGGCAACAACGACCACTAATACCATAGAAATAATAGACATGTTTAAAATCCTTTCGTAAGTAATCGGTTATTGAACGTTAGCTTTGTTAATTAAGTCAAACAAATCTTTCTTAGAGTCATTTGGTACTTTACGGACATCAAATTCCACTCCAAGATCACGCATTTTTTCAAATGTAGCCACGTCATCTTTATCCATTGACAAGACATTGTTAACCATGGTTTTACCAGTTGAGTGGGCCATTGAACCAACGTTCAGGGTTTTAATCGGAACACCACCTTCGATGGCGCGAAGAGCATCTTGAGGTGTTTCAAATAAGATCAAAGCATGGGTATTTCCAAAACGTGGATCTTTTGCAACGTCGATCAATTTTTGAATTGGGACAACGTTTGCTTTCACACCATTTGGTGCCGCTTGTTTGATCAATTCCTTACGGAGTTCATCTTTGGCAACAGAATCTGAAGCAACAATGATCCGATCGGCTTTTGAATCAGGTGTCCAAGCAGTTGCAACTTGTCCATGAAGAAGACGTGTATCTAAGCGGGCAAGGTTAATCTTGAGTTTTCCATCTCCGATAACTGTTCCTTCTGGAATAGCAGCTTGGGCTACAGGAGCAGCAGCGGCTGTACTAGCTTCTTCAACAGGATTCAATTCTTCTGGAAGAGCTTTGACACCGTCTTTTGCTTCCTTGATGATGTTTGCAGCGACTTGATCAACGCCGGCATTTGCATCCATCAAACGCTCTGTATAAGCTTGAATCAACATCGGAAGGTTCAATCCTGTGATGATCGCAAATTTACGATCTGGATTTTCTCCCATGACGCGACTTGCTTGGTTAAATGGAGAACCACTCCAAAGGTCAGCCAAAACCAAGACTTCATCTTCTGCATCAAATGCGGCAACAGCTGCATTAAATTTAGCATAGAGATCATCCGGGCCTTCACTTGGCATGAACGTAACCACTTGAACTTTCTCTTGATCCCCAAAGATCATCGAGCCGGATTGGTGGATTCCAGCTGCAAATTCACCGTGGCTAGCAATAATGATACCAATACTCATTATTGACATTCCTCCTTATAAAATTTGTTTGACTTTCAGTTTAAGAAAACTTTAAGCTACTTTATTATAAATCGTTTTCACACTTAAGTCAATTTTTCTATCAAAATCTCGATGTAAAAATATTAATTTATTATATTAAATTATCGGTAAATAAAAATTAAATGCTATTGAATGGCTCTTGTTTATTAGTTGATGATGGCAGAAGAAATCAATGATATGTAAGTTTCATAGGATTTGAATTTCAATAAAAAGATTCCAACAATCGATCTATATCTCCAAAAATAAAAAATAAATATATAATAAATTGTAAAATAGAGTGATTGAGAGCACTCAAAAAAGACTAGCCCAGTTGGGCTAGTCCTGTAGGTTCAGTTGTTTAGTTTGTAAAGTCAAGTACCATACGTCCTTGAATGGTTCCAGCTTCCATTTCATCAAAGACTTTGACAGCATCTTCTACTGGACGTTTTTGAACGACAGGGACTACCAAGCCTTCTGCACCAAATTGGAAAGCTTCTTCCAAGTCTTTACGAGTTCCTACAAGAGAACCAATGACTTGGATACCATCTAATACAGTTTTCACAATGCTGAGGTCCATCATTTCAGAAGGAAGACCAACTGCGACAACGCGGCCACCTGCACGAACAGAATCTACTGCTTGGTTGAAAGCTACTTTAGAAACAGCTGTTACGACAGCAGAGTGAGCTCCACCATTTGTTTTTTCTTTGATCAATCCTGGGACATCTTCAACTTCGCGACCGTTGATGACAAAGTCTGCACCAACTTCTTTCGCCAATTCTAGTTTATCATTGTTGATATCGACAGCGATGACATGTGCGTTGAAGACTTTCTTAGCATATTGAACACCCAAGTTTCCTAGTCCACCAGCTCCATAGATAACGATCCATTGTCCTGGTTCAGCTTTGGCTTCTTTGATGGCTTTGTAAGTTGTAACACCTGCACACGTAATAGAAGAAGCTTGGGCAGGATCTAATCCTTCAGGTACTTTCACTGCATAATCTGCAGTAACGATACATTGTTCAGCCATTCCTCCATCAACAGAGTAACCAGCATTTTTAACAGTCCGACAAAGAGTCTCGCGACCAGTTGTACAGTATTCACAAGTTCCACATCCTTCGAAGAACCAAGCAACACTGACACGGTCACCAACTTTAAGGCTCTTAACATCTGGAGCAACTTCTTTAACAATACCGATTCCTTCGTGTCCAAGAACACGGCCTGGAACTTTACCGAAGTCTCCATGTGCGACGTGCAAGTCAGTGTGGCAGACACCACAGTATTCGATTTGAACAAGAGCTTCCCCTGTTTCAAGTGGTCGCATTTCTTTGTTCGCAACAATTTCAACACCGGTACCTTCTGGATTTACAACAACAGCTTTCATTTTGTTCCTCCTTAAGTGAACGAGAAGCGGTTTAGAATTTTTGAAAGCGCTTCTTTAATAACTATGTTAATAATATCACAAACTTATCTATTGAACAATAAAAAAATGGGAAAAAAGGGAGGTATTGATTAACCGATTAAGGATTTAGGGGACAAAAAGACATGAGGGCGTAACTCATGTCTGTCAATATTATAAGAATAATTGTATTAATTGGCGCGCGACACCATCTTCATTATTCGTGAAATCAGTGATGGAGTCTGCATAGGGGAGAAGGACGGAGCTGGCATTTTTCATAGCGTATCCATGACCGGCTAGAGCTAGCATGTCGGTATCGTTGTGCTCGTCTCCAAAGGCAATCAAATCCTTCTGATCCATATTGAGTTTATCCAGAAGGTAGGTCAGAGCAGAAGCTTTGGTCACATTTTTTGGATTGCATTCCAGAATATTTAAGGGACCACCCCAAGTATTGATAGACAGATTGTAGTCATAATGCCGATTCATTTCATCTGCCAGAGCATATTTGTCTTCCGCTTTCGTTTGAAAGAGAATACAGTTTGGGTCGCTCGTTACCCGTTCGGGGTTGAATTGATTTTCTGGTTGGAAAGATTCAATACCGAATAGTTTAGGGTCTGCAACGTGCTCATTTGGATCGGTAATAAAGAATTTATTGCGGTATTCGCCAGCGATAAAGTCTGCCTGGATGGTATCCCGGTTGGCGACCATATCTAGCAGGTATTTTTTATCTAAAGTCAAGCATTGTTCATCCACCCATTTTTTCTCTGGGAGATGCGTTAGGGAGCCATTAAAATTGATCATCGGGGTATCTAGCTCCAATTGTTTGTAATAGGTATGTGCCATGCGGTAGGGACGACCTGTCGTAATAATGATTTTATGGCCAAGGGAACTAATCTTTTTAATCGTATCAATGGTAAAGTCGCTCAATTTGCTTTCGGAATTCAAGAGAGTTCCGTCTAGATCTAGAGCGATCATTTTTTTGTGCATATTTTGGTTCCTTTCGAGGAGAATGAGACCATTATATCAGAAAAATCGGAAAACCGCTTAAAAATAGAGAAGAGAAGCGGGATTTCTTGAAAGGCGAAAGATCTTTTGGTAGAATAGATATAACGTTCGCAAATTGATTGGGAGCGAGAATGATAAAAAGGAGTTTATTCTGAAATGGATAAGTTTTTCAAACTTTCAGAACATGGAACCACTGTTCGGACAGAGGTTCTTGCTGGTTTGACAACCTTTTTTGCGATGAGTTATATCCTCTTCGTAAACCCTCAAATGTTGTCACAAACAGGTATGCCAGCTCAAGGGGTCTTCCTTGCAACGATTATTGGATCCGTTGTCGGGACCTTGATGATGGCTTTTTATGCCAATTTACCTTATGCACAAGCACCAGGAATGGGCTTAAACGCTTTCTTTACCTTTACCGTTGTATTTGGTATGGGCTACTCATGGCAGGAAGCTTTGGGAATGGTCTTCATTTGTGGTGTGATTTCATTAATTATCACATTGACAAATGTTCGGAAGATGATCATCGAATCGATTCCGACCGCTCTTCGCTCTGCTATTTCAGCGGGGATCGGGATTTTCTTGGCCTATGTTGGAATTAAGAATGCAGGATTTTTGAAATTCACGATTGACCCTCATACCTATACAGTGGTCGGAGAAGGGGCAGATAAGGGGAATGCAACGATCTCAGCCAATGCATCTGCTGTTCCTGGATTGGTTGATTTTAACAATCCAGCTGTCCTCTTGGCTCTTGTTGGTCTTGCGATTACCATTTTCTTTGTTGTCAAAGGGATTAAGGGAGGCATTATCCTTTCTATCTTAGTGACGACTGTGCTTGGAATTCTCATCCATGTTGTTGATATCACTAAAATTGACTTTGCAAGTAACCATCTAGGAGCTGCCTTTAATGATTTAGGCACGATCTTTGGTCAAGCTTTAGGATCGAAAGGATTGGGTTCGTTGATTTCCAATACGTCTCGTTTGCCTGAGACCTTAATGGCAATCTTAGCCTTCTCCTTGACCGATATTTTTGATACAATCGGAACTTTGATCGGTACGGGTGAAAAAGTCGGGATTGTTGCGACAAATGGGGAAAATCATCAATCAGCGAAATTAGATAAAGCCCTCTATTCAGACCTAGTAGCGACTTCAGTCGGAGCCATTGCAGGAACTTCAAATGTAACGACTTATGTCGAATCTGCAGCCGGTATTGGAGCTGGTGGACGAACTGGTCTGACAGCCTTGGTTGTAGCGATCTGTTTTGCTATTTCAAGTCTCTTTAGTCCTTTGTTAGCGATTGTACCGACCGCTGCAACAGCACCAATTTTGATTGTTGTTGGGATCATGATGTTGAGTGGCTTGAAAAATATCCATTGGGAAGATATGTCAGAAGCAGTTCCTGCTTTCTTCACCTCTATCTTTATGGGCTTCAGCTACTCGATTACACAAGGGATCGCTGCTGGATTTATCACCTATAGCTTGGTGAAAGTGGTTAAAGGAGAAGCTAAAGAAGTGCACAGCATGATTTGGATTTTAGATGTTCTCTTTATTTTAAACTACGTTAGCATGGCCTTGAATTAGTTTTCAGGGAAATATTCAAAAAGGAATGGGGTGACTCCCATTCTTTTTTGGAAGGATAAACAAAGTGTTCAAACAGGAGTTTATGGGAGAAACTTGCTTTTTTCCCTAGAATTTCCCATCACAAGGGGGCTTTACTCGAACATTTTTTAAAAGTAAGAGCAGAATTTAAAAAAGTTTGATATAATAGAGGAATGATTAGTCACAATGAAATGGAGCTGATCGCTCTAGGAAAACAGCTAGGAAAACTCTTAGAAAAGCAAGACGTAATCATCTTATCAGGTGATCTAGGGGCAGGGAAAACGACCTTTACAAAGGGAATTGCAAAGGGGTTAGGGGTTGATCAGATGATTAAAAGTCCGACCTATACCATTGTTCGTGAATACGAAGGCCGCTTGCCTTTATACCATTTGGATGTTTACCGGATTGGGAATGATCCAGATTCTATTGATTTAGATGATTTTCTATTTGGAGATGGTGCTACCATTATTGAATGGGGAGAGCTGATTGAGCCGAGTCTCTCGGATGCTTATCTAAAAATTTTTATCCGAAAATTGGAAGAGGGGCGAGAGTTAGCTTTTGAAGCTCATGGAGCGCGTGCAGAGACTTTACTAACATCCTTTGAGCAGGTGGGAAAAACGGATGACTAAGGAAAAGGAAGTGACATTAGAAATTCGGCAAGCTGAAAGTGCAGACGCGGCTCTTGTCGTTGATTTCTTAAATCGAGTCGGGAAAGAGTCAGATTACATGACGCTAGATGAAGCTGGGATTGGCATGTCTCCAGCAGATATGGAGAATTTTCTAACGGTGCAAGAGATGGCGGATAACCGGATTTGCCTCTTGCTATTTCTAGATCAGGAACTGGCGGCTTTGTTAAATATTACTGCAGCTTCTCAACGGTCCATTCAGCATATTGGTGATGTCTTTATTGTGGTTCAAAAAGCTTATTGGAATCAAGGACTTGGACAGATCTTACTGGAAGAAGGGCTTGAGTGGGCACACTCGACTGGTCTTCTTCGCAAACTAGTCTTGAATGTCCAAGTACGTAATGAACGGGCGATTCACCTGTATAAAAAATTAGGTTTTGAAATCGAAGGTTGCCAAGCTCGTGGAGCTTGTTCAGCTGAAGGAGAATTCTTAGATGTTTACCTTATGGGGAAACTGATAGATTAGAGAGAGATTCTATATGGTTAAAAAGATTATTTTGATGTTTTTGAGTTTATTGACGGTAACAGTGATTGGGGTTGGAGCGTATGGTCTTACCATCCTTAACCAAACGACTGGAACTCTCAGTAAGACTTATAAGGGCTTTGGAAATGAGACCAATGTCATTGCAGAAAACAAGCCAATGACTATCCTTTTGATGGGGGTTGATACAGGTAGTGGTTCTCGGGAAGATCCTTGGGCCGGAAATAGTGATACCATGATTTTGGTGACTGTCAATCCTCAAACAAAAGAAACAACCATGACAAGCTTGGAAAGAGATATCCTAACCAATATTACTTCAGATGGCGAAACAGTCCAAGCAAAATTGAATTCAGCTTATGCTCAAGGTGGTGCCAAATTAGCCATTAAGACTATTCAAGATCTTTTGAATATCCATATTGACCGCTATGTCATGATCAATATGAAGGGGTTGGTTCAATTAGTGGATAAGGTTGGTGGCATCACGGTTAACAATCCATTTGACTTCGATATCTCGATCGAGGAAAATGAGCCAGAATATACAGCTAAGATCGCACCAGGACGTCAGGAGATTAATGGGGACCAAGCACTCGTTTATTCACGGATGCGCTACCAAGACCCAGAAGGAGACTACGGACGTCAAAAACGCCAGCGTGAAGTGATCAAAAAGATTGTTGAGAAAGTTTTAAGCCTCAATAGTTTGAGTCATTACAAAGGAATCATTGAGTCTGTTAGTGACAATATGCAAACCAACATTTCACTTGATAGCAACAGTCTTCTTCAATTGTTAGGATATAAAGATGCCCTTTCAACGATTCATCAGTACCAGCTGAAAGGAGAAGATGCCACCTTAGCAGATGGCGGAAGTTACCAAATTGTGACTTCAAAACATATCTTAAAAATTCAAAATATTATCCGCAAAGCTTTGGGTATGAAAGAAATAAAAACATTGAAAACCAATGCTTATCTGCTGGATGGGGATGATAGTTTGAAGGAGAATTCTTCTCAAGTTGATAGCCAAGTTCCAGCATCTGAGGAAGCTCCAGTATACCAAGATTTTTATCAACAACCGGTTGTCCCATCGAGCCAGGATACGGGAGTGGTGACGCCTCAAAGTTCTGTTGCACCAGTGACACCAGTTGCTCCTGCAGCTACAGAGTCGAGCAGTGTGACACCTGCGGTACCTTCAGAATAAGAAAAAAACGATTGAGTCTTCTCAATCGTTTTTACCTGGTTGCCAGATATCTTGAATTTCTTTTAGAGAGGCTGTTGCTTGTTGACTAAATAATTTGGTCTTGTATTGGAAATCCGTTACCAATTCTTGAAGATTGGTCTTTTGGTCTTGGATAATATCCAGATTGCGTTGGATTTTTGCTAGGTTATCTTGAATTCCCTTGACCAATTGGCTGAATTCAGTCACCTCTGTTTTGATTTCTTTGCGGTTTTTTACCAGGTGGTAGCTAATGCTAGCTCCTGTTGCAAACCAAAAGAGATTTTTGAGTTTCATATGGCCTCCTTTTTAACTGTTTTTGATGGTTTCTGCGAGAACTGCTAGTTGTTCAAAATTAGGCTCGTGTTCAGTAAATGAAATGGCAAGCTCATCTTGATCGGAATAGCGAGGGATAATGTGGACATGTGTGTGAAAAACGGTTTGTCCAGAAACTTCTTCCATGTTGCTGATGATATTCATTCCCTTAGCTTGGGTAGCTGTTTCTACTTTTTTTGCAACTTTAGAGACACGTGCAAATAGTTGAGCTGTGGCGGTTTCGTCCATCTCTAAGAGGTTGCGAGCGTGTTTTTTTGGAACTACTAACGTATGACCTGGTGTAACCTGAGAGATGTCCAAAAATGCGAGGACTTCCTCGTCCTCATAGACTTTGGAGGAAGGAATGTCGCCAGCTATAATCTTACAAAAAATACAATCGTCAACCATAAATACACCTCATTTAGACTAAATTTTGTTATAATATAAGAACATTATACCAGAAATTGGAGAAAATATGTTAGAAATCAACAAGTTGACAGGGGGCTATGTCAACATCCCTGTCCTGAAAGAGGTGAGTTTTTCAGTTCCGGATGGCCAACTGATTGGTTTGATTGGACTAAATGGAGCTGGGAAGTCAACCACGATTAATGAAATTATTGGTCTCCTGCATCCTTATGCTGGGGAAGTACGGATTGACGGCCTGAGCCTTCCAGAAGCTCCAACTGACTATCGTAAAAAAATCGGCTATATTCCAGAAACCCCTAGTCTATATGAAGAATTAACCTTGAGAGAGCATATCGAGACCGTAGCTATGGCCTATGATTTAGACATGGATCAGGTCATGGTGCGCGTCCAGCCTTTGTTGGAACGATTCCGTTTGGCTGAAAAATTAGATTGGTTCCCGACCCAGTTTTCAAAAGGGATGAAGCAAAAGGTCATGATTATTTGCGCCTATGCAGTGGATCCAAGTCTTTATATTGTCGATGAACCCTTTTTAGGATTGGATCCTGTTGCGATTGCAGATTTGATTCAGTTATTGGCAGATGAGAAAGCAAAAGGAAAATCGATTTTGATGAGTACCCACGTTCTGGATTCGGCTGAAAAAATGTGTGATGGTTTTGTGATCCTCCATAAGGGTCAGATCCGAGCAAAAGGGACCTTGGACGAGCTGCGTTCAACTTTTGGGGATGAGAAGGCAAGTCTAAATGATATCTATATGACCTTGACAGAAGAGGAAACAGCATGAAAGAGTTGATGAAAAAACGGCAACAAACGTTTCGAACTCAATGTGTAAAATATAGTCGCTATGTTCTCAATGATCATTTCGTCCTCTTTATGCTGATTTTCATAGGATTTCTGGCGGTTCAATACAGCCAATTCTTGAAAGATCTACCCAAAGATACAAGCGTGATCCGCTGGAGTCTCTTGATTGGTTTGCTCCTCTTGGTTCCGATAGGCTCCATTGCGACCTACTTAGAGAAGCCCGATGCTCTATTCCTTTTAGTAAAGGAAGAGGAAGTGAAACGTTATATCAAAGGGCAGGCCAAGAAGTCTTTTGTGTTTTGGTTTTTGATTCAAAGTTTTGTCCTTCTATTATTTGTTCCTCTTCTTCTTGCAACGGGGCTGGATAAACTTGCTATTATAGCTTATATCCTTGTATTAGGGGTGGCTAAAAGGGCTGTTTTTAGCTGGAAGGAAGCGCGATTCTATCAGGATGGAAATTTGAATTGGACCTTGGCCATTGCTCGTGAGAATGCAAGGAAACAATTGATCCTTCGCTTCTTTGCCTTGTTTACAACGGTGAAGGGCATTACCAACAGTGTCAAAAGAAGAGCTTACTTGGATGGTTTCTTAGGGCTTCTTCCCAAGACACATGGCAATACGTGGCTGCACTTATATATGCGCTCCTTCCTACGGAATGGAGATCTTTTCTCTATGACTCTACGACTCTTGGCTCTTTCCATTCTCGCTATCATCTTTATTCCCCAGCCTCTCGTAGTGATTGCCCTTGTAGCCTTGCTCAATTACTTGGTTATTTTTCAATTACTGGGGCTTTACAGTGCTTTTGATTACCAACCCTTGACCCTCCTTTTCCCGATGAAAAAAGGCAGTAAAAAGGCAGGGTTGAACAAAACGATTCAGCTGGTCATGAGCATGATAACGGTGATAGAAGGGGGGATTGGCCTGGTCTTTATTTCAGATAAAGTCCTGTTGTTGGGCTTATTGGCTTATACAGTTGCTTTAATCCTACTCTATCTTCCATTTAAGATGGTGCGCTTGGTTGACGAAAATCGTTAAAATTAGTAAAATAGATTGGAAACTTTTTACGGAGGAAAAGATGGACTCGAATGAAAAAGAGCTGAGCCTCACCCCGATTCCTGGGAAGAGTGGGAAGGCCTACATGGGGACCTACCCAGATGGCGGGCGCGTTTTTGTAAAAATGAATACGACCCCAATCCTTGCGGGTCTAGCAAAAGAACAGATTGCTCCTCAATTGTTATGGAGTCGCCGCTTGCCGGATGGAAATGTGATGAGTGCCCAAGAATGGTTGAATGGGGAAATTCTCACACCAAATGGGATGTCGAAAAAACAAGTCGTCAATATTTTAACGAGATTGCACCGTTCTAGACCTTTGATGACCCAATTGAAAAAACTTGGCTATCCTGTGGAATCTCCATTAGAGTTGCTCAATTCTTGGAGTAACCGGTTGCCAATTGCCCTACGTCAGAACCACTATATCCAATCAGTCGTAAAGAATTTACGTAAGACAGTGCCTGCCTTTCGGGAGGATTATGCGACGATCGTCCATGGGGATGTCCGTCATAGTAACTGGATTGAGACAGAGAGCGGCTTGATTTATCTAGTCGATTGGGACTCTGTTCGTTTGACAGACCGGATGTTGGATGTGGCGCATATCTTGAGTCACTATATCCCAGATTCTAATTGGCGCGATTGGTTAGGCTATTATGGCTACAAGTACAATCAAAAAGTATTTGATAAACTCTATTGGTTTGGTCAATACTCTTTCTTGTGCCAAATTGCTAAATACTATGAAAATAATGATTTAGAAAATGTCAATCGCGAGATCTATGCTCTGCGCAATTTCCGGTTGAAATATGGAAAGGAAATATGAGAGTTAGAAATCGCAAGGGAGCGACTGAATTATTAGAAGCGAATCCGCAATATGTGGTCCTAAATCCAGAAGATGCCAAGGGAAAATGGCATGAAATTTTCGGGAATGACCATCCTATTCATATCGAAGTGGGTAGCGGAAAAGGGGCCTTTATTACTGGGATGGCCAAGGCCAATCCAGAGATCAACTACATCGGAATTGATATTCAAAAATCGGTCTTGAGTTATGCTTTAGATAAGGTCTTAGAAGCTGATGTTCCTAACATTAAATTACTTTGGGTAGACGGGGATAGCTTGACCAACTATTTTGAAGATGGAGAGATTGATCAACTCTATCTGAATTTTTCAGATCCTTGGCCTAAGAAACGTCATGAGAAGCGTCGTTTGACTTACAAGACCTTCCTAGATACCTTCAAGCAAATTCTTCCAGAACATGGGGAGATTCACTTTAAGACAGATAATCGTGGATTGTTTGAATATAGCTTGGTGAGTTTTTCGCAATACGGTATGATCTTGAAAGGGGTTTGGTTAGACCTTCATGCCAGTGATTTTGAGGGCAATGTCATGACTGAATATGAGAAGAAGTTCTCAAGTAAAGGCCAGGTCATTTACCGTGTAGAAGCACAGTTTTAGCATATTCCTTGCAATCATTGGGAAATCGTGCTATAATACCTTAAATAAATAGAAAAGGAGAGGCGGGGAAATATCTTCGCCTCTTATCTATGAGGAGGTGGCAACCATCGCAACAATTGTTGACTTAGTAACAGAAGTGATTCAGCCAGCTATAAAGGAACCATTTGAATTGGTCGATGTTGAATATGGCAAAATGGGTGGTGACTACGTCTTAAGCATTTTCGTAGACAAACCAGAAGGGATCACACTGAATGATACAGCGGATTTGACAGAAATCATTAGCCCGCTATTGGATCAAATCAAACCAGACCCATTTCCAGAACAGTACCTCTTAGAGGTTACCAGTCCTGGCCTGGAGAGACCATTGAAAACCAAGGAAGCACTCGAGGGAGCTGTTGGCAAGTACGTCAATATCAGCTTGTACAAGGCTGTTGAAAAGCAAAAGGTCTTTGAGGGGAATTTGGTAGGTTTTGAAGAGGATGTTTTGACCATTGAGTATATGGATAAAACACGAAAGAAAACTGTAGAAATTCCTTATAACCTTGTGTCCAAAGCAAGGTTGGCTGTAAAATTGTAACAGAATGAAAGAAAGGATGCCTTTATAGTAGAGGCAAGAAAAACATGAGTAAAGAAATGCTAGAAGCCTTCCGCATTTTGGAAGAAGACAAAGGGATCAAAAAAGAAGATATCATCGAAGCAGTCACAGAATCATTGCGTTCAGCTTATCGCCGTCGTTATGGACAATCAGAAAGTGCAGCGATTGAATTCAATGAAAAAACTGGAGATTTCCGTGTTTATACGGTTCGTGAAGTGGTGGATGAAGTCTTTGATAGCCGTTTAGAAATCAGCTTGAAGGATGCCTTGGCCATTAGCTCTGCTTATGAGTTGGGGGACAAGATCAAGTTTGAAGAAGCGCCAGCTGAATTTGGTCGTGTAGCAGCTCAATCTGCCAAACAAACGATCATGGAAAAAATGCGTAAGCAAACGCGCACCATCACCTATAACACTTATAAAGAACATGAAAATGAAATCATGAGTGGAACGGTGGAGCGCTTTGACAATCGTTTTATCTATGTCAATCTTGGCTCAATCGAAGCACAATTGTCTAAGCAAGACCAGATTCCAGGAGAAGTGTTCCAATCTCATGATCGAATTGAAGTATTTGTCTACAAGGTAGAAGATAATCCACGTGGTGTCAATGTCTTTGTTAGCCGGAGCCACCCTGAAATGATCAAACGTTTGATGGAACAAGAAATTCCTGAAGTATATGATGGAACTGTTGAGATTATGAGTGTAGCTCGTGAAGCTGGAGATCGTACAAAAGTTGCGGTTCGTAGCCATAATCCAAACGTAGATGCGATTGGGACTATCGTTGGTCGTGGTGGATCGAACATTAAAAAGATTACCAGCAAATTCCACCCAGCTCGATACGATCAAAAATTAGAACGTATGGTTCCGACGGAAGAAAACATCGATGTCATCGAATGGGTTCCAGATCCAGCTGAATTCATCTATAATGCGATCGCTCCTGCAGAAGTGGACCAAGTTATTTTTGATGATGAAGATAGCAAACATGCTCTCGTTGTGGTCCCTGATAACAAGTTATCTCTTGCCATCGGTC
>OIXG01001437.1_pt1 | contig 22623 bp, 23 predicted proteins | sample 1587731 | NCBI WGS metagenome assembly OIXG01 (sample SAMEA3888908, study PRJEB22519) | human gut metagenome | biome: human gut; feature: human-associated habitat; material: faeces | place: Denmark | collected 2010
AGTTATCTGTGGTTTATAATACAAAAATCTGTGTTTTTTGATTGTTTTTGTTGGAAATTTCTTTGAATGTATTGACTTTTTGTTTTTTTTATAGTAAAATATAATTGTTATATTATATTGATTAAATTATTAAATATAAAGAAGGTGCTACATAATGAAAAATTTTTATACCGACGTTATAAAAGTAAGCCCGAGAATAGAAAAACTTAAAGAGGACTTATTTAAAAAAATGCCGAGAATAGAATCGGACCGTGCGGTAATTATCACACAGGCATATATGGAAACGGAAGATTTACCTGTTATTTTAAGACGTTCGCATGCGTTTAAAAAAATATGCGAGCTTTTGCCGATCACAATACGCGATAACGAACTTATTGTGGGCAGTAACACCAAACAGGCGCGTTCCTGCCAAGTCTTTCCCGAATATTCGTTTGAATGGCTCGAAAGTGAGTTGGATACTATAGAAAAACGAAGTGCCGACCCGTTTTATATATCCGATGACGATAAAAAAATTCTTCGTGAAGTGTATAAATATTGGAAAGGCAAAACAACAAGCGACCTTGCAACATCATATATGGCAGATGAGGCAAAACAGGCAATTGAGCATAATATTTTTACGCCGGGCAACTATTTTTACAACGGTATAGGTCACGTTACGGTTAAGTATGACGAGGTGCTTAAAATAGGTTTTAAAGGTATTCGCCAAAAGGCTCAAAATGCGATTGACGATTTATGTTTTGGTGATGCCGATTATGCGGCAAAACACGCTTTTTTAACGGCGGTTGTTGAATGTTGTGACGCGGCTTGCCATTATGCAAAACGCTACAGTGAGCTTGCAAATAATCTTGCCGCAAATTGCGGTGATGCAACAAGAAAAAACGAACTTTTAAAAATTGCCCAAATATGCGCAAAAGTACCCGAAAACCCCGCCGAAAGTTTTTATGAGGCTTGTCAGTCTTTTTGGTTTGTGCAAATGCTTATTCAAACCGAGTCAAGCGGACACTCAATATCTCCGGGCCGTTTTGACCAATATATGTATCCGTATTTTAAGGCGGATTTGGACAAGGGTGCAATTACACGTGAATTTGCCCAGGAACTTATGGATTGTATTTGGGTAAAATTAAACGATCTTAATAAAGCACGTGACGCAGCGTCAAGCGAGGGATTTGCCGGTTATTCGCTGTTTCAAAATTTAATTGCGGGAGGACAGGATAAAGACGGTATAGACGCAACAAATGATTTATCGTTTATGTGCATAACCGCATCGCAGCACGTTATGCTTCCGCAGCCGTCACTGTCGGCAAGGGTATGGAACGGTTCTCCGCACGAATTTTTAATTCGCTGTGCCGAGCTTACACGCACGGGCATAGGCTTGCCTGCTTATTACAATGATGAAGTTATAATACCCGCGCTGATTAACAGAGGTCTTACAATGCAGGATGCGCGCGACTATAATATTATAGGCTGTGTTGAACCGCAAAAAGCGGGCAAAACCGACGGCTGGCACGACGCGGCATTCTTTAATATGTGCCGTCCCCTTGAACTTGTATTTTCAAACGGATACGATAAAGGCAAGCTTGTTGGAGTACAAACGGGCGATATTTCACAAATGACAACGTTTGACGAATTTTACGGCGCATACAAAAAGCAAATGAACTATGCAATATCTTTGCTTGTAAATGCCGATAACGCAATAGATATGGCGCATGCAAAAAGATGCCCGCTTCCGTTTTTGTCGAGTATGGTAGACGATTGCATAAAACGCGGTACAAGTATGCAGGAAGGCGGAGCGGTTTATAACTTTACGGGACCGCAGGGCTTTGGCATTGCCAATATGGCAGACTCACTGTATGCAATTAAAAAACTTGTATTTGATGAAAAGAAATTTACATTAAGCGAACTTAAAGACGCTATTTTGCACAATTGGGGAAACAGTGGTGACAATGCGCGCGAGCTTACCATAAACATTGTAAAATCACTTGCCGAAAATGGAGTTGATGTTACAAAAGAACAAATAGGCGAAATATACCGCGGAATATCCGAAAACAACAAAATGTCGGACGCTGCGTCAAATGAGCGTTATGAGCAAATACATCAAATGATAGAAAATGTTCCCAAATACGGCAACGATAATGATGAGGTTGATATGTTTGCACGTGATGTTGCGTATACATATACACGTCCGCTTGAAAGCTATAAAAATCCGCGCGGGGGTATGTACCAGGCAGGTCTTTATCCTGTGTCGGCAAATGTTCCACTCGGTGCGCAAACGGGCGCAACACCCGACGGAAGATATGCCTATACACCTGTTGCCGACGGTGTTTCGCCGTCTTCCGGCAAAGACGTAAACGGACCTACGGCGGCGGCAAACTCCGTTTCAAAACTCGACCATTTTATAGCGTCAAACGGTACGCTGTTTAATATGAAATTTCACCCGTCGGCGCTTGAGGGCAGAACGGGGCTTAACAGCTTTGTGGCACTTATCCGCGCATACTTTGACCAAAAGGGCAGTCATATGCAGTTTAATGTTGTAAGCCGCGAAACTTTAAAAGACGCACAGCTCCACCCCGAAAATTACAGAGGACTTTGCGTAAGAGTTGCGGGCTACAGCGCACTTTTTACAACGCTTTCAAAATCACTGCAGGACGATATAATAAACAGAACCGAACAAACAAACGTCTAATGATAGGAAGCTTATAATATGTTAAGTTACAATAATGAAAATACAAAAGAATATTTAAACACAGTTGGCAGAATATTTGATATTCAGCGTTTTTCGGTTCACGACGGACCGGGAATAAGAACCATTGTTTTTTTAAAAGGTTGTATATTAAGGTGTAAATGGTGCTGTAATCCCGAATCGCAGTCACGGGAAATTCAGCAAATGACAACAAACGGTAAAACCAAAACCGTGGGACGTGATGTAACGGTTGCCGAAATAATGGAGGAAGTAAAAAAGGACCGTCCGTACTTTAACCGTTCGGGCGGGGGGCTTACTCTGTCGGGAGGCGAAAGCCTTACACAGCCCGAATTTGCCGCAAGTATGTTTATGGCGGCAAAAGAGGCGGGAATTAATACGGCGCTTGAGTCAACAGCCTGTGCCGACTACAATACTGTTAAAAAAGTTATTGAAAACCTTGATGTGTTTTTGCTTGATATAAAGCATATGAACGGTGCAAAGCATAAAGCATTTACGGGGGTTGACAATTCGCTTATATTGGAAAATGCCGTAAAACTTTCACGTGATATGCGAAAACTTGTTATACGTGTTCCCGTTATTCCGGGATTTAACAATACCGAAAAAGAAATACTTGATATTGCGCGCTTTGCGTCAATACTCGATAATGTAACGCATATACACCTTTTGCCGTATCATAAACTCGGATACGACAAGTACATAGGCTTGGGACGCGAATACTCAATGGGCGACACACCGCAAAACAGCAAAGAAACAATTGAGCGCTTAAAGCAATGTGCTGAATCAACAGGACTTATATGCGAGATAGGAGGCTAATATGGACGCAGAATTTAAAGACAAAATGCGAATAGTACAAGAGCTTGTACCCGGCAAACAAATAACGCTTGCACACATAATAGCCAACCCCGATAAAATACTGTATAAAAAACTCGGTCTTGACCCGGCGGTTGACTATTCAAAAGCCGCAATAGGCATTGTTACAATGTCGCCGAGTGAAACGGCAATAATTGCCGCGGATATCGCTCTTAAATCTTCGGGTGCGGAGCTGGGGTTTGTTGACAGATTCAGCGGTACGCTTATTATAACGGGATCGGTATCGGAGGTTAATTCGTCGCTTGCCGCACTTTGCGATTATGCGCGTGAAACGCTTGGGTTTACCGTATGTCCTGTAACGCGGACGTGATGAATATGGCAGATAAAGAAACAACGAAAAAAGTAATTTTTATAGGCAGAAGCGGCAGCGGAAAAACAACGCTTACGCAAGTACTTAAAGGTGAAAGTATAGAGTATGCCAAAACGCAGTATGTAAACTATTACAACACAATAATAGATACACCCGGTGAGTATGCCGAAAATCGCAATTTGGGGTGCGCGCTTGCGCTTTATGCATATGAGGCCGACGTTGTGGGGCTTTTGGTAAGTGCGTGCGAACCTTATTCGCTTTTCGGACCCAATATAACAAGCGGCGTAAACCGTGAAGTAATAGGTATTATTACACAAACCGACAGGCGCGATGCAAACGTGCCTATGGTAAAGCAATGGCTTGAAAATGCAGGCTGCATACGGATATTTGAAATAAGCGCATATACGGGTAAAGGTATAAAAGAACTTAATGATTTTATTCACTCGGTATAAAAACAACAAAAACAAAGAAATTCAAAGAAAAATATGTTGACTTTTGTTGGTTTTTGTGTTATTATATAAACAGTAAAAAAGTTAAAACCAAATTTAATATAAAGGAGCAGTAAATTATGGTATCAGAATACGAAATCAAAAAACAAATTTGTGACATCGGCAAAAGAATTTACGACAGAGGTATGGTTGCTGCAAACGACGGTAATATTTCCGTTAAAATCAGCGACAATGAGTATCTTTGCACACCTACGGGTGTAAGTAAAGGCTTTATGACACCCGAGTACATATGCAAAATTGACGGTGACGGCAATGTATTGCAGGCAACAGGTAATTTCAGACCTTCATCTGAAATTAAAATGCACTTGAGAGTTTACAAAAACAGACCCGACGTAAAATCGGTTGTACACGCTCACCCCATTTATGCAACAAGCTTTGCAATTGCGGGTATTCCGCTTACACAACCCATTATGCCCGAGGCTGTTATAGCACTTGGTTGTGTACCCATTGCGGAGTACGGCACACCTTCTACGGAAGAAATACCCGATGCGGTTGAAAAATATCTTCCTTATTACGACGCCGTATTGCTTGCAAACCACGGTGCGCTCACATTCTCCGATTCGCTTTTGGCTGCATATCACAAAATGGAATCTGTAGAATTTTACGCAGAACTTTTATTCCATTCAAGACAGCTCGGCGGACCCAAAGAGTTTAGCCAAGACCAAATTAAACGTCTTTATGAAATAAGAAAGAAATTCGGTATGACGGGTAAACACCCGGCAAACTTATGTCCTAATCTCAAGGACGGCAAAATGAGCTGCCACACTTGCGGAGTTCCCAGTTGCTCACAGGCAGACAATAACCAGCTCGACAGCAAAGACGCAACATTAATTGCCGAAATTGCAAAAAGAGTTATTGCCGAAATGAATAAATAATATCGGTGAATATTATGAATGAAGATAAAATATCCGAAATTGTTGCCGATGCCGTTTCAAAATTCGGAGGCGGCAAAATGTGTATAACGCTCGACAAAGCAAAAAAGCTTGCAGATATAATAGAGAAAAAAGCGCGCGAAATAGGGGTTAATGCCGTTGTGGCAATATCGGATACGGGCGCAAACCCCATACTTATTGAATGTATGGACAATGCCTTTATTGCAAGCTATGATATAGCGCTTAACAAGTCGTATACTGCGGTTGCGCTTAAAATGTCTACCGCACGGCTTAAAACCATATCACAGCCGGGCGATGAATTATACGGCATACAGTTTACCAATAACGGTAGAATTGTTATATTCGGCGGCGGCGATCCGCTTGAATATAACGGTAATATAATAGGCGGTTTGGGAGTAAGCGGCGGTTCCGAAAGCGAAGACACTTACCTTTCGGCATACGGTGCGTCGCAAATTGCTAAAATAATGAAAGGAGATATGCAAGAATAATGAACAACAATGATATAGAAGCTATTGTAAAACAAGTCATTGCCGGTATGCAGGGTACGTCAATGCCGCAAAGTTCGGCATCAAACACACAAATACCCAAAACGGCACACGTTGCAATGCTTACAAAGCTTGAAAACTTTGATATAAAAGAATTCCCTATGCCCGAAGTAGGCGACGGTGATATTCTTGTAAAAGTTGAAGGCTGCGGAGTGTGCGGAACAGACGCTCACGAGTTTAAACGCGACCCGTTTTCGCTTATACCTGTTGCACTCGGCCACGAGGGTACGGGCGAAATAGTAAAAATGGGTAAAGACGTTAAGTGTGACAGTGCAGGTAAACCCCTTAAAGTAGGCGATAAAGTTGTAACCTGTATGATATTTAAAGACAACCCCGATATTACAATGTTTGACCTTAACAAGCAAAATGTAGGCGGTGCGGACGTATACGGACTTTTGCCCGATGATGATGTACACTTAAACGGCTGGTTCAGCGATTACATACTTGTACGCAAAGGTTCAACAATATTTAATGTAAGCGACCTTGATTTGGATTCGAGAATACTTATTGAACCGTGCGCTGTTTTAATACATGCGGTTGAAAGAGCAAAAACAACGGGAATTTTAAGATTTAATTCACGTGTTGCCGTACAGGGCTGCGGACCTATAGGTCTTATATGCATTGCAGTACTCAGAACTATGGGTATAGAAAATATTACCGCTATAGACGGAGAGGCAAAAAGACTTGATTTTGCCAAAGAAATGGGTGCAACAAGCACTGTAAACTTTAAAGAACACAAAGGAATAGAAGAACTTGCAAAAGCTGTTGAAAATTCTTTTGGCGGATATCCTGCCGACTTTGCGTTCCAATGCACAGGCTCACCCGTTGCACACTCAAATATTTATAAATTTATAAGAAACGGCGGCGGACTTTGCGAGCTTGGTTTCTTTATAAACGGCGGTGACGCAACAATTAATCCGCACTTTGATATTTGTGCAAAAGAAATTACAACTGTAGGTTCGTGGGTATACACACTGCGCGACTACGCAACAACGTTTGACTTTTTAAAGAGAGCAAAAGCAATAGGACTTCCAATGGCAAAACTTATTACACACAAGTTCCCGCTTGAACAAATAAACGAAGCGCTTAAAACGAACTTAAAAATGGAAGGCCTTAAAATAGCAATAGTTAACAAATAATTTTAAGATATATCTCAAGGAGGAAAATTAAAATGGCTCAAGAAGCATTGGGAATGGTAGAAACAAGAGGTTTGGTAGCTGCAATTGAGGCTGCCGACGCAATGGTAAAAGCAGCAGAGGTTGTACTTGTCGGAACCGAAAAAATCGGTTCGGGATTGGTAAGCGTTATGGTAAGAGGCGATGTAGGTGCCGTTAAAGCCGCAACAGAAGTAGGTCAAAGTGCCGCATCTAAACTCGGCGAACTTGTAGCAGTACACGTAATCCCCAGACCGCACGCTGATGTTGAAAAGATTTTACCTACATTAAACTAATTTAAGGTTGGTGTAAATTATGGCTGTAAAGAAAAATACAACCGCACAAGGCAAAGAAAGTAAAGAGAGTAAAGAAAAAACAGTAAAAACCGAAAAAAAGGCTGAAACGCCCAAAATTATTAAGGAGGAATATAAAATGGCTCAGGAAGCATTGGGAATGGTAGAAACAAGAGGCTTGGTTGCCGCTATCGAAGCTGCGGATTCTATGTTAAAAGCCGCAAACGTTGAACTTGTTGGAACCGAAAAAATCGGTTCGGGATTGGTAAGTGTTATGGTAAGAGGCGATGTAGGTGCCGTTCAGGCTGCTGTTGAAGCAGGTAGAGTATCATCTTCAAAACTCGGCGAAATCATTGCAACCCACGTAATCCCCAGACCTCACGGCGATGTTGAAAAAATACTTCCGTCACTTAAATAATAACGGAGTTTTGTGTGCGGACGGTTTACTTTAAAAACGTCCGTCCGCATACATCATCATCTGAAAGGATTGAGTTTTGTATGGTAATTGGTAAAGTTATCGGAAGCGTGGTTTCAACACGCAAAAATCAAAATCTTGTAGGTAACAAATTTTTAATTGTTAAACCGCTCGATTCATATAAAAATTACAATATTGTAGCAATTGATAATGTAGGCGCGGGTATTGGAGAAATTGTACTTGTAGCTACGGGAAGTGCCGCAAGAATAGGCTGTGCGCAGGAAAATTCGCCTGTTGACGCCGCAATTGTGGGCATAGTTGATGACGGAGAAGGACTGGAGTAGTGATTTTAAGTGTTGCTGAATGAACTTACGGCTATTATGAGAAACAGCGGAATTGTCGGCGCAGGCGGCGCGGGCTTTCCGACATATGCAAAGCTTGATACAAGGGCAGACACAATAGTGCTCAACTGCGCGGAGTGTGAACCGCTTTTTAAATTACACAGGCAGCTTTTGGCAAACAATGCCGATAAAATTTTATTTGCACTCAACGAAGTAAAAAATGCGGTTGGTGCACAGCGCGTTATAATCGGAATTAAACCGTCGTATAAAGACGCAATTAAAGCCTGCGAGTACTTTTTGCCGTCATATAAAAATTTTAGTATATCACTTTTGCCGGAGGTATATCCTGCCGGTGACGAAATTATTTTAATATATCAAACCACAGGACGTGTGGTAAAACCGGGTAAACTCCCCATAAGTGAGGGCGTTACCGTATTTAATGTAGAAACAATGCTGAATACGTACTGCGCGCTTAAAGAAAACAGCGGCGTGTGCGAAAAATATCTTTCGGTTGTGGGTGAGGTTAAAAACCCCATTACATTAAAAGTGCCGATTGGTATGAAATTTAAAGATGTTGTTGCTCTTGCCGGAGGCGAAACAATAAAAAATTACGTTTATTTGAACGGCGGAGTAATGACGGGCAGCATAGCCGATGAAAACAGCGTGGTTACCAAAACCACAAATGCCGTAATGGTACTGCCCGACACACATCAGGTAATTTTGAAAAGACTTGCAAAAACGCAAATTAGTATAAAAAGAGCAATGAGTTCGTGCTGTCAGTGCCGTTCGTGCACCGATTTATGTTCACGCGGACTTTTGGGACATCCCATTGAGCCTCACGCATTGATGAGAGCGGCGTCAAAGGGAATGGATACCGATATAAAAGCGGTTATTAATACAATGTACTGCTCACAGTGCGGTTTGTGCGAAATGTATTCCTGTCCGCAGGGATTAAGTCCACGCACTCTTATAGGTGTTGCAAAGAACGAATTAAGAAAAAATAAAATTCCGCTCCCCCAACCCGAATATATGGGAGTTAAAAAAGAGCGTGAGTACAGATGTGTTCCCATGAAACGGCTTATAACGCGTTTGGGGATTGAAAAGTATGATAAACCGGCATTATATGTCCCCAAAAACATAAATCCTCAATACGTTAAAATAATGCTTTCACAGCACATAGGCGTACCAAGCGCGGTATGTGTTAAAGAAGGCGATAATGTGGTAAAAGGAGCCGTAATTGCAAACGCGGCAGACGGATTGAGTGTATCAATTCACAGCTCTGTAAGCGGAACGGTAAAAACAGTAACCGACAAATATATAATTATAGAGAATAAAGAAATTAATAAAACAGCAAATTCACATAAGGAGGTGACGGCAAATGGCTAAAGCAATTGCAATGGTTGAGTATCAAACCGTAGCGGTAGGTGTAACGGCAGCCGATACAATGCTTAAAACGGCAGAAGTTGAGCTGGTTGAAGCAGAGGTTGTATGTCCCGGTAAATACATAGTTCTTATAAGCGGAGAATTGAGCGCGGTTAAAGCGGCGGTTGAAAGCAGTAAAACACAGTATCCCGAAAAACTTATAGACAGCTTTGTTTTGGGTAATCCGCATCCGGCGATTTTTCCTGCAATATACGGTTCTACCGATGTTAAAGATACACGTGCGCTTGGCGTGGTTGAAACATATTCGGCAGCGTCAATTATTGTTGCCGCCGACATTGCCGCAAAAACTTCTATTGTTGATTTAATAGAGCTTCGCATAGCGAAAGGTATGTGCGGTAAGTCGTATATGTATATGACAGGCGAGGTTTCAGCCGTAAATGCGGCAGTGGAAAAGGTAAAACGCGATATAAAAGAAAGCGGAATGTTTTTGGATTGTTCCGTTATTGCGTCACCCGATAAAAAACTTTGGGAAAGTATTTTGTAAAATTATAACATAAAATGAGGTGTATTTTAATGGTTGATGAAAGCTACATAAGCCGAATTGTTGAGGGCGTTATAAAAGAAATAGACAAGGGCGCCTCAGGCAAAAAACAAAAAGGTGTTTTCGATACAATGACAGAAGCACTTGAGGCAGTGCAAAAAGCATATAAAGAATACAGAAATTATACCGTTGCACAGCGTGAAGAAATGATATCAAATATAAGAAAGCTTATTATGCAGGAAGCGGACGAAATGGCACGTTTGGGTGTTGAAGAAACAGGTATGGGCAGAGTTGCCGACAAAGTAATCAAGCATCAGCTTGTTGCAAAAAAAACACCCGGAACAGAAGATTTGCAGCCGCATGTTATAACGGGCGATGACGGACTTACACTTATAGAAATGGCACCGTTTGGCGTAATAGGAAGTATTACACCGTCAACCAATCCGTCCGAAACGGTACTTTGTAACTCAATAGGTATGATAGCCGGAGGAAATGCGGTTGTGTTTAATCCGCATCCTAACGCAAAATTAACGGCAAATTATGCGGTTGACCTTGTAAACCGTGCAATTTTAGAGGCGGGCGGGCCCGAAAACCTTGTTGTTTCGGTTAAAAACCCCACAATGGATACATCAAACGAAATGATGAAATGCCCGGCAGTAAGAATGCTTGTTGCAACAGGCGGACCCGGTGTTGTTAAAACTCTTTTGTCATCGGGTAAAAAAGCAATCGGTGCAGGTGCGGGTAATCCCCCCGTAATTGTTGACGATACGGCAGATATTGAAAAAGCTGCTGAGGATATAGTAAACGGCGCAAGTTTTGACAATAACCTCCCGTGCATTGCCGAAAAAGAATGTTTTGTATTTAATTCGGTTGCCGATGAACTTATTTCAAATATGACAAAACACGGCGCATACCTTATAAAAGGCAGTGATATCGATAAGCTTTTGGACGTTGCTCTTATAAATAAAGACGGCAAATATGTTATAAATAAAAAATGGGTAGGAAAGGACGCGTCAAAATTTTTAAAGGCAATAGGAATAGACGCCGACCCCAAACTTATTATTTGCGAAACGGACGAAATGCACCCGTTTGTACAAACCGAAATGATGATGCCTATTTTGGCAATCGTTCGTGTAAACGACTTTGACGAAGCGGTAAAAATGGCAGTAAATGCCGAACACGGCTGTCGCCACTCGGCACATATTCACTCTAAAAATGTTGACAGACTCACAAAATTTGCAAGAGCGGTTGAAACAACGATATTTGTTAAAAACGCTCCGTCGTACGCAGGTATTGGCGCAGGCGGTGAGGGCCACACAACATTTACAATTGCAGGTCCAACAGGCGAAGGGCTTACAAGCGCACGTTCGTTTACAAGACAAAGACGCTGTGTAATGGCAGACGGATTACACATAGTATAAAATTTTTTCAGCAGGTGAGGTACTTATATGCAAGCATTGGGAATGATAGAAGTATACGGTTTTTCAACGGCAGTTAGTGTTGCCGACGCAGCGGCAAAAGCTGCAGATGTAAAAATAATTGCTTTTGACCGTAACAGACCGTTCGGCAAATTTCCCGTTCCGCTTATTATGGAAGTTAAACTTACGGGTAATGTTGCGGCGGTAAAAGCGGCTGTGGAGGCGGCAAAAAAAATTGCGAAAGATAAACACCGCTATATAGTGTCGCACGTAATCGCAAACCCGGGTAACGGGGTTGAAAAATTGGCATACAAAATGGATATTAATAAAGATAAATTTAACAAAAAACTGCCCAAATCATTTTTAAATGTAGATTTGGATACCGTAAGCGGGCCTGCAACCTCTATAGGATTGCTTGAAGTAGAGGGACTCGTAGCCTCCATAGAGGGGCTTGACGCAATGGTTAAAGCCGCCGATGTAAAGCTTATTCATACCGAAAAGCGGCTTGGCGGAAGATTGGTGACTTTAGTTGTTGACGGAACCGTTTCGGCGGTTACATCGGCGATTGAGGCAGGAAAAATAAATGCGGAACCTCTCGGTAAAGTATACGGAACAGAGGTTATTGCAAATCCGCACAGTGAAGTTATGAAATTTTTTAACACTGATGTATAATTTGTTTCGGGGCAAAAAGATATTTGTGCCGAAATATGCAAAAAGGTGGTATAGATAAAATGGTAGATGAAAAAAAACTTAACGCCGCCATTGAAAAGGTTTTGGCTGATATGAAACCGGAACTTGCGGAAAATGACGGAGAAATAAAAGTAGGTGTGTCGCAGCGCCACATTCACCTTTCAAGAGAAGATTTGGACAAACTTTTCGGAAAAGGCTATGAGCTTACCAAAAAGAAAACCCTTATGGGCAGAGAATTTGCCTCAAACGAAGTGGTAACTCTTGTGGGACCGTCGCTTAAAAGTATAGAAAACGTACGTGTTCTCGGACCTGTGAGAAAAAACACCCAGGTAGAAATTTCGCGTACCGATACATTTGTTTTAAAGGTTAGTCCTCCGGTACGTCCCAGCGGAAATATTAAAGGCAGTGAAAAATTGGTTGTGGTAGGTCCAAAAGGCAGTGTTTATTTAAAAGAGGGTGTTATAATTGCCAACAGACATATTCATCTTACACCCGAATATGCTAAAGCGCACGGTATTAAAGATAATGACCGTGTAGATGTGGAAATAGATACCGTAAAACCCACAAAGTTTTATGATGTACAGGTAAGAGTACGTGATGATTTTAATATAGAAATGCACATAGATACCGATGATGCAAACTCCGCAGGACTTAAAAACGGAATGAGAGTAAAAATCTTAAAAAAATAAAATAAGATTGTAGGTGATTGAGTGTTTGCACTTGAACGTCAAAAATATATTTTGGATATGCTTGCCAAAAACGGTTCGGTTTGGGTAAGCAAATTAAGCGATGAACTCGGTGTTACCGAAGAAACAATACGGCGCGACCTTGAAAAGCTTGAGGCGCAGGAAAGTTTAAGACGAACGCACGGAGGCGCTGTTCCTATGGACGAAAGTACATATGAACTGTCGCTTGAAAAGCGAAAAAGTACAAACGTAGATGTTAAAAAAAGGCTTGCCGCGGAGGCGGTAAAATATGTTGCAAGCGGCGATACAATTTTTTTGGACGCGTCAACCACAACGTTTTATATGGCAAAAGAGCTTAAAACACTTGAAAATGTAACCGTTATTACCAACTCGATACGTGTTGTATGCGAACTTACGGGGCTTGATAATATTAAGGTTATTTCGGTTGGCGGTGTGGCAAGCTCCAATCAGTCGTTTGTGGGCAACCTTGCCGAAAACTCAATTGCCGAAAATTACTTTGCAAATAAAATGTTTTTTTCGAGTAAAGGAATTACGGCAGACGCGGGTATTCTTGAAAGTAACGAAAAAGAATGCGGTATAAAGCAAAAAATGATGAAAAACTCGGGCAAAAAGTATTTTTTGTGCGATAGGAGCAAAATAGGGCGTATAGGTTTTGTAAAACTTTCGCCGCTCGATAAAATAGATGTATTTATTACCGATGCTGATATTGATAATTCACTTAAACAGCATTTTGAAGAAGGAAATGTTGAAATTGTAAAAATCAGCAACAATTAATTTCAAATTATTGAAAGGAATAAAATAATATGAAAAAAGTATTGGCTTTTGACCTTGGAGCGTCAAGCGGACGCGGTATAATAGCGTCGCTTGATAACGGCAAAATTACGTTAAACGAAATACACCGTTTTCCAAATAACGGCGTAAATGTACGCAAAACCCTTTATTGGGATATTATTTATTTGTTCGACCAAATTAAACAGGGAATTGTAAAAGCACGTCTTGCAGGCGGATTTGACGCAATAGGCATAGATACTTGGGGCGTTGATTTCGGATTGATAGATGAAAACGGCGAGCTTATCGGCAATCCTGTGCATTACCGTGATTCGCGTACAGATAATATTTTGGGTGAAGTTTTTAATGAAATAAGCAAAGAAAGCCTGTATGAACGTACAGGTATACAAATACTTAATTTTAATACGCTTTTCCAAATGTATTATATGGCAAAATACAGACCCGACGTATTAAAAAGAGCGGATAAAATGCTTTTTATCCCCGATTTGCTTAATTATTTTCTTACGGGCAATAAAAATTGTGAATACACAATCGCATCAACATCGCAAATGATAGACCCCAATACAAGAGATTGGGACAGAGAAATGTTAAAATCTCTCGGTATCCCCGACGATATATTGTGTGATATTGTAATGCCCGGTACAATTGTGGGCAAACTTTCGGATGATATATGCACAGAGCTTTCGGTAGAGCCTACAGACGTTGTTGCGGTAGGAGAACACGATACGGCTTCGGCTGTTGTAAGCGTGCCCACACAGCAGGACGATTTTGTGTATATAAGCTGCGGAACCTGGTCGCTTTTCGGTACGGAACTTTCAAATCCGCTTATTTCGGATGAGAGTTTAAAATCGTCATATACAAATGAGGGCGGATATAACGGTAAAATACGTTTTCTTACCAATATTATGGGATTGTGGCTTATACAGGAGTCAAGACGTACCTGGATAAAACAGGGCAACGAACTTTCGTTTAACGATATGGAACAAGCCGCAAGATCGTGCGAGCCGTTTAAATGTTTTATAGACCCCGATTATCCCGAGTTTGGAAAACCCGGAGATATACCGGCACGTATACAAAAATTCTGTAAAATGACAGGACAGTACGTACCCCAAACGATAGGCGAAATCGTAAGATGTATATATGAAAGTCTTGCGCTTAAATATAAGCACGCATTTAATAATTTGCATAAAATCACAAATAAAGAATTTAACGGTATACATATAGTGGGCGGCGGCACAAAAGACCCGTTCCTTTGCGCTATGACATCATCTGCCTGCAACACTAATGTGTATGCGGGTCCCGTTGAGGCAACAGCACTCGGTAATATTGCGGTACAGCTTATGGCACTCGGCGAAATTGATAATATCAAACAGGCACGTGAAATTATTAAAAATTCGTTTGATATTAAATGCTATGAACCCGAAAATCCAAGCGATTGGGATATGGCATACGAAAAATTCAAAACCGTTTTGGGTGCATAAATAATATGTGTTCAACAAATCTTTTCGGCTGACGGGCAAAAAATATTTACCGTATAATTTGCCCGATTAAACAAACCAAAATGGCTTGAATAAGTTAATAAAAATTGGTTTTTATTTTAAATAATTATATGAATTAAAGTTAAGACTATGGATTTTTTATTAAAATCTATGGTCTTTTCTTGTTTTAAAATGTAAAAAAACAATTAATAAAATTAATCTTTAACGCAAATTAATATAATTTATTACACATTTTTTGGTAATTGCGTAACCAAATCACCCAAATGATTTGTGTTATCGGCAGAAGTAACGGTAAATATACCGTTATTGTATTCGGCATAAGTAAGCGACGCATTTTTAACCCAGGGAATATTTTTCATTAATTCAATTGGTGTATTGCTCCATTTTGTAATCATACAGCGAATTGGTGTTGCGTGCGTTGCTATTAAAACCGTTTTGCCTGCATTTTCGCGGGCAATTTTTTCTACCTCATTGCAAATGCGTATGCAAAGATTTTTTACGCTTTCGCCGCCCGTACATTCGGCATTTCCTATATCGGTGCGCCATATTTTGTATGCATCTTTATATTTTGGATTGGTACACAGTTGGTCAAATTTTTTGTTTTCCCATTCGCCGGCATATATTTCACGTAAATTTTTGCTTGCAATAATTTGCATATTTTTCTCGTCGGCAGTGGGTTTTATTGTATTATACGCTCTTAAAAGGTCGCTTGAGTATATTTTGTCGATATGCACGTCTTTTAAAAATTTTGCAACATATTGCGCCTGCAATTTTCCTTTATCGCTTAAATCCAAATCCGTATGTCCCAAAAAACTGTTTACTTTGTTGCCAAGGCTTTCGCCGTGTCGTATTATAATTAACTTTGTCATTTGTTGGTCACCCCTTACAGGTTGTATTATACCATCTTTTTATAAAAATTGCAATATTGCATAAAAACACAATTATGCAATCGTTATGCAAATATTATACATAGAGAATGTTTAAAAATTAACTAAAAAATATTTAAAAAATACTGTTTAAAGCATTAAAAAGTATAGCAAGTATACAAATATGATAAATGCTTATTGTATTTTTATGCAAAAAGTGATAAGATATTTGTATATATTGGCAGAAAAGAGGTATTGAATATGAAAAAAGTATTCATTGACGGCAGTGCCGGTACAACGGGACTTAGAATATTTGAACGTCTTGCGCAAAGAAACGATATTGAACAAATTACTTTGCCCGAGAATTTAAGAAAAGATGCCGAAAGCAGAAAAAAAGCTATTAATTCGGCTGACATTGTGTTTTTGTGTTTACCCGATGATGCAGCAAGAGAGGCTGTTTCGTTTGTTGAAAACCCCGATACCGTTATAATAGATACGTCAACCGCACACAGAACCGAAAAAGGTTGGGCATACGGATTTCCCGAGCTTGGAAGCAAATTTGAAAATGCGGTTCAAAATTCAAAAAGAATTGCCGTTCCGGGCTGTCACGCAAGCGGTTTTATTGCGTTGGTTTATCCGCTGGCAGAGGCGGGAGTACTTGATAAAAATGAATACTTAACCTGTCATTCCATTACAGGATACAGCGGCGGCGGCAAAAAAATGATTGCCGATTATGAAAGCAAAGAAAGATGTGAACTGTTAAATGCGCCGCGCCAATACGGATTAAGCCAAACACATAAACATTTAAAAGAAATGGTTAAAATAACGGGAATTGAAAACGCTCCCGTATTTTGTCCCATAGTTGCCGATTTTTACAGCGGTATGGAGGTTAGCGTACCTGTTTTTGCGCATCAGCTGAAAAACGGTGCCGATATAGACACCGTAAAGCGTATTTATGCCGATAAATACAACTCGGCGCTTGTAAAATATATTGACTCCGATGATGAAAACGGATTTTTGTCTGCGGCAAAATTAAGCGGAAAAGACAATATGATAATTTCGGTTTACGGGAATAAAGACAGAATGATTTTAACGGCACGTTATGACAATTTGGGTAAAGGTGCGTCGGGCGCGGCAATTGAATGTCTTAATATTAAGCTCGGGTGTGAGTATACTCAAAATCTTGATATATAAAAGGGGAGACTTTACAATGAAATTAACAGACGGCGGTGTTTGTGCGGCAAAGGGTTTCAGCGCAAACGGAATACATTGCGGAATACGAAAAAATAAAACAAAACGCGATTTGGCGCTTATATACAGCGATACCCCATGCAATGCGGCGGCGGTATACACAACCAATCTTGTTAAAGGCGCTCCCATAGCGGTTAATAAAGAGCATTTAAAAAACGGTATTGCACAGGCTGTTATATGTAACAGCGGTAATGCCAACACCTGTAATGCCGACGGTATAGAGCGTGCAATGGATATGAGCGATATTGCGGCAAACGCACTTAATATAGACACGCAGGACGTAATAGTTGCGTCAACGGGCGTTATAGGACTTAAATTGGATGTAGAACCCATAAAAAACGGCATAGACGAGCTGTGCCGCGGTCTTGGCAATAAAAGCCGTGAGGCGGCGGAAGGAATTATGACAACCGATACTGTTGTAAAGCAGGTTGCCGTTACATTTGAAATTGACGGAAAAGAGTGCAAAATAGGTGGTATTGCAAAAGGGTCGGGTATGATACATCCCAATATGGCAACAATGCTTGTATTTATAACAACCGATTGTGCAATAAGCTCTGATATGCTTCAAAAGGCGCTTTCGGGCGATATACAAAATACGTTTAATATGTTGAGTATTGACGGTGATACATCAACAAACGATATGGTTGTATTGCTTGCAAACGGTATGGCGGGCAATACCCTAATAGACTGCGAAAATAATAATTTTAATATATTTATGAAAGCGCTTAACACCGTAACGGTAAATCTTTGCCGTATGATAGCAGGTGACGGTGAGGGTGCAACCAAGCTTATAGAATGTGTTGTTACAGGCGCAAAAGACGATAAAGCGGCTTGCCTAACCGCAAAATCGGTTATATGTTCATCGCTTTTAAAGGCGGCTATGTTTGGCGCTGATGCCAATTGGGGGCGCGTACTGTGTGCTATAGGCTACAGCGGTGCCGATGTTGATGTAAACAAGATAGACGTTTCGTTTAAATCAAAAAAAGGTGAAATATTGGTATGCAAAAACGGAGCGGGCGTTGATTTTTCGGAAGAAAAGGCAAAAGAAATTTTGCTTGAAAACGAAATAGATATTTTAATTAATTTAAATGACGGTAATGCCAAAAAAACTGCGTGGGGCTGTGACCTTACATACGATTACGTAAAAATAAACGGCGATTACAGAACATGATTTTTTTAAAAGAGGTGCTAAAAAAGTGAAATTATCAAATGCCGAAAGGGCAGAGGTGCTTGTGCAGGCACTGCCTTATATACAGGAATATTACAACAGAATAGTGGTAGTAAAATACGGCGGAAACGCTATGATTAACGAAGAATTAAAACAAGCCGTTATGGGCGATATTGTGCTTTTATCGCTTATAGGAGTAAAAGTTGTGCTGGTACACGGCGGCGGCCCCGAAATAACGGAAATGCTTGCAAAAGTAGGCAAAAAAACAGAATTTGTGGACGGCTTGCGTGTTACCGACGGTGAAACAGCCGAAATAGTACAAATGGTACTTGCCGGTAAAATTAACAAAAGTCTTGTTAATCTTTTGCAAACAAAAGGCGGCAATGCAATAGGGCTTTGCGGAATGGACGGCTCAATGATTGAGGCAAAAACAAAAGATGAAAGACTCGGTTATGTGGGAGAAATAACAAATGTAAACGTAAAGCCGATACTTGACGTTATAGACAAAGGGTATATTCCCGTTGTTTCAACGGTAGGCTGCGACAGCGACGGAAATGCATACAACATTAATGCCGATACTGCGGCGGCAAAAATCGCGGGTGAGCTTAATGCGGAGTGCCTTATTTCTATGACGGACATAAGCGGTATTTTAAAAGACAAAGACGACCCCGAAACGCTTATTAAAAAAATAACTCTTGATGAGGCACAGGGACTTTTTGACGATAATACAATATCGGGCGGTATGATACCTAAAGTTGAGTGCTGTATAGACGCTATAAAAGAGGGAGTAAAAAAAGTATTTATACTTGACGGAAGAATACCTCATGCAATACTTATAGAAACCCTTACAGATGAAGGTTTGGGTACAATGGTTTGTGAAAAGTAAAATGTGCAAAAAAAGGGTGAATAATATGAATACCATACAAAAAGACAATATGTATACAGCAAATACATACGCACGTTTTCCCATTGAAATAGTATCGGGAAAAGGTGCGCTGTGCTATGATGCTGACGGAAAAGAATATATAGACCTCGGCAGCGGTATTGCCGTTAACATATTCGGCTATTGTGATGATGAATGGATTGACGCTGTAACAAAACAGCTTAAAACGGTACAGCACACGTCAAATCTTTATTACACATCACCGTGTGCAAATCTTGCCGAACTTATATGCAAAAGATGCGATATGAAAAAGGTGTTTTTCTCAAATTCGGGTGCGGAAGCTAACGAATGTGCAATAAAAGCGGCTCGTCTTTGGGCGGAGCGCGAAAAAGGAAAAGAATACAATACAATAGTTACGCTTGTAAACAGTTTTCACGGGAGAACAATTACAACACTTGCCGCAACGGGGCAAAAAGTATTTCACGAGCATTTTACTCCGCTTACCGCCGGTTTTGCGTATGCCGAGGCAAACAATGCCGAAAGTCTTGAAAATGCGCTTAAATCCAACAAATGTGCCGCTATTATGTTTGAAACGGTGCAAGGCGAGGGCGGCGTTGTGGCTTTAGACAAAGAATATGTAAAGCAAATAGAGCAACTTGCCGAAAAGTACAATGTACTTATGATTGCCGATGAAGTACAAACGGGTAACGGCAGAACGGGCAAGCTTTACGGGTATATGCATTACGGAATAAAGCCCGATATATTTACAACCGCAAAAGGGCTTGGCGGCGGAATGCCTATAGGTGCAACGGTATTCGGCGAAAAAACGGCCGATGTATACACATTTGGAGCACACGGTTCAACATTTGGCGGCAATCCCGTATGCTGCAGCGGAGCAATAAATATTTTAAACCGTATAGACGACAAGCTTTTAGATGACGTTACAAAAAAATCGGAGTATATTTTTAGCGAACTCAAAGGTGCAAAAGGAGTAAAAAGTGTAACGGGTCTCGGCCTTATGATAGGAATTGAAACCGAAAAAGACGCGTCCGATGTAATAAGCGATTGTATGAAAAACGGAGTACTTGTATTAAAGGCAAAAAACAAGGTGCGTTTGCTGCCGCCGCTTAACATAGATATTAAGACAATGGGTAAAGCTATATCAATTCTTAAAAAATCTATGGCTGATTAATTTGGCGCATATTGCACAAATTTCACTCTCATTGACAACACTAACAGCAGCCTTCTATGTCGGCTTTTAAATCAATATTCCTTGTAAGTACGTTTTCTGTATTAAAACGCTGTTTTATGATAATACTGTCGATATTGTAACGCATTTTATCCGTAAATGAAATTATTAAAAAAAATCCCCCTTCAATTCACAATTTACAAGAGAATTGAGGGGGTTGCTGTTTTTACTCATCTATAAATTTAAGAGGGTCATAATCCTCGCCGTTTAAACGCACTTCAAAATGCAAATGCGGACCCGTACTGCGCCCTGTTGAACCCACCGTTGCTATAACATCACCTTTTAAAACGCTGTCGCCTACGTTTGCATACAGTTTTGAGCAGTGTCCGTAATAGGTTACATATCCGTTTTGGTGGTCGATTATAATTAAATTGCCGTACCCCTCGCACCAACCGGAATACGTTACAACACCTGTATCGGCGGCAAAAATATCGTCGCCGTGATTGCCTGAAATATCAACACCTTTATGTGCGCGCATATTACGTGTTCCGTAACGTGAAGTTATAACACCCGATATGGGCCTTAAAAAACGTCCCGTTCCGTTTTTGCTTATTTCCATTGTGCCGTTCATCACAATTTGTTTTTCGGGTTGTTTTGTGTATTCTTCGCCCGTAACCTTATACGAAACTTTTTTGCCGTTTACGTAATTAACCGTTTGAGTGGTTATTTTATGCCCGTTTTCGCCTTTTTGGTATATATATGAATGACCTTTGTATGAATTTTCATCATCTTTTTGCTCTGTTTCAAACGGTACATCTTCCTCAATTGTTACAACCTTTGATGTACATACGCTTATAGCGCCGTTTTGATTAAGCGAATCGAGTGCCGAATTAACCGTTGACAACATACCGCGCGGTGCATATTCGTACAAAATTTCAACTTTCTCTTTTACAGAGTAGTCGCAAGAGCCGTCGGTATATTGGTTTATAAAACTTTCGTATGTATTTTTTGCGTCATTCTTTTTGGTGAACGCATACATAGGTACACCGTCAATGTTTATTGTGTATGCCTTTATAAGTCCGTCCGAGTCGTTAAGCAAATATTCTTTAAGCGCTTTTGTATCGCATTTTGTATTAAAAAGCACAAGCTGCATAGAAAGCTGCGGCTTTTTTGTTATTATATCGTCGTAATTTGTGTAAGGCATATATGCATTGTTTATTGAGTCAATAATATTATTAAGGTCCGATTTTGATTTTACATATGTAATAATTTTTTCGCCATCGCTTACCGCATAATCTATATCAAACAGCAGTGTGCATAATACAACGGCAAAAAGTGCTGCCGATACGTTAATAAAAATTTTTGAATGCTCTTTATATATCGAACATATTATATTAAATATGTGTTTAATATGTTCGTTTAATTTTTTTATATTCATTGTACCATATCACTCCATACTAAAATTTTATCATATATTTGTTAATAATTCAAGAATTATATGTGAACAAACTGTGTACAATTTTAAATTTATATGAAAATAGGCAAATAAGTGTTGAAATATCCAATTTTTATGATATAATTAAATGTATATATTTTAACACAGGAGGTATAGCATAAATGAAAATGTGTGCATTGTGCAACAAACGTCCGGCATCTGTTTTTATAAGTAAATCGGACGGACGAAAAGTTGTAAACGAAGGGTATTGTCTTTCCTGTGCCATTAAATCGGGTATTACACCGATAACACAACTTGCAGACCAATTTTCGATTGAACCCGAAGAATTGCAAAATATGGTTGACGGTATGGAAAATATGCTTGACTCGGGAGAGTTTGAAGAAGCATTTGCCGATATGCTTGAGGGCGGCGGATTAATGGAAAGACTTGCGGGCAATTCCGAAGATGATGAGGAATTTGTACCGCTTAATCAAATAAAAGACAGCCTTAAATCATCTAAAAAGGGTAAACGCGACAAGAAAAAAAGCGCGCTTGAAACATTTGGAACAAATTTAACCGAAAAGGCAAAAGACGGACTTTTGGACAGAGTTATAGGCCGTGATAATGAAATAGACAGAGCAATTCAAATTTTAAACCGCAGGAGTAAAAACAACCCTGTATTGCTCGGTGCGCCCGGTGTTGGCAAAACCGCTATTGCGGAGGGTATTGCGCAAAAAATAGCCGAGGGCGACGTTCCCGAAAAGCTGTGTGAA
>OIXG01001446.1_pt1 | contig 22527 bp, 25 predicted proteins | sample 1587731 | NCBI WGS metagenome assembly OIXG01 (sample SAMEA3888908, study PRJEB22519) | human gut metagenome | biome: human gut; feature: human-associated habitat; material: faeces | place: Denmark | collected 2010
CTTCCGGCGTGAAGTACTACATCGAGGTCGCCAATATGCCCACCACCAACGATGCACTGAACTTCCTGCGTAAGCAGAAGGGCATCATCGTCGCTCCCTCCAAGGCTGTTAACGCCGGCGGCGTGGGCGTCTCCGCCCTGGAGATGGCCCAGAACTCCGAGCGTCTGGTCTGGACTGCCGAGGAAGTCGACCATCAGCTGCATAAGATGATGGAGAACATCCACAAGGTGTCCGCCGAGGCCGCTGCCGAGTACGGCCTGGGCTACGACCTGGTGGCTGGTGCCAACATCGCCGGCTTCAAGAAGGTCGCCGAGGCGATGATGGAGCAGGGCTGCTTCTAAGCCGAACCTCTTACGAGCCAACAAAAGGGACCGCGAAAGCGGTCCCTTTTTTCGCCCCGCACTACACATAATATGCACGGAAAACCTGTATATTTATGCAAATCGCCGATTGACTTTTTCCGCCGCAGGGCTATACTATAACCAAGCTGAATACAGAAGGCCTCCCCCGTCACCGGATGGGGGGATCAAGGTATCCGGGACCGGAGCGTAGGTATTCCGACATTTGTCGGATAAGCGCCGGTCTTGGGTGCCTTTACTTTTTACCAGAAAAGGAGAAAACGCTATGTACATCAAGCCCTTTGCCGTGGAAGAATGGATGAATGAATATGAAGTGGGCGCTCGCTTCAACATCGCGGAGACCTGCGTGGACTCCGTTTCCCCGGACCAGCTCTTCGCCCTGACCGGCGTGGATAAGCAGGCCTTTCTGGCCGACCTCTGCGCCAAGCGCCTGACCTACGGCGACATCGTGGGCAGCGACGCCCTGCGCGAGGGCATCTGCAAGCTCTACAAGACCGTGCAGCCCCATCAGGTGGTGCCCACCCACGGCGCGGCGGGCGCCAACCACCATGTGTTCTGCTCCCTCATCTCCGCCGGAGACCGGGTGGTCAGCATTATGCCCACCTACCAGCAGCTCTACTCCATTCCGGAGTCCATCGGCGCGGAGGTGGCCATCATGCACCTGAAGCAGGAGAACGACTACCTCCCCGACCTGTCCGAGCTGAAGGCGCTGGTGACGCCGGACACGAAGATGATCTGCATCAATAACCCCAACAACCCCACCGGCGCGCTGATGTCCCCGGCCCTGCTGGAGCAGATCGTCGCCATCGCCCGCGGCGTGGGCGCCTACGTCCTCTGCGACGAGGTCTACCGCCACCTGACCCAGACCGACGACTGGAGCCCCTCCATCGCCGACCTGTACGAAAAGGGCATCTCCGTCAGCAGTATGTCCAAGGTCTTCTCCCTGGCGGGGCTGCGTATGGGCTGGATCGCCACCCATGACGAGGCCGCCCTGACCGCGTTCCTGTCCCACCGGGACTATGACCTCATCAGCTGCGGTATGCTGGATGACGCCCTGGCCGCCCTGGCCCTGGCCCACGGTGATGTGCTGCTGAAGCGCAACCAGACCATCGTCCGGGAGAACCTGGCCCTGCTGGACGCCTGGGTGGCCGCGCACCCCCACTTCTACTATACCAAACCCAAGGCCGGCACCACCGCCCTGGTGTACTACGACTTCGATGTGCCGTCCTACGACTTCTGCAAGCAGATGTACCACCAGACCGGCGCGTTCGTCACCCCCGGCGACTGCTTCGAGCAGCCCCACAGTATGCGTATCGGCTACGCCTGTGACAAGCAGACCCTGCAGGACGGCCTGGCGGCCTTGGCCGCCTTTGCCGACACATTGTAATAAGGAGGAACAGACCATGACAGAATTGACGGTATTGAACGGCGCGGCCATCCAGTCGCTGCTGACCATCCCCATGGCGGTTCGGGCCGTGGAGCAGGCCTATCTGGAAAAGAGCACCGGCGGTGCGGCCCTGTGGCCCATGGTGTTCCACGAGTTCACCCCCGGTGCGGCGGACCTGGATATCAAGTCCGGCCATATGAACGGCCTGGGGCTTTACGGCATGAAGGTGGTGTCCTGGTTCGGCGATAACCCCGCCAAAGACCTGCCCGCCCTGTACGGCACCTCGCTGCTGTTCGATATACACACCGGCGCGCCCAGGGCGCTGCTGAACGCCGGCCCCATCACCGATTTCCGCACCGGCGCGGCCGGGGCCGTCGGCGCTAAATACCTGGCCCGCCCCGATGCCGAAACACTGCTGATGGCCGGTACCGGCGCGCTGGCCCCCTACCTGATCGCCGCCGCGCTGTACTGCCTGCCGCAGCTGAAAACGGTCTATGTGGCCAATCCCCACCATCCCGAGCGCTCTGCCGCCGCCTGCGCGGCGATCGTTCCCCAGGTGGAGAAGCTGTTGGCCGCCTGCGGCGGCTGCCATGCCGCCATCACCGCCGCGCCAAGTCTGGAGACTGCCGCGAAGCAGAGCGATGTCATCCTCACCGCTACCCCCGCCCGGGAGCCGTTCCTGAAGGCGGAATGGGTGCGGCCCGGTACTCACATCAGCTGCGTGGGCGCGGATATGACCGGCAAGCAGGAGATCGATAGCGCCCTGTTTTCCGCGGCCAGGGTGTTCGGCGACGACGCAGCCCAGTGCCTGTCCGTGGGCGAGTGCGAGATCCCCTATAAGAACGGCATCTTTGACGGCACCCTCTGCGACATCGGCGGCGTCATCTCCGGTGCCGCCCCGGGCCGTACCGGCGGGGAGGATATCACCATCTTTGACTCCACCGGAATCGCCTTGCAGGACATTTCCACCGCCGCGGCCCTGCTGGACGCCGCCCGGAAGAACGGCCAGGGCCAGACCATCTCCCTCTGACCCTCAAGCCTTCCCCCTTGGGGGTTCGCTGTGCTGAATGACGCACCCCTCAAGCCTTCCTCTTGAGGGGTTCGCGGTGTTGAATGACACGCCGGTGGCGTGTCAGATCCGCGAACCGACCGACCCGCAGGGAGACAGGTGGCACGGCGAAGCCGTGACGGATGAGGGTCCCCACCCGCAGGCGGTACCCCCCATACCCGGCGGCGTCAGCCGCCACCTACCAAAGCCGCCCTCGGGGCGGCTTTGGCGCGATTTGATGATCGCCCAAACTGTCCAGCGCACCAGCCCCTACCCTCGCACTGCGTCAGCGGTAGCGGCGCAAGAGGTATAAGCAGTCCCCTGAACCGACAATGTCACCCACCGTACCAATTCCGCGAAATCAGCACCGTCAAATTCGCACCTGCCGCCCCGTGCAAGGAAGTCTTGAAACGTAGTTTCAAGTGGCGCTTTTGGTTACTTTTGTCGCCAAAGACAAAAGTAACTCGCGCTCGAAAGCGCGAAATTCCACCTCCCGCGCCCGCAGGCGCAGAAAATCCCCCGCCGGACCCGGCGGGGGATATCTTGTTGTTACGCGTCGTAGATGCCCAGTATCACAATACCCGCCACCACCAGTGCGATCATGGCGTAGTGCTTCCAGCTGAGCTTTTCCTTCAGGAAAATGCGGCTCCACAGCACCGAGGCCACGCAGTAGGCGGAGATGATGGGCGCGGCCAGGGCCACGTGTTCCGTGTCCGCCAGCGCGTAGATGTACGCGAACTGGCCCGCCGTCTCGCACACGGCGCCCGCATACTTGGGGCCCTCCCGCTTGGGAACGAGCCGGCTCTTCTTGATAAGCACCACATACACGAAGCATACGATGCCCGCCAGCAGAAATGTCAGCTCATAGGCGCAGTTGGCGCTGTCCTCGTTCAATGTCTCCAGCACCCGGCTGTCGGCGAAGGTACCCAGTGCGTCCAGCAGGCAATAGATCACAGGCAGGATCAGCGCCAGCGCCGATTTGGCGTAGCGGTGGTTGCTGGCCTGCTGCCGTGCAGCCCGCAGGTCATCGTCCTCCCGGGCCTCCACGATGCCCAGACCGATGACGCCCACGCATACCAGTGCTGTGGCGGCCAGCTGCGCCGGCACCAGCTCGCCCAGGCCGCCGGTGGCCAGCGCCAGCACCGCCACCAGTGCGCCGCTGGAATTGCAGATGGGGGAGGAGATGGACAGCTCGATATACCGCAGGCCGATGTAGCCGATGGTCATAGAACTGATGTACAGCAGGGACACCGGCAGATACGTCAGGATGATGCTGCCGTTGATCTCCGTGCCGTTGATAAAAATCTCATAGGCGGCGTGCAGACCCATCACCAGGCCCACAGCCATCACCATTTTAAGATGGCTGTATTTGTCGTCTGCGTCCTGGCAGCCGATCTTGCTGAACAGGTCAGAGCCGCTCCAGCAGATCAGTGCGATCAGAGAAAACCAAAACCACATAAAAAACTCCTTATTCTATCATGTATAGCAAGACCTGCTATACGATAATGTACATTATTCAGAAAGTAAAAGTATAAACAACGAACATAAAATGCACAGAAAAAGGAGGCGGACGCCGCCGAAAGGGATGGTTGGGGAGAAACATACGATTTCCTCCATAGTTTACATAATTATAATGAGATCAGGCCGGCCTCCAGCATTTTCTGCAGGCTCATCAGGATGCCCAGCTTAGCGTGGTACCAGGTCAGCCCACCCTGGAAATACACCGCGTAGGGCGGCCGTGTGGGGCCGTCGGCGGACAATTCTATGGAGCTGCCCTGCACAAAAGCACCGGCGGCCATGATGACGTCGCTGTCATAGCCCGGCATAGGGGCTGGCTCCGGGGTGACATAGCTGTCCACCGGCGCGGCGGCCTGTATGCCCTTGCAGAAGGCGATCATGCCCTCCCGGCTGCCCAGTTCTACCGCCTGAATGATGTCGTGACGCACCTCAGAAGCGCCTGGAATGACATGAAAACCAAGTTTTTCATAACAATTTGCGGCGAATACAGCACCCTTCACCGCAGAGGCCACCACCGTCGGCGCCAGGAAAAAGCCCTGGTAAAATTGGGCCAGCAGCCCCAGATTTGCGCCCACCTCCCGGCCAAGACCGGGGGCGGTGAGCCGCCGGGCGCAGCGCTCGATCAGGTCGGCGCGGCCGCAGATATAGCCGCCGGTGGGGGCCAACCCGCCGCCGGGATTTTTGATAAGGCTGCCCACCATCAGGTCCGCGCCCACGTTCACCGGCTCGATCAGCTCTGTGAACTCGCCGTAGCAGTTGTCCACCATACAGATCACGTCCGGCTTGCATTGTTTACATAACGTAATCAACTCGCCGATCTGCGCTACTGAGAAGCTGGGCCTTGTAGCGTAGCCTTTTGAACGCTGTATCGTGATAAGCTTTGTTTTATTACTTATTGCCGCGCAAATTTTATCGGTATCAAACGACCCGTCCGGCAATAAATCGACTTGACGATAACTTACCCCGTATTCCTTCAGTGAGCCCACCGACTCCCGAATGCCGATGACTTCTTCCAGTGTGTCGTACGGCCCCCCCACCGGACTCAAAAGTTCGTCCCCCGGCAGCAGGTTCGCGCCTAACGCCAGCGCCAGCGCGTGGGTACCGCAGGTGATCTGCGGGCGAACCAGGGCGGCCTCCGCGCCGAAGCAGTCGGCGTAGACGCGCTCCAGCGTGTCGCGTCCCTCGTCGTCGTAGCCGTAGCCGGTGGAAAGGTTAAAATGATTGGCGGCCACGCGGTTTTTCTGCATGGCGGCGATGACCTTCAGCTGATTAGCCTCGGCGATGGCGTCGATGGCCGCAAAGCGGTCCTTCAGGTCGGACAGGATCGTTTCGCTGAAAGCCAGCACGTTTTCGCTGACGCCCAGCGCCTTATATGCTTCGTTCATAGTTCACCTCAGTTGGGAAATTGTACGCCGTTCAGGCGCATAATGAGTCGGATGGGATAGTCCCGATCCAGATAGTTTTTCTCGTACCACTCGAAGGTGGCGATGGGTGCGTGCATAAGCTCCGGTGCCTCGCAGCGAAAGGTCTCGAAGGTATTTCTGTCACCGCTGAGCAGGGCGGCCACCGCATCCAGCCGTCCCTCATCCGCAAGCCGCAGCAGGGCGTGGTCCATAGCGGCGGCACAGCCCTGCTCCTCCTCGTCGGCATACGTCTCCCGACGGCCCAGCCAGTAGAGGAACTCCTCCGGGTCCAGGTCCAGCTTGGTGGTGATCTGGCTGAGCTTGAAAAACTCCTTGCGGTCCATGCGCTTCAGCACGTCGATCAGATACTGCACAAGACCGTCGTCCATGGCAATGCAGTCCAGAAACACCTCAAAGGCGTGCTTGTTGGCATCGGGGTCGGGGGTCGCGGACTTTTTCTCCGCGGCAGGGGCTTCCTGTGCCTTATCCGCGTTTTGAAGAAACAGCTCAAAACCGCCAAGGTCGCCGCTTTCGGCGAACAGCTCCTCCGGAAGCACCGTGCCGTCCTGGGCGGCGCAGGCGCGGACAAAGGCGGCCATGCCCATATCCTGCAGCTGCTGGCCCAGCGCTTGTATGCGGGCGTTCTCATCGCCGCCTTCCGGCAGGGTGATTCCCTCCGGGGCAGGACGCGTGCCCTCCCATACCTCGGTCATATAGCGCAGATAGTAATCAAAAAGGGTCATAGCTCTCCCTCACTTTCCAAATTGGAATTGTATCATACAGCGCTTGTCAATGCAAGAAATATCGGGTATGATAGGGGAAAACCGTGAAAGGAGCCGCCTATGGAAGCGTACTATGTCTATATGCTGCGGTGCCGTGGCGGAAGCCTGTACACGGGGATGACTAACGACGTGGCGCGGCGGATGGCCATGCATTGCAGCGGCAGGGGCGCCAAGTACACCCGAGCCCACCCGCCGGAGGCACTGGCGGCACTGTGGCGCTGCGGTGACAAGGTGACGGCGTCGCGGTTGGAATACGCCATCAAGGCGAAGCTGACCCACGGGCAGAAGGAAACGCTTGCCGCCGCGCCGGGGAGGATAGGGGAGTTGTTTCCCGCGCTTCCCGCCGAGGCGGTAACGACGCTGCCCGCGGGGAAGGAATTTCCAATTTTTGCAAATCAAACGTAAGCACCGTTACCGGGAATGATAAAATTGGGATTTTTTCACAAAATGCTCTGGACAAACCGGAAATTCTTGCTATAATGAAGCTATCCGCAGAGGTACCTCTGCTTTTACGTTTTAATGAGGATTAAAACGAGCGCATCTGCGGAAATTTAAAACAAATGGGGTTTGAGACATGAAGAAATTGTTAGCAACCATTCTGGCGCTGGTCATGGCGCTGGGACTGTGCAGCGTCAGCTGGGCGGAGGGAAATAATGATTATACATTCCCAACGTATACTGACCTTACGGCGGACAGCGATGGGGTGTACAATGTAGAAAATGAACAGGAGCTGCGTACAGCGCTGTATTTTGCGCCGACAGACGGAACGACCCGAGCCATTAAGCTGACAAATAGTATTACACTGGAAATGCTGTATACAGCGACACTGTTTGATCACTCTAATGAGGCGGGTACCTGGACAAGCAATGGATATACGAGTGAGGCGGCAGAAAAAATGGCACAGGATAGCAGATGCGCGGCTCACAAAGACTATGAGAATGGTGTAGATACGCTGTCCCGATATAAAATGGGCGTTCATCCGGATGGAGGAGCGCCAAATCAGTGGAGTACAAGTGTGACGAGCCAAACTCTGGAGCAAAGGGCTAAATATAGCGCAAAAAAGCATATGGCCGCCGGGGATGAAAGCATTGCCCGACTGGTGGTCAAAGAAGGCCAGAAGATTGTGCTGGATTTGAATGGGTATACAATTGCAAAAAACGCTCGCGCAACGCATGGTGATTGGAGTGATACCAGTACAAACCTTATCGGGAACTATGGCACGATTACTATCACGGATACCTCGAACACGCCTGGCACCCTTAAAGGCAACGGCTATGTTTCTTGCAGTGGTGCAGTGCTGCATAATTTTGGCGGAACAATGACCATAGAAAAGGTCAATGTCAACGGCAATGCTGAAGCAATGAGCCGCAGTTGGGATAACAAGCACAGCGGGCAGTATGTTATTGCCAACGATGGATTTGAGAGCCATAAAAATCCTAATACCAATGAAACTATCTTGGATAAAACCTTTACCGGTGGAACCGTTATCATTGACGGGGCGAATATTTTTGATACAAACGCAGACGTTGATGCTTCTTTGGTCGTGAACGGCAATGGCGCGAATTTGATGTTTGAGAATGATAAGGCCGGCGAGATCATTATCAAAGGCAATGCGACACTCAACCATCCGACAACAAAAACAATCAACGCTAAGGGAGGTGAAGTTACTATCGACAGTGCAACCATAACCTCAAACGCGAAGGCAATCTCTGCGGGGGGCGGTAAGGTGACGGTCAACGATGTGACGGTCAATGGCAGTGGCACTGTGGAAACAAAGGATGGTGGCCAAGTAGTCATTAACCAGGGTTCTTTCCAGAGTGATGTCAGTGATTACGTTGCGTCCGGGAGCCAGATGACCAGGAATGAGAATGGTACGTACAGCGTTACAAAGTCCATCCCCTCCACCGGCGGCTACTACTACCACCCCACCACCGACACCAAGGCGGACGAGACCAAGGGTTCTCCCAAGACCTTTGATGCGGGCGTGGGCATCTACGCCGTGACGGCGGTGCTGTCCGTGACCGGCATGGCATGGGTCGGCAAAAAGCGGCACTGAGCGAACAAAAAAAGAAAGCCCATACGGGCTTTCTTTTTTTGCGTGTCAGTCGTCCAGCTTGCCCCGGGCATGGAGTACATCGTCGGGGGTGATGGTCATCAGGTCCTCGCGGGTGACGGTTTCCAGCTTGGCCAGACGGTTGTTCTGCGCCACCAGAATGTGCTCGAACAGGTTGCGGACGCCGCGGGCATTGCCGAAGCTGGGGTCGGCGCTCTCTTCAGCGATGTAGTCGCGGACCAGGGGCTCGGCCTCCGGCGCGAGGACGTAGCCCTTGCCGCAGCGCATTTTGAAGATCGCGAACATCTCCTCCGGGGTGTAGTCTTCGAACAGCAGGAAACGGTTGAAGCGGCTCTCCAGACCGGGGTTGGAGTGGATAAACCTGTCCATCAGTTCCGTGTAGCCCGCTACGATGACCACCAGGTCGTCGCGGTGGTCCTCCATGGCTTTGAGGATGGTGTCGATGGCCTCCTGACCAAAGTCGTTTTCGGACTTGCCGTTGAGGGCGTAAGCCTCATCGATGAACAGCACGCCGCCCATGGCCTTTTCAATGACCTTCTGGGTCTTGAGGGCGGTCTGACCTACGTAGCCGGCCACCAGACCGCTGCGGTCCACCTCCACCAGTTGGCCCTTGCTGAGAATGCCGAGACTGCGGTAGATGCGGGCCATCATGCGGGCCATCATGGTCTTGCCGGTGCCGGGGTTGCCGGTGAAGACCATGTGGAGCGACATATCGGTGGTGGGGAGGTCGTGCTGCTCGCGGAGCTTGTAGACCTGGACCATGTTGATGAGGTCGTGGACCTCGTCCTTGACCACGTTCAGGCCGATGTAGGTGTCCAGCTCGGCGAGTAGGTCCTCGATTTTTTCCGGAGGCGGAAGCTCCTCGGCTTTTTCGGGCGCGGCATCGCCGGGCTTGGCGTCGGCGGTGGGGGGGACGGGCTTTTCGGGCTCGGCAGGCTTTTCGGGGGCGGCGGGGGCCTTGCCAATGTCCTGGAAGGGCGTGCCCCAGAAGTCACTGCCCATGCGGCGGACGTTGTTCTCCGTCATGGAGCGTATCACGTCCAGCTGCTGCAAAATGATCTGATCTTTCTTATCCATAGTGGCACCTCTCAGTGAAATCGGATATGCCGCGTGGCACGCAGCAGAAGCGCAGTGATGAAGCCGGTCAGCGCACCGGTGAAAAGGGACACGGCCAGCAGGAAGGGCAGATAGCCCAGGACCATGGTGCTGCCAAGGGTGATGACCGCCGCGGCCATCTGGCCGATGTTGTGCGCCGCCGCGCCGCCGATGGACACGCCGTAGACGCTGAGCTTCGGCAGACGCCGCAGGAATATCATCACCAGCATGGCGGTCAGTCCGCCCAGCACGGAGAACAGCATGGCCGACAGGTTCCCGGCAAACAGTCCGCCCAGCAGACAGCGGGTCAGCAGAATGGCCAGCGCCGCGCCGGCACCCAACTGATACAAGGCGAACACCGTCACGATGTTGGCAAGGCCCAGCTTCACGCCGGGCAGGGGCACCAGCAGGGAGATGGGGAACAGCCCCTCCAGGGTACTGAGCCCCAGCGCCAGCGCTGCCAGCACGGCGCAGAGGGCGATGTTTTTTGCTGTCCACTTCATGTGCTCACCCCACAATCACGTCAGGCGCGTCCGGTACGGACGCGCCCTCCAGGTGGACGACCACCTGGGCAGGCAGGCACACGATGGACTGCCCGGCACGGGAGATAGCCCCGGTGTGGACGCAGTCCCGGGTGGGACAGTCGCTGTCGGTCACGGAGACGGCGCCGCCCTCGGCGGCAATGTGCAGTGTATAGCCGCGGCTGGTGACGGTGGTCTCGGTGAAGCCGGACAGGGGGACACGGCGGACCTCCTGACCGGAGATGTCGATGACCACGGTGAGGGCGCCGCTTTGGTTTTTGGGCAGATAGAAGCACAGCGCGGAGACGACGGCCAGCAGCACGACCGCCAGCGCCACCAGCGCGTCAAAGCGGTTCCATTTCAGTTCAGGAGGCGAGGAGCTGGTAGACATAGGCGGTTCCGTCCTTTTCGTTGAAACAGTCAGCCAGGCCGGGGGTATAGACCACGCGGCCGTCCCGGGTGATGAGCACCATGTCGAAGGACATATCCTGGGCGCGCCAGAAGTCCACGGCGGCCTGCTCACCCATAACGTACAGGGCGGTGGAATAGGCGTCGGCACGGGTGCCCTGCCCGCCGAAGCCGCCCCGTGTGACGACGGAGACGCTGGTCAGGTCACTTTGGACGGGATAGCCGGTCTTAGGATCGAGAATATGCTGGTACACCGTGCCGTCCGGCGCGGTGAAATAGCGCTGGTAGCCGCCGGAGGTGACCACAAAGGCATCCGACAGGCTCAGGGTGCAGACATAGCCCTCGCTGTCGGCGGGATCCTGAATGGCCACCGACCAGGGCTTGTTCTGGGCGTTGGTGCCGTAGACGTACACGTTACCGCCCAGATTGGCGCAGCCGCCGGTGAGGGCGCTGCGGTGGAACAGGACGGCGGCGCAGTCGGAGGCGTAGCCCTTGGCGATGCCGCCCAGATCGACGGAGCAGCCCTCATCCAGAGAGATGCTGCAAAATTCGGACTGGTGGACGTGCTCATAGCCCACCAGAGGCAGCAGCGCGTCGATCTCCGCCTGAGAGGGGACGCGGGGACTGTCGGAGGTGATGCCCCACAGCTCCACCAGCGGGGCGATGGTGATATCGAAGGCACCGTCCGTTTCCTGGCTGTGCTGCAGCGCCCACGACAGCAGCTGCGCACCGTCCTCGTCCCAGACGGCGGAGCCGTCACGGTTCAGACGGGAGACCTCACTGGTGTCCACCGTGCGGGAGAGGGAGGATTCCAGCGTGTTGACGGTGCGGCTCAGGTCAGTCAGCACGTCATCAGCGCCGTCGCCGATGGCCACGAAGGTCATGTAGGTGTCCATGGCGAAGAGCTCCAGCGTCTCACGCTTCTGTGTGCCGCAGGCGGCGAGCGACAGGGCCATCAGCGCGGCCAAGATAAGGCAGGCAAATCGTTTCACAGCTCCCGCCGCCCTTCCAGCGCACGCATGAGCGTGGCGTCGTCGGCGAATTCCAGGTGGCCGCCCACGGGAATACCATAGGCCAGGCGGGTGACCTTGACACCGAAGGGCTTGAGCAGCCGGGCGATGTACAGCGCCGTGGCCTCGCCCTCAGTGTCCGGATTGGTGGCCATGATGACCTCAGTGATGCCGCCCTGGGCCACGCGGTCCAGCAGGGATCTGATGTGCAGATCGTCAGGGCCTACGTGGTTCATGGGGGACAGCACGCCGTGAAGCACATGGTAACGGCCGCGGTACTCCCGGCTGCGCTCGATGGCGATCACGTCCCGGGGGTCGGCCACCACGCAGATGGTGGCGTCGTCGCGCTTCTGGTCGGCACAGATGGGACACAGGCCGCCGGCGGTCAGGTTCTGACACACGGGGCAGAGGGTCACGTTGCGCTTGGCGTCCATGATGGCGTCGGCAAAGGCCTGGGCCTCCTGCTCCGGCAGGGACAGCACATAGAAGGCCAGTCGCTGGGCGGATTTATAGCCTACGCCCGGCAAGCGGGCGAACTGCTCCACTAATTTTTCCAGCGGAGCGGGAAAATACTCCATAGGACGTTACCCTCTCAGTTCTTTGATCTTGGCGGGGATGTCCGCAGCCTTGTATACGGCGCTGCCGGCCACCAGCACGTTGGCGCCGGAGGCGATGCAGAGCTTGCAGGTGTCGCCATCCACGCCGCCGTCTACCTCCAGTTCGCAGGCAGGGTTCATGGCATCGATATAACCGCGGATGGCTTGGACCTTGGGCATCATATCGGCCATAAACTTCTGACCGCCGAAGCCCGGCTCCACGGTCATGACCAGGATCAGCTCCACCTTGTCGATGAAGGGCAGGACGGCGCTGGCCGGGGTCTTGGGCTTGACGACCACGCCGGCCTTTTTGCCCTTGGCGTGGATCTTGTCGAGGGCGGAGAGAATATTCTCCTCGGTGTCCGCCTCCACATGGCAGGTGACGATGTCCGCGCCGGCGTCGCAGAATTGCTCTACATAGCGGACCGGGCGCTCGATCATCAGATGGACATCCAACGGCAGGTCGGTGGTGGGCCGAATGGACTTGACCACCGGAATGCCGATAGAGATGTTGGGCACGAACAGGCCGTCCATCACGTCCACATGGACGTAGTCGGCGGTGGAGATCTTTTCGATGTCGCGGGCCAGGTAGGCAAAATCCGCGGACAGGATGGAGGGGGCGATCTTGATCATAGAGCAGCTTCCTTTCGCGCCGCACCGGCAGCGGTGCGGCGGCATAGTATGGGATATGCAGGCCCCGCAGTGCGGCAGACAGCGCAGCCGATCCCGCCCGGAGAGGTCGGGGCCTGCGGCGAGCCGGCGGGTGACCGCCGGCTCGCGGTGCATAATCAATTTATTATAGCATAGGTTTATGGCGAATTGCAAGGCGGCGGGACTGGTTTTGCACCGGCAGTAAAAAAACAAAAATTTGTCCATTCTGTGAATTTTGAATAAAAGGGGTTTACCTTTGCTGACTTTTCCTGTAAAATACTTTGTCAGAAAACCTGCGGTGTGGACGCGGAAGGCAAAGGGACGGTTTTATGAACTTCTTGCAACGTATTGGCAACGCGCTGTCGCGCTTCATGTATGGGCGCAACGGTGTGGACCGGCTGACGCTGACCATGGTCTGGACGGCTCTGGTACTGGATATCATCAACATTTTTCTGCGGGAGAAGATGCCGCTGGCATACAGCATCATCGGCACCGTGGCCGGGATCATCACCCTGCTGGCACTGTTCCGGATGTTTTCCCGCAATCTGGAGAAGCGCCGGGCGGAGAACGCGAAGTTCATGGAGAAGGTCTGGTGGCCCATCAGCCGACGTATGGCCGGGAAACGGCAGCAGCGGATGGATAAAGAGCACTGCTACTTTACCTGTCCGGGCTGCGGCGCGGTGTGCCGGGTGCCCAGAGGGAAAGGACGCATCGTCATCACCTGCCCTCGCTGCGGCAATGAGATACACGGAAAATCATAAGAAACATAAAAAAGCCCACCTCGAAGAGGTGGGCTTTTTATCGTTGTCACAGCACTTTGCTGAGGAAATCCTGCAGCCGGGGGTCCTGGGGATGGTCGAAGATGTCCGTGGGGGAGCCTTCCTCCAGGATCTTTCCGTCGGCCATGAAGACCACACGGTCGGCTACCTCACGGGCGAAGCCCATCTCGTGGGTGACCACGGCCATAGTCATCCCGTCCTTGGCCAGGTCGCGCATCAGGTCCAGCACCTCGCCCACCATTTCGGGGTCCAGGGCGGAGGTTGGCTCGTCGAAGAGCATGACCTCCGGATCCATGGCCAGCGCCCGAACGATGGCGATACGCTGCTTCTGGCCGCCGGAGAGCATATTGGGGTATTCGTTGGCCTTGTCGGACAGGCCGATGCGCTCCAAAAGGGTGCGGGCCTGGGTCTCGGCCTCAGCGGGTGTTTTTTTCTTCAGGGTGACGGGCGCCAGCGTGATGTTCTGCAGCACAGTCTTATGGGGAAACAGGTTGAAGTGCTGGAACACCATGCCCATCTTCTGACGGTGGAGATTGATGTCCACAGACTTATCCGCCAGGTCAACGCCGTCGAAAAAGATGGCACCGGAGGTGGGTTCCTCCAGCATATTCAAGCTGCGGAGCAGCGTGGACTTGCCGGAACCGGAGGGGCCGATGATGGCCACCACTTCACCCTTGTGGATATCCAGATCGCAGCCGTCCAATGCGTGAACGGTGCCGTGGTTGTATTCCTTGACCAGGTGCTTTACGGAGATGAGAACTTTACTGCTTGTCGCCACGGCGCATTCTCCTTTCTATGGCCTCGATGGCTTTAGAGGCGGGATAGTTGATGCAGAAGTAGACCAGCGCGGCCAGCACGTAGGGAGCCAGGGTGATGTAGCTGTTGCCGGAGACGGTCTGGGCGGTGTACATGATCTCTGCCATGCCCAGCACGGAGCAGATGGAGGACTCCTTCACCATGGTAACGACCTCGTTGGCCAGGGCGGGAAGCACGTTCTTGATGGCCTGGGGCAGCACGACCAGACGCATGGACTGCCAACTGCTGAGGCCCAGAGAACGGGCCGCCTCGGTCTGCCCCTTGTCCACGGCCAGTATACCAGCGCGGAATATCTCGGCTACATACGCCGAGCTGTTCAGCGCCAAAGCGACCACGCCTGGGATAAACCGGTTGATGGCGATGAAGCCGAACAACAGTGTCCGGGGCAGGCTAATGTAGTGGAACAATCCGAAGTAGATGATGGACAGCTGCACCAGCATGGGGGTGGAACGGAACACGGCGATATACGCGCCGGCGAACCACTTGATAGGCTTGATCTTGCTCAGGCGCATCATGGCCAGCAGCAGGGCGGGGATCACGGCCAGCAGCACGGACACCACCGCCAGCAGCAGCGTGTATTCAAAGCCGCGGACAAAGGCGGAGCCGTACTTGGGCAGGAACGAGAAGTTGAAGAAGTTGGTGTTGTCCATGTTGACAAACAGATCATTCCACGACATAGACGAAGCATCCTTTCAAAAGTTCTTAAGAACACGCAAGCGTGCAAGGCATCTGCCTTGCACGTTTGCGATAGGGAACAGGGAGATCAGCCCACGTAGCTCAGGCCCACATTGCCATCCAGCACCAGCAGGTCGATGGTGCCGTTTTTCAGCTCGGTGACCAGGGTGGGGACCAGAGATTCCAGAACCATGCCGTTGGCAGCTTCGGGGAACATATCCGCGGCGGCCATGGCCTTGGTGGTGTTCTTCTGGGCGCCGATGATGACGGAGGCCTGGTTGATATCGTCAACGGTCTTGTACTTGTCGGCGTTGGCAGCCTTCACCAGAATGACGGGAGGCAGATCGGTGTAGTAGGGATCGGAGAAGTCACAGGCCTTGGCACGCTCCTCGGTGTACTCGCAGGCGGCCAGCACCACGTCAAAGTCGCCGTTGCTCAGGGAGGTCACCAGGTTGTCGAAGTTCATGGACTCGATCTGCAGGGTCATGCCCATGGACTCGGCGATATACTTGGCTACTTCCACGTCGATGCCGGCGTACTCGGTCATAGCAGCATCTGCGAAGAACTCATAGGGGGGATAGTCGGGGCTGGTGCCCATGACCAGAACGGGCTTGTCGCTGGCGGCGGTATCATCGGTGGTCTCGGCGGCCAGGTCAGAGGAAACAGCGTCGGGCATATAGGTATCCTGAGAAGCGACCTTGTCCTCGATCTCCTTGATAAGAGCGCCGTCGTTGGCGGTCAGCTCAGCGATGGCCTTGTTGATGCCCTCCAGCAGACCCTTGGGGTCGCCCTTCTGCACCAGGACGCGGTAGGGCTCAGTCTCGCCCCAATCCACCACGTTCTCCAGAACCACCAGAGAATCGTCGGTGTCGGCGGCGTCATCCTTCTTGGTGTCGTCAGCCTTCTGGCCGCAGGCTACCAGGCTCAGCGCCATGACCAGCGCCAGCAGCATTGCCATAAACTTTTTCATGTTATGTACTTCCTTTCAGATCTTGTATGGTCCTATACCGGGAACCGGAATATAGACGGTCATATTGGAGGTTCCCCTCCTGACGATGGCTACTATACACCTGACGTGAATAAATGTCAACATGAATTTGTATAAAAATCCGCACGAAATGTAAATTTGTACAAGAAGCACATGATATACTGGGGGGCAAAGGAAGGATGGCTGTGCATATTGCTGTATACGATAGTCGCATAATTGAATAAATATGCAAATATGCAGAGTACAAGAAAAAAGCGGAAGCGCCAGCCAAAAGGCTGGCGCTTCCGAATCCAAAAAGGGAGCCATGAAGAAGCTGCCGTGTTTACATTTCGATGAGCCGTGCGGCATACAGGTAGGTGCGGGCGTAGTAGCTCTCGTACAGGGAGCTGATGATGACACCGCTGGAGGTGCTGGCGTGGATGAACTGCCCGTTGCCCAGATAGATGCCCACATGGCCGATACCGCTGCCGCCGGTGGCAAAGAACACCAGGTCGCCGGGGGCACGTTCCTCTGTGGTGACGCCGCGGCACATATAATACTGACTGGTGGCGCCGTGGGGAAGGCTGATGCCGAAAGCACCAAAGACCTTCATGGTGAAGCCGGAGCAGTCGATGCCGCTGTAGCTGGTGCCGCCGTAGCGGTAGGGGGTGCCCAGATATGTGTACGCCTGAGAAATGACATCTTCCAGCAATGTATTGGTGGCGGCGGTGCCTTCATAGTCTGCGTAGTGCACGGGCTGACAGTACTCGGCCAGAACGTATCCGGTGTCGGTACCATAGGTGATCTTGTACCATTCGCCGTCGTCAGTAACGTCCAGCAGCTGGGCTGCCTTGCCGTCAAAGATGATGCGAAGGCGATCGGCAGAGGTGTCCGGCTCGGCGCGCAGGGAGAGATAGGAGCCGCAGTCTACCAGAACGCCGTCATACTCTGCCAGAAAGTTCTGCTTTTCCAGAGCAGCCGTTTCCTGCAGCAGGGCCTGGGCGGCCAGTTGATTGAGGGTGGGCGTCTCGCCTCCGTCCAGCAGGCCGGAGGCCTGGGCCAGACGCAGGCCGCTGCCGGTCTGCATAGCGGTAGCGGCACTGGATGCCACGCCGTTGCCCGCCAGGACCTCGGCCGCGGCGGCGTAGCCAGTGGTGTCGATGGGCGTGGCCTCGTCCGCGTTAGCGGCGGTGACAGCGCCAGAGAAAAGCAGCAGGCCGGAAAGGCTCAGCGCTGCGATCTGTTTTCCAAGCATGGGATATTACCTTCCGTTCGCATAGGATCTGCCGGGGTAAGGCTCCCGGCATACACCGTCAGTCGGCGGGGAAATGGCTCCCCCGACATCTAACATGAATTATCATAGCACAAGTCTATCAAAAAAGCTACACAAAAATTACAAAATGGAAACAAAATTTTCAGAATGGTTATAATTGAAAAGGAAACTTGCAATATTTGCATAGTGAGTGATATAATAACGGCAAAAAGTGCGGAGGTGAGCACATGGAACCATTGCAATATGAGGCGAGGGGATACCTGAAGGAGCCGTTTCGGTTGTTTCATCTGGCGGACGGGCGGGGGGAATATATCGAATACCACTACCATACGTTCCACAAGATCATCATTTTGCTGGCCGGAAAGGCTGGCTATGCGGTGGAGGGGGAACGGTATGAGCTGGCGCCGGGGGATTTCGTGCTGGTGGGCAGCGGGAGCATCCATCGGCCGGTGGTGGAAACGGGGGATTACTATGAGAGGATGATCCTGTATATCGCACCGGACTATCTGCGCGCACTGACGGCAGGGGACTGCGATCCGTCCGAGTGCTTCCGACAGGCCCAGGAGACATTTCAATATGTATACCGGGACGAGGGCGGCAGCTGCGTGCGGCCGCTGTTCCAGGCATTGGCGGAGACGGTACGGCAGGGCGGCTACGGGGCAGCGCTGCTGGCGCAGGCGCAGTTTACGGAGCTGATGGTGGAGGTGAACCGGGTGGTCCGGGGTGGCCACCGGGTGGGCGCCGCCGGCGGCGACAGCAAGGTGGTGTCACTGCTGCAATACCTGAACCTGCACCTGGCCGATCCACTGACCATTGATGAATTGGCCGCGCGGTTTTATATCAGCAAGTACCACATGATGCGCCGGTTCCGGCAGGAGACGGGGTATTCCGTGCATGGATACCTGACAGAGAAACGGCTGCTGCTGGCCCGGCAGCTGTTGGGCCAGGGCTGCACCCCGGCGGAGGCGGCGGCACAGGCGGGGTATCAGGATTACTCTACCTTTTCTCGGGCCTATAAAAAGCAGTTTGGCCATGGGCCTTCGGCGGACACCAAAGGAAAACAGCAGGATTTGCAAATAACAACGCAGGAATTCTGATTTACTTTGCGAAAAATGCCCGTATAATAGGGGCTGTAAGACTTCATTTGAGAGAGTTGGAGGTCACTATGAAAAAATTTCTGAAGAACTACTGGTTTATTCTGTGTATGCTTGCCGGCATCGTGGCAGGCTGCCTGGTAGGCGCGTTTGCGCCCAGTTTCGGCAGCAAGATCGAGTTTTTGGGTACGCTGTTCATCAATATGATGTTCTGCGTGGTGGTGCCTATGGTGTTCTGCTCCATTGCCTCCGCCATCGCCAATATGAAGAGCGTGAAGCGCGCCGGTAAGATCATGGGCGTGACCATCGCCACGTTCCTCGTCACCGCCGCCATTGCCGGTGTACTGATGTATATCGTCTGCCGCATCTTCCCGCTGGTGGATGGACATTACACCATCGTGGAGGGCGAGGTCGGCGAAGCACTGGGCTTCGGCGATATGATCGTCAATTTCTTTACGAAGCCTGACTTTGCGGAGCTGCTGAGCCGCCGGGCCATTCTGCCCCTGATCGTGGCGGCGGTGCTGTTCGGCTTCGGTGTCCAGATGAATGGCGGTCCCGAGACCAAGACGGCGCAGTTCCTGGAGGATATCACCAACTGCATTATGAAGACTGTGAAGCTGGTCACCTACTATGCGCCCATCGGCTTCTTTGGCTTCTTCGCCAGCCTGGTGGCCACCTATGGCCCGACGCTCATCGGCGATTACAGCCGTACGCTTATCATCTACTATGTGATGAGCTTTGCCTATATGTTTATCTTCTTCCCCATCTATGCCCGGTTCGGCGGCGGCAAAGGCGGCGCCAAGATCATGTTCTCCAAGCTGTTCCGCCCGGCGGCGGTGTCCTTCGGTACCTGCTCCAGCGTGGCTACCATTCCCACCAATATGGAGGTAGCGGAGGAGTCCGGTATCAGTAAGGACGTCAGCGATATCGTGCTGCCTTTGGGCGCTACCATGCACATGGACGGCTCGGCCATGTCCGCTATCATCAAGGTGGCATTTCTGTTCGGCGTGTTCGGGATGGACTTCTCCACGGATAAGGCTATTTTGGCTATCATCGTGGCGGTGTTCTCCTCTGTGGCCATGAGTGGTATCCCTGGCGGAGGCGGTACCGGCGAACTGGTGGTTTGCACCATCTTCTTCCCTGACCAGCTGGCCATCGCGTACCCCATCGCGCTGGCTATCGGCAATCTGGTGGATCCTCCCGCCACCATGGTCAATGCCGCAGGCGACTATGTGGTATCCTTCATCGTGTCCCGGTATGTGGACGGCAAGGACTGGCTGCAAAAGAAGCTGCACGGCAAGACGGAAGCATGAATACGTGAAAAAGACAGCGGCGGACGCGAAGCGTCCGCCGCTATCTTTATGGGGAGAGAAAGGCATGGTGATGTGTGGTTTATACATGGAACTCCGCCTCGGAGTACAGCGCGGCCTTCGCGCCGGGGGCAAACTCGTTTTTCCCTATCGTTACCATCTCCTGGACTTTTTGGTGACCTCATTATATGCTTAACTTATAAATAAGTAAAATTGATGTTCATTATATGAACATGCAGAAATGTTATTTGAGCATGCATCGATACAAAGCGTTTTTGAAGGTGGCGGAGGTGGGCAGCTTTATCAAGGCAGCGGAGTTATTGGGCTACACCCAGCCCACGTTGAGCCAGATGATGACCTCGCTGGAACGGGAGCTGTCCATTGATCCGCCCATCATCCGGACGCTGGCTGTTGGTCACCAAGGACTGCCGCACCCTGCCGCTGGCGGCCAAGGTGTTTATCGATGAGCTGATGGCACACAGGCAGCAGATGCTGTGACGCTTTACAGCTTTAGTCGACAAAAATATTTTTAATAAGGTGGTTTACTTTCGCGGACTAAAATGCTATACTGGCATCAGTACCCGAAAAGGGAGAAAGAAGGAGAGACGATCATGGTTCGAACCGCAAAGTCCAAGATCGGAAAGAAAGAAAAGAACGACCGGTTGTATAAGGCCATTCTGATGCTGGAGACGGAGGAGGAGTGCTATAACTTCTTCCAGGATCTGTGCACGGTGTCTGAGCTGCGGAGCATGGAGCAGCGCTATGAGGTAGCCACGCTGCTGAACGATGGGATGATCTACAACGACATTCTGGAACGCACCGGCGCATCCAGCGCTACCATCAGCCGAGTGAACCGCAGCTTGATCTACGGCAACGGCGGGTATGAGAGCGTGCTGGAGAAGATGAAGGAGAAAGAGAAGAAATGAGCTGCTACGAGGCGCTGGCCGGTTCGTATGACGCGCTGACCGAGGATGTGGGCTATGGAAAGCGACTGGATTTCATCGAGAAGCTGCTGTGCCGCAGCCGTATCCCGGTGAAGCTGGTGCTGGACTTGGCCTGCGGCACTGGGACCATGAGCTGGCTGCTGACGCAGCAGGGCTACGAGGTCATCGGCGTGGACGGCAGCGAGGATATGCTGGCGGCGGCCATGAGCAAGGGCGGGGAGACGCAGGGCGTGCCGCCTGTTTTCCTGCACCAGTCCATGCCGAGGCTGGACCTGTACGGCACGGTGGACGCGGCGGTGTGCTGTCTGGACAGTCTCAACTACCTGACGGACCCAAAGGACGTACAGCGGACATTCCGGCGGCTGCATCTGTTTGTGGCCCCCGGCGGGATGCTGGTGTTCGACGTGAACACCGCGGCCAAGCTGGCCGCACTGGACGGGCAGGTATTTCTGGATGAGACGGAGGATACCTACTGCGTGTGGCGGACGGAGTACCACAGAGGCCTTTGTACCTACTACATGGACCTGTTCCGCCGCCGCGGCGACGGCGCATGGCGCCGCAGCGCGGAGGTGCACCGGCAGCGGGCCTACTCTGTGGAGGAACTGACCGCCTGGCTGGCAGCGGCGGGCTTTGGCGATGTTCGGGTCTACGGCGATATGCGTATGCGCCGGCCCCGTGCGGATGAGCAACGGGTCTACATCAGCTGTGTCCGCAAATAAAGCGGCCCGGTACTCGGGCGGATCAAAAGGAATGACCGCGCCCCGCCCTTTTGGGCGGGGCGTGTGAGGCGAAAGAGGGTTATATCTATGGCAGATCGTATCGTAAGAGCTATTTCCACCGACGGCATGGTGCAGGCGGCGGCCATTTGCAGCCGTGGCCTGACGGAGCGCGCCCGGCAGATACACAAGACGCTGCCTGTGGCCACGGCGGCGCTGGGCCGCACACTGGCGGCGGCGTCCATGATGGGCAACGCACTGAAAAGCGACGGCGCCAGCCTGACGCTGCAATTCAAGGGCGGCGGTCCGCTGGGCACGGTGCTGGCCGTCAGCGACAACGAGGGCAACGTGCGGGGCTACGTGACCAACCCCCATGTGGACCTGCCTCTGCGGCCGGACGGCAAGCTGGACGTGGGCGCGGCCGTGGGTCATGAGGGCACATTGACGGTCATCAAGGACCTGCACATGAAGGAGCCCTATGTGGGCACCATCGATCTGCTGGGCGGCGAGATCGCCGAGGACGTGGCGGGCTATTTCGTGGAATCGGAGCAGATCCCCACCGCCTGTGCCTTGGGCGTATTGGTGGACCGTGACCAGAGCGTCAAGGCCGCCGGCGGATATCTTATCCAGCTGATGCCCGGCGCGGGGGAGGACGTCATCACCAAGGTGGAGGGCGGCATCATGGCCGCAGGGCCGGTTTCGGCGCTGCTGGACAAAAACGACGACCCGGAGCAGCTGCTGAGGGACGTGATGAGCGACTTTGATTTGAAAATATTGGAGACGTGTCCGGTATCCTATAGGTGCTATTGCAGCCGGGAACGGGTGGAACGGGCGCTGATCTCCCTGGGCCGTGACGAGCTGGAGCAGATGCTCTCCGAGCAGGGTGGCTGCCAGCTGACGTGCCAGTTCTGTGACGCGGTGTACGACTTCTCGGCGGAGGACCTGAAGGGCCTGCTGAAAAATATGTAAGGAAAAGGACAAAATTGAAAAATTTTTGTTGACAGATGCGGATGGGAACGTTATAATATGCCTTGTCGTTTGAACGACAGGTACGGGAGCATAGCTCAGCTGGTTAGAGCACCTGCCTTACAAGCAGGGGGT
>OIXG01001447.1_pt1 | contig 22517 bp, 22 predicted proteins | sample 1587731 | NCBI WGS metagenome assembly OIXG01 (sample SAMEA3888908, study PRJEB22519) | human gut metagenome | biome: human gut; feature: human-associated habitat; material: faeces | place: Denmark | collected 2010
AATTTTTGTTATTTAGTCTGTCTACTTGACAGGGCGGGGTTCATTTTGCCGCAGCCCCCTTTCAACCGTTGCTTGTATGCCGCTTTTACAGCTTACTTTTGATTTTATTTACTATTTTCCTATACTCATCATACCCGTATAAAGTGTTTATAACTTCAAGCAGCATATTGGCAGATATTCTTTTAGGTAAATTTAAATATCGTGCAAGTGCCACTCGGCGCTCAAAACTGTCTTTTAAGCCACTAAACCCGTCTTTATATAAATCTGCCTTTGTAACGTTTTTTTTGCAGGTTGAGCCATTTTGAACATCAAATGTGGCATTTGCATCTTTAAGCGCCTTTTCTATTACTTCGTTTGATATACCCTCCACACCGAGAAAGCCCTCTTTTGACGGTTTTTCTTTGCGTTTTTCTTTACCTTTTATATCGGGAATATACGCGTGTTTTACATTTTTTCCACGCAAAATATTTTTAAGGTAGTTTCTTATTTTAAATCCTGCCGCGTCACTGTCGGTAAATATTATAACACCTTTTTTATCGGCAAGCTTTTTTATAAGTTCACAGCGCTGCCTGTCTTTAAAAATCATAAACCCGTCTGTTATAACAACGGTTGCGTCAACAACCGAATCAAGTTTTATTTTATCGTATGTTCCCTCAACAACTATTGCCTCATTAATTTTAAGCATTGTTTTTATTAACCTCATTATGGTGCTTTATTACTTTAAGACGTGTAAATTCTTCTCTTTCTTTTTCTTCCAAAAAGTCCGTCATTTCCTTTACAATCTTTTGGTATCTGGGTATCATAATACTTTTTAAAGAATTGGCTCTTTTTTGCGTTTTTTTAATATTTACCGCAAGTCTGCATACTGCGCTTTCTATGCCTGCAAGTTCAATTGTTAAATCTTTTACCTCGGTAAATTTAATAAATGCCTCATCAAGCTGATATGTTGTATTAAACACGTCATACTGCGAATGAATTTTTGTGGGTTCGTGAGTAATTTCGGGTATTTCAACTCCCATTACACTTCTTGTACGTATTTTTATACTGTCGTCTATATCCACGCAGTTACTTATATCACTTACATTATTAACCCCCAAAAACACATTTGCGGTTTGGAGTGCTTTATATGCCTCGGTATATGCGTCATTTATTTTATCTTGTACAAATTTTGCCCTGTCTATTAAATCCATCATTTCACGTATTAAAATATTACGTTTTTTATCAAGCAGGTCATACCCCTGTTCGGCAAGGCGCAAAGAATTTTTTATAAGTATAAGATTACCTTTTGTGGGAAATAAATTTAAATCCATTAAAAAGCCTCCTTACCGTACATTATCCTCATTGCCGCCGCGATAGTATTTGTCAAGAAGTTTTGTATCTATTCTGTCGAGTTCCTCACGCGGGAACATACTCAAAAGCTGCCAGCCAAGATTAAGCGTTTGTATAATACTGCGCGCCTCATCTTTACGCTGTGATATAAACTCACGTTCAAACTTTTTGCCAAATTCCATATACAGTTTATCGGTATCCGATAATTCATCTTCACCTATAACCGACGCAAGCGCTTTTACGTCCTGCACTTTTGCATAACACGCAAAAAGCTGGTTTGCAACATCCCAATGGTCCTCACGGGTATAACCCTCGCCTATACCGTCTTTCATAAGTCGCGAAAGTGACGGTAAAACACCTATGGGCGGATACACACCGCTTTGCTGAAGCGCTCTGTCGAGTACAATCTGACCTTCGGTAATATATCCTGTAAGGTCGGGTATCGGGTGAGTAATATCATCATTTGTCATTGTAAGTATGGGTATTTGCGTAACCGAACCTGTTGACTCGGTAATCATTCCCGCTCTTTCGTAAAGTGACGCCAAGTCGCTGTACAAATATCCCGGAAAGCCTTTTCTTGACGGTATTTCGCCCTTTGACGACGAGACCTCTCTTAATGCCTCCGCATAAGATGTTATATCCGTTAAAATAACCAAAATGTGCATATTGTGATTAAATGCCAAATATTCCGCCGCGGTAAGCGCCGCACGCGGTGTTACTATTCTCTCTATAACAGGATCGTTTGAAAGATTTAAAAACATTACAACCTTTTCGGATACGCCGCTCTGTTCAAACGCCTGTTTGAAAAAGTTTGCGACATCGTGCTTAACGCCTATTGCGCCAAACACAATTGCAAAATCGCTGTTTTCATCATCGGCAATTTTTGCCTGCTGTGCTATTTGTACGGCAAGCCTGTCGTGTGCAAGACCGTTACCCGAAAAAATAGGAAGTTTTTGTCCTCTTATAAGTGTTGTAAGTCCGTCTATTGCCGAAATACCCGTTTGTATAAAGTTACGCGGATATACTCTTTTTACGGGGTTTATGGGCTTGCCGTTTACATTTGCGGTGACGTCGGCATAAATGGGACCCATACCGTCAATCGGACGGCCTATACCGTCAAATGTCCTGCCCAATATTTCTTTTGACAGCGGTATTTTAAGCGGTTCGCCCGTAAGATGTGATACCGCATTGGTTTTTGATATTCCCACCGTACCCTCAAACACCTGAACAACCGCTTTTTTTCCGTCAATGGTAATAACCTGTCCAAGACGTTTTTCGCCGCTGTCAAGAGTTATTTCAACTATTTCTTCATACGAACAGTCGCCTACGTTATCGAGCACCGCAAGCGGCCCGTTTATTTCACTAAATCCAATATATTCTATCGACATTTTTATGTCACCTCCCGCATTTAGTTTGCATATTTTTCGCATATACCGGCATAAACTTTGTCGATATCCTTTTTCAAATTATCAAATGCCTTTTCGTCATCATTTGCAACATCATATTTAACCGATATAAGTTTAGAAAATATTCCTGTTTTTTTAATTTCGGATATAGGAATATTTTTTTCGATTATTTTAAGTGACGTGTCATATAAATACAGTATGGTTTTCATCATATTATATTGCTTTTTGAGCGGTACAAACGTATCTACGCTGTGAAAAGCATTCTGCTGCAAAAATCCGAGTCTAATAACCGCCGCCGTTTCAAGTACAATTTTTTGACTGTCGGGCAATACGTCGGCACCAATGAGCTTTACTATTTCCATAAGTGAGCTTTCTTCGCCCAAAACACGTGCAATCCGCGCACGTACGTCATCAAAATCTTCGGCAACCTCGGTTTCGTACCACTTTTGCATATCGTCGGTATATTCACTATAACTGTTAAGCCAATTGATTGCAGGGTAATGACGCTGATATGCAAGTGCTTTGTCAAGCGCCCAAAAACATCTTATAAAACGCTTTGTGTTTTGTGTAACAGGTTCCGAAAAGTCACCGCCCTGCGGTGATACCGCACCTATAATTGTTATTGAACCGCTTGTGCCGTTTAAATTTTCTACCATACCGGCACGCTCGTAAAACGACGAAAGTCTTGACGGCAAATATGCGGGAAAACCTTCCTCCGCAGGCATTTCTTCCAAACGTCCAGATATTTCTCTCAATGCTTCCGCCCATCTTGATGTGGAGTCTGCCATAATTGCAACATTATACCCCATATCACGGTAATACTCTGCAAGTGTAATACCCGTATAAATACAAGCTTCCCTTGCCGCAACGGGCATATTGGACGTATTTGCAATAAGCACCGTTCTGTCCATAAGCGATTTACCTGTTCGCGGGTCTATAAGTTTTGAAAAATCCTCCAAAACCTGCGTCATTTCATTTCCGCGTTCTCCGCATCCTATGTAAACAATTATATCGGCATCAGACCATTTTGCAAGCTGATGCTGTGTCATTGTTTTGCCTGTACCGAAACCGCCGGGTATTGCCGCCGTTCCGCCTTTTGCAATCGGAAAAAGTGCGTCTATTACTCTTTGTCCCGTTACAAGCGGTACATCTAATATTTTGCGTTCAATATACGGACGGGGTGTTCTTATGGGCCATTTTTGTTTCATTGTTAAATTATGCTGTACACCTTCGCTGTCCTCTACCGTTACAAGAGGCTCGCATATATTATATTCTCCGTCGCCTTTTACCGATACAACGGTAACATTTTTCATATCGGGCGGCACGGTTATTTTGTGGAGTATGGACGGTGTTTCCTGCACCTCGGCAATTATATCGCCGCCTTTTAACTTATCGCCCTTGCAAGCCGTTATTTTTACATTCCACAATTTTTGCTCGTCAAGGCTTGCAACGCTTATGCCTTTGCCTATAAATGCGCCGCTCAAATCCGCCATTGTTGCAAGCGGACGTTCTATACCGTCAAAGGTGGAGCCTATAATTCCCGGAGCAAGCGTAACGCTCATCGATTCCCCCGTACCGAATACAGGTTCGTTTAATTTAAGCGATGTTGTTTCTTCGTATACCTGAACGGTTGTTTTGCCGTTGTCTATACCTATAACTTCGCCTATAAGTTTATCGCTTCCCACACGAACCATTTCCATCATTTTAAGTTCGTTTGTGCCCTTAACCGTAACAACCGGTCCGTTAATTCCGTATATATATCCGTTTTTAGCCATTTTATACACCAACTTTTATTTAGATTGTAAACTTTACGGAATTTAAAAAATTCCCTTTTAGCATTTCAATTTTTTCGGCATATGTATTATTTGCCGCCTTGCCGGCTTTTGCCGACCTTACCGACACTCCGCCTGTTATGCCCGATACAGTTATAACGGGCAAACCGTATTTTTGCGCAAGTTTATCTTTTAAATCTTCATCGGATTTATCAATACAAATTACGGCATCATCACTGTTAATTTCTTTTAAAGCGTTATCTGTCATTTGGCAAAGAGATACAAAATACTCATCCGTTTTTTTATATTCGTTTATTTTTTTAATTAATTCTCCAAAGAGTTCATCAACAAGCGACGCCCTGTATAAAAGCACTTCTTTTTTTGCCTGTGCCGGGCCTTTTGCCGCCGATACATCGGAGTTTTTTCTTGCATCGGCAACACCTTTTTGCACTATTTTGTATGCTTTTTCAAGAATATCATCGTGTGCTTTTTCAAGCATTTCGCTTTTTTTATGTTCAAGTTTTTTAAGTTCGGCATCGCGTTTTTTAGCAGCGTCGTTTAAAATAATACTGCTGAATTTATCAAATTTATCATCTACAGATACCATAGCCTTATCATTCCTTTCAGCATCAGAGTTTAAGACCGATTGCGTCGGTTACATACGAAGTTATGGGATTTGCCGGGCGCATTGTACCGTGCCTGTCGGGTATTTCAACAACAAGCGGCTCATTATGAGTCATTTTAAATCATTAATGCACTCGCTGTACATATCGGCAAGCTTTTCGGTTACAAGAATTACGGCAATGCTTTTATCGGCGCAAAGTTCGCCAAAGGCGTCTTTTATGCTTTGTCCGCTTTTTATAAGTCTGCCATCCACCCCTGCAAGGCGCATACCGATTTGTGTATCTATATTATCGCTCAAAAGATACATTCTCATATTATACCACTTCCTATGTTATGTATTAAAATTTACCGAGTATTGTAAACGATACAAGCAAACCGTAAAGCGCAATACCTTCGGCAAGAGCAACAAATATAAGCGCTTTACCCATTACCTTTGGGTCCTCGCTTATAGCGCCGAGAGCCGCACTTGACGCAGCCGCAACCGCAATACCGGCACCGATTGTGGCAAGACCCGTAACAAGTGCCGCCGCAAGGTATGCAAGACCTTCAACATTTGATGTTCCCGCAGCTGCCGAAACATTTGTTGCCGAAAGCATATAAACCGCACCCACAATTAATACCGTAAAGAATGAAAAAATGTTTGCACCGAGTGCTTTTTTGCCGCTTGCCGCACTCTTTGAACCGATAAAATACGCTCCGAAAGGAACCAAAATACTTAAAGTTAATAAAATACTGATTAATGTAGTCATAATAAACCCCTCCATTAGTTAATTAAATTCTTTTTGTTTTATTGATTTAAATTCTTTACCGTCGCCGTCGTAAAATCTGCTGAAAATCTCATAAAATTCAAGTCTTAATACCTGAATACCCACAATAAGACCTTCAAGGCACATTACAAATATATTGCCTATTACCACAACCGCAATACTTCCGGCCCCGCTTGCCATTTTGGCAAATATAAACACAACGCTCATCATACCTACGTGGTTAAGGGCAAATGCGCCCACACGCACAAATGAAATTGTGTTTGTTACAAAACTTAAAAGTATTTCAAAAAGTTCAAAAAAACTTTCCAAAACAAATTCGCCCTTACTGCCCGATATAAGCTGTTTTTCACGTGCTATAAGACGTGTGAGCGGCTCCTGCAAAAAAATCATAAGAAGCGGAATTACAATAAATATTATATTGTACACTGCCGTAAATACCGTTATGCCTTTTACAAACATAAGTATAATTCCCACAATAATTGCAAGATAGAATATAAGTCCAGCAAAACCGTTTTGGCTGAATAATGCACGTCCGAACTGACGTTTTTTTACAGATGACGCAACATTTAATATCATTGCCGCAACAATTATTACAACACCGAGCGCTATTGCCGCACCGAGCATTGTCATAATGTTTTCCATAGGCCGTATAAGCGTAGCTTTTATTACGTCTTCATAACCGAATACCGAGCCGTATAAAAAGCCGAATATTATCGAAAATATTCCTGCAAATCCCGCTATGGCGCCCAAATCTATTTTTTTGAGTTTATACAGCAAAAATCCTGCAATCGAAAGTACCAGCCCCTGCCCCACATCGCCAAACATTATGCCGAACATAAGCATATATGTTATTGCAACAACGGAAGTCGGGTCAATTTCACCGTACGACGGAAGCCCGTACATTTTTACAAAAAATTCAAACGGTTTAAACGCAAAATTGTTTTTTAAAAGCGTAGGCGGTTTTATATGTTTCGGTGCCTCGCTTGCCGGCTCCGACAATACCACAAGCTGCGGTATTTTTTTTGCCTCGTGCTCCAACTTTTTAACCTCGTCGTCATCTGCCCAGCCTACAATATAAAACGACGTTTCGCTGTGTACACCGTATTTTTTTATTTCGCTTATTTTATAAAGCATACATATTTTTTTGTAATACAGTGTAAGTGTATCAATGTTATTATTAATGTAGTCAAACAGTTTTTGTTTTGAGCTTTCTTTTTTTTGTTCCAAATCGGCAAGTTCTTTTTTTAAGTTTTCTATTGCTTCATCGGGAACGCCGTTTACCCTTTCGGCAAAATCTATTTTTTCAAAATACAGAGATGAAAAAATACGGTTTATTTTATCCTCCAATGAACTCGGTGCAAAACAAAGGCCCCATACAAAGTCTTTGTTTTCGTAACCCTTAATAAAAAATGCCTCTATATCGCTTAAATATGTATTAAGCTTTTTATAGCTTTCTTTCGGCATTTTTCCGTAACCTACCTTAACAAAATTAAAATCAAACATTGAGCTTATATCAAAATCAATTCCGCGCAGCGGTTCAAGCTGTGTTATAAGCTGTCGTGTAATTTCAATTTCATTATCAATCGCATTACATTCACTTTGGTAATCCGATTTTATTTTTTTTACGGCATTAACCGTATCTTCAATGTTTTTCTCGCTTACCGTTCCTTTAACGGTACGGCTTTTTATTTCGGGAAAAGCATTTGTAAGTTCGCTTAATTCTTTAAATTTGTCCGAATACGGATTTATGCTTTCAAACGGCTTTAAGTTTTTTGCATTTTCAAGCGCAGACATTGCATTTTCCAAATGTATATTATGGCTCATAACAAAATTCTGCAAAACATACTCGTAATCTTTAAGCAATCCCACAATGTTTATTAGGTTCATTTTTTTAACTGCCATTATGCTCCTCCTCTCCTATGCAATTATTAAACTTTGTATTTCATCTTTATTAAGAGAATAGCGTATTCCCTCAATAATGGAAATCAAGTTAAAGTTTTCAATTTCTTTAAGCTTAAAATAGCACGACAGGCAAATCATACTGTACGGGTGGCTTTCAAGTATTCTGCACGACATATCTTTTAAAAAGCGTTCAAACGCAATTGTAAAATTATCGCCTATAAGATTTGCATACGGTGTTTGTTTAATTTGCTCTATAAGCGCCCTGCGCGATTCGGCGCGTGCCATTGAAATAACGGTGTCGCTGCTTATTCTAAAGTGATACGGTATAATATAGCCGTAAATATATTCGCTTTCTATATTAAAATTAAACCTGCATCTGTAAACACAGTTTATATTTAATATATCTATTATACTCCCGTAAAACCTTGTAAACAGTTCGCGTTCGCTTTTGTTTTTTATTTTTTTTGCAAAATCCATTATTTTTTTGTAATACACAATATTCAGCGTCATTTCAACATCAAATATCGAAACGTCTTTATACGACGGATTATCGAGCAACGCTTTAAGCGGTTTGTAATACTCTGTATTTACAAGTAATTCAACCAAATTTTCCATATTTTCCGCCTTGCTTAATTTTTCCGTATCAATATCTATATGACGTTTTAAAAAATCACCGAGTTCTTCCGATGTTGTTTGTTTTGTATACAAACTTCTCGCCACTTTTACAATTGCGTTTATTTCGTACAGCGAAAAAATCAAATCAAGAAGTTTTCGCTCTTCCTTACCGCAAAATCTGTATAACTTTTCATAATCGTCAACATTTGTATCGGTAAGATACATTTCCATAGCGCCGCGGTGTATTCCCGTTTCATTTGCAACTTTGTAAATATCGGAATAAACGGAATTTTGCTTAAGATATTCGGCAACTTCGCTTACGCTTTCACACCCTATAAGTCCGCCGTATTGTGTGGCAGTTAAAAGTTTGCCTTTCATTGCCTTTATTTTTACGGCCAAGGCGGAATTTGTCAATACCGACATATCCATATTGCTCACCTCTTGTCTGTTACTTTGTAATCTGTTCAAATAAATTTTCGAGCCATACTTGTTTGTTTTTGTCGTAAAACTGCTTGAGCTCCGCTTTTTTTTCATTGAGATATTGCTGTGATTTTGCTTCGCTCTCCGACGCGTGACTCGTTTCAAGCTGTGCTATTTGCTTAACCTTGGCATTAGCTTTTGCCATATACTCGTCATCGATTTTTTTAATTTCTTGTTCCACTTCATAATTAAAACTTTTTTTCTTTTCATCGGCAATGCTTACTATATCATTTGCTCTTTTTTCGATATCGATAATTTTTTCAATGATATCATTTGTTATATCACTCATAAATCTCATCTCCTTACGTAAAAAGATATATATGGAAACAGTAAAACAAACTGTAATTCCCTGCTTTATCGTTTGTAAAGGCAACTAATTTCTCAAACTGTGTATAGGTGCCGGTATTCTTCCGCCGCGATTTATAAAATCATCGCTTTTATATCCGCTTACACTCATAACGGGGCCGCTGCCGAGCAAACCGCCGAATTCAACGGTATCTCCAACCTTTTTGTTTGGCGCCGGTATTATACGCACGGCGGTGGTTTTGTTGTTTATCATACCTATTGCCGCTTCATCGGCTATAATTGCAGATATTGTGGCAGCCGATGTATCACCAGGAATTACAATCATATCAAGACCTACCGAACACACACACGTCATAGCCTCCAATTTATCGAGCGAAAGCGCACCGCATTTTGCTGCCGATATCATACCTGCGTCTTCGCTCACGGGAATAAAAGCACCGCTTAAACCGCCCACATATGATGACGCAAATATACCGCCTTTTTTTACAGCGTCGTTTAAAAGTGCAAGTGCCGCGGTTGTACCGTGTGTTCCGCACTTTTCAAGACCCATTTCTTCAAGTATGTATGCCACCGAATCTCCTACTGCCGGTGTTGGCGCAAGCGACAAATCAACAATACCAAACGGTATATTAAGCCTTTTTGACGCCTCCGACGCAACAAGCTGACCCATACGTGTAATTTTAAATGCCGTCTTTTTAACCGTTTCGGCAACCACTCCAAAATCTTTTCCTTTTACTTTTTCAAGAGCGCACTTTACAACTCCGGGGCCGCTTACTCCAACATTTATAACACACTCGGGCTCACCTGCGCCCAAAAACGCTCCTGCCATAAACGGATTATCTTCAACCGCATTGCAAAAAACAACAAGCTTGGCACAGCCAAATCCATCTGATTTTTCGGTAAGGTGCGCCGCCTCTTTAATAACAATGCCCATTTGTTTTACCGCGTCCATATTTATGCCGCTTTTGGTTGTACCCACATTAACCGACGAACAAACAATATCGGTACTTGCAAGTGCTTGCGGAATTGATTCTATAAGCGCCCTGTCCGCATCGGTAAAACCCTTATGCACCAATGCCGAATATCCTCCTATAAAATTAACTCCCACATTTTTTCCCGCCCTGTCAAGTGTTTGAGCAAACTTTACGCACTCATCGGGCGTACGTTTTCCCGTAATAAGCGAAACGGGGGTTACAGATATTCGTTTGTTTATAATGGGTATACCGTATTCACTTTCAATATCGGCACCCGTTTTAACCAAATTTTCCGCTTTATGCGTAATTTTGTCGTATATTTTATCAAGAGATTTGTTTAAATCCCCGTCTGCGCAGTCAAGCAGTGATATACCCATAGTTATAGTACGTATATCAAGATGCTCGTTGTCTATCATATTAATGGTTTCCCGTGCCTCGTAACTGTTTATCATTCAATTCACCCCGATTATACTATATTCTGTGCATAGCTTCAAATATATCTTCAAGCTGTATTCTTATTTCAACGCCTATCTTTTTACCCTCCTCCGCCAAGCGTGACGAGAGTTCATCATATGCAATATTCATATTTTGAATATCAGTTATCATCATCATTGTAAACATATCGTTTAATATTGTTTGTGATATATCAAGAATATTTACATTGTGTTCGGCAAGCACCGCCGAAACCCTGTATATAATACCCACACAATCTTTTCCTATTACCGATATAATTGCCTTTTTCATTGGTTATCCTCCCCAAAATTTTTTACTGTGTTTTTTTGTATTTTATTCTTATTGCGTTTGTTACAACCGATACCGAACTCAATGCCATAGCACCCGACGCAATCATAGGATTGAGTTTAAGTTCAAATAACGGATACAAAACACCTGCCGCAACAGGAATAAGTATTGCATTATATATAAGAGCAAAAAACAGGTTTTGCTTTATATTTTTAATGGTAACCTCACTTAATTTAATTGCCGAGTACACACTGTCTATACTGTCGCTCAATATTACAATATCCGACGACTCTGCGGCAATGTCGGTACCGCTGCCCATAGATATGCCCACATCGGCAAGCGACAGCGCAACCGCGTCGTTAATTCCGTCGCCAACCATTGCGGTTTTGCCTTGCTTTTGAAGCTGTTTAACAATATCGGCTTTGTCCTGCGGCATAACCTCCGAGTATGCAATATCCGCATTTATGAGGTCTTTTATATATTCAACATTCTTTTTTGAGTCACCCGAAATAATTGCAACTTTTATACCCATACTTTTTATTTTTTTTATTATATGTGCAACATTGGGTTTCAGTTCATCATTTATACAAATATACCCCGTTTGTCTTTTGGTACCGTCATATGCCGAAACATATACTATTGTACCGTTTTTTTCGGGTTCGTTTACTTCAATATCATTTTCGGTTAAAAAACGTTTGCTTCCTATTAAATACTCTGTACCGTTTACTCTGCCTTTTATGCCCTTTCCCGCAATTGCCTCAAAATCATCCGCCGAATTTTGGAATATATTTATTTTATTATCTGTACAATATTCCAAAAACGCGTCTGCAAGAGGATGTTCCGAAAGCTTTTCAAGAGCTGCGCAATCAGCAATAATTTTATCAAAATCATTTTTAAACGAAAAATCCGTTATACGCGGTTTGCCAACCGTAAGCGTACCCGTTTTATCAAAGCAAACCGTATCTATATCCTTTAATACTTCAAGAACTTCGGCATTTTTAATTAAAATTCCGCTTTGAGCCGCTTTACCCATTGCAACGGTTACTGCCGTAGGTGTTGCAAGACCCAATGCACATGGGCAAGCTATTACAAGTACCGATACTGCCATACCGAGTGAAAAAGCCAATCCTTTACCGACAATAAGCCACACTGCAAATGTTAGCAGCGCTATGCCCAAAACAACGGGAACAAAAACTCCGCATATTTTATCAGCAATACGTGATATGGGCGGCTTTGAACCGCTTGCCTGCTCAACCATATTTATAATACCCGAAAGAACGGTATCGCACATATCAACAGTAACACGTATCTTAACGGCACCGTTTGAACATATGCACCCCGCAAAAACGTTATCACCCTGCTGTTTGGCAGCCGCCACGGGTTCACCTGTGAGCATAGACTCATCAAAATTAGCATTGCCCCATACTATCTCGCCGTCGGCGGGAAGTTTGTCACCCTGTTTTACAACAATTATATCGCCTATTTTTACATCATTTATGCTTACACGGGTTTGAACGCCGTCCTTTTCAACAACCGCCGTATCCGGCTGCATATCGCTTAAAAGCCTTAATGCCGAGTTGGTTTTAAGTTTGCTTCTCGACTCAAGATACTTGCCCACAAGTACAAGCGCAAGTATTACGCCTGCCGACTCATAGTATAAATGATGTGCGTGATGCGGGTCTTTTGTTATTATTATTTCAACCGTTACATATATACTGTACAAAAACGATGCCGCCGAGCCGAAAGCAACCAATGTATCCATATTGGGGCTTTTATGAAAAAACTTTGTAAATCCCGACAAAAAAAAATCACGTCCGGCATAAATACACCCTATACAAAGCACAAGCTGTACAATGGCATAATTTACAATATGTTCATCGGGCATTATAATTTTGGGTATATACATATTCATCATATGCCCCATAGAAATATAAAAAAGAGGTATGGCAAAAACAAGCGCCGTAATTAAGTTTACAAAAACGTTATGCAAATGTTTTTCGCTGTCGGCATACACCTTTTTAAATGTGCTGTCGGATACGCCAAATCCTATTTGCTTAACCGATTCATATATTTTTTGTTCATTTAGCTTATTTTCATCAAATACCACATATGTTTTGCCTGTTGTTAAATTTACGTTTACACCGCTTGTACCGTCAAGAGATGTAAGCGTTCGCGTTACAGACGCGGAACAAGCCGCGCAGTTCATACCCGTTACCGTAAATTGTATTTTTTTCATTGTAAACACTCCTCACTTAAATAACATATGAAGAATTTTTAATACTGTTCGGTTATTTTATTCTGCATCTCACCGCTTCGTATATCATAAGTGCACCGGCTACCGACGCGTTAAGAGATGTAATTTTTCCAAACATTGGTATTTTAACAAGAAAATCGCACTTTTCTTTTATAAGACGCGATATACCATAACCCTCGCTTCCTATTACAATGGCAATACCGCCCGAAAAATCCTGGTTGTGAATTGTGTTTTCGCCATTCATATCGGCACCCGTAATCCAAATATTTTTTTCTTTAAGTTTATCGATTGTTTGCGCCAAATTAGTTACCTTTGCAACAGGTGTATATTCAACCGCTCCCGCGCTTGATTTTGCAACGGTTGCAGTAAGCCCTACGCTTCCGCGTTTGGGTACTATTACACCGTGTACACCCGCGGCATTTGCGGTTCTTATAACAGACCCCAAATTATGAGGGTCGTTTATTTCGTCGCATATTACCAAAAAAGGCGGCTCGTTTTTTTCTTTTGCCAAATTTAAAATATCGTCAACGGTGGAATATTCCTTAACCGCTGAAAGTGCTATTACACCTTGGTGCGCTCCCGTTACACTCATTTTATCGAGTTTAAATTTATCGGCATCAACAATTACAATACCTCTTTTTTTTGCCATAGCGGCAATTTTACCGAGTGTTCCGCCTCTGTCGCCTTTTTGAATATATAATTTATCTATTTCTCTGCCCGATTTTAAAGCCTCAAGAACAGGATTTCTGCCCTCTGTTCTGTCATTTTCATTTACGGTACAAATGTGTTTTTTATCCATTATAAGTATACCAATCCTTTTTAAAAATATTAAAGAGAATTACCTTGCGGTAATTCTCTCAATGTATAGTGCTATCATTATAAATTTTACCGCATTTTGAATGTGAACGAACATCATTGCCCGATTTTTACAATGTACCAAAATTTATATTATTTCGGCGGTAACACCATCGTTATCTGCCTCAAGTAATAACAAATACCAATCCTTTAAATTTGTTTCAATTAAATTATTCATTTTATAGCAGTAATCATCATAATTGCCGTCAAGTACGCTTATTATTGTGGGACCCGCTCCGCTTAAATACCCGCAAAGCGCACCAAATCGTTTTGACGAACGTATTATATATTCGGCGCTTTTAATAAGCCCAAATCTGTATTTTTGATGCAGTTTATCTTTAACGCCTATCGAAAACGAGCTGAAATCACCCTTTGCAACAGCCGATGCAAAATATGCGGCATGAGATACATTATATACCGCACTCCTGTGAAAAACCTTGCGCGGCAATATTAACCTTGCCTTTTTTGTAGCCAAGTGAAAATTGGGGATCATAGCGGCAAATTTAATTTTGCTGTCTACCTCAGTTTTTGTGTAATGTATTTTTCCACCGTCATTCACCGCAACTGTAAGTCCGCCGGCAAATGTAGGCGTTACATTATCGGGATGCCCTTCAATACTGCAGGCAATATTTAAAAGTTCGTCCCTTGTAAAAGGCTTTCCTATCATTTCGTTTGCACCTACAAGACCCAAAGCAAGGCAGGCAGAACTGCTGCCGAGCCCGCGTGTAATGGGAATATCGTTTTTAATACTTATACGTATTCCTTTAGGATATATGCCCACTCTGTCAAAAACACGCTTCATTGCTCTGTATATGTAGTTGTTTTCATCTGTTGGCAAATTTTTTTTTGTTTCGTCGAGTATATTTATTTCAAGCCCGCCGTCCGTTTCTTCAAATTCGGCTGTATTGTACAGTTTAAGCGCTATACCCATACAGTCAAAACCCGAACCAAGATTAGCCGTTGACGCGGGAACCCTGACTTTAATCATATTAAGTCACCCCGCTATTATTTCATAACTTCAATAAGCGACAATACCGTTCCGCATTCTGGTTTGTATTGCGAAATATCTTTAAACTTAACTGCATTTGTTATAACGGCAACTTCGTTTTCAGGAGTATCGCAGGAATCGGTAATACCAAAAGTCTTTTCTATCTCCTCCATAAGCCCCGTTCTGTTTTGAGTTTCACATCTTAAATAATACTTTCTTTCGTATTCATCGTGCGGTACAACATAATTTTTGTCCGCTTTTTTCCATGGGCGCATATACGGTATTTTTTTGTTTTTTTCAACCTCAATTGCGTCCGCCACAACAGCGCTTGCCGTCGGCAATTTACCTGCCCCGCGGCCGTAACTCATTGTATCGTCGGTCATTTGTCCTTTTACAATTATGCCGTTATACACATCTTCTATTTTGGAAAAAATATGCTCATTGTCAATAAGCATTGGTGCAACGTGCACTTGCATATATCCGTCGTCACCCATAATGCTTTCTCCTATAAGGCGGATACAATATCCCAAAACCTGTGCAAATTCGGTATCTTCTTTTGAAATTTTAGTTATGCCCTCGGTATATACATTTTTAAAATCTACGCTTTTACCTGATATAACCGACGATAAAATACATATTTTTTTGCAGGTATCCTGTCCCTCAATATCGGCAGTCGGGTCTTTTTCGGCATATCCCTTTTGCTGTGCGGCTTTAAGCGCCTGTTCAAAGCTTTCGCCGTTTTTAAACATTTGTGTTAAAATATAATTGGTTGTACCGTTTAATATACCTTTTATTTCGGTTATTTCGTTGCAGGTAAAGCAATGAAAAAGCTGACGTATAATAGGAATACCGCCGCCGACGCTTGCCTCAAACATATATTTAACATTATTATCAACCGCTGTTTGTATAAGTTCGTTCCCGTATGTTGCAACAAGCTCTTTGTTGGAGGTAATAACATTTTTACCGTTTCTAAGCGCTTTCATACTATAATCAAAAGCAGGGTTTAATCCGCCTATTGTTTCAATTACCGTATCAACTTCGGGGTCGTTTAATATTATATCAAAGTCATTAACAAACAAATGTGCGTCACTGCGTGATGAAAAATCGCGTATATCAAGAATATATTTTACCTCAAGATTACTCCCCGTATTTTTTAATATAACGCTGTTTGTTTGCGATATAATTTCGTAAGTACCCGAACCTACGGTACCAAATCCAAGAATTGCTATTTTCATTTTCTTTTGCCTCCAATCGATCTTTTATATATGCAACATTTTTGCGGTCATTTCTCAATAATGATATATTATATCACCAACTGTGAAAAATGTCAATTTTTGCACTTCATTTTTATTCAATTTTAATATTAAGCGGAAAAACATCAGCCTGTTTTTGTAGATTGCTGAAAATTTCGGACGGAGTATCTTTAGAATCGGTAAAGAAATTACCGTCTGCAAAGCATTTTATATCCACATCAACGGCAAACATATTCTTTATAATGTCTTTAAGTTTATTTATGTTGTTTTTGTTGTTAAAATCATCTTTTGCCTCATTGCTGTCAAACATAAGTTCAAGGCAATTTCCGTTTCCTCTTGCCTTTACATTCATAAGCTTGTAAAACAGTACCAATTGCCCGTCTTTGCTTAACTTATCCGTAATTTCGTCCCATTTTGACGCCGCAAGCTGTACCGCACTGCCTCCCGCCGCATCTACACAATGCTTCGAAACATTGCCCGAATTATCTTTTTTTTCGTTTTCAATATATTCATCGGGTATATACGGTTCGTATTCACCCTGAATATCGGCAGGCTCGGGCGGCAAATCACTGTAATCGTCGTTTGTTTTTTCTTTATTGGGCAAAATTTCATTGCCTTTGCTATTTTCTCCGTCTTTAATATTTTTATCCGTTTGCTGTACCGAAACATATTTAAGCGCTTCAATTTTATTTTCAAGCGCTGCAATACGCGATACCATACTTGCCGTATCATCATAATACTCTTTATGCGAAAGACGTACAAGAGTACACTCTGTAAGCACGCGCACATTCCCCACGTCTTTAATATCACGCACAAGCCGTGCCAATATATCTATAGCACGCATACATTCCTCCGTAGATATATACTCTGCCGCTTTTTTTATGAGTGACAAACGCTTTTTGCTTACATCGGTTATACTGCCGCACACTTTATATCTCAACACTTCGCGGTAGCAATTTAAAAGCATTAAAACAAAATTATCGGGGTTTTTTCCGCCGGATATGCATTTTTCAAAAAGATTCAGCACCTGTTTGAGTTCACCTTTGGTAATATTTTCAACCATTTCAAACAATATGGTATCGTCAAGCGCTCCCACAACCTCAACCACGTCGTTATATGTTATTTCGCCGCTTTAGTAAGCAATACACCTGTCAAGAATACTCAACGAATCACGCATTGAACCGTCGCCCAAAAATGCCACATATTCAAGTGCGTCATTTTCAACCTCAATATTTTCGGCAAGCAGTATTTTTCGCATTGCTTCAACAATTTCAAAGGCGTCAATCGTTTTAAAGTCAAATCTTTGACAGCGCGACAAAATTGTGGCAGGCACTTTATGCACTTCTGTTGTTGCCAAAATAAATTTTACGTGTTCGGGAGGTTCCTCAAGGGTCTTAAGCAAGGCATTAAAAGCGCTTTCGCTTAACATATGAACCTCGTCTATAATATATATTTTATATTTGGTGCTTGCCGCCGCATAACGGCACTGCTCTATAATTTCGCGTATATTATCAACACCCGTATTTGACGCGGCGTCTATTTCAATAACATCTAAAATCGACTCGTTTAAAATCCCCTTGCATATATCGCACTCATTACACGGATTGCCGTTTTGCGGATTTTGGCAATTAACAGCACGTGAAAATATTTTGGCTGTTGATGTTTTACCCGTTCCGCGCGTACCCGTAAAAAGGTAAGCGTGTGCGGTTTTATTTTCAATTATTTCGTTTTTAAGCGTATTTATAATATGGTTTTGACCTATAACATCATCAAATGTTTTCGGCCGCCACTTTCTGTATAATGCTTGATATGCCATTTGCACACCCTCTTAATAAAAAATATAAAATAATACAACAAAAAATGCCGTACGTTCAAAATTCGAATAATAATACATATGCGTAACTCGGCAGTTAGCTCCGACCAGGAAAGCTTACGGCACTCGCAGGCAAACACTTACGGCTGCTTGATTCCTCACCTGACCGGGTTCATGCAGCTGCGCCGCGTAAGGCCAAGTCTTCAACACCACTTGCCGAGCACATACAAACATACATTACCCTCATAATGAACATAACCCTTGCTATAGCGGATTGCAAGTACAGGGCACCGCTACCGCCCCGGCTGTACGACATTACTTATTATACTATAAAAATAATAATTTTTCAATAGAATTTTTAATATTTTTTTGTTTTTTATTATTTTTTTTAATTTTTTTGCTTTTTTAAAATATTTTAAAAAACATCGCATTTTATTAAAAAGAAAACCAACTAAAAGCAAATACAATCGAGTAGGGCGAAATAAATCGCCCTCTCACACCACCGTACGTGCCGTTCGGCATACGGCGGTTCAATTCAAAATTAAATATGTGCTACCTTTTGGTAGTAGTCTGAAATACTGATTAAGCCTCGCTTGGTCAGTATTTCTTTTGAAATTGCTCTTGATACAATCGATTTTGTTGCAACAAATTGATAATGGTTTCCCCAATTTGCAATCTTGTGGGCTATCCACTTCTCAACTCCGAGTTTTAATAATCCCCATTCTCTTTTCTTTGCGGTTTTCCACTGCTTCCATATTATCACCCTAATCATTGTCCTTAGATGTTCGTCTATGCTGTGAAGTTTTGTTTTCATCGAACCTATCCGAAAGTAGTTTATCCATCCTCTCGTTACCTCGTTAATCTTCTTAATTCGGTATGTTAAGTCAACGTTCCAACTCCGTTTGCATAGTGCTTTGAGTTTTCTTTTGAACTTCATTACAGACTCTTGATGTGGTCTTGCTTTCCATCCCTCTTTGCCTTTCCAAAAGCCAAAGCCCAGATATTTGAGTTTACTCGGCGGTGTTATCTTTGTCTTTGTTGCATTTACCTTTAAGCCAAGTTTTCTCTCTATCCACTTTGTTATGGAATACATTACCCTTGTTGCAGCTGCTTTACTTTTTAACACAATTACTACATCATCTGCATATCGTGTAAATCGTTGTTCTCTGCTTTCAAGCTCTTTGTCAAGCTCATTTAACATTATGTTGCTGAGTAGTGGTGATAAATTTCCCCCTTGTGGTGTGCCTACATCTGTTGATTCGTATTTGCCCTTATTCATAACACCCGCTTTAAGGTATTTTCTGATTAAACTTTCCGTATCTCCGTCGTGTATTACTCTACCGACATAACTCATCAACTTATCTTGCGGTACATTGTCAAAGAATTTCTCAAGGTCAATATCAACTATCCATATATATCCGTCATTGAAGTATTCAAGCAATTTAATTATTGCCTGCTCACATCTTCTGTTCGGTCGGAAACCATAACTGTTTTCGCTAAACTCAGGCTCAAATATGGGGGTTAGTACTTGTGTTATTGCCTGTTCGATTACTCTGTCAATTACCGTGGGGATTCCGAGTTTTCGTACTCCTCCGTTTGGTTTAGGGATTTCTACCCTTAATACCGGTTGCGGTTTGTACTTTCTCTCTCGGATTTGTTCTTTGATACTTTTCCAATGTTCTTGCATATATTCTTCAAGCTCATTGATTGTGATTCCGTCTACACCGCCTGCACCTTTGTTGGCATATACTCTTTTATACGCGGTTTTGATATTGTCATCACTAAGTATCTTCTCAAGCATTTCTGACATATTTCGTCTCTTCTCCTTTCCGCTTTCAAACAGATTGCCGTATGTTGTGATGTTTCCCCTCCAATACGCTTCAGTTTCACATCTTGTCAGGCTACTGTTTGAAACATACATTTCAAATTGACGCTTTGAATTGTTCAGTCCTTCCCGAAAAAAATTTTTTTCGGTACTATGACCTCTGCTGACTTCTCATAGTTCGTTGTTACTACAGATTTCTCTGTCTATGAGACCTCACGGGATAAACCAATGTTCTTTCCTCGTCTACCTGCCTGATTTACGCATTAAGGTTACGATTACCTTTTGGACTTCATTGCTGTTTGTCAACTTATCCGCTTAATACGCCTTAGTATCAGGTTTCTGTACGTCAGGCTACGATTTCGCTATTGCTTCTTCTCTCCCACACCTCGCGATGTGAAACTTGCAAGTCGCTTTTGAGTTCGTTGGTAACTACGCCTCGGTGGACTTTCACCACAGAGCATTGATATGCCCGTCATACCAAACAAAAAGGGCATTTTGTCAATACCCTTTTTTGATTTTTTAATGCAAATTAAGCTTGTTTTTAATAAAATAAGTTGTAATTATAAAATAAACCGCTCCGTAAACCGCTTCAATTATTGTAACGGGTATTAAAACCGCATACATATTTCCACTGTCAAACGAGTTTGAAAAATTCATTACGGGATTTATAAGATTAAAGTTTATTATTTGAGAAATAATATAAAACCCTATAAACGCACAAATCGATTTAAATACTCTTTTGCCGTTAAAACTGTGGCCTATTGCAAGCGACGCATAAAACATAAAGTTGGCGGTAAACAAAGAAATAACGGATAATACTATTGTTTCGGTTGTATATGCCGCAATTTGTCCCGCATATTTTCGTATAATCGCCATAAGACTGTTAAACAAATTATAAAATTCAATTTCAGCAAAATTTGCACAAATAAGCATTATAAAAATACCCGATATACCTGCCGTAACTATACCCAAAATTTGATATACCACCGCTGTAATTGCATTGGCTAAAACATTTTGCTCTGCCGTAACGGGGAGTGTATGCATAAGGTAACCCTCTGTTTCGAGCATACTTTTTTTAAATCTCGTTATTGAAAAAAAGTAGCCCAGCAAAATTGCCGCCATTATAAGTACCGCATACGCAATAGCGCAAATCACAAAAAATACCCCCACAATGGTAACATCGCTGAATACGGGTTTATCCTGAATTTTTATAAAAATACCCGTAATTATTCCCACAATCAAAGTTGCAGCATATATGGGCAAAAGCACTCTGCCCGTTGAACTGAATTGATACCTTAAAAGGCTTGCAAATTTGTTTGATTTCTTTTCATTGGCTAACATTTAAATACCTCCCTAAAAAGCTCATCAACACTTTTACCCTGTGTATCTCTTATATTGTCTACAGTATCGGTAAGCACAATTTCGCCGTTATTTATAAAAATAACCTCGTCAAGTATTTTTTCCACATCCGATATTAAATGTGTTGAAATTACAACGGTTGAATTTTGATTATAATTTGAAATAATGGTATTTAAAATATAATCACGTGTTGCAGGGTCAACCCCGCCCATAGGTTCATCAAGCAAATAAAGCTTTGCCTCGCGGCTCATTGTTAAAATAAGCTGAACTTTTTCTTTGGTTCCTTTTGAAAGCGTTTTAAATTTGGCATTTACGTCTATTTTTAGATTTTGAAGCATTTCAATGGCCTTACCTCGGTTAAAATCGTTGTAAAAAGACATATAAAAATCTGCAAGTTGCAAAGAGTTAAGCCAATCGGGCAGGCACACGCAGTCGGGTAAATACGATACAATGGCTTTTGTTTCTTTTCCCGGTTTCATTCCTACGATATAAACATCGCCGCTTGTGGGAGTTAAAAGCCCGTTTGCAATTTTTATAAGCGTTGTTTTGCCGCTCCCGTTAGGTCCCAAAAGTCCTACAATTTTACCTTTTTCAAGTTTAAAACTTGCGTTGTTGAGCGCCTGTTTTTGACCGTATTTTTTACACAAACTATCACACTCAAAAATATAATTATTCGGAATTGTTTCAACAATTTCATTTAAATTTGTTTCACTCATTTTTTTGTCTCCTCTCATTATAGTTTTTAATTATGTTTATTACGTTTTCGGTGTCGTACCCTATTTGGTTCATATCACGCAAAAAATCGCTGACCTTGCATTGAGCCGTTTCGTATTTAAGCTGCTGTATTTTATCGCCGTCATCGGTTATAAACCGCCCCGCCGTTCTGTTTGCAAATACCAAATTATCACGTTCAAGCTCGGCAAGTGCCTTTTGCATAGTATTGGGATTAACCTTTGCGTCATATGCCAATTCGCGCACCGATTTAAGTTTGTCGCCGGGGTTATATTCACCCGAAACAATCATAAGCTTTATTTGCTCCACTATTTGCAAATAAATAGGCCGCTTGTTATCAAATTCCCATTTCATACACAGACCTCCTTGTTGTATCATTGTACTACTTGCTTAATACAATAGTATTATAATACAATGTTTTGCGTTTGTCAAGTGCTTTTTTTAGTTTTTTTAAGTTTTTTATAAATCAACTTGAAAATCAGGAAAGTCTACTATATAATGTTAATATAAACAGCAAGGAGA
>OIXG01001453.1_pt1 | contig 22460 bp, 12 predicted proteins | sample 1587731 | NCBI WGS metagenome assembly OIXG01 (sample SAMEA3888908, study PRJEB22519) | human gut metagenome | biome: human gut; feature: human-associated habitat; material: faeces | place: Denmark | collected 2010
CGTGCGGACTACCAGGGTATCTAATCCTGTTTGATACCCGCACTTTCGAGCCTCAGCGTCAGTGCTGCCCCGGCACAATGCCTTCGCGATCGGAGTTCTTCGTGATATCTAAGCATTTCACCGCTACACCACGAATTCCATGTGCCCTGTGCAGACTCAAGGCTTGCAGTTTCAACGGCTGGCCACGGTTGAGCCGTGGCATTTGACCGCTGACTTAAAAGCCCGCCTACGCTCCCTTTAAACCCAATAAATCCGGATAACGCTCGCATCTTCCGTATTACCGCGGCTGCTGGCACGGAATTAGCCGATGCTTATTCATAAGGTACATACAAAACACCACACGTGGCGAACTTTATTCCCTTATAAAAGAAGTTTACAACCCGTAGGGCCGTCATCCTTCACGCTACTTGGCTGGTTCAGGCTCCCGCCCATTGACCAATATTCCTCACTGCTGCCTCCCGTAGGAGTTTGGACCGTGTCTCAGTTCCAATGTGGGGGACCTTCCTCTCAGAACCCCTACCCATCGTCGCCTTGGTGGGCCGTTACCCCGCCAACAAGCTAATGGGACGCATCCCCATCCTTTACCAATCAATCTTTATTTGTCGCTCCCATGCGGAAAGACAAACACATCCGGTATTAAACTCCCTTTCAGGAGACTATCCCGGAGTAAAGGGCAGGTTGGATACGCGTTACTCACCCGTGCGCCGGTCGCCATCAAACCCAGCAAAACTGGGTCCATGCTGCCCCTCGACTTGCATGTGTTAAGCCTGTAGCTAGCGTTCATCCTGAGCCAGGATCAAACTCTTCATTGTAGAATATCTTTAACCTTCACCCATAAGGGAAAGGCATCTGTTCTGTTTCCGGACTCCCTGGACTTACCCGTTTATCTCGTTTCTTTTCACACCCCCGTATATGGCCAGCATACACGGGAATCATGACGGTTCGTTTCTTTTTTACCCTTGGATGACCTCTAAGAAGAACAACGTCCTCCCCAAAAAACATCCAAGCTCTTGTACTACTTTCTCTCTTTATGTAAGACTTTCAATGAACTCTTTTCACTTTACGCTCCCACTCCGCACCGCCTCACAAGGCCTTGCTTCCCGAAAGCGAGTGCAAAGGTACAACCTTTTACCGTAAACACCAAATATTATGGCCACTTTTTTCAAGCGGAAACTCCTGCAAATTTAGAAAAACTTCCGCATATAAACAAGGAATATGCTGTAAAACATATATTTAACACTCGAAATCACCCGCGATTTAAGGGAAAACTTTTTTCTTAATGGAAAACGAAGGAGAGGAAAAGAGCGGAGAAAAGGGGAAGGAAAACGCGGGAACGAAGGAGGAAGAGGAGGGAAAGGCGGCGGGGAAAAGGGGGAATGGCACCGGGAAGGTGGGGGCAACGAGACTGAAAACACGCACAAGGGGAACGGAAAGCCCAAGGACGGAGAAAGAAGGGCAGAAAGGACGACAAAGAGGAAGAAGTACCGGGACGAAAGGCACGCAAGGAAAATATAGGGCATGTGTCAGGAGCCGTACACAAAGGAAAGATAAAAGGGAAGGGCAAAGGCCGTAAAAAAGGAGGAGGCACGGGGGCAAGGAAAGGTGGATACTACTGGACAGAAGACGCACACAAGGAAAGCATGGAAGACGCACTGGAGCAACGGAACGAATTGGAACGGAAAAATGGCTGGGGCGGCAAGGATTGCAAAAAGGAGAAGACACTGGAACAGAGGGCACACACAAGGAAAGCACGGAAGATGCACAAGAAGCCACACATGAAAACACCTCATATATATTAAGGTGGAAACCGGGAAGACAGGGAAAGGACGTAGCACCCACCGGTTGACCGAAGACAAGAGAAACAACTATCCGGAAGAGAAGACCGGGCTAGGAAGGCCGAAAACGGAAGGGAAACGACGGACGACGGACAAAAAGACCGCCCGGACTGAAAACGGAAAACGATCAGGCATCCACCGAAACAAAGCGGTACTTAACCGCCACCGTGCACATAAGACCGGCCACAGCCGCCCCCGCAAGCCCCCCACCCTGCAACATCACGGCTGCCCGGCAGACAAAGGAGGATTTTCATGGGCTGCTTATGGGAACGGCGATACGGGACGAACCGGACAAACCCGCCACGGCAAAAGCGAATACCCATACCTACAGGACAAATCACCGTAAGACGGAACAGGAAGGGCCGTCGTCCCATCCGGTTACAGTCGCCTTGGAAACCGTCCCCAAGCCCGACAGAAAGACAGGAAAAGAAAGAAAAAACAATCAGAAAGACAACAAAAACGCCCAAAAGCGGGGCACAGAAAACCTCATCCGAGGCAAATCCGTAGCCCCAAACCTGAATATTTATGCAAAACACGCACCCAATCCTGCATATATACCGTATATCATACACTCCGTCTCAGCCAAACGGAAAATCAATCGGAAGCGAACGGTTTTACGTTCGGCGCACAAAATGGAGACGACCGGCCAGGAACGGAAAACGGTACGGCTGAAAACGGAAAAAAACAAGCATCCGGGCCACGGAAACACCCCCTCAGAACCGCAGCCCGGATTTATCCGAAAGAAAAACGGGACACATCTTGAATAACCATAAGGCACCCAAAAGCCCCGTTACCTGACACGCCGGAGGACCGCCGGCGCACACCCGAACCCCGCACACGGCAAAAGGAAAGCAAAAGCCGCCCTCACCCTGGCAAAACGGTAAAAACCCGACACCGCGAGAATCGAATAAAATCCATCAACGCCGGAACCACTGACGAATACGGCAAACACAAAGGCCTAAATCTGACATTCTGACAAAAAGACAAATCATCACAAAAAAAGAGTCATGTGTCCTCGAAACCGAGTTTGACATGACTCTTCTACATTTTCAGTTATAACATATAACCTTCTCCGGTTTTCATTTCAGTTTGGACATAACCGATTCTTATTCAAATCAAGAAAGAGTCCCCCAAAAAAACGAAAAACTTTCACTTCACACACTTCTTCCCGTCCACGACATACACTCCGGAAGGCAACCCCTGTAAGGCAGCATTCCGCTTCACCGCAGACCTGACAAGTTTTCCGTCGGTAGTGTAGACATTGACCTTTGCATCCTCATCTGCTCCTTTCACCAGCCGTACCCCCGTCTGTTCACCATCTATATAAAGATTCAAACGCTTCGGGAAAACTCCCTCCAGCTCCAAATAGCCCCGGAAAGCTTTAATTTCCGTTCCCGTCTCGGCTTTTGAAAATACGTTCGGTTCGTAAGCATATACATTATCTCCGTAGGGCACCACCTTCTGGAAAGTTCCCTGCAAACGAGCCGTAACAGCTCCATCTGAAACAACTGTTGCACCAGACGAAACGGCATCTGCATCTATTGTCACTTTCTCATAAGTTTGCACAGAGACCGTCTGAGCCACCTTTACCAGATAAGGTACTCCCGCTACCATGTCGCGCATATTCCCAAAATTCAAGTTACAATCCTCTCCGGCCAATTCCACGCTTTCCAACGCCTTCACCTCCTTAAAATACTTTCGAACCTGAGCCGAAGACAAATCGAACGGCAAGCAAACCATATTCCACAGCCCTGACAACAAGTTCTGCCGTACTGTCACCGTGCCATACGTCCCATCCCGCACGTCAAAACGGCTATCGTCCTCACTCAACTCCGATACGTCACTGCCATAATACATCAGCTTCACATCTGCCAAACCAACCCAATTTGCCGTATTGCCGACACCGCCCACCAGGCCTATTTCAGCCGTACGAGAAGAGACCGCACCTTTCACCGAGAAATAATCCAGCACCGCAGATGTCACGTCAGTCTGCTGCCCGTTCAAATACAGAGCCACATTCATGTCTGCCACATCGGCACTGCTCAATTCCACCTTTCGGAATGCCGCAGCCGTCAATTCATAGTTTCCATTCGGGAGCGAACCCACCGTCTGGTAAATGGGGCGTTTCCCATCCTTCAGTTCATTGCCCGGACCAATCCAGTTTTCATAGAACACACCACCTCCGTATTCCCCATTCTGTGCAGTATTGACCAAGGAACGGAAGTTCACCGTCCCGTCGTTCAACCAGCCGCCGTCCGCATTGCAAGCGGCATTATTCACCTTGAACGTCATGTCAAAAGCGATGCCGTTCAACGGTTCCGCATCTATCACGTACCTCTGGCGTGCGGACTCTAAATTCTCGCACGCTTTCTGCACAGCCGACACATCTACGGCTTTCTCAGCCTCCGTTGCGGCAGACGCAATGTTGTTCTTGAAAATCGTAAGCGAAGAACTCAATTTAGGGACAGAATTCCCGGCAATCTCCTCTGCCACCATCTTCCGGTTCCGATATACTTCATAAGCCACCATGACACTGCGGGCATTCTCTATTTCCTTCATCAAGCCAGACAACGCCCGCCCCAGAGAATCCACTGTAATGGAAAACACGTCTACTGCCACAGCCTCATCCAACAACGTTTCTACAGCTTGCGGCAAAAGTTCGCGGTCGAGTGAGCGAGCCACATCCACCTGTGCCTCCCACGTCTGTCGCAAGTCATCATCTCCTACGCCCAGATACTCCAATACGAAATCATTCATCACACACCACATTCCGGCATTATCGCATACTGCGCCCACAGTCAACTGCCCATCACCCACAAAAACATCTGTGTAAATACGCGAAACGGTTGCACCGGCATTCAAGTCCTCTGCATTCTGCCCCAGATGCAATGCCGTATTCGCCCCATCGGCCCGCGTCTTATCCACACTATACACCGAAACCGGTAAACCACCGGTAGTCTTCACATACAACCGGAAATGCTTATTGGATGTGCCTAAATCGCTTCGCGCCTGCATACTCACCCGGTAGTTTCCTAACGGAATCCCTGTCAACAATTGATAACAATCAAAAGTAGTATGCCAGAACTCCATCACTCCCTGACTGAACTTAGGATAGTTCGCATCCGATACCGTAAGCGTCCACCCGGTCGTATTCCCAATGTCAAAACCAGCATTTTGTATCCGCGCCGTCAAATCGACCGGATGTGCAACAGACGCATTATCCAGACGGTATTGCTCCATCGCATCCAGCAAGGCATGATAAGCCGCCATACGTTCACGTGCCTCACCGGACACCAATAATACACGCGCCTCATCGACCGCCTTTTTCAGAGCACCGCCCTTGTCTTCACCATACGTCAACGTATCTGAAGCCGCCACCGCTTCTTCAAGCAACATGTACGGACTTTGATACTCCAAAGCCACGTCGGCAAACGACACCCACTGACATGCATTATTCAAACCGGACTCCACTCCCACCGTCAAATCTTGGTCGAGTACATCCGTCGCCACTTCCGTCTCACGTAAAACCTTAACCGACGTCACCGGAGACCTGTCGTCATTGGCAAACAATTCTATTACCCCTCCGTCGGCTCCTTTCTGTACAACCGCCTTGAAGACATAGCGCCCAACAGGTAATCCGGATGCAGACGCATAAATCAAACGCTGTCCGGCCAAGAAATTGCCTGTACAATAACGTTCTATCATGTTCTCTCCCGTAGCATCCCCACGCTGCGCATCCGACCCGTCTATGGCAAACACACGATAATTACCACCTTCAGCATCGGTCATCCAATGCGTACGGTTATCAAACATCACGTCGGTTCCCGAAGGCAACAGACGCCCTCCGTCCGGCAAAACCGAATTGACATCCACAGCTTTGCCCGCATGGGGTAAATAGGCCTTCCAAGCCTTATCCAAATTCTCATAAGCCCTGAAAACCTCATCGGCCGAACCCGCTACAGCAAAAAGTTCCAATGCTTCTTTCAACGAGATATCGTCCACTCCCTCCGTCTCCACAAACTTCTTATACCTCTCGTACGCATCCTTGTAGTCCTCATAATGTACCTGCAACAGGTGTATCTCTCCCAACACGCGTTGATAACGCACGGCCGTCTCTATCCCATCCGAAGCCGATTCTTTCAATCCGACCAACTGCTGCCAAAGCTCAGATGTCACCTCATCCTCCCGAATGGCATCCGCCTCTTTTCGCATGGTAGACAAATCAACTGACAAATCCGTCTCCCCAAGGTAAAGCAAACTAAAGTTATCCATGGCAAACCAATTCATGCCATTCGCCGAATAAGCATAATTCTGATCGGTCATATTCTTGGCTCCGAAAGTCAACTTGCCCTCTTCGCCGACATAGAACTCTACCGTAAAACGTCCGGCCTCCCCATCCAGTGAAGCCACCGGCGTATTTACCCCGTCGGCATACAAATACACGTCTTTTACATAATTACGGGCAGCCTCTCCGCTCTTGCCTTGTTGCGTGGCAATGACAGATGCCCCCAATTCATATTTACCCGGCTTCAAACCTTCAAGGGTCTGAAATATGTTAAAACGTTCCTGTCCCCAATAAGTCCGACCATCCTCCGAAGCCGTACGTTTACGTTCGATATAAGGCTGGCTTAACCCCGAAACTGACGACACACCCTTTTGAAAACCTTCCACGTCCGTCATCCACAGTTCAGGTTTCTCACAATCAGGGTCCGGCAAAGAATGAGTCAACTCATTTTCATTGGGAATAATATGGAAGGATTTCTCTATTACGACTCCCGACTGGTTAGTCAAACGGAATATCAACTCATGTTCTTGGTTGTCCTCTAAAGTATATGTATAGGAACCTCCCGTGGCCAACTGCCTGCCGTTCTCATCATACCATATTTCACTTTCTATGTAGTTCCAGTTCGCATAAGAAGTGCTCACGGTCAGCGAACGCCCTTTTCCCATCAAGACTTCACTGCCTTCCACCACCTGACCGTTATATACGGCCGTTGAGGACAACGTTCCTTTAATCCCCTCACCGCGTACGGACACGGAAAACATTTGTGTACTCTCTATTCCATGGGTATTCGTGTACGTAAGACGATATATTCCGGAATGTTCAGCCGTGACCTGCCGTTGCTGTCCGGCCGCCCCGTCATCCCATGTCCATTTTCCCGTATTGCTCTCCCCCTCGGGTAAAGTAGCCGACAAGGTCAATACAGCCCCCGATTCCACATCTCGGATTTCCGCATATTTTCGGGTTTCCGTCTTTCCGGCTATCACAGGAAAAAGAATTGTAGGCGTTTGTTCCGCAGTAACCGGCCGGTCACTGTACATCAAATCGCCAAATCCCGTATGGTCATATCCTCCGCTATTGTTCCCATACGAACCGCCGCCACGCTCCATACCGATAATCCCTTTCATCGTCCGGCAAAAGTTCATCGGGATTCCCATCCGGTTCTCGTAATGATTGATAAACAACTGCCAAATAGGGCGCCATTGCCCGCGTCCGGTAGCATTCAATCCCCCCATCCACCAATTCTGTTTATAAGGCAGGTCGTCCGTGCCACTATTGTATGCTGCCACGTATTCCGCCGCACCGGCTACCATCGCCGCACCGGCCTGGCCTGGTATCAGCGTATTCGTCAAATTGCAAAAAGCATTGTCTCCCTGATTGTAAGCCGACTCAAAAGCGTACGACAACAAACCCAACGCCGCCATGGCATGCCCTTGGTCGCGCCCGCTCTCTTGCATTTGGTTCAAATAACCTAACGGTCCACGCTCGTCTTTATGGAACCAAGGTATCAGTCCCCAACCATAGCCGCACAAACCCTGTCCGAACGCATCGGGATGAAGGGCCGTCACGCAAAGCGACTCATTGCCCGGTCCTTCTTTCAACCAATACATACCGTAATTATATATGTCCGGTAAGTCGCATAATACCCCCAAAGAAACACAGAAAAGCGCATTTCCCAATCCCCAGTTACTATGGTAATGATACCAGTTTTGTTCGCGCTCTACCGTATCATGCCGACGTTCCAAAAAATCTTGTGCCGTAGTAAACCATACATCTATCATGTATTGCTTAAACAATTCAAAATCTTCTTCCGGCCATTTCTTATAATCGCGCATGATTTCGGCAGCATTGATAAACTGGTAACCGATAAATCCGGGAATCAACGAAACATTCGTATTGCCGGCAAGTCCTTTGTTATAGATACGGTAAGCATTCAATACGTCTATGGCCACGTCGCCATAGCCCTCATCTCCCGTAATCTTCCATAACAATGCACATTGATAAGCCCGCGCCGCATTACGGTAAGCATTCATATAATTCTCCTGACCGGATATTCCACGTGAAATATACTCGTTCACGCCCCAGTTATGTCCGTGGTCTCCATTTACGGGAGGAGCCGTACGCAAGGCTTCCAAAGCCTCCAAAGCATGCTCATCTCCTGCGGCCAAGCGGGCACGCACGGCCTCAAAGTCCTCCTCCGAGTGTAGCAGGCCAGGGTGGCGGAAAGCCGCCTCTTGGGCATATAACGTGCCTGCCACAAGAGCTACACTAAATAAACACAATAATAATCTTCGTTTCATGACAATAAAACTTTTCTATCCATATATTAAAAAAAAGAATGCCGCCCTTTCCCCAAAAAGGATACGGCATCCCCTCTATTTCGTAAAGGACTTACCAAATATCCCATCCTCCGTTTTTATTCGAATACGCCTCGATGATATCATGATCAGAAGCGTTACCGCCATAACCGATATTCACATCACCACCTGCATTCACACTGCAAGCCATCATATCCGAGACTTCCATCTTTACCATCTCCATATGGGGAGACTCATACATTTTCTTTTCCATTGTTTATTGTTTTTATAAGTTTATACCTTTTATTTGATTACTTTCTTTCCGCCTACGATGTAGATGCCGCGTTCCAAGCCACTGAGGGCTTCAGCCTTCTTCACACCGGCCTTCACCTTCACGCCACTCAGAGTAAACACATCAACCATCTTTCCGCCATCTTCCGCCGTATTGTCCAACACTTCACCGACACTAGTCACCGATCCGTCTATATCGATGAGCAAGCGGTTGACACCGGCAACCGGAGATTCCGAATCCACATTGATATAGGCGCGGAAGCCTTTCAGGCTTACCTTATCTGCTTGGTCGGCCAGATAGAACATATCATCCTTGATAAAGTATGCTCCTTGCGGTACTGTGGTGGCATCGTAGTTTCCGGTCATCAAAACCAAATTCATCGGAAAAGCTTCCGGCTGTTTTGCACTGACCATCACACCATCAGCTTTGATTTCCGTCACGACTTCTTCCGGCTTCACCAAATAAGGCACACCGGATTCCACAGCATCCACTTTGTCGAAATCCAACGTAATGCCCTCTCCCGAGGCTTGCATTCCACTCAACCGCCTTACCTCGCCCAGTTTATTGGCCTCAATCTGTTTGGCTGTCAGGGCAAAAGGCACACAGAAAGTATTCCACTTCCCGGCCACCAACTTGCGCTGAAGGGTCACATCAGCATACATGTCAGCTTTCACGTCATAAGCCCCAGTCTCATCCAGAGCCAAAGCCTCGGCCCTGGGAGCTACTTTATAGAGTTTCATGTCGTTACAGCCTATCCAGTTGGCCAGATTGCCCTCTTCCGTCTTCACGCCTAATTTCAGCACACTTTCAGTTGCTTGGAAGAAGGACACATTATATACTTTATCCAGTGTTTTTCCATTTTCAACCCAATCCCCTTGCTTTTCTCCGGCATAAACTGCTGCCTTCAACTGTCCTTCTCCACCAATATTGGCTCTATTACCGAAAGCTCTCAAAGTAATCTCATATTGTCCGGCCGGTACATTTACCTCTTGATAAAGTACCCAAGTACTCGGTGTAAATTCAGTTCCTTGATAACTTTCATAGAACTGGCTCGGTTCATTATTATTTTTAAAATTGTTACTCCATGAATTTGTACAAGAAACCCAACCAAAATCAGATACACTTGCCTTAGGCTTACCCGTCACATCCGGATTCTTCAACATAAACGTCATGTCGAACTGATGCTCACCCATAGGTGTGGCCGACTGTACAAACGTCCGGCGAGCATTCTCCAAAGCTTCATAGCAAGTTTGAAGTTCCTCAACCGTTTCAAGCTGAACATACCCTTCTGCCGTTTTTATGGCAATTTCAAAAGCATTCACCGTTTCTTGGTCTGCCGTGGAATTCTCCTTGTATATCGAACATTCTTCCAACAATCCGGCTATATCTTTTGATATGCCAACCACTGACGCACATTCTTCCACAGCCTGTTTCAAAGCATTATAAGCGGCATAACGTTCATCCAACGTAGCAACCGGCATTTCAATAGCCTGTTTCAAAGCAGCCTGAAGCTTTTCCGGCAAATAAGCCTCATCTATAGCCTGAGCTTCTGCTAATTTAGCATCATATAGCCCCTGTATCTCCTGAGCCCCATCGTTGACTAAAGTCAAACGGAAATTATCAAAGAACAACTGTAAATGAGCCTCTGACTTATGTACATTTACTCCAATCCGCACCTTGCCGTCCACAACAAGCACATTACCAGCCTCAGCCCGGTTCCTCTCTTTATCAGCCGCCCAATCTACTACAGCCTGTTCTACCGAACCTCCATGATTCCAATTCATTTTAGCCGTAGCCCTTGCCTCCGAACTCTGAATATAAAGGTCTGTCTTATCCCCAATCGTTGCATGTTCCTGCACAGATACACGATAAAGTCCATTTGGCACATCAATCTCTTGATAAAAGTCCAAAGTAGGTGCCCAATGTGTATTGAACCCAAAGAATGGCATGCCATGGCTCATATCAGGCTTCTCATTACAACCCCAGCCGTCCATCGTATTATCCTCAAATCCCGGATTCACCACCATCAACGGGGTGACATCCAAGTTGGCGACACCGTCTGCCAAGCCATTTCCCTTATCATAAAACGCCTTGCAGGAACCCAACAGTTCATTTCCGACAGCAGTCCAGACTTCTTTATCCTTTGATGCCAAAGCCTTGGCAGAAGTTGCTTCAATAGCCGATTGCAATTCACCTTTAACGACATCATCAGCCAAAACCACGCCTTTCAAATATTCCGCATATTCCTTAGTGTTCAGGAATTTGGCTGCAAAATCTACCTTCACCACATTCACCTCGGCTATCAAGTTAGCTATTTGGGCTATGGCTGCAGCATACTCCTCTGAAGTAGTATAAGATTCCTCCTTTACTGCGCCCAACTCATCCAAATAAGCTGTAGGCACCTGCCCTTCAAGGTTCTTTGCCAAAGTATGTGCCTCTTCCACTTTCTCCTTCAAGGCATCTGCCATGGCACCCATATCCTCTCCTATATATTCTACCTTGACACGGGAAATAGCCAACCAATTGTTACCATTGTTTTCACCAGCACGCAAACCGATGCGCAACGTACCCTCGGCCACCGTACCGACTACGGAAACTTCGCCCCACACATTGGTGGACACGGCTTCCTGACCACTATTGGCAAACAGGTACAGCCCTTCGGCACAAACATTGTCATTACCTTGCGCACGCCCCATCGCCACGGCAGTCACCCTGTAACTTCCGGCAGGCAGTCCCTTTATTTCCTGCCATATCAAATCGGCATTCTTAGTGGGCGCATCGTTATTTGTCCAATATTCTATACCCTTACCTGAATATACATCGTTGTTCAATGCAGCATTTTCCATATTGTAAAATTGGGACTTATTCAAGGCATTCCTATCCCATCCATAATTTTCCGTACACAAGGCATTGGCCATCGCTCCCGTCATATCCATAGGGTTCTCTCTATTCACGGCATCCACTATGGATTGGTCTGCCAAAATACTTACGGCCGAAAGCACAATATGGTTGTCATCACTCCCATTCTCTCCTGTTTTTATCCCTAAAGAAAGAAGACCGTCCTCTCCGACAACCACCTCCTTCAATTCATACTTTGTCATGGTATAACCTGTTGTGATATCTGCCGTATTCTCATTGGCAAACACTTGCATACCCCCCCTTCAATGTATGGTCACCCAAATTCTGGCATTCCGCCCACATGACCACGGTATATTTTCCCTGCAGAAGTTTGGTATCCTGATAGATGATTTTCGTATTGGCTTCATAATGATAGCCATTTCCCTGCCAACGTTCCACCCCATTGGGACACGGGCAATCTCCAAGGATTACATCCTTATTGTTAGGAATCGCATAAATCCGGAAATTTCCACCAGTTACGTCTGTATTCCATCCCATCTGCGCATCATACATTCCTGCACTCAGTATGGACATCTTGGCATTCCGCATCACCCATCCGGACACATCCACTTGTCCGTCTTCCGCATCAGCCAACAATCTGCCCATCGCATACTCATAAGCACTCTTGTCCGTCACAATCCCTTTAGCTTCATTAGTTTCCTGAGAGGCCAAAGACGCCGCACTCATCAGTGCCGCCGTAAATAGTAATTTACTTTTCATTTTTTGTTTTTTAATAATTTACATTATAGGTTAATATCACATTTTTCATTTATATCGGATTACGAACAAGCCTCCCTAAAAGCACAAAGAACACATTCATTTATGCTTTCTTTACACTATAGTTCAATACACCTCCGTATTCAAATCTATTAAAAGCAAAAAACCGTTCATAAAACACAATAAAACAAAGATTTGTTTGGAAAAACGGACAAAAAGCCTTATTTTGCAGAAATTTTCAGTCTGTAGCCTGTGGGGGAAAATAGGCAGACTCACGAAAACGAGGAAGCGTATGGCATTAAAAAATATCTTTGCGTGCTGTTTTTGCTTGGTATGTGGAGTAACGACTGTTCCGGCTCAAAAACAACTCACCGGAAAAGCCACTTATTATTCCGACAAGTTACATGGAAGAAAAATGAGCAACGGCGAGAGATACCACCGTGACAGTATGACTTGTGCACACAAAAAGTACCCTTTCGGTACCCTGCTGAAAGTACGCAACCCGCTAAATGGAAAAGAAGTGGTGGTGAGAGTAACCGACCGTGGGCCTTTCTCAAAACGTTATGTCATCGACCTGTCCAAGGCGGCAGCACGTGAGTTAGGATTCATCCGGAAAGGTTTTTGCCAAGTGGAAATCACGCGGATACATCCCAATCGCATCCCATTCAGACCGGAAGATGCCGAGGAAATTCCGGAGCTACACTTAGAATATCAGGATATAGTGACCTACCCTGTACCGATATGGCAACAGGATACGCTACAGGATAAGAAGCCGCAACCGGCAAGAATCAAGAAACTTAAAATCGACAAGAAATAGAATTCAATTTGTAGACACAAAATGGAAAAGAAACTCAGAAGAGAGTCTGTTTGCGTACAGGCCGGATGGACGCCCAAGAAAGGCGAACCGCGCGTTTTACCTATTTATCAAAGTACTACTTTTAAATACGACAACAGCGAACAAATGGCTCGTTTGTTCGACTTGGAAGACACGGGATATTTCTATACCCGATTGCAAAACCCCACAAACGATGCCGTAGCAGCCAAGATTGCCGAACTGGAAGGAGGCGTAGGCGCCATGCTGACGTCTTCAGGACAAGCGGCCAATTTCTATGCCGTATTCAATATCTGTCAGGCAGGCGACCACTTCGTCACCTCTAACACTATTTATGGAGGCACATACAACCTGTTCGGAGTCACCATGAAAAAGTTAGGCATCGAATGCACGTTTGTAGATCCGGAATGGGACGACAAACGTATCGAAGCCGCTTTCCGTCCGAACACGAAATGTTTTTTCGGCGAAACCATTTCGAATCCGGGCGGCCACGTGTTCGACATAGAACGCTTCGCCCGGATGGCCCACAAACACGGTGTGCCCTTGATTGTGGACAACACTTTTGCCACACCAATCAACTGCCGCCCGTTTGAATGGGGAGCAGACATCGTCACCCACTCCACCACCAAATATATGGACGGACACGCCACATCGGTAGGCGGTGCCATCGTGGACAGCGGTAACTTCGATTGGAACGCCCATGCCGACAAGTTCCCGGGCCTTTGCCAACCGGACGAAAGCTACCACGGGTTGACTTATGCCGACGCTTTCGGCAAGATGGCTTACATCACCAAAGCCACGGCGCAACTCATGCGAGACTTAGGTTCCATCCAAAGCCCCCAAAACGCATTCTTGCTCAATCTCGGCCTTGAAACCTTGCATCTGCGTATGCGGCAGCACTGCGCCAACGCACAAGCCGTAGCAGAGTACCTGGAGCAAAACGAACGTGTGGCTTGGGTGAACTACTGCGGACTGAAAAGCAACAAATATTATGAGTTAGGACAAAAATACTTGCCGAACGGGTCTTGCGGTGTCATCGCATTCGGCCTGAAAGGCACAAAAGAAGATGCCATCCGGTTCATGGACAGCTTGAAGATGATTTGCATCGTGACGCATGTGGCCGACGCCCGCACATGCGTATTGCATCCGGCCAGCCATACGCACCGCCAGCTCTCCGACGAACAGTTGCGCGAAGCCGGAGTGGCACCTGACCTGATTCGCCTGTCAGTCGGTATAGAAAATGTAGAAGACATCATTGAAGACATCCAACAGGCGTTGGACGCATCGAAATAAGTGCCGGTAGCCGTGGCTTCGGTTTCCACCACGCCCCACGGCCATCCCCTATTATGCCCAACCTCCCCCGGAAAACGCTGACAAATACGTTTCCGGGGGAGGCTGTTTTCAACGGACACGGTTTCTCAATGCCCCGATTTACCATCCAACTTCTTCCGCAAGATTTCGCGCACCTCGTCAGCCGAAGCCCCGACGGCCAACAGGGTACCGTCGCTGTCGACAAGGAAAGTGCCTCCACCGGAGTTTCCTATACCGTGTAAAGCCCATACATTATTGGCATCTTCCACCTCGGCATAGTAAGCCCAAGGGTAGCCGTCCTTACGCACCGCCTGCTCCATGTCGCTCCGGCGCTTCTCGCGAGCTATGCCCACCACCGTGAAGCCTTTGTCCTTGAACTCCTCATAAACGGGAATCATGGATTTGGAATTCGCGCGGCACGGCCCGCACCACGAAGCCCATAAGTCTACAAGGGCAATCTTGCCGCGTATCAGGCCGGACATACGCAAAGGACGGCCGTCGCTACCCGTAATCTCATAATCGGGATAAGGCTGCCCTTCGGCCAATGTCCGGCATTGGCGCAAAGCGTTCACGACGGCATGGTAAGGATGTTCCGGCAAATAACCGGCATAAACGGAATCATAAACCGCCCACAACGCTTGTTTCAGACTGTCCGGATGATCGGTATCATCCAACTCGAAACGCAAAAAAGACAAGCCGGATACCGAAGGCTTGCGCGCCGCCTCGCGGAGCCGCCACGACTTTTCTTCGGCACGGCAGGTAGCAAGGCTGTCCTGCAAAGCCATCATCCGGGGCGAATAAAGCCTGCGGGACTTTTCCAAACTGTCCCGTTGCTTATAAATTTTGTTCGCCTCTTCCTGCGTCTCCGCCGTCCTCAGGCGTTCATACAAGTCCTTGCCTGCCGGAGTGAAATAATCATCCTCACTTTCAAGGGTATCCACACGGGCGTTGTACTGTTCGTACTTGGGACTGAATATGCTTTCGGCGCGTTGGTCCACATCCTGCATCAGCCGGTTCTCCGTCCCGTCGGTCTCCACTTTCGGTCTTCCCTCTTCCGGAATGGTAATATGCAGGGTGGCATCCTCACTCAAGAACTTTGCCCAGTAAAAAAGCCCTTCCATCCAGTCGTGCCACAAATAAAGTTGCCAAGCCTCTATACAGTCAGTATACAAATCATATTCAAACTTCCAGTTATGCACCGGGATGGAAATGAAAGGCTTCACCCGCGCATCCAATCCGTAACGGTGCAACACAAGGCGGCTCGCCTCCGTCGGTTTCTCCACCGTCCCCGTCAGGCGGCAATGCAGCTTGCCTTCACGCTCCTCCTTCAGGTTCACGCCTTTGATGAACCAACCGTCTTTCCCTCCTTCCATGAAGTCGAACGAAGTATCACGGCCATCCAACGGCGGAAAGACCAGACGGAAACTCACATTACCGGAATCGGGCATATACACGCGCTGCCCCAACGCCAGTCCCTCGCAACGCCGCAAGGGATAGTCTCGCCCCGTCACAGCACCGCGCAAATGCAGGACGGAATCCAGTTGTATCCAATACTGCTTACGGTTGTAAGCCTCCATATATAAGGTTGTAGCAACCGGTGTACATTCCACGCGGCTGATTTCCACCGCCGTTGTGTTACGGTCGCCCACTGCGGGGTTCTTCACATCGCGAACTTGCGCTTCCTGCGCCCTCAGCAGCTCTCCGCCGCACAAGAGGACAATCGCCGACAATAGATAATTCAAATAATGTCTCATCGTATCGTAGTCATAATTACACCTTTCTATCTGCGTTCCAACTGTTGTTTCAGATTCTCCAAATGCAAACGGAACTGCTCTTCCGACGCATAGCGCAAACCGCTCCGCACCACATTCCCCATGCGGTCGAGCGTCTCGTAATGCGGAATCCCCAAGAAATTGAACAGCTCCATCAGGCGGTTGAAATCGTCACGGCTCACCTGCACCACATCTTCTCCGGACAGGTGTTCGTCCACATACTTCCGGTAGTTCTCTTCCGGTCCTTCCCCTTCGGTGCTGATAAACAGGAAATCCACATCGGAATGGTTGCGCAAGGCCTCGCGCATCGGCTTGGAACGCTCGATGCCCGAACGGCAAGGCCCACAAAACATCCCCCAAAAATCTATCAGGACATATTTTCCCCGGTACTTCTCCGTGAGGCGGCGCAACAGTTTCCCGCCTTCCGTATCGGGCAGGGCGTAAGTAAGCGTATTGCGGCGACGTGCCTGTTCGAGCAACCGCTCGGCCTGGACACGCAACACCTCACGGTTCATATATGCCAAGCGGTTTTGGTAAATGCTGTCGTAAATGGACGGTGCTTCACTATAATGGCGTCCTAAATCGGAAGACAAGGCACGCAGCACCACCAAACGTCCGAGTAGCGACGGCTCGTCCGCCCCCAATATCGCAGTGTCCACGGCCATCATGGCTGCATCCTCTTTGGCCACGCTGTCCGGTTCCATGGAACCAACCAATACAGCAGGGCTGCGCATGACCGAAGAGAACTCATAACGGTTCAGGAATATATCCAAGTCGCGAAGCACCAAAGCGGATACATCATCGCAAGGCATCTCGCGCAGGAAACGGTAGTTGGCTGGGTCACGATACGGTGCCATTTTCGCCCGTATTTCTTCCCACTTCATTTTTTCATAGTCAATGGCAAAACTTTGGTTCATCTCGTAATCGAACACTGCCATACCATGCACTAACCGCGTTTGACACTTAGCCAAATGACGCTCCCACGGCGTATAACCGAAACGCCAAGCCACGTAGTCCACCGCCCGTAACCGCTCGCGCATCCGCCTCATGGCGTTTTCCGTGAAATCTTTAAAACCGAGCGAATCCGAAACAGCGGAAAACTCGTCATACGGGTAAGCACAAAGCTCCGAAACCCCATGCTCCAAAGAACGCTTCCGCCCAAACGGGCCGGAAGGCGCAGAAGCGCAGGACACCGAACCATCCGCCCGCATGACCATCTCCGTGGTCTGCCCAAGCACGGCATAGAAGTTCAACCACTTGCGGAAATCCTTGCCTTCTATCAACAGTGCCCCTTCCACAGGATACCAAGCCCAGAAACGGAACTCGAACGTGCCATCCTCACGGATATCCACCACGAGGGGGACGCGCTCACCAGTGGTCGGCTCACAACGGCCATACAGCATAGTGGAATAGCCTTGGCTGCGCGAATATCCCTCGATGCGGCCACGGACGCAGGCCGTGTCCGCCGTGAAAAACTGCCGCTCCAACTCGGGTGTCATCACGAACGGCTCCCGTTCCTCGGGCACCTGCGGGGCCTTCCCCTCTTCGTGCACGCCATAGATATTAAACGCCCCTTGCATATTCCCCTCGATAAAATCAAAGAAACGGGTTTTCCGGGGCATAGGCTCAAATAACACCTTGAATTCGCCTTCACCGCTTGGAGGAGTCACATAATGTTCCCCCAGCACAATGCCCTCGCCCCGCAAGGCTTTATACTTCCGATTGTCATCTCCCAGAAGCCAGGAATCCTTGGACATTTGAATCCACCAACCCGGCTTGTATCGCTCGTGGAAACTGATAATCGTAGCAGTGTCGGCAAACTCCACCTTCGTAATACGGATAGTGGAAGTGGTACTGCCCACCCACGCCGGACGGGAGAATGTCCGCGCTTTCCGCGCTGTCGCCTCCGGGGAAGCGCAGCACAGCACGGCCAAAAGCAGCCATGCCCATAACGTTGCCTTGTGTGTTGTTTTCATTTCGGTATTCATCGTTTAAGTGTTTCCTTTTTACGTCTTTATCTTACCACGACTTTCTTCGTCACCAAGTTGCGCCCGTCGGCCGACAACACTTGGACGATATAGAAACCGGGAGACAAGGGAGTCTCTACCGCCGACGCTCCACACAGAAGGTCCGCCACGCAGACACCGGAGAGCGCAGCGACACGTACCTCTGCCGCCACGGGCGACGGCTCCACACGCAACGTGCGTCCGGACACCGACACGACAGGTACGGACGCGTCCATCGCCACTTCGCCTATCCCCGTCTCGTCCGGAAGGTTGGCCGACCCGTAACGGTTCGTATTGCCGAACTTTACCTGATAGGGCCACTGTTCGTCGTTCGCGTCGTTGTCGTCCCACACTTGCCGCCAATATTTCTTCGGGCCTCCGCTCACCACAAAGTAAAGCCGTTTGCAGTCCACCGGACAATCGAAGAATACCGTATCCTTCGGGGTGCCGTACACAGACTTTCCCATGTCGCCATACACCCGGCTGCCATCTTTAAGCAACGCTACAAAGCCATAACGCCATTCCGCGTATGTCGCATTCTTCACACGATAGCCCTCCTGACGGTTCAGGCCTTCAAAACAAGCGGAAACCGTGGAACCGACCCTTTTGGGCAAATTCAGCCGGATGATGTTGTGCCCCGTATTCTCAGGAGCCGCAGAAGGACTGATGCGCCAATAATTGTCGGCCACCTTGAGCATGGCAGGCAAGGGACGGCTGTCCACTTTGGCAGCACCGTACTCTTCCAAGGCCGGAATGTCCCAAGTGGCGAAACGGGCTGCACAGTCGTACATTTCGTCATTGAACTCGCTGTCCGTGATTCCCGTGAGGCGCATATAGGCCTCGACGGCATCCTCCGGGTTCCGGCTCTGGTTCCAAAGCCGCCCCATGAAGTCCATCCCGTGCTTGTAACACCAGTAATCTTGTATGAAATAGTTGTTGTAACGCGGCGATTCATGCAGGATATGCTTGTGCACGTTTTGCAGGTAGCCGTCGAACCATTCGTTGTTGAACTGGTCGGCCGGCATGATTTTATAGGCCTGCCATTGTGCGCACTGCTCCCAAAATGCACATCCCTTACCCCCTCCGGGTTCATACATCCAGCCGTTCTGGTTGCCGTTGTCGCAATGCACTTGGTATTGGAAACAGTGGCCTATCTCGTGGTAAAGCGTCTGCCAGTTGCGCGACGGGGCAGCCCAAGGCGTAAGGGTGAGCAAACCGATCAGGTCGTCCACACCCGAACCGGAAGCTTCCCATCCTTCAGGTTCATAACGCAGGCGGATGACCATCTTATAAGTGTCGGTCCTCGACCTGCCACGACGGATGAACTTCAGCGAATCGGTATAAAAATCGAAAGCGATTTCGGCATTCCTCAGTACCTCGTCTATGTCTATCGTATGGTTGCCGCACGTAAACACGGAAGGGTTCTCACCGTAACCTTTTTCCCAAAACAGTATCCAATTCTTCGACTGGCGCGTACGCCCGATATAATAAGCATTGTCTGGGTCGTTGACATCTCCCATCAACCACTGGGCCGTATAGACTTTCTTGTCTACCGTCTGCGTGACATCCTGCAAAGCCTGTGCGGCCGAGCGGATTTGTTCCTCGGTCTGTTCAGTATTCTCCCAAACCTCCTGTGCAGCTTGAATGGCCGTCTCCATCTTTCCCCGCTTTTCCTCGTCTTCTTCATACCAGTCCTTCACTTGTCCGGCATAGCGGAGCGCGTCGGCCAAAACATCATAGACGGCCGCCGAGGCCTCGATGGCCGTCACGGCTTCGTCCAAGGCGGCTTTCGCTTCTGCCATGGCTTTTTCATCCGGATTCTCCGCCGCCGCGGCTTTTTCGGCTGCTTCTATAGCTGCTTCCACCGCCTGGCGAACCGCAGACTGGATATGTTTCGCCTGCAATTCCTCACGGACATCATCGGCATAACGCGACAAATAAGCCGCATAATCTTCCGAGGTGTTCCCGCCGAGATAATACAGGCGGATGTTGTCGAGACAAATCCAGTTGCCTGTGGCGTTTTCGGCCTTGAACCCGATGGTGACTTGCCCGTCCACCACCGTAAAGTAGAGGTCTTTGTGGGCCTTCATCGTATCCACCGGCATGTCATAAATCCCGGCATACAAAGTAACGCCCGTTTGCTTCTCTCCGGCATTCACCGTGCTGTTCGCACCGTTCTGCTGGATATTGCCTACGGCAGCACGCAGGCGGTACTTCCCGTCGGGAATGCCTTCCAACGTCTGCCGGATACCGACATCCGGCACTTTGGACCCGATGTTCACCCAACGCTCCAAATAAGTAGTACCGGATTTGCCCGGAAAACTCGTATTGGTCTGCGTGAGCATCCCATCGTTTTCCCAACCGGTCGTACCGTCCTCGAAATTGGGATTCACAATGCGCAAAGTCATGGTCAGCGGATGCTCCGGCGACGCGTTTTTATATTGGTAAATCTGCGTAGCCTCCGTCAACCGTTGTGTCGAAGCCAAGATATCCGTAACTGCGGCATGCTCGTCTTCATAGACCGTCTGCGCTTCGTCTATCGCAGCTTTCAATTCTTCGGCATACACACCCGAGCCGTCGCCGTAAGCTGCCCGCGCCTCCGAAAGGGCTGTTTCCAAGTTGCCCTTATCCATCTCATCGCAGAGCAATTTCACGTAATCCACCAAAATCTTGGCATGGTTGGCCGACCCTACCCCCTCGTTGGCCGCAAAACCGATGCGTATCTTTCCGGTGGTTTGTGCCGTAAGCGTAAAAATAAGCTCGTCCGTTTTCCACGACTTCACGGGGAAATTTTTCACGTTGGAAACCGTAGCGGTTCCGTTATCCGGCAGCCAGGCCAACAGGCTGTTTCCGGCACTGGACGTACCCACGTTATAATAAGCCGAAGACAAACGGTAAGTTCCTTTAGGAAGGGTCACACTTTGGGAATACACAAGCTGCATGCCCCAACCCGTAGTCAATCCGAGCGCACCGCCTTCCGAGCCTTCGTACCCTGAAGCCGGCAGCGCGGAACTGTTGTTGAACGTCACCTCCGGATTATAAGCAAACGTGCCGGCCACGGTATAAGTGGCCGTGGTTTCGTTCGTCCAACCGTAAACTTCGTTTATGACATCCCCGGAAACATTGCCCGTTTGCCGGGCATCGTAGTTGAAATTCGTATCAAAACCGTGGTTTTCCAAGAAGTAAGCGGATATATCCACTTGTGCCCAACTATGCAGACTCGACGCAAGACACAAACACATGAATAAGTTTCTTTTCATATTATTAGGTATAATGTTTAGTGCCGTAAAGGTACATATTTTAAGCTAATAGCACAAAATCTCAAAAGAAAAAGTTATATCTTAAACGGCTCTCAGGCAAATGAAAAATCGTTCTCAGGCAATTGATTTTTCGTTCGCCTGAGAATGATTTTCCGTTCTCAGGCGAATGATTTCAGACACGTAAGAAGCTGATAAACAGAAATATCAAGAAATACAAATTCTTTACAACGACACATTTCCTCTTACGCCCTTTCCTATGTGCAGGAAAACCGGACGACAAAAATATCCCTCACGTACAAATTAAAAGAGCAGGCATGAAAAAAGCCGCCCAGAGTTCCGGACGGCTTTTTCTCTTATAGCAAATTAAATTATTCGGCGCTTGCAGGTGTTTCTGTCGCAGTTTCTGCTGCCGGTGCTTCGGCCGCAGGAGCCTCTTCAGCCTTGGCCGCAGACTTCTTGGAACGACGCGTACGTGTCTTCTTCGTAGCTTGCTTAGCCATGTTCTCATCATAGTCCACCAATTCGATGAAACACATCGCTGCGTTGTCACCCTGACGGAAACCGGTCTTGATGATACGGGTATAACCACCCGGACGGTCAGCCACTTTCACAGAGATTTCCTTGAACAACTCTGTTACGGCATACTTGTTCTGCAAATAGCTGAAAACGACACGACGAGAATTAGTAGTATCGTCCTTAGACTTTGTAATCAACGGCTCCACGTATTTCTTCAAAGCCTTGGCCTTTGCAAGAGTCGTAGTGATTCTTTTGTGCATGATCAGAGAGATGGCCATATTGGCTAACATCGCTTGTCTGTGGGATGCAGTACGACTCAAATGATTGAATTTTTTATTATGTCTCATTGTTTATTAATCTTTATCTAATTTATACTTAGAAATATCAGTTCCAAACGACAGATTCAGACTCTCGAGCAAATCATCAAGCTCAGTGAGCGATT
>OIXG01001462.1_pt1 | contig 22369 bp, 19 predicted proteins | sample 1587731 | NCBI WGS metagenome assembly OIXG01 (sample SAMEA3888908, study PRJEB22519) | human gut metagenome | biome: human gut; feature: human-associated habitat; material: faeces | place: Denmark | collected 2010
GCAGTTCTACGGAAATGACGACCTGACCCTCTGGATGCCCCACACCGATGCGGCGCGCGGCCCTTACACCGAGGGCATGCTCCACCGCTGTGCCGTGATGCACAAGGCCGTGACCATTCTGATGCTCAAGATGGAGTGCAAGGTCATCGACCGCAACCCGGATTTCAAGATGCAGGGTCGGGATTTCCTGCGGTACATCGATTGGGAAAAGGGAACAGTGACCCTGAACGGGCAGGCATACCCCCTGCGGGACACCAGCTTTCCCACCGTGGATCCGGCAGACCCCGCCGCCCTGAATGATGATGAGCGGCTGGTGCTCCGCAAGCTGGTGGAATCCTTCCGGCAGAGCGAGCGTTTGCAGCAGCATGTGGAATTTTTGTATGCCAAGGGCAGCGTTTACCACATCGAGAACGGCAACCTGCTCTACCACGGCGTGGTGCCCATGACCAAAAACGGCAGTTTTGCCGTGGAGCGATTCGAGGGACACAACTACTCGGGCCGCGGCTTGATGGACTACTGTGACGAGCGGGCACGCTGCGGCTACTTTGCCCCCGAGGGAAGCACGGCCCGGCGGAGCGGTCAGGACTTTTTGTGGTATCTGTGGTGCGGTAAGCTGTCGCCGTTGTTCGGCCGCAGCGCCATGACCACCTTTGAGCGGCTGTATATTGCCGACCCCGCCACCCATGAGGAAGTCAAGGACCCCTATTATACATGGTACAATGAAGAGGCCGCCTGCCGCCGTATCCTGGCGGAATTCGGTCTGCCCGGCACCAGCCACATCGTCAACGGCCATGTGCCGGTGCGGGAGAAGAGTGGCGAGAGCCCCATCAAGGGCGGGGGCCGTCTGGTCGTCATTGACGGCGGGTTCTGCCGCGCCTACCATGAAAAGACCGGCATAGCAGGGTATACGCTGGTGTACTCCAGCCGCACCATGTCTCTGCGGACCCATCAGCCCTTTGTCAGTGCCGAAAAGGCCGTGAACGAAAACATCGACATCGTGTCGCAGAAGAACATACTGGAAACGGAGAACCACCGCATTCTGGTGGAAGAGACAGACGAGGGCGAGAACCTACGGGAGCGGGTACACGACCTGAAGCAGCTGGTCAAGGCATATCAGCTGGGCTGGATCAAGGAGACCTGCAGCGAGGATTGCGTCTGGTAAGGGGCGCTGATTGTAAAATTTTTGAAATAAGAAACAAAAATATCGAATATCTCCGCAGATTCTGGGCAAAACAGAAAATAATCCGGCAGGGAAAAAGGGGGCTTTGCTTTTTGCCCGAAGTTGTGTATAATAAGATAGTTGTATCGTGAGGGTGTGTGCCCGGCGGTGCGCGGAGAGATCAAGCAAGAACCCTGAGTGGCCCTGCCGCTGGCGGGCCTGCGACAAGGAGATTATAAAATTGGAAAAGTTTGTTATTACGGGCGGCAAGCCCCTGCATGGCGAAGTTACCATTTCCGGTGCAAAAAATGCGGCTGTGGGCATTCTGCCTGCCACCATTCTGGCGGCAGATGTCTGTGTGATCGAAAACCTGCCGGACATCAGTGATGTGGCAGTCAGCCTGAAGATCCTGAGCACCCTGGGTGCCAGCATCAAGATGCTGAACCGCAATACCTACGAGATCGACACCACCCACCTGAACAGCACCAACGTCCCGGACGATCTGTCCCGCCAGATGCGTGCCAGCTACTACTTCCTGGGTGCACTGCTCTCCCGCTTTGGCAAGGCACAGGTGGCCATGCCCGGCGGCTGCAATCTGGGCCCCCGCCCCATCGACCAGCACCTCAAGGTGTTCAGCGCACTGGGTGCAGAGGACAGCGTGGACTACGGCATGATCACCGTGCGTGCCAAGGAACTGAACGGTGCCCATATCTTCTTTGATAAAGTCAGCGTGGGCGCTACCATGAACGGTATGCTCTCCGCTGTGATGGCACAGGGCCAGACCATTCTGGAAAACTGCGCCAAGGAGCCCCATGTTGTTGATCTGGCAAACTTCCTGAATATGTGCGGCGCGGATGTGCGCGGTGCCGGCACCGATGTGATCAAGGTGCGCGGCGTGGAAAAGATGCATGGCTGCACTTACAGCATCATCCCTGACCAGATCGAGGCGGGCAGCTACATGGTTGCCGCTGCTGCCACCGGCGGCGACGTTCTGATCAAAAATGTCACCCCCAAGCATCTGGAACCCATCACGGCAAAGCTCCGCCGTGCCGGTGTGGATGTGGAGGAATTCGATGATTCCGTCCGCGTCTCCCGCAAGGGCGATATCCTGCCGCTGAAGATCAACACCATGCCTCACCCGGGCTTCCCCACCGATATGCAGCCCCTGATGGGTGTGCTGCTCAGCGTGGCAAAGGGTACCTCCACCATCACCGAGAGCGTGTGGGATAACCGCTTCCGCTATGTGGACGAGCTGCGCAAGATGGGCGCAGTGGTGCAGGTGGACGGTCAGGTGGCCGTGTTTGAGGGTGTGGACAAACTGAACCCCGCCCCCCTGCGCGCTTCTGACCTGCGTGCCGGTGCGGCCATGGTCGTTGCTGCCCTGATGGCAGACGGCACCAGCGAGATCGAGGAGATCGGCCACATTGAGCGCGGCTATGAGAACATCGTGGAAAAGCTGCGCGGCCTGGGCGCTGAGATCAGCAAGGTGGAGCGGATGCCCGCCGCACTGGAATCGGCAATGTGATCATTCAGAACCTCTCAGTCTGTTTTGCAGAAGTTCCCCTGACAGGGAGCTTTTGTGAAGCAATGACGGAGAGGTTCGTTTCTTGAGGTTTGAAATGTCTGAATTCATCTCGTTATACTCTGGCTCCTCCGGCAACTGCAGCGTGGTGCGCACGGGGGAAAAGTACATCATCATTGATATGGGAAAGGGTGTGCGCACTACCTCGGCGGCACTCAAGGAGCTGGGCCTGAACATCAGCGATTGTGCGGGCATTCTGGTCACCCACGAGCACTCTGACCACGTCAAGGGGCTGGCTACCTTCCTCAAAAAGAATCCGCTGCCGGTATACGGCGCAGACGATACGCTGGATTTTCTGGATGCAAACGGCATTGTGCCCGCCACCTGTGAGCTGCGCACCCTGTCCGGCGGGGAAGAGGATGTGGGAGATTTCGGCGTGACGATGTTCCCCACCAGCCATGACGTGCCCTGCGTGGGCTACCGCATCCACACCCCGGACAACAAGACCATGACCATTGCCACCGACCTGGGAGTCCTGACCCCGCCGGTGCATCAGGCCCTGAGCGGCTGTGACCTGGTGGCGCTGGAAAGCAACTACGACCTCCACATGCTCCGCAGCGGGCGGTATCCTTACTACCTGCGCTCCCGCATCGAGTCCAACCGGGGCCACCTCTCCAACGATGAGTGCTCGGCAAAGCTGCTGGAGCTGATCCAGGAGGGATGCAAGAAGTTTGCCCTCTGCCATCTCTCGCAGGAGAACAACACCCCGGCGCTTGCTTTGCAGACCATGTTCAACACCCTGGGTGCGGCAGGTGTCGTGCCGGAAAAGGACTGCATCGTGCAGGCCCAGCGCCGCAATGAGATCAGCCCAACGCTTACATTTTAAGAAAAAATGACCCTCTCCATCATTGCTTTACAAAGCATGACGGAGAGGGCTATTTTTATTGTTATCATGCCAGATCCGGCAGGATATCGGGCCAGAGGGCCTGCTCCTGCCGCAGGTCGGTAAAAACGCAGTCCAGATAGATCTTGTTCACAGCCGAGATGATGGTGCTGCGCAGGAGCTTGCGTGCATCATCAACATCCGGCTCCAGCTCGGAAAAGCTTTTGGTCAGGCCGAACACATAGGGCAGGTAGTTCTCCAGCTCATCGCAAAAGGTATCATACGCCTGCGCGGAGGTATAATGCGCCTGCTGCATCTTGAACAGACTGTCGATGTTTTCCATGGACAGGACATTTTTAGAAACCACGATGTAGATCAGGCAGGCCAGCTGATCCCGGGTATACTTCTTTTTGATGGGGTGGCTGATGATCCCTTTCTTAACGTAGTTGCTCACCATGGAAGCGGTGAGCTCCACCCCCTGAAATGTGCGGAAACACCCGTTGACAAACTGTACACTCTGATCCAGATAAAGCCCTACGGTGGGGAGTTCTGCATACCGGGGCAGGGCAAACCCTGCGGCGCAGGCCGCAACGCGGCGGTTTGATTCTAATTTCATGCGGACAGTATACCATGTTTTGGAAATATGGTCAACAGGAAATTAAAAACTTTTGAAATAATTCAAGAAAACAGTTGACAGGTTTTTGAAAAACTGATATAGTGATTCAAACAACAGGAAAAACTGCGGCATCCTCTGCCGCCGGAATGGAGATAAATGCTTATGAACACCAAGATCGTTGTGGATTCCTCCGCCAGCCTGTACACCTTGCAGGGCGTGGATTTTGAATGCGTTCCCCTGAAGATCATCACCGACGATGCCGAATATCTGGACAACGGCACAATGGATGCCTTGGGCATGGCCCAGACCCTGCGCACCTATAAGGGCAAGACCTCGACCTCCTGCCCCAACGTCAGCGATTGGTTGGCCGCCTACGAGGGAGCCGACGAGGTGTATGCCATCACCATCACGGGCACTCTGTCCGGCAGCTACAATGCCGCCCAGCTGGCCGCCGAGGAATACCAGCAGGAGAATCCCGGCAAGCGGGTGTTCGTGCTGGACAGCCTTTCCACCGGCCCGGAGCAGCGCCTGTTGGCCGAGCATCTGCGGGATCTGCTGGCTGAGGGCAAGGAGTTTGACGAGATCTGTGAAGAGATGCTCCGTTACCACAAGCACACCCATCTGCTCTTCTCGCTGGAGTCGCTGGCCAATCTGGCCCGCAATGGCCGTGTGAAGCCTGCCGTTGCTGCTGTGGCGCGGATGCTGGGCATCCGGGTCATCGGACAGGCAAGTGAGGCCGGAGAGCTGGATGTTCTCTGCAAGACCCGTGGCGAGCATGGTGCGCTGGAACGTATTGTGCTGGAACTCAAAGAGCACGGCTACACCAACGGCAGGCTCCATATCTCTCACTGCGGCAATCCCGCCGCTGCCGAGCGCCTGAAGCACATGGTAAAGGCTGTGTTTGATGGAGCAAAGGTGGACATCAGCGAATGCGGCGGTCTGTGCAGCTATTATGCAGAGCTGGGCGGCCTGCTGGTTGGTTATGAGGACGCGGAAGCATAAGCGGACGGCCCTCGGAAAAATTCTGCCCACGATTGAATAGGCGCTCATAGCGGGGGAAGCCGTTGTGGGCGCTTTTTTATTTGCAAAATCTTCCGCTCTGCGCTATACTAACAGCATCAAAAATCGCCGTGGGCGGCAGGGGAGGGATACCACATGTTCAGATTGCCTATCGTCAAGTTTTTTAACCGCATCTTCAACCGTGTCACGATCACAGTGGTGCTGGTGGCTTTACAGGTGCTCTGGTTGCTCTGGGCGTTCTGGTCCTTCACGGCGGGGCGGGTCTGGCTGAACGGTGCCCTGAAGGCGCTGAGCATCCTGATCGTGCTGTATCTGGTGCGCAAGGATGAAAACAGTGCTTATAAGATCGGCTGGATCGTTCTGATCGGTCTTTTGCCCCTGCTGGGCGGCGCGCTTTATCTGGCTTTTGGCAACAAGGCCCCCGCCAAGTATCTGCGGGAGCGGATGCAGAAGGTGGAACAGGCCCATCAGACTGAGCTTGCCCAGCCCGAGGGCCAGACCGATGCGCTGGATATCTCCAGCCGGAACCTGAGCCGCTATGTGGCAAAGTTCGGGCCGTATCCGGCCTGGAGGGATACCGCTGCTCACTACTTTTCCTGCGGGGAGGAGATGTATCCCCAGCTGCTGGCGGATCTGGAAAAGGCGGAAAAGTTCATCTTTCTGGAATTTTTTATCCTCCGTTCCGGCAAAATGTGGGACGGTGTGGAGCAGATCCTCCGCCGCAAGGCCGCCCAGGGCGTGGATGTGCGGCTGATCTACGATGATTTTGGCAGCCTGCTGGGCCTGCCCAGTGATTTTGTCATCCGCATGGAGAAGGCGCATATCCGCTGCATCCCTTTCAACCCGGTGGTGCCGCTGGTCTCGCTGGTGATGAACCACCGCGACCACCGCAAGATCGTGGTGGTTGACGGCAATGTGGCCTACACCGGCGGCGTGAATCTGGCGGATGAGTATATCAATGCAGAGCAGCGCTTTGGCTACTGGAAGGATGCGGCCATCCGGTTGGAAGGAGCCGCTGTCTGGAACTTTACCGTGATGTTCCTCAATGTATGGAACGCCTTCCGCCCGCAGGAGACCGATTACACCGCCTTTGCGCCCACCCGCCTGCCCGCAGTGCAGGATGGCGTGGTGCAGCCCTACGCGGACAGCCCGCTGGATGAGGAACCGCTGGCCGAGACGGTCTATCTGGACATCCTCTCTCAGGCCCAGAGATATGTTTATATCTACACGCCCTACCTGGCCGTGGGCGAGGAGATGCTGGATGCTCTGAAAAGTGCGGCCAAGCGCGGGGTGGACGTGCGTCTCATCCTGCCCGGGATCCCGGATAAGAAGCTGGTGTTCCGGCTCAGTCGCTCCTACTATCTGCCCCTGCTCAGGGCGGGTGTGCGCATTTATGAATTCACGCCCGGTTTCCTCCACGCCAAGTGCTATGTCAGTGATGACCGCGTGGCCGCGGTGGGCAGCATCAATATGGATTACCGGAGCCTGTTTCTCCACTTTGAGTGCGGAACACTGCTCTTCCATAACAGCCAGATCGCCGCACTGCGGAAGGATGTGGAGCGCACCCTGCCGCAGTGCCGGGAGATCATGCGGTCCGACTGCCGCACCAATCTGCCGGGTACAGCACTGGACAGCGTGCTGCGGCTGCTGAGCCCGTTGATGTAAGCGGCTGCGCGCAGCACTCGGGGAGCTTTTCCACGCAAGTGAAACGGGCCATTCCATCGCCCGCCCTATTGCCTGCGGCAACAGGGTCCCACCCCAGCGGACACTTGCTTTGGAAAACTCCCGTCGGCTGCGTAATTTTACGCTCTTCTGGACATACTATGGGGCAAAGGCCCAACGGGCCGTGTGGAAAGGGAGCGTATCTATGAATCAGAACCATCGGGCTCTTTGGAGCTGTGCCATGGCGGCGGCGCTGCTGCTGACCGCCTGCGGCAAAACAAACGCCGGATCGGGCAGCTCCGGCAGCATGAGCGGAAGCAGCGGCACATCCTCCGCACAGACCCAGACAGCGGCATGGAAAACCGGTCTGGGTGTGGTGACGGAGGCCACCGATCAGGACAGGGCAGGGAAAATTGAACTGGCAGCGGCCGCTGTCCTGCTGGATGGCGAGGGCAAACTGGAGAGCGTTCTGCTGGACGAGCTGGAAGTGTCTGTTTCGGCGGACAGCACCGGCCATGTGACCCTGCCCACCGACTGGCGCACCAAGCGGCAGAAGGGGGACGATTACCCGCTGGCGGCAGTGTCCTCTCTGAAAAAGGGATGGGCGGAACAGGCGGATGCCTTTGCCAATTACCTGATCGGCATGACCCCGGAACAGGTCTCCATGCTCAAAGTGGATAAGGATGGTAAGCCCACGGATGCCGACCTGCTGAGCGGTTGCACCATTGCTGTGGATCGCTACCGGGATGCCGTGACCCGGGCCTGCGCCAATGCCAGGGCACTGGGTGCCGCCAAGGGCGACAGGGCCGCGCTGGGCATCGAAGCGGTGAACGGGACTTCGGACGTTACTGCCACCGATGACAAGGATGTGAATGCGCAGGTGGATGTGAGCATCATGGCACTGACCACCGATGCGGATCACCGTGTAACAAGTGCCATTGCGGATATGGCCGAGCCGGCCCTGACGGTGGTGTCAGACGGCGGTGTGACAGCCCCGGACCTCGTCAAGACCAAGCTGGAACTGGGTGAGGACTACGGGATGCGCGGCGCATCGGCGCTGGGCAAGGAGTGGTACGAGCACAGCGAGGGCTTCTGTGATGCCCTCAAGGGCAAGACCCGCACCGAGATCGCCGGGCTTTCCGGCGGCGATGCCGACCTGAAGGCTCTGTGTACCATTGACATCACCGATCTGCAAAAGGCGGCGCTGGATGCCCTGAGCTGAGGAGGAAGCCCGTTCAATCCTGCGATCGCGCACCGGCTCTCCCGGATAGGGGGACGGTGGCATTCCGCTGCGTTTTCAGAGAGAAACCCTCTCGCCGCGTCTGGCAGCTGCCGACGCGGCGTTTTTGTTTTGTCAAAATGACCGCTTTGCCGTGGTAAAGCGGTAAAGATTTGAGCAAACTGCGAAAAATCGGTTTTCCCCCTTGCCAAATGGCAGAAAACGCGCTATTCTATAACCACAGTTTAGCAATTTAGCATGGTAAAGCAATAAAACAAAGCTGCTTGCCACTGAGGGAGGAACCGTATATGAAACGTCTTGTATCCGCATTTCTGGCCGGTGCCATGGCACTGAGCCTTGCCGCCTGCGGCGGTGCCGCTTCCACTTCCACTGCCGCATCTGCCTCGGCCTCTGCTTCCGGCAGTGCCGCCGCATCCCAGGCTGCAGGCAGCGACCTGGATTATATCAAGGGCAAGGGCAAGCTGGTCATCGGCTACACTGTTTACGAGCCCATGAACTACACCGATGCCGATGGCAACTTCACCGGTTTTGATACCGAGCTGGCCACTGCTGTCTGCGAAAAGCTGGGCGTGGAGCCGGAGTTTGTGGAGATCAACTGGGACACCAAAGTCGTGGAGCTGGATGCCAAGAGCATCGACTGCATCTGGAACGGCATGACCCTGACCGATGACATCATGCAGAACACCGCTACCACCAAGGCTTATGCAAAGAATGCACAGGTGGTCGTTGTGAAAGATGGCACCGATTATACCTCTACCGCTGACCTGGTGGGTAAGACCGTGGTCGCCGAGGCTGGTTCCGCCGGTGAGGCTGCCATTGAGGGGGACGAGAACCTGGCACAGGCTGATTACGTTTCCAAGAGCGTTCAGACCGACTGCCTGATGGAAGTTGCCGCAGGCACTGCCGATGCCGCTGTACTTGACCTGACCCTGGCCAACGCCATGATCGGTGAGGGCACTGACTATGCCGACCTGAAGATCGTGGATGAGCTGAACGCCGAGGAGTACGGCGTGGCATTCCGCAAGGGCAGTGATGCTGCCGCCGCTGTGGATGAGGCCTTTGATGCACTGAAGGCCGATGGTACCATGCAGGCATTAGCCGATAAGTACGATCTGGCACTGGCTGACTGAATTTGTTGAACAACTCCTTCCGTCATCGCTATGCGATGCAACCTCCCTCGGTGAGGGAGGATTTTTGCTGCCGATGCGTGAAAGGCTCCCAAGCAGAGGGAACTTTCACCGGCTGTGATGGAAGGAAAATATGGATTCTGAATAAAAAAGGTGTGTTTTTGTGTCTGTGATTCTTATGCGCCTGTCCGGCGCGTTCCTGCTCAACTGTGAACTCTTTGTCCTGACACTGCTGTTTGCACTGCCGCTGGGGCTGGTGGTCTCGTTTGGCTCCATGAGCCGCTGCAAGCCGCTGGCCGGGCTGGTCAAGACCTTTGTCTGGATCATCCGCGGCACCCCGCTGATGCTGCAGATCATTGTGATCTATCTGGGCCCCGGCCTGCTGGGCATGAACAACCCCTGGCCCTCCGGCTCCGGCGGACGGATGGTGGCGGCGGTGGTGGCTTTTGCCATCAACTATGCCTGCTATTTTTCTGAGATCTACCGCGGCGGCATTGAAGCAGTGCCCAAGGGGCAGACTGAGGCCGGGCAGGTGCTTGGCATGACCAAAACACAGATCTTTTTCAAGGTGACCTTGCTTCAGGTCGTCAAGCGCATCCTGCCCCCCATGGGCAACGAGATCATCACACTGGTCAAGGATACCTCGCTGGCAAACACCATTGCCAACAAGGAAATCATTATGATGGCCAAGGAGTACAGCGCAAAGGGCCTGATCTGGCCGCTGTTCTCCACCGCGCTCTTCTTCCTGGTGTTTGTGGGCGCACTGACCATCCTGTTCGACTGGGCTGAAAAAAAGCTCGATTATTTCCGCTGCTAAGGAGGCAGATAGATTATGGCGTTGCTCGAAGCTTCCGGTATCGGGAAAAATTTTGGCGAGACCCATGTGTTGAAGGACATCTCCCTGGATCTGGAGCAGGGTGAAGCGCTGGCGATCATCGGCTCGTCCGGTTCCGGCAAAACAACTCTGCTGCGCTGCCTGAACTTTCTGGAACGGCCTGACACGGGTGTGATCAAGGTGAACGGCGAGACCATGTGGGATGCCGCCGACCCTGCCACCCAGAAGGAAAGCGAGATCCGTAAAAAGCGGCTCCATTTTGGTCTGGTGTTCCAGAACTTCAACCTGTTCCCGCAGTACACGGCTTTACAGAACGTGATGCTGGCAGGGGAACTGCTGGCAAAGGAACGTCCGGAATATCAGGCGAATAAAAAGGCCATCCACGCGGAGCTGGAACAGCAGGCGAGAGAACTGCTGGCGCAGATGGGCCTTTCGGAGCGGGCCGGCCACTACCCGCATCAGCTCTCCGGCGGCCAGCAGCAGCGTGTGGCCATTGCCCGCGCGCTGGCGCTTCACCCGGATATCCTCTGCTTTGATGAGCCCACCAGCGCCCTTGACCCGGAGCTGACCGGCGAGGTGCTGAAGGTCCTGCGTGATCTTGCTGACCGCAAGACCACGATGATCATTGTCACCCATGAGATGCACTTCGCCCGCGATGTGGCCGACCACATCCTGTTCATGGATGGCGGTGTGGTCGTGGAAGAAGGCCCGGCCAAACAGCTCATCGACCACCCCCGGGAAGAGCGTACCAGACAGTTCCTCGCACATTATTCAGAATGACCCGAACCGCTCCGGCGTGCAGAAACGCACGCCGGGGCGGTTTTATCTCTTGCACTCTGTGGGTGTCTTTTGGTATACTGATAAAAACAGGGGGGCGGAAAAATGACAGTAGCACGGAAACGAGCACTTGCAAACGCAGTGGCATCGGCCCGGATGGAGGGGCTGGAGATCTCAGAGCAGGAAAAGAGAGACTGCCTGCGCTATCTGGATGGAAAAATCGATACTGCAACCCTTGTAAGAGAAGCATTGAAACGTCAGAAAAAGCAGGAGCTGTCCCGGAGGTGACGAATGCCTTATACCATCGAAGCGGCTCAGGACGGCTGCTATCCGGGAACGACAGTCCTGGTCAATAAATTTGATCTGCATACGCAAAAAGAGCTGAATGCAGTAGAATCGGTTCTGGTTACGGCCAAAACGATACAATGGTCAGAGAACCCCCGATGTGCAGCATTTGATTTTGAGCACTATAAAGCAATCCATCGACATTTATTCGGTGAGTTGTATGATTGGGCGGGACAGGTACGGATGGTCAACCTGTCCAAAAAAGGAACGCAGTTCTGCCCGGTGGAGGAAATCCCACGGGTGAGTGCGGCAATTTTTAAGCGTCTTGCGCAGAATAATCTTCTTTGTGGGCTTGCAAGAAATGATTTTATCGCTGCATTGGTGGATCTTTATCAACGAACCAACGAGCTGCACCCATTTCGGGAGGGCAATGGGCGGACACAGCGCGTCTTTTTGTCACAGTTAGCAGAAAATGCGGGGTATGATTTGGATTTCACTGCGGTAGATCCGGACGAATTGATGATCGCAACGATTTATGCGGCGCAGGGAATCGAAGCGCCGCTGCAACAGGCGTTTGAGAAAATCGTCCAAAATGTGGAATGACCCGAACCGCTCCGGCGTGCAGAAACGCACGCCGGGGCGGTTTTGCTGTACAGAGCAGGTTTGGGCTGCATAACTACATTGCATTTTGCAAACAGAAATCTGAAACTTTTTCACATCCGCGAAAAAATAACGCTTTGCGCAAAAATCAATGATAATCATTTTGGATTTTGTGCTATAATTGAAACACTAAGTAGACCATTCCTAATTGGAGGAGGCTTAACAAAAAATGAAGTTGAAATATGCATTCCAACGTGGTGTTGCATCAGCACTGATCGCAGGGGTTGTCCTTACGGCGGGTCTGCCCGCACTGGCTGCCAGTGGCGCAGAGGCTGCGAAAACCGAAAGTGCGGCAGTGGTTCAGGTGGTTTCCCCTTCGGATGAGGGGGCTGCTCAGGACGAATCTGGTGTGTCGGTCGCTATGTGCATCACGGAGGATGATACGCCGTTGAGCATTCCGGATGAGGAGACCCCGCCTTCGGGCAATGCCGGAACGGGGTTCTGGAGCATTCTGTTCCAGCTGCTGAAGCATCTGGCCGGGAAGCACTGAAAAATTTGAAAAAACCTCTTGAAAATTCATCGCAACCTGATATAATACCCACATGAACAAAAACGTCCTGCCCATTGCGCGGCAGGGCGTTTTTGTCGGAAAAAATTCGTGTTATAAGGTCTGTGATGCTTTCCCAAGGAGGAACGTGCGTATGACGAAAGATATGACGCAGGGCAGCCCGCTCAAGCTGATCCTTGCCTTTGCGGTGCCGCTGATGCTGGGCAGCCTGTTCCAGCAGTTCTATAATCTGGCAGATACCATCATCGTGGGCCGCTTTGTGGGCGTGGAAGCGCTGGCGGCAGTCGGCAGTGTGGGTGGTCTGAACTATCTGGTGCTGGGCTTTGTCAATGGCATTGCCTGCGGCTTCTCCATCCCCATCTCGTGGACATTCGGTGCGAAAGACTATGTGGAGATGCGCCGCTACACCGCCAATGCTGTCTGGCTGAGTGTCTTTTTTGCCGCAGTGCTTACCGTGGTCACGGTGGCCATGACCCGTTCCATTCTGGTCTGGACCAATACCCCGGACAACATCATTGATCTGGCGGACATCTACATCCGCACCATCTTTATCGGCATCCCGTTTACGCTGCTGTACAACATGACCAGCGCCCTGATGCGCGCTCTGGGTGACAGCAAGCGGCCCCTGTACTTCCTGCTGGTGGCAAGCTTTCTGAACATCGGGCTGGATCTGCTCTGCATCATCACCTTCAAGATGGGCGTGTTCGGTGCAGCATTCGCCACCGTGTTCAGCCAGGCAGTGGCCGGTCTGGGCAGCCTGTGGTACATCCTCAAGCATTATAATGAGCTGCGTTGGAACAAAGAAGAAAGCCGCCTGAGCAGACAGCACTGTGTCAAGCTGTGCGGCATGGGCATCCCCATGGGTCTGCAGTGCAGCATCACGGCCATCGGTTCCGTTGTGCTGCAGGGTGCAGTCAATGGTCTGGGCAGTGACATCGTGGCAGCACAGACTGCAGGCGGCAAGGCGGCACAGTTCCTGTCCGTCCCGCTGGAGAGCATTGGCACGGCCATGACCACCTACGCCAGCCAGAATATGGGTGCCCACGACCTGAACCGTGTGAACAAGGGCGTGAACACCGCCCTGGGCATCGGCTGTGTGTACAGTGTGGCATCCTTCCTGATCCTGCGCGTGCTGGATAAGGCTTTGATCGGCCTGTTCCTTGAGAGCAGCCAGACCGAGATCATGGCCAACGCCCAGAGCTTCATCTTCTGGAACAGTGTGTTCTATATCCCGCTGGCGGTCCTTATCATTTACCGCTACACCATTCAGGGGCTGGGTTATTCCAGCCTGGCCATGTTTGCCGGTGTGGCAGAGATGATCGCCCGTGCTATGGTGGGTTTCCTGTTCGTGCCGCTGTGGGGCTATTTTGCTGCCTGCATTGCAAACCCGGTGGCCTGGTTCTTTGCCTGCTTCTTCCTGATCCCGGCGTATATCGTTGTGTTCCGGAAGCTGAAACAGGAAAAAGCAAGACCGCACGCAAACTTGTAAAAATTGAGCCGCTCTTTTGCGAAACCGCAGAAGGGCGGCTCTTTTGTTGCCTAGCAGGGGAGGCCTTGGCAAAGAGGAAAAGCCTCATGCAACGCCAAAGCTAAGAGGCTGTATAGAGCAGGGCCTGCCCGATTCCTTTACAAATAACACCAAAACGATTATACTATAAATAATTATGTCACAAGGGGGTGAGGAGCATGGAGCTGGAACAGATCGAGGGAACGGTGGAGGACATTATCTACGAGAACCCGGACAACGGCTACACGGTGTTTGAAATTTCCGGCGGCGGCACGGTCACCGTGGTGTGCGGGATCGTGGGCGAGCTCCATGCGGGCGAGAGCGTGGTCTGCCGCGGTAAATATGAGAACCACGCCACCTATGGCCGCCAGTTCTACGCCCAGGAGTGCGAGACCGATATGCCGAAGGATCTGGAAGCGGTATACGCCTTCCTTGCCAGCGGCTCCCTGCCTTATATCGGGGCGCGCACGGCCAATAAGATCATCGACAAATTCGGCGCGGCGGCGCTGGAGGTGATCGCCAACGACCCCGCCCAGCTCACCCTGATTCCCGGCATCTCGGCGGACAAAGCTGACCGCATCCAGCAGGAGTTCAAGCGGATGTTCGGAATGCGGGAACTGATCGCCTATCTGGCGCAGTTCGAGATCAGCCCCCGCCGCGCCATGGAGGTGTTCCGCGTCTTTGGCCCCAGTGCCATGCAGGCCATCTCCCAGAACCCTTATCTGCTCTGTGGGGAACCCCTGCAGCTGGATTTCCGCCATGCGGACAGCATTGCACAGTATTACCACATGGAAGGGGACTGCACCCAGCGGCTGGAAGCAGCGCTTCTGCGCACCCTGCGCCACAACGCGGGCAACGGCCACACCTGCCTGCCCCGTGCGCAGCTGCTGGACACGGCATCCCACTTCATCCAGCAGCCGCCCGAAAAGCTGGCCCGTGCGCTGGACCACTGCATTGAGACCGGGCAGCTTGGCGTAAAGATGCTGGAGGCGGTGCCGTATATCTATCTGCCTGACCTGCTGGAAGCAGAACAGGCCATTGCCGACCGGCTGGCCCTGCTGGCGAAGCGGGAAAAGCAGACGGTGCGGGACCTTGATAAAAACATTCAGGTGCTGGAGCTGACCCAGGGCTTTGCCTATGCGCCCCTGCAGCGGGAAGCCATCCGCAAGGCCATGACCGAAAACTGCCTTGTGCTGACCGGCGGCCCCGGCACCGGTAAGACCACTACGGTCAACGCCATCCTGCAGTTGCTGGAACATCAGGCCGACCGGGTGGCGCTTTGTGCCCCCACGGGCCGTGCGGCCAAACGGCTGAGTGAACTGACCGGCCGCAAGGCCTCTACCATCCACCGCCTGCTGGAGGTGGACTACTCCGGCGGCGTGGTCAGCTTTATCCACAATGACAAGAACCTGCTCAAATGCGATGTGGTCATTCTGGATGAGATGAGTATGGTGGATGTGAAGCTGTTTCAGGCGCTCATTGCAGCCCTGCGGTACAGCTGCCGCATTATTATGGTGGGCGATGCCGACCAGCTGCCCAGCGTGGGGCCCGGCAACATTCTGGGCGAGGTCATCCGCTCCGGGCTGGTGCCCACCGTCTGCCTGAACGAAATCTTCCGGCAGGCCAGACGCAGCCTCATTGTGGAGAACGCCCACCACATCATCAGCAGTGAGCCGCTGCAGAAGGGCGGTAAGACAGACGATTTCTTCTTTCTGGAATCGGACGGCGATGCGGCGCAGAAACTGGTGTGCGATCTTGTCACCACCCGTCTGCCCCGGAGCTATGGGTTTGACCCTGTCCGGGATATTCAGGTGCTCTGCCCCACCAAGCTGGGACCCACCGGTACCCAGGCGCTGAATGTGGAGCTGCAGAACCTGCTCAACCCGGAGCAGAAGGGCAAGCCCCAGCTCCAAAGCGCCTCCCGGGTGTTCCGGGTGGGCGATAAGGTGATGCAGGTGCGGAACAACTACGAGATCGTCTGGAACCGCATTGGCGGGGAGCAGGGCGTGGGAGCCTATAACGGTGATATCGGCATTGTGGAATCCATCAACATGCGCGACCGCTCCATGGTGGTGCGGATGGATGACCGCCGCCTGCTCTACCCGGCGGAAAACCTGAACGAGCTGGAAATCGCCTACGCCATCACGGTGCACAAGAGCCAGGGCAGCGAGTTCCCGGCGGTGGTGCTGCCGGTGGCGCAGGTGCCGCCAAGGCTCTGCTACCGCAACCTTTTCTACACCGGCGTGACCCGCGCCCGCAAATTGTGCATCGTGGCCGGGCGGCGGGATGTGGTGAACCGGATGATGTCCAATGTCCGGCAGAACCTGCGGTACAGCGGCCTGTGCGAATTGCTGAAAGAGAATCTGCCGCCGGAACAGATGGCGGCAGAATAACCTCTCAGGCGCTTTGCGCCAGCTCCCCTATAGGGGAGCCAGGCTGCTGACTTGCCTCTCCTACTAGGAGAGGTTTGGTCTATACTTTTTTACTGGCTTATGCTACAATATAAAGTGATTTGATTTCCCGCCCGAACGGGCATTTACGATAGAAAACAGGGGAGCAGAGAAAGGAACATTTCATTATGGCACAGAATGACATCGGCATCGATCTGGGCACAACGACCATTATCATTGCACAGGCAGGGCAGGGGGTCGTGCTCAACCAGCCCAGCGTGGTGGCAATGGATACCCGCAAAAACTCCGTGCTGGAGGTGGGCGACAAGGCCCTGGCCATGGTAGGCCGCACCCCCAACTATATTTCCGCCATTTTCCCGCTGAAGGACGGTGTTATCAGCGACCACACCATGACCCGGGAGCTGATCTGCCGGTTTGTGAATCAGGTGTACAGCTCCCACATGGTCAAGCCCCGGGTGGCTGTCTGCGTGCCCGCTGCCATCACCGGCATTGAGAGTGATGCCGTGGTGGAGGCCGTGATGGCCGCCGGTGCCCGTCAGGTCTACCTGATCGATGAGCCCATTGCCGCTGCACTGGGTTCCGGCATCGACATCACCCAGCCCGATGGCCGGATGATCATTGATATCGGCGGCGGCACCACCGATATCGCTGTCCTGTCTCTGGGCGGCAAGGTCAAGGCCACCAGTGTCCGTGTGGCGGGCAACCACTATGATGACGAGATCCTGAAGCATGTCCGCAACAAGTTCAGCATTGCCATCGGCCAGCGTACCGCAGAGCAGCTGAAAAAGAACGTCGCCTGCTGCCCCCAGAAGGCTGATTTTGACGAGACGATGGAGGTCAAGGGCCGCAGCCTGCTGACCGGCCTGCCCATCAAGGTGAATGTTTCCACCAGCGACCTCTACGAGCCTGTGATGCTGTTGAGTGAGCAGATCGGCACTGCTGCCCATCAGGTGCTGGAAAAGACCCCGCCCGAGCTGGCAGGCGATATCTTCCGCAATGGTGTGGTGCTGACCGGCGGCGGCGCACAGCTGCACGGCCTGCCCGAATACCTGAGCCAGGAGCTCAAGGTGGATGTGACCGTCTCGCCCGATCCCGTGAACTGCGTGGCATTGGGCACTGCCATGAGCCTGGGCCTGAACGATAAGCTGGAGACCGGCTTCCTGGATGCGACCCCCCGCATGGGCCGCCGTTAACCGGGGCCCTGACCCGGCTTGTTAAGAAATTGGAAAAGTTGCAACAAAATTTTGTTCATACTTGTTGAATCAGGTCGGGAAATATTGTATAATATTTTCAAATCGCTTTTTGCGCGCCGGGGCCTGCTCCGGAGTGCGGAGTAAATTATTATTAGGAGGAAGACCATGAATCTGGGTTCTGATGTGGTTATCACCATTACCGGTATCGTGCTGGTGTTTGCCATCCTCGTCCTGCTGATGCTCATCATCATGCTGGAAGGCAAGATCTTCGACGGTATGGCCGCCAAGAAGAAGGCAGCCAAGGAGCCTGCTGCTCCCAAGGCTGCCGCAAAGCCTGCTGCCCCCGTACAGCAGGCTGCTCCCGCCCCTGTGGTGGAGGAAGGCATCCCCGGCGATGTGGTTGCCGCAATTATGGCTGCCATCCATGCCATGGGCAATGGCAAGTACACCCTGAAGGCCGTGCGCCGTGCTGCAAATGGCTGGAGCAAGGCTGGTGTCAACGACACCACCGCACCTTTTTAACACAGGAGGAAAAACATGACACAGTTTATCGATACTCTGGTCGGTATTTTCCAGAGTTCCGGCTTTGCACGGTTCGGTGAGCCGGGCGGCTACCTCTACGCGATCATGATCTGCGTGGGCTGCTTCCTGCTGTACCTGGCCATCGTGAAGGAATTTGAGCCCCTGATCCTGCTGCCCATGGCATTCGGCATGATCCTTGCCAACCTGCCCGGCAGCGGCATTATCCATATGCAGTACTTCGTTGGTGATGGTCTTGAGCACCCGATGTGGGTCGAGATCCTGAACAACGGCGGTCTGGCCGATATGCTTTACATGGGTGTCAAGCTGGGCATTTACCCCCCGCTGATCTTCCTGGGCATCGGCACCATGACCGACTTTGCTCCGCTGATCTCTAACCCCAAGAGCCTGCTGCTGGGTGCTGCTGCACAGTTCGGCATCTTCGGCACCTACATGGGTGCACGACTGCTGGCAGCCACCGGCCTGGTGGACTTTACCCAGAAGCAGTCTGCTGCCATCTCCATTATCGGCGGTGCCGACGGCCCCACTGCTATCTTTGTTACCTCTCGTCTGGCTCCTGAGCTGCTGGGCTCCATCGCCGTGGCAGCCTACAGTTACATGGCGCTGGTGCCTGTTATCCAGCCGCCCATCATGAAGGCACTGACCACCAAGAAGGAACGTACCGTCGTGATGAAGCAGCTGCGCACCGTCTCCAAGACCGAGAGGGTCATCTTCCCCATCATGGTCACCATCATCGTGTCCCTGATCGTCCCGGATGCCGCCGTTCTGGTGGGTATGCTGATGCTGGGCAACGTGATGAAGGAGTGCGGCGTGGTGGATCGCATCCAGAAGACTGCCGGCAATGAGCTGATGAACATCATCACCATCTTCCTGGCTCTGTCTGTGGGCTGCACCACCAGTGCAAACACCTTCCTGAACACCCGCACCCTGTTCATCATCGTGCTGGGTCTGATCGCCTTCTCCTTCGGCACCGCAGCCGGTGTGCTGTGCGGCAAGGTTATGTACAAGCTGACCGGCGGTCAGGTGAACCCCCTGATCGGTTCCGCCGGCGTTTCTGCCGTACCTATGGCCGCTCGTGTCTCCCAGAAGGTCGGCCAGAGTGAGAACCCCTCCAACTTCCTGCTGATGCACGCCATGGGCCCCAACGTGGCCGGCGTTATCGGCTCTGCCGTTGCTGCTGGTATCCTGATCAACATCTTCGGTTAAGCATTCCCTGAAAAACAAACGTTCCCGTCCGGTGGCTCCAGCTGCCGGGCGGGTTTTGTTTTGTCACTGTGCAAGCTCTGATAGAGAAGCGTTATCTTGCACACATCGACTTTTTTGACTGCACATCGTGCAAAAAACAACTGTGCAAGGCTTGCACAGTTCGCCTGCGTTTACACAGTTCCAAGTGTGCAAACAATTGGAAGAGTGCAAGGCTTGCACACATTGAATTTTAAACGTAGATAAATTATTATTTTGGAAGTGTGCAATCTGTTTCACCCCGGTAGAAAAACCATATGGACCCTCCGTCTGTGCCAACCGCCTTGTGGTGTGGCAGAGCATGGCGCCGCGCAGCCTGCCCGGGGCGGCACCGGCAGCGGACCCCCTGCGCAGAAAATGGGCCGCAAAATTTCCGCGCAAATGCCGCCTGCAAACGCACCGGCTATTCTCAATTTCCTGAAAATGTGGTATACTGTTCTTTGACAATAAAAGGAGACAGGGGAACCCATGGCAACAGATCTGACACAAGAATTCTGCGCTCTGCGCGACACCTATATCGAAAAGCAGTTCGGCCGCCTGAACGAGATGCAGCGCGCGGCGGTGTTTACCACCAGCGGCCCGCTGCTGATCCTGGCAGGCGCAGGCAGCGGCAAGACCACGGTGCTGGTCAACCGCATTGCAAACCTCATCCGGTTTGGCTCGGCCCACGGCTCCAGCTGGACGCCCCGTGAGGTAACGGAGGATGATGTAAAAGCCCTGCGCACCGCCCTTATGACGGGCACGGATGCCCCCGGCTGGCTGTACGGGATGCTCCGCAAGGACGCGGTCCGCAGCTGGAACGTGATGGCCATTACCTTTACCAACAAGGCGGCAGGCGAGCTGAAAGAGCGCCTGCGCAATATGCTGGGCGGGGAAGAGGGCGATGAGGTGTTTGCCTCCACGTTCCACTCCGCCTGTGTCCGCATCCTCCGCCGCTGGGCCGAGGAGATCGGCTATCCCCGCAGTTTTACCATTTACGACACGGACGACTCCCAGCGGGTGATGAAGACCGTGTACAAAGAGCTGAGCGTGGACGATAAGTTCTTCCCGGTCAAGAGCGCCATCAACCAGATGAGCCGCTGGAAAGACCAGCTCGTCAGCCCGGCCGAAGCACTGCAGACCCCGGCAAAGGACACCAAAGGCGCTCTGGCGGCCCGCGTTTATGCCGCCTATGAAAAGAAGCTGAAAGAGGCCGGCGCATTCGACTTTGATGATCTGATCTATCAGACCGTCCAGCTGCTGGCCGAGCACAAAGAGGTGCGGGACTTCTACCAGAACAAATACCGTTACCTGCTGGTGGACGAGTATCAGGACACCAGTGTGGCACAGTTCCGCCTTGTCAGCCTGCTCACCGGCCCGGAGAAGAACATCTGCGTTGTCGGCGACGATGACCAGAGCATTTACCGTTTCCGGGGGGCTACCATTGAGAACATCCTCAACTTTGAGCGCGTTTACCCGGGCACCAAGACCATCCGGCTGGAGCAGAATTACCGCTCCACGTCCAACATCCTCAACGCCGCCAACTGCGTCATCCAGCACAACACGGAGCGCAAGGGTAAGACCCTTTGGACCCAAAACGGTGAGGGCGACAAAGTGCAGGTCTACACGGCAGAGAACGAGCAGGACGAGGCCAGCCACATCGCGGACATCATCGGCCAGCACCTGCGGGAGGGCGGCCATCTGGCCGACCACGCCGTGCTCTACCGGATGAACGCCCAGTCGGCCCCGCTGGAAAGCTACTTCACCCGCGCGGGCATCCCGCACAAGATCGTGGGAGGCCAGCGGTTCAACGACCGCAAAGAGGTCAAGGACATCCACTCCTACATGTCCATTGTGGCCAATCCTCGGGATGATGTGCGTCTCCGCCGCATTATCAACGAGCCTGCCCGTAAAATTGGTGCGACCACCATTGACGTCATCGCTGACCTGGCCGGGCAGGAGGGCGTGAGCATGTTGGAAATCATCCGCCATGCGGACCAGTACGCGAAGCTCAGCCGGGCCATTGCACCGCTGTATAAGTTCTATCAGATCTATGAGCGGTTACAGGACTCACTGGAGAATAAGACGCTGGACGAGTTTGCCAGCGACGTGATTGAGATCACCGGCTACAAGGCGATGCTGGAAGCCGATGCCGCCAAGGGCCACGAGGACGCAGCAGACCGCCTGCAGAACCTGGGCCAGCTGGTCAACAACGTGAAAAACTACTGTGACCAGCAGGGCGAGGAGGCCTCGCTGGAGGGCTATCTGGAAGATATCGCCCTCATCAGCGACATTGACAACTACAACGAGAGTGCCGACCAGGTGGTGCTGATGACCATTCACTCGGCCAAGGGCCTGGAGTTTCCGTATGTATACCTTGTCGGAATGGAAGACGGACTTTTCCCGAGCATGATGTCGCTCATGGAGGGACCGGAGGCGTTAGAGGAAGAGCGCCGTCTCTGCTATGTCGGTATCACGAGAGCGGAGAAGCGGCTGACCCTGACGGCGGCAAAGAGCCGGATGGTGAAGGGCGAAATGCAGTATGCGAGAACGAGCCGGTTTATCAATGAGATCCCGGATGTCTGCCTGGAGCGGCCGGATCAGGACGATTCAAAGAGCGGGTGGAGGAAGACCGCGGACGCATATAAGGACCTGGCAGAGGAAGCGGGACTTCCGTGGGCGAAGAGCGCTGATGCGTCGGGAAAGGCGGAAGGCGGACATTCCGGAAGATTTAAGGACCGTCCGTCCGGTGTGAGCCTGTTCGGACAGAAGTCAGATGCATACAAGAGTCCGTATGCGTCAAAAACATCGGGAACACCGTCATCAACGCCGGCCTTCGGAAAGGCGTTTACGGTGGAAAAACCAAAGAATCTTGACTATTCCGAAGGCGACCGGGTTCATCACATGCGGTTCGGAGATGGAACCGTAAAAGCGATCACGGACGGCGGAAAAGACTTCGAGGTGACGGTCGAATTTGACCGGGAGACAGTCGGAACGAGAAAGATGTTTGCGTCGTTTGCGAAGCTGAAAAAATTTTGAGTTAGCGATTGATTTTTTCGGAGAAATCGCATATACTAGATAACAGTTAAGGAATCCAGTTATATTTCCACAACTACCCGAAAACCCCCGGAGGTGCTAGCTCCGGGGGTTTTCTCGCTCTTTACAGCGAGCTGAACTGTTCAGGCTGTCACTGTCTGTTGTTT
>OIXG01001463.1_pt1 | contig 22369 bp, 20 predicted proteins | sample 1587731 | NCBI WGS metagenome assembly OIXG01 (sample SAMEA3888908, study PRJEB22519) | human gut metagenome | biome: human gut; feature: human-associated habitat; material: faeces | place: Denmark | collected 2010
ACCTTATCTTTACTTTGTTGTTCTTCTTTATGATTGTAACAACAATGCGTGAGGTAACATTAAAGGTTGAGTTTAAGGTTCCGCAAGCTACAGAATTGGAGAAACTTGAAAAGAAGTCTTTGGTTACGTTTATCTATGTAGGAAAACCTACTGCCGAATTTCGTAAGAAGTTAGGTAATGAGAGCCGTATCCAGTTGAACGACAGCTATGCTGAAGTTGCTGAAATTCAAGATTACATTATTGGTGAACGTGCCAGTATGAAAGAAGAAGATCAGCCGCAGATGACAGTGTCTTTGAAAGTTGACCAAGATACGAAAATGGGTATCGTAACAGATATCAAGGAAGCTCTTCGTCAAGCTTATGCTTTGAAGATTAACTATTCTGCGCAACCGCGTCAGTAAGAGTTGATTTAATGATATAATAAAGGTCGTTTCATTTGTTGAAACGACCTTTATTGTTTTAAGTATATTGGATTTTTAAGATTTCACATTATATACTTCGCAGTAGATGTGTTCCTTTACAAGGTCAAAATCCTTTCCACATTCTATATCTCCATAGGCCATGATGAGCATAGGCAGGTAGTTGTCTCCTGCTTTATAGGGAGGCTGTTGGTAGGGCTTTTCCCATAAGGAGAATCCTTGCCGTTGATAGAAGTTAATGCGGCGTTTAGCCATTTCTTCTTCGGGTATTTCCACTTCCAAGACAATGGGATGTTTTAAGAGTTGGCACAAATGGTTCAGTACACTCTTTCCATATCCGCCGTTACGCTGTGCGGGGTCAATGGCAAAATGCTCTATATAGTAAAAATGTCCGAAATCCCAGTAAGTGATGAGACCTACCGGGGTGTTGTTATGGAAGATGATATTGTTATAGAAGTGCGTTTTGGTATCTGTATACTTGCGCAATTCCTCCAGTTCCCGGTACTCCTCTGAAGGGAACGATTGGGTCATTAATTTCTCCATGTAGCTGTACAAGTCTGTGTCAGCTGTTGTAATACGTTGAAGTCTGATCATAAGTTCTTTTAGTTTAGTTTGTTTTTATTCAGTATAAAATTCAATGACGCGGCAGATGGCCCGTTGGCAGACCGGGCAGAAAGTAGGGTATTCATTGGTGCGCATGCGGCAATTGTCTGCCGGACGGTAAATGCCTTTGGCAGAATAGCCAGCTCCTTCATATACACCTACGGGATATGTTCCACTTTCAGAAGAGGGAGTAGGAACGGGAGTTCCTTGAGCAAGCATATCTTCCCATTTGGAAATGAAATCGATTCTTGTGCTGATGTTCTGTTCCCAGGGTTCCACATCTAGTGGATAGGTATCTGTCATCACGTCATTGTCGTAGAAGTATTCATCGGCCAGTCCGCCAAAGCTATGCCCGAACTCATGTACCACAACGGGGCGGAACATTGGATGGTGGGCGGTAGTAAGGGTATAGGAATTATAGATTCCACCGCCGCCGTATTCTTCCGTATTGGCAAGGATGATGATGTGTTCATACGGTATTCCCGCCAGCGCATCGTGTATGGATTTGACACGGGAGGTGGTCAGATACCGGTCTGAATAGAATGTGCTGAAATGAGAGCTGAATGCTGTCCGTTTCCATTCTCCGAGGCGTGGTACGCTTACTCCGCTGTCTTCGGAGGGGCTAGCCACTGCTACAATGTTGAAGTGCTTTTTCATGGACCGGAAGGGTTCGTGGGCAAACAGACTTTCGCAGGCAATGGCTGCGTCTTCGTAGAATACCGGCATCTCTTCGGGAGTATATCCTTCTGCAAGGATGGCTACGTCGATGCATTTGGCCGTATTGCCGCTTTGCAGCAGATATTTATGTGGTGTGATGTGGGCAGTACCTTTCTGATGTATCAGGATGTCGTCGGGACTGACCGTATGTTTCATGCTTGCCCGTACATTTCTACGCGGGTCGAGAAGTGTTATTTCTATTTCTGCAGGACGGAGGGGATAGGGAAGGAGAAAGGTGTTTTCGAATCCTTTGGTCACCGCTTTGGCTTCATCCGTTTCCAGCCACTCCTGGAAGAGCGAAGAAAAGGATGTTTTGTAGATTACGCTGCCATTGGCTGCATCTCGCATAATGATTTGTCCGTTTCCTTGCAGGGGCAACTCAGATAAATGATGCTTCCTTCCTGCCCAAGAGGGGAGACAAGACAATCCGTCCAGGCATATCTCTTGTTTGGCTGCATTTCCGGTAAAGATATAGTCGACACGCAGGGTTTTATCTGCAAAATAATCGGCAAAACTTTGGGCATGCAAGGATATTGCTGCCATCAGGCATAATAGGAATAAGGAATACTTTTTCATAACGGTTCATTATTATTGCTACTACAAAGATAATATCTTTAAAGCTCATCTGCAATTTTCCGGTCGTGCGAGATGGAATTTTGCATATGCACTTTGAAATGCCTGATATGCGGTATTATTCTTTTTTTTGCAAGAAAAGTTATAAACCGTATTTTTATTGGCGAAAAAATAGCTAACTTTGCATGTTGCCGTATAGATATGCGGGAGATATAGTAATTTATTAATCATTAGAATTTGAAATGGGACATCATCAGTTGGATACTTTAGACGAACAGATTTTAAAACTTATAGCCGATAATGCACGCATTCCTTTTCTTGAAGTGGCCAGAGCTTGTAATGTATCGGGAGCAGCCATTCATCAGCGCATTCAAAAGCTGACAAACTTAGGTATATTGAAAGGTTCTGAATATGTGATTGATCCGGAGAAGATAGGATATGAAACATGCGCCTATATCGGTATCTATCTAAAGGATCCTGCTTCTTTTGATGCTGTAACGAGAGCATTGGAAGCTATTCCCGAGATTGTGGAATGCCATTTTACAACGGGCAAGTATGATATGTTCATAAAGCTTTATGCCCGCAACAACCATCATTTGCTGAGCATCATACATGATAAGTTGCAGCCGCTGGGACTGGCGCGTACGGAAACCTTGATATCTTTCCATGAAGCCATCAAGCGGCAGATGCCTATAACGGTAGAAGAAGAGGAAGATTAATTCTACCGGCGGATATAATCGACGAATGCATAAGGGCAGGGATGCTTCTCATCTGCGGGATGGGACTCCCTGCTTTTTTCTTGCCATACAGTCGGAGCGACTTCGGGAAAGTAGGCATCCACCTGAGGGGCTTCTGCATCCACCTCGGTCAGGCAGAGGGCACCTGCAAAGGGGAGTGCCTGGCGATAAACGCTTGCACCGCCGATGATGTAGACGTGTTCGTCGGGCTGGCAACTGTTCAGTGCTTCTTCCAGTGAGGAAAAAACTTCTGCATCGGGACAAATCAAATCTTTTTGAGTGGACAGAACAACGTTGCGGCGGTTGGGAAGCGCGCCTTTGGGGAGAGATTCAAAGGTCTTTCGGCCCATGATGATGGTATTTCCCGTGGTGAGGGCTTTGAAACGCTTCAAATCATTGGGAAGCCAGAATAACAACCGGTTCTGATAACCGATACCTCTTTTTCTATCTACTGCGGCGATAATACTAATCATATGTGTGTAAAATTCTTTTCTCTTTCTATCTTTTTATTGTAGGATTTATACTGACACTTTCCCTGCAATATGCGGATGCGGGTTATAGTTGACCAACTCAAAATCCTCGAACTTGAAATCGAAGATGTTTTTCACATCCGGATTGATTCTCATCTGCGGCAAATCCCGCGGTTCACGAGATAGTTGGAGCTTTACCTGCTCCAGATGGTTCAGATAGATGTGGGCGTCTCCTAAGGTATGGATGAAATCTCCGGCTTTCAGTCCGGTGACTTGCGCCATCATCTGCAGGAGCAGGGCATAGGAAGCAATGTTGAAGGGCACTCCTAAAAAAATGTCCGCACTACGCTGATACAGTTGTAGGCTCAGCCGTCCGTTGGCGACATAGAACTGGAAGAAGGCGTGGCAGGGAGGGAGGTTCATGTTGTCCAAATCACCTACATTCCATGCGCTGACTATAATCCGGCGTGAGTCGGGATTGTGCTTGATGGTTTCTACAGCTTCGCTGATTTGGTCGATGAATCCACCTTTATAGTTCGGCCAGGAGCGCCATTGATACCCGTAGATATGTCCCAGGTCACCGTTTTCGTCCGCCCATTCGTTCCAGATGCGTACACCGTTGTCCTGAAGATATTTCACATTGGTGTCTCCTTGGAGGAACCATAGCAGTTCGTATATGATTGATTTCAGATGCAGCTTCTTGGTAGTAAGGCAGGGGAAGCCTTCATCCATGTTGAAACGCATCTGGTGGCCGAATACGCTGATGGTGCCGGTACCCGTACGGTCGCTTTTCTCTACGCCTTCGGTCAGTACGCGGTTCAGCAGGTCTAAATATTGTTTCATGATGTAATGCTCTGTTTTTATCCGAACGCAAAGGTAGGAGAATTAATTATTAATTAATAATTAATAATTAAAAATTAGAGGAAGGGGGTCATCAAGTTTCCCACCCAGCCTACGAATTTCTTCCATCCGGAACGCTTTTTCCAGACTTCGGGAGTGAGTAGCGTACTGTTTTGCACGTCCCGTTCGAACATGGCATTCAGCTCATTGGTGGTCTTGGGGTCGAAGATGAAAGCGTTTGTCTCGTAGTCATAGCGCAGGCTGCGGCTGTTGAGATTGGCAGTACCCACCGTGCAGAAAGTGCTGTCTACCATCATTATCTTGGAATGGTGGAAGCCGCCGTTGAAGAGATATATCTTGGCTCCTTTCTTCATCAGCTTGTGTGCTATGTAGAATGAGGCATCCGGAGTAAAGGCTATGTCCGACACGGCAGGTATCATGATTTCCACTTCAGTACCTTTTTTCAGTGCGTTCTTGATTGCCTTGCGGATTGATTTGGTCGGAACGAAATAAGGATTCACGATTCGGATGCTCTTCTGTGCGGCTTGTATGGAAGCTGCATAGGCATGGCTGATGGAGCGTGGTGTTTCGCGTGGCGTGCGGTCCACGATGGCTATTTCTTCGGCAATACTGTCGGGCAGTTGCTGAGTATCCGGGAAGTAGGCAGGTCCACCTACGTGTTGTCCCGTTTCCCGGTTCCACATGGTCAGGAAGATGCCCTGCAGATAGCGCACGGCATCTCCTTCAAGATGTATGTGCATATCGTGCCATTTACCGATTTTAGGCAATCCGTTGATGTAGTAGTCGGCAATGTTCATGCCGCCGGTATAACCTATCTTTCCGTCAATCACTACTATTTTCCGATGGTCGCGGTGTATGGCATGATTCACCCAGGGAAAAGTGATAGGATCGAACTTAACGATTTCGATGCCTTGGGCGCGGATGGATTTCAGATGGCGTTCTTTCAATGGTTGGTTGTTGGACCAGTTGCCGAAGGCATCGAACATGGCGCGGACTTCAACTCCCTCCTTGACTTTCTCTGCCAGAAGGCTGAACAAGGCATTGGCTATGGAGTCGTTGCGGAAGTTGAAGTATTCCAAATGGATATGATGCCGGGCATGGCGGATATTCTCGAAGAGATCGACGAACTTGTCATGGCCGGTCATCAGCAATTTCACTTCATTGTTATAAGTGACGGGGGCGCCCATTTCCTTCAAGTAATTCATGACAATGGAATCGCTTGTTGCTTGCGCCCCGGCATTCCCAATAGAAAAAACGAATAATATGATGAATAGAATCTTTCTCAAAACTTTCTCCTCTTAGTTAGTTTTATGAGGGGACAAAGATACGATTTATCATTGAAAAACAACTATGCCATAGATGAAATCTTGCGGTAACCGAAATAGAGCAATACCACTCCGGCAATGATTAACGACTTGGGGTCAAGCTCCGAAGCTCCGCTCCGGATGGCAGTATCGAAGGTTTCGCGCAAGGTGTCCAGTATCAGCTGCACTCCGTCGAGGGAGACGAACAGTACGAGGGCCAGAGTAAAGCAGAATGCTGTCCATATCTGCGCCAAGTGGCGGCTACGGTCGGGCAGATGTCGCAGTACGCGGCGGCTGAACCCGTTATCGGCTATTTCCTGCCGGTGTTCGGCAAAGAATGAAGTCAGGAGTTTATCATCATTTTCCATCATAACCATTTTGTTTTAAGTAGGAAGCCATTTTGTCTTTCGCCCGCGAGAGGTGGCTTTTTACCGTTCCCGCCGGACATCCGGTGATACCTGCAATCTTTTCGATGCTTTGGTCTTCCATGTAGAAGAGCGTGATGCAGGTGCGTTCCATTTCCTTCAGTGTGGCCAGGGCACGGTAAATGTCCATGTGCTGTCCCACGTCCTGCTGCAGTGTGCTGCATTGAGCGTCCACTCGGTACGTATCCAAATCGTCCGTTTCTTTCCGGCTGCGAATATAATCATAAAAAACGTTATAGGCAATACGGTAGAGCCAGGTTGAGAAGCTGGACAGATTCTTGAACGAAGCGATGTTTGTATAGGCCTTGATAAACGTATCTTGTGCCAGGTCGTCACTCAACTCGCTGTCGCCGCAGGTCTGGTGCAGGAAGAACCGCCGCACGGGCGACTGGTACTTCTTTACCAACTGGTCGAAGGCCCTGGTGTTGTGAAACACCACGACCTGTGCGACTAACGATATGTCACCCATCTGACTCATTTTTCTTCGTTCTTCTTCTGTTGGCTGTAGAAAATCACCAATTGTCCGAAGCCGGTGAACATGACGAGCAAGCCGATACATCCGAGACCGAATTCTCCGGTAATGGCCCAAAGGAAGATGAACAGGCCGATGCCGACGAATATGTTGTTGATGCCTTTGCTGCGGATATCCGTTGCTGCGGCTTCTTTGAAGAAGTTTTCAGGCAGTTGCTGTCCGCTGGCCAGGGCCTGTTCCGCCAGGCGGTACTTGGCTTTCCGGTTTTTATAGCGGAAGAAGAATACTACGAATATGATGAGTAGCGGCAGTCCGAATACAAAGACGATGGCTGTTACGGCAATCACGGTCTCCGAGGTCTTGCTCCCGAGGTCGAACCCGTTCCAGTCCATACTGCTGTGGTGGGTTCTCCATTTTTCCGGAGCATCGCTACTGCCGGTACCGTTTTCATAAGTCATGATGCTGAGTGTGTCTGTTACGGTTTCTCCATTGATGACAGTGTCTCTCAATTCGATGACTCTTTTCTTGTTCCCCTGACCGTCGTTCTCTGTTACGGTTCTGTTTGCGCCTTGCACCAGTGTGCAGAACATCATGGCGAGCATTAATCCAAAAATGATACGTTTCATAATCTATGGTCTTTTAATTTGTTTCTTTGTTGGTTAGACGTGTCGTCACCTTTATAAAGTTGCAAAGAGAAGATATTTTTTTTAGAAAACCGGAAATAAGGCGATATTTTTCCGTGAAAATGTCTTATTGTCTTTTTTCCGGAATAACAAGAAGTAGGTATTTGCGACTGTAAATAGAGGTAAATATACAAACCGGGTTGTTTCTTATTGTAAATACTGTTATCTTTGCGCATCTGTTTTTATTGGGAAGTCTTGATGAAGTTGAGGAATATAATGAAGTGTTTCCTCCCTCTGCTGTTCATTGCCTATCTGGGAGGAATTACGCTGTTTACCCACTCGCATGTGGTGAATGGTGTTATCATTGTGCATTCCCATCCATTCAAGGGCCAGCATGAGCATACAGAGGTGCAGTTGGAAACCATTTTCTATCTAGCCTCTTTCGTCTCTTCTTCCCTTCCGTTGCTTCCGGTTGCCGCGACGGTTTTCCTTGTTTTGTTGTGTGTACTGAGCATTCTTACCACGGAATGCATCAAGTGTGTAAAGCTTCGTGGCGGTATTTGCCTGCGTGCTCCCCCTTCTTTTTTTCAAATCCGATAGATTAAGGCAATTCCGTTGTGGGATTGCGTCAACCTCATTGATTAACATATTATTTTAGAAGTACATGAAAAAATATATATTTTTTGTGGTGGGAGCAGTATGTCTGTTACTCTCATCAACCGTTTATGCCGAAGATTTGAAGAGTACCGATGCCAATATTGTCGGTCATGTAATAGAAAAAAGTACAAGGGAACATTTGCCTTATATGACAGTTTCGCTGAAAGGCACCACCATCGGGACCATGACCGATGCCACCGGTCACTATTTCCTAAAGAATCTGCCTGAAGGTGAGTTCACGTTGTCCGTCAGTGCCGTAGGTTATAAGTCGCAGGAGCGCAAAGTCGTTCTGAAACGTGGTAAGACCTTGGAAGAGAACTTTGAGTTGGAAGAAGACATGGTGGCACTGGACGGGGTGGTAGTCACAGCCAACCGCAATGAGACTGCCCGGCGCTTGGCACCCACTTTGGTCAAAGTGGTCACTCCTAAACTGTTTGAGCAGACAAACTCGCATACTTTGTCGCAAGGACTGGCCTTTCAGCCAGGTGTGCGGGTGGAGACCGATTGCCAGAATTGCGGTTATTCACAAGTGCGCATCAACGGGCTGGATGGGAAATATACCCAAATATTGATAGACTCACGTCCCATCTTTTCCTCTCTGGCCGGTGTGTATGGGTTGGAACAGATTCCCGCCAACATGATAGAGCGTGTGGAAGTGGTGCGTGGAGGTGGTTCAGCCTTGTTCGGTTCTTCGGCCATTGCCGGGACGGTGAATATCATTACGAAGGAACCGATTCGCAATTCCGGTTCTTTCTCGCATACCATTTCCAATTTCGACGGTTCCGGCTCGTTCGACAACAACACGACCCTGAATCTTTCCTTGGTTTCTTCGGACAGTAAGATGGGGGCTTATGTGTACGGCCAGAGCAGGCATCGTTCGGCATGGGACTCCAACGGAGACGGTTTTTCCGAATTACCGAAGCTGAAGAACCAGACTGTCGGTCTGAATGCTTACTACCGGACAAGTGCCTATTCCAAGCTGAGCCTTGAATACCATCATATGGAGGAATTCCGCCGTGGTGGAAGTGGCTTCAGCCTTCCCCCTCATATAGCCGAGGATGCCGGATTGAACGGTACCGGGGCGCCCGGACTGGTGGAACAGCTGAAACATTCCATCAACACGGGTGGGCTCAAGTTCACGGCTTTCTCCAAAAACCAGAAACATACGTTCAGTACCTATGCTTCGGCTCAGCACATCGTGCGCAATAGTTATTACAGCGCTTATGGAATGACTACGGACTTTACCGGTGTGCTGGGTGCCCAGTATATTTATCATTTTGACAAGTGTCTGTTTATGCCTGCCGATTTGACCGGAGGCATTGAGTTCAATCACGACAATCTGCATGACAAGGCAACGGACGTACAGAAGTATCGTGATGCTGCTTTGGCCGAAGATCCTACGGCAACGGGTGACCGCTTGCAACAACTGATTGAGAAATATACCCCCGCCCCGTTGAACCAAGTGGTGAATATAGCAAGCGTCTATGCCCAGAATGAGTGGAAGAACGAACAGTGGAGTTTCCTGATTGGCGGGCGCGTAGATAAAAACAGCATCATGGACAAGGCTGTTTTCAGTCCCCGTGCCAATATCCGTTACAATCCTACTCAGGATGTGAATATCCGTTTCAGTTATGCTGAGGGATTCCGTGCTCCACAAGCGTTTGATGAAGATCTGCATATCAGTAATGTGGGTGGAGAGTTGGTTTCCATTGTCCGCGCCAAAGGATTGAAGGAAGAGCGTTCGCGCAGCTTCAATGCTTCGGTAGATTGGTACCACTATTTCGGAGATTTCCAGGCAAACCTACTGGTGGAAGGCTTCTACACGAAACTTTCCGACCCGTTTGTCCTGACGCCTCCGGTGAAAGACCCGGATGGTAGCGCTTATCTGATACAGACCCGTATCAATGGTTCGGGAGCTAAAGTGTATGGCGGCACATTGGAAGGAAAGGTTGCCTATAAGGATAAGGTTCAGTTGCAGGCAGGGCTGACGCTTCAACGAAGTATCTATGACTCTCCCGAAGAATGGAGTGTGGATGAGGAGCACTTGTCGGAGAAAGAACGTTACAGCGACAAGATACTGCGTACTCCCGACGTCTACGGCTACTTTACAGCTACCTATATGCCGGTTAAAGCCTTCTCAATAGCTTTGAACGGCAATTATACCGGGCGGATGTACGTTCCCCATTTGCTTTCGGAGGTGAACGGTGAGGCGGATGTATTGGTAAAGAGTCCGGACTTCTTTGAGCTTGGAACAAAGATAGCTTACGACTTTGATTTTCAAGGGTTCTGTTTGCAGCTCAATGCCGGTGTACAGAATATATTCAATTCTTATCAGAAAGATTTTGATAAAGGAGCGAGCCGCGATTCCGGTTATATCTACGGACCGGGTGCACCGCGTTCCTATTTTGCAGGGGTGAAACTCTGTTTTTAAAAAGAGTATTGAACCGTGCTTTTTGTTTAGCCCCGTAGATTGGTGAAACGTATTTTGCACTATCTTTGCTGCCATAAAACAGTTCAAAGCATGAAGCTACCCTCATCTTTCACCGATTATACACGCGCCCTCTTGGGTGTGGAAGAATATGAAAAGCTGGCTGCCGCCCTGGAAGGGGAGCAGCCGGTCAGTATCCGACTGAATGAAGATAAATTACCGGAATCTTCATTCAGTCTTTTTCGTTCCTCTTTTAGGCATGTCCCTTGGTCTACTGCCGGATACTATCTGGACAAGCGGCTGACATTCACTTTTGACCCGCTGTTTCATGCAGGCTGCTACTATGTGCAGGAGGCTTCGTCTATGTTTGTGGAGCAGGCTTTGAGGCGGTATGTGGGCGAAGAGCCGGTGGTGATGCTTGACCTCTGTGCGGCTCCCGGCGGAAAATCCACGCATGCTCGCAGCATGTTGCCTGCAGGCAGTCTGCTGGTGGCCAATGAGGTAATCCGCAACCGCTCGCAGGTATTGGCGGAGAATCTTACGAAGTGGGGGCATTCCGGTGTGGTGGTCACTAATAATGACCCGGCAGATTTTTCTTCCTTGACGGACTTCTTCGACGTCATATTGACGGATGTCCCCTGCTCTGGCGAGGGGATGTTCCGTAAAGACCCCGTTGCGGTAAGTGAGTGGAGTGGGGAGAATGTGGAAATCTGCTGGCAGCGCCAGCGTCGCATCGTTACGGATATCTGGCCTTGCTTGAAGCCCGGAGGCATTCTCATCTACAGTACTTGTACCTATAATACAAAGGAAAACGAAGAGAACATCCGTTGGATACGGGATGAATTCGGGGCGGAGGTATTGCCGTTGGAAATTTCTACTGACTGGAATATTACGGGTAATCTATTGTCGGGAGAGGACTTTCCCGCCTATCGTTTCCTGCCCCATCGGACGAAGGGGGAAGGATTCTTTTTGGCAGTTCTCCGCAAACCGGACGTGAGCGATGGGAATACCTGGGCCGGGCAGGTGAAATCCTGGGAAAAAGGAAGAAAACCTCAAGGAAAAGGAGCGAAAACTCCGGGTGTTTCCAAAGAACAGCTTTCGGCACTGTATGAGTGGTTTGCGGTTCCGGATAATTACGAATTTATCGTCAATGGCAACAACGTCAGCGCTTTCCCTAAAGCGTATCTCTCCGAACTGTCGGCTTTGCGTTCGTCACTCCGTATCGTGCAGGCTGGGGTAGATGTTGCCGAGTTGAAAGGAAAAGACTGGATGCCTGCTCATGGGCTCGCCATGAGTATAGCACTGAATCCGGATGCCTTTGCCCATGAAGAGATAGGCCGCGAGCAGGCCATCAGCTATCTGCGCAAGGAGGCTGTTGTCCTTTCGGAGACTGCTCCGCGCGGCATTGTCTTGCTCACCTACAAACAGATACCTCTAGGATTTGTCAAGAATATAGGTAACCGTGCCAATAATCTTTATCCCCAGGAATGGCGCATACGCAGCGGATATTTGCCGGAAGGGGTGCTGGAATTGGCAACAATAACCGGGTGAAATCAATCACGTTACTGCAAAGCTGCTGTATATATTTTGCAGTAGCACTGCAGAGCTGTTGCAGTGACACTGCAAATATATATGCAGCGCGACTGCAACACATATGCAGTGGTGCTGCAACACATATGCAGTGCGACTGCAAAAAATATGCAGAACTTTGCAGTATAATAATAGAGTAGGAATGTACTATTTTTTATTGTTTCTTCAATGCAGTATTTTGTTTGTTCAAGCATTTTCTATATATAGATAACTGTTTTAAAACTAATACTATTTGCTTATGCTTAAAAAAACGATTACTGCCTTAAGCCTACTTTGTATCCTTGCAGCCTGCCAGAGTGACGACAACTCTTCACCACAACCCAAGCCTCGCAAAGACATTGCCTTGACCCGTGCCGAGCAGGAGATGATGGATTTAGGAACGGATTTCGCTTTCCGTTTCTTTAATCAGGTTTGTAAAACTGAGGTGGAAAAGCCCAATCTGTTCATCTCTCCTTTGAGCGCTTCGCTCTGTCTGTCTATGATTGCCAATGGAGCGTTGGGAAACACACTATCTGAGATGACAGATGTCCTGGGCTTTTCGGGCTATTCGTTGGAAGAAATGAACAACTATAATAAGAAGCTGGTGGAGGCGTTGCTCGATTTGGACAATACCACACAGTTGGGAATTGCCAATTCCATCTGGATAAAGAAAGGGTTCGGTGTTCATGACGACTTTGTAAGCGTAAACAAAAAGATGTATGACGCGCAAGTGCAGGAGCTGGATTTTGCCTCTCCCAAGGCTCCGGACATTATAAACGGCTGGTGTGCCGGGAAAACGAATAATTGCATCCCCAAAGTCTTGAATGAGATTCCGGAGACGGCGCGTCTTTATCTGTTGAATGCGCTTTATTTCAAGGGGATTTGGAAGAATCAATTCAAAAAATCGGATACGGCAGAAGAGGCTTTTACGAATGCTGACGGAAGCAAATCGACTGTACACATGATGAATCTTCGTGACGAGAGATTCAACTATGCCGAGAATGAGTATTTCTCAATGGCAGAGTTGCCTTACGGCAATGAGGCTTTCAGTATGGTGGTGCTCTTGCCGGCAGAGGGAAAATCGTTGGATGAGTGCCTGCCGCAGCTGAATGACGAGCGCTGGGGGGAATGGAACAGTAGTTTATCAAGCTCTGCCTTGAACCTTAAGTTACCCCGGTTTGAAATGGAATATGATAAAGAACTCATTGACGATATGATGGCAATGGGAATGCAAGAGGCTTTTACTCCATCGGCCGATTTTTCCGGAATGGCGGATGAGGATTTGTTTATCAGTTTGCTGCAACAGTTCACTTATGTGAAAGTGAATGAAGAGGGGACGGAAGCTGCGGCTGTAACTGTCGGAGGAATGGACGTGGCCGCTCCCGGACCAAGTACGGTAATTCCGTTCTATGTGGACCGTCCTTTCATCTTCCTGATAAAGGAGAAGAGTACGGGAGTTATTCTGTTTATGGGTAAAGTCACAAAACTATAACTACAATATATTGAAATAGAAAGAGCTGTCTGCCAACCGCAGACAGCTCTTTCTATTTATAACCGGCTCTTGTATATCTGTGCCATTGCCTTCTGATACTGGTTTTCCAGTTGCAGGAGGTTTGTCTTGCTTTGATAGACAACCGATATTTCAACGAAGTATTCAATCATACTGATTTGTCCTCCCATAAGTGCTTGTTTCAGTAAAGAAAGGTCTTGCTGTTGATGGAAGGTGCGCTCGTATTCCTCCATGGAAGCGTGCAGGTTCTTGGCCTCTTCATAGAGTTGCCACAAGGCAGAGCTGGCTTGCAGTGCGGCGTTCTCCTTTTGGTAGTCAATGTTGAGCGCTTGTGTCTTGGCTATCTTGACCTTATTGCGGTTTTCGAAAAGCGGGAAAGAGAAGCCTACTACTACACCGTTCAGCGGATGCCCCGATTCGGTATTTCTACGGTAACCCAGTTCCAGTTTGGGCAGCCAGCCTTGCTTGCTTGCCGAAATCTGTTTCCGGGCGGCAGAACTTTCACCCTGCAAGGATTGCAGGGTGGGGTCTGAAGCCAGCAGTTCGTCGGCCAGCGGGTGGAAGTCGGCCGGCAACGGCACTGCCGGGTATTCTGTCAATCCGAGTGTTTGGGCGTTGGGTGTGGTACCGGGTCTGGGACGTCCCGGTGTGAGCGGCTGGTTTCCGTTGAGGACAAGCAGCTCTTTCAGTTTGTTGTTAAGTGCCGTCTGGTTCATGCGGGCTTCCGTGCGTACATTCAGCAACTCCAGATTAATCTTGTTGGTTTCCAGTGCATTGGCATCTCCCGTTTCCAAACGCCGGGTGTACATGGCCGACAGTTCCTCCGCATTCTTCAACCGTTCGTCGAGCAGGGCTTGCTGGCGTTGCAGCATGATGATGTCCAGGCATACTTCCTTCGCTTGCAGCAATATCTGCTGGCGGAAGGCGGTGGCTTGTGCATCCAGTGCATTTGTCTTGAGTCGGTTCATCTTCCCTCGGGTGGCGTAAAGCGTGGGGAAGTCGAAGCTTTGTGAGATGACCATTTCGCCGACTGTCTCGTCACTGTTCTTGGAGTCCCAAAGGTGGGCGTATGACAGTGTAGGGTCGGGGAGGTTGTTGTTTGTCTTGTTCTCCAGTTTTTGTGAGGAAATGAGGTGGGAGTTAGCCTGCAATTCCTTGTTGTTGGCCTCTATCTGCTGGAGCACGGCATCAATGCCGGACGTTTGTGCGCTCATCCCCGCAAAAGCGAGGATGGCGGCGCTGAATATGAAAAATCTTTTATTCATTGTCTGACGTTTTAGGTTGTTGGTTATGGTGCATCATCAGGTAAACAATCGGAATGATGAAACCGTTCAGGAACGTGGATGTTAAAAGGCCGCCCAAGATAACCTTTGCCATCGGGCTTTGTATCTCGTTGCCCGGCAGGTCGCCACTGAGAGCCAGCGGGATAAGTGCCAGTGCACTGGATAGGGCGGTCATCAGGATTGGATTCAGACGGTCGAGCGAACCGCGGATAACGCTGTCGTAGACGCCATAGCCTTCTTCCTGCTGCAAGTGGTTGTAATGGCTGATGAGCAGCATTCCGTTTCGGGTGGCGATACCGAACAATGAGATGAAACCGATGATGGCGGGGATACTCACTTCTCCCGTTGTGATGAGCAGGGCGAATACACCGCCTATCAATGCCAGCGGCAGATTGATAAGGATGATGGCACTCTCTTTCACATTACGGAATTCATGGTAGAGGAGCAGGAATATCACCACGATGGACATGAACGAAGTAAGTGCCAGCGTGCGGCTTGCTGCCTGCTCGCTTTCGAATTGTCCGCCGTATTCGATGTGGTATCCTTCCGGCAGTTTGATTTGTGCGTCTACCTGGGCTTGTATATCGTTGACTACACTTCGCAGGTCGCGGTCGGCCACGTTGGCGGAGATGACGATTTTACGCTTTACATTCTCGCGGCTGATGGTGTTCGGACCCATGGCCGAGCGGATTTCCGCTACATAGTTCAGTGGAATTTTCTGTCCGTCGCCCGTATCAATCATCAAATTGCGTATTTTTTCCATTTCGTCGCGCAGGTCGTCTTTCACGCGTACGGTCAGGTCGAAGCTCTTTCCCTTTTCGTAAACTTGGGAAACGGCTTCACCGGCCAGGCAGACATTGACAAACTCCGAAAATTCGGGCAGTGAAATGCCGTATTTGGCAAGCATTTCTCGTTTGGGTGAAATGACAAGTTGCGGACGCTCAATCTGCTGTTCCACGTTCAGGTCGGCAATACCGGGAATCCCCTGGATGGCACTCTTGATTTCATTGCCCAGAGTGAACATGCGGTTCAGATCGTCGCCGAACAGTTTGATGGCGATGTTCGCCTTTGTACCGGATAGCATGGCGTCTATACGGTGGCTGATAGGCTGGCCTATTTCCACGTTTGCCCCTACAATGGTACCCAGTTTTTCGCGGACTTCTGCCACGAGCTCGCTGCGCGAGCGGTCTTTCAACTCAAACGGTGCCTCGATCTCAGAGACGTTTACTCCCAGAGCGTGTTCGTCCAGCTCTGCACGTCCCGTTTTACGGGCCACGGTCTGTATTTCGGGGATGGAGAGCAGCAGCTCCTCGGCACGGTGCCCCATCTTGTCGCTTTCTTCCAGGGAGATACCCGGAAGCGAGGAGATATTGATGGTGAACGAACCTTCATTGAAAGGCGGCAGGAACGAGCGGCCCAGGGTGAAGAAACAGCCGAGTGCCACTACAAATAGTCCGATAATACCTCCAAGTACCCCTTTCTTATGCCCCAATACAAAAGTCAGTGCTGAACCATACCATTGCTTCATCTTGTGTGCTACGGCAGAATCGCTGTTTTCGTTATTTTGTTTTTTCGTTTTCTCTTTTCCCAATAGATAGGAGCAAAGTACCGGCGTTACGGTCAGTGCCACAACGGTTGAAGCCGCCAATGCCACGATGAATGCAATGCCTAGTGGTACCAACATCCTACCTTCCATACCACTAAGGAAGAACAGTGGTACGAAGCTGACAATGATGATCAGCGTTGAATTGAGGATAGGCATACGCACTTCTTTCGAAGCATTGAACACCACTTTCAGAATAGGAAGTTGCTCGCCGGCAGGTTTCAGTCGGTTTTCGTGCAAACGCTTGTAGACATTCTCCACGTCCACGATGGCATCATCCACCAGCGAACCGATGGCGATAGCCATACCTCCCAGGCTCATGGTATTTATCGTAAAGCCCATATAGTGCAGGGCAAGGATGGAGGCAATCAGTGACAACGGCAGTGTCACCAGCGAGATGACTGTGGTACGTACGTTGGCAAGGAACAGGAAAAGCACGATGACAACGAAAATACCTCCCTCCAACAACGACTTCTGAACGTTTCCGATGGAACTTTCGATGAAACGGCTTTGACGGAAGATGTCTGTGGAAACCTTTACGTCCGCCGGTAGATTCTTCTGCAGGTCTTGCAGGGAAGCTTCCAGTTTGTCTGTAAGCTCCAGCGTGCTTGTGGCGGGTTGCTTGGTGACTGTCAGCAGTACGGCATGCTTACCGCGTTCCGAGGCGGTACCCAGTTTAGGAAGTTTGGCTCCGATTTGAACGTCGGCAATATCTTCCAGCAGGATAGGGGCGCCGGAGACTCCGTTGCTCCGCACCACGGCCTTGGCTATCTGGTCTACCTTGTCGGTAGAAAGTACGCCGCGTACGATATATTCATTGCCATATTCATAGAGCACTCCACCATTGGCATTCAAGTTCATTTCGCGGGTGATGTTCATCACTTCGCTCAATGTCACGCCGTAATGGCGCATCCGTTCCGGGTCCAGCTGCACTTGATATTCCTTGATGTCGCCGCCCAGTACGGCTACTTGTGCCACACCGCCCGTAGAGAGCAGGCGGGGACGTATGGTCCAGTCGGCAATGGTACGCAAATCCAGCATAGAGGTCGAATCTGCTGTCAGACCTACAATCAGCATCTCGCCCAAAATGGACGATTGTGGGCCTAGTGTCGGTTTGCCTACGTTGGCCGGTAAGGATTCGTTGACGACTGCCAGTTTCTCACTGACAATCTGCCGGGCAAGATAGATATCTGTATCCCAGTCGAATTCTACCCAGACTACAGAAAAACCGTTCGTTGAGGAAGAGCGTACACGGCGCACACCCGTTGCACCGTTTACAGCCGTTTCTACGGGAAAAGTGACCAGTTGTTCCACTTCCTCTGCTGCCATACCGTTTGCTTCGGTCATGATGACCACGGTCGGCGCATTGAGGTCAGGGAACACATCCACTTCCGTATGCATGGCGGTATAAGTACCGCCAATCAGCAACAGCACCGATGCTACCAGCACCAGGATGCGGTTCTGAAGAGAAAAACCAATTATTTTGTTTAACATCTTTTTATTTACTATTTACAATGTACAATTGGGCTGCGCAATGTCAGCCGCACTTGCTGTTTTATCTAATATTTCTTGTTTATCTGACTTTACACTCCCATTCGTCACGTAACCCTTATACTGCATAGCGAAATGGTACTTTGTAAATTGTCAAATTGTACATGAGATTAGTGTTCATGGCTATGTGCCGGAATAGCATTCGTTGCCGATGCCAGCTTCACTTGATAGGCTCCTTGGGTTACGACGCGATCGCCTGCTTTTATGCCGGAAAGGATTTGTACACTTTCGCCATTGTCGGCACCCAGGGTGACAAGCTGTTTTTTGTAGCCCTCTTCATCCAGTTGCAGGTAGACAAAGAAGCTGCCTTGTTCCTCGGTCAGCGCACTGTGAGGAAGAGACAACACGTTCTCCATTGGTGAGGATAATAGGAATACTTCTACAAACGAGCCGGGAATAACGTCTCCCTTATTGTCGAATTCAAAAGTTACGGGTACATAATATCCGTTCTCACCCGAAGCCTTTCCATAAGAAAGCATGCGCCCGCCCAGTTCTTTCAATGTATATACCTTATTATTATAAGGAGTACAGAAGTTGGCAGAACCGATGCTGTTCAAGTAAGGATAGTACTTTTCGGATACGTCTGCACGCAGGAAAAGCTTGCGGTTCTGGGTGACGCTTACCAACGGCTGGCCGACGCTGACGTAGTCCCCTTCTTTCACCAACAGATTCTTCACATAACCGCTGATGGGAGAAACAACAGCCTGGCCGCTTGCCGAATGGTTCTTTGCGACTGCCTCGTAACTGATACGGGCATTTTCATAAATCTGTTCAGCTTGCGCGAATTCCTTTTCAGATACGATTTTGTTGCCTACAAGCGCTTTCATACGCTCGTATTCTTTTTTGGAAACCTCGTAGGCTATCCGGGCTTTCTGCACCGGGTCTCCCTCGGCCATGTTTTTGGATGACAATACCACCAAAGGAGTACCTTTGCTGACACTCATTCCTTCGATAACTTTTCCCTTGAAGGAAACCACGCCTGCTACTGTAGCTACGGCTACGCTCTCGTCTCCCTGGGCTGCCATCACCTGGCCGCTGGTCTTGATGACTTGATGGAAACTACCCGGTTCAACAGTGCTGACTGCTACGCCGGCAGCTTGCGCCTTTGCTGGTGGCAGGATGATTTCATCGCTTCCTCCGGCATGGTTTTCCTGCTCTTCGTGCTCATGGTTGTGTCCCTCATGTTCGTGGTCATGTCCCTCGTGGTCATGTCCGTCATGATTGTGCTCTTCTGTTTCGTGATTATGTCCTTCGTGGCTGTCTCCGGACTTACTGTTACAGGAGCCTAAAAGGAATAATCCCAAGACTCCCATGAAAATAACTTTTTTCATGATGATATTTGTTCTTACTTTTTGATTTTGAATACAAAGTTAGGGCATAGGGCGTGCAACCAAATTGCATTGTTCCTTATGCCGGATAGAAATCTGTCCCGGTGATGTTCCGGTAACAGTTAAGCAAGAAGAGACGGAGGGGCACGAAGTCCCGTAGCACATATGATAAATGTGCTATGAAGAGATTCCAGATAGATACACTCCTGCCTGCTTATGTCAAACTCGGGTAGGATGAGTAACTTGGAAAAAGGTTCAATGAGTAGGGTAACTGCCCACAAGGCATCCGGATGTGAACACACATCATTGGAAGAGCTGGGCGTCTGTTGTACAAAGTGGGTTGTCATGCATCCCGTGTCGCAACAGCAGTGCTCGTTGCCCGGGCTATGACGGTGTCCGCAGCAATCGGCGGTGATATCATTCTTCATGCATATCATTCCGTCGGCATGATGATGGTGGGGAATGACGGGTATCACCAGCATTATCAAGCTGATGAAAAAAAGAATATAGGTTATGTACTGTTTCTTTTTCATTCCTCTATCTTTGGACGGATGCAAAGATAGAGGTTAAGGACTTAATTACCAAATAGAAAATGCTAAAAAGGTTTGAATAACATATTCAATCCCTCATTCATGCTGGGGTGGGTGAAAATGAAGTCCCGCAGGAAATGGTAACGCTGTCCCGTTTTCATGATTGATGCTACGGTATTGATTACTTCTGGTGCATCGGCACAAAGTAGGGTACAACCCAGAATCCGTCCGGTATGGATGTCTACAATAGCTTTGAGCATACCGTCTATGCTGTGTAGCGTACGGGCACGTGGAATCATGGCAGCAGGGATACGTGCCACATGTATGGAATAACCGTTCTTCATCGCTTCCTCTTCCGTCAGTCCTATATGTGCCAGCGGTGGGTCGGTGAAAATGGCAAAGGGGATTGGATACCGGTCTTTTGTACTCCTTTTTTTGTTTTCAAAGAGTTGATTACGGATGATACGGAAATCATCGATGGACAAGTAGTCGAACTGTTCGTCTCCTTTTACGTCCCCCAGGGCCCATACGTGTGGGGCTGTAGTCCGTAATTGGTTGTCGACAACGATGGCTCCCCGCTTGTCTGTTTGTATACCCGCTTTTTCCAGATTCAGCTCTGCAGTCATAGGCTTGCGGCCGATGGCTACCAGCAAGGCATCTCCTTTCAGGTAGTAGGGAGTGCCGTTTGCACTGTCCGTATAGGTCAGAGTTATTCCTTCGGCTGTGTCGTACACGGATTGGACACGGGCGTTCAACCGGACATTGATACGCTTTCGGTTCAATGCTTCCAGCATGGAGGCGGCAATGTCGCGGTCCACTTTAGGCAGAAAGCGGTTTCCCGCTTCCAGCAGTGTGACATGGCTTCCAAAGCCTGCATACATAGTGGCAAACTCCAATCCGACAGCACCGCCGCCGATGACGAGCAGGTGTGCGGGCAGTTTGTTCGATTGCAGCAAGGTCTCACTGGTATATACGTACTTGCTCTCCTTGAGTCCGTCGATGGCAGGCAGGATAGGGGTGGACCCGGTGTTGATGAATATCTCTTTTCCCTCAAGAATCGTTTCGTCCTTGCCGGAGACTATACGGATTGTATTTTCGGACAAGAAAGAAGCAGTTCCGTCATAGAGGGTTATATTAGGCTCGTTTTTTACATTTTCATAATTTTTCTCACGCAGGAAGGATACAAGCTTGTCTTTCCGCGCCACGGCAAGTGCATACAGTTTGGACTGGTTCTTATAATCGTCATAGTATCTTTTTTCCGCATATTCCGATTCGTGAATCAGAGCTTTGGTAGGGATACATCCTACGTTTACACATGTTCCTCCGTACATCTGAGGGGAACGTTCCACGATGGCTACTTTCCAATTCCGTTCGGCCAGTTCGGCGGCCAATAACTTGCCGCCCTTGCCGAATCCTATTATGATGGCATCATATTGTTTCATTTTAATATCTCTTAGTTAAGTGTTTAGTAAAATGAAAACAATATGTATCGGCCATTTGTTCGGACGCCGGGTTTAGCAGATGCTTATCGTTCCAGTTCGCGGAGGGAGTCCATTTTCTTCTTTTCAAGGAATTCGTAGATGCCGCTCAAGTGCTCTTTCACTTGTTTGTTGCCGAATTCATATACCTTGCTTACCAGTCCGTCCAGGAAGTCACGGTCGTGGCTGACGAGGATAAGGGTACCGTCAAAATCCAGTAACGCTTGCTTCAGGATATCTTTGGTTTTCATGTCCAGATGGTTGGTCGGTTCGTCCAGTATCAGCAGATTCACCGGTTCGAGCAAAAGCTTTATCATGGCGAGGCGCGTGCGCTCTCCACCGGAAAGCACCTTGACCTTCTTCATGGACTCTTCGGGGCCACCGAACATGAAAGCACCCAGCAGGTCGCGTATCTTGTTGCGGATTTCCCCTTTTGCCACATCGTCGATGGTCTGGAATACGGTCAGGTTCTCATCCAACAATGAGGCCTGGTTTTGTGCGAAATATCCAATCTGCACGTTGTGTCCTATCGTGAGGGTGCCTTCATGTTCTATTTCCTTCATGATGCACTTCACTAACGTTGACTTTCCTTCACCGTTCTTACCAACGAAAGCTACCTGATCACCACGCTCAATCGTCAGATTAGCATTGCGGAATACCACTTTGTCTCCGTATGTCTTTCCAACACCCTCCATGATGACCGGGTAACTGCCCGAACGGGGTGAAGGCGGGAATTTCAGTCGCAATGCAGAAGTACGTTACTTTATTCTTCTCGATCTCCTGAATGTAGGAGCCATCGCTTGCGGGGATAGGGTTGGCAACCTTAAGCGGCGTATAGTCGTTGATCTGGCGAAGCCAACTTATCTCGCTTTCGTATTCTTCGCGCGTATGATAGCCAGGGCGCCCAACACGCAGCACAAACAGCTTTTCATCGGTTGCAGGGTCGTACACCAAATACGTAGCATTCTCGGAAAAAGCAAGGAGCTTCACCGCGTACGAATCGGCATAGTGTCCAGCTGCCGCTTTTGCCACTTCCATAAATACTTCGGGGTTCTCAAAATTATTTGCCATGAGGGGGTATCCTTTCAAGCTCGTTCATCAAAGCAGAACGAGCGTCATGTGCTAAGCCTCAAGCTGAGATAGCGAGGCTTCCAAGGCACTTGCGAACATATCGAGATCGGAGCCATCGAACACCAACGGCGGACGAACCTTCAGCACGTTGCCGTAA
>OIXG01001465.1_pt1 | contig 22351 bp, 10 predicted proteins | sample 1587731 | NCBI WGS metagenome assembly OIXG01 (sample SAMEA3888908, study PRJEB22519) | human gut metagenome | biome: human gut; feature: human-associated habitat; material: faeces | place: Denmark | collected 2010
CCCTCGCTGTCCGTAAAGGTACAGGAGAGGTGGGGCTGCTCGGTGCCCAAGGTACCCTGGGCGGCCAGCGGGGTTATAGAGGTTAAGGTCAAAATCAATACAAACGATAAGAAAGCAGCAAGTGTTCTCTTGAGTTTGTTTAATTTCATAATCAAAATCAGTGTGACCCAAGCGGTGCCGAAGCACCGCCCGGGTACTTTAAGTTAGGATTTAGCCATAGATTGCGTTGCTCAACTCAGCGCCGGAGAATGCAAGGTAAATTGCATAGTCGGATGCGTTGACATAACCATCGTGGTTATAGTCGCATGCTGCGTTGTAGGTATCATCGCCCTGAGATGCGCCGGAGGATGCAAGATATGTTGCATAGTCAGCAGCATTGACATAGTCGTCCTTGCTATAGTTGCAGACAAGCATACCCAGGTTGCCCAGATCCACATTACCGTCCTTCACCGTAATGGTGACGTTGCGATCGTAACCATAAGCATAGCTCAGGGTAGCGGTGTAAGAGCCGTTAGCTAGAGCCGGGATGGTAAAGGTACCATCCTGACCGGTGGTAGCCACAGTCTCGCCGTTAATGATCACATCACAGCCTCTTACAGTGAACTCATCAGTAGCAAGTTCGCCCTTATCATTCGCCAAAGCAAGCACCTTACCGGTTACAGCAAAGCCCTCAGAAGGAGGAGCAGTTGTGCCCTCTTCAAGAGAGTTCTCTGCATCTACCAGGTTCTTGTAAGCGGTGAAGCAAGCAGACAGGTTAGCGGTGTAGTTGTCCTTATCAGCCGGAACATAGGTGGCAGCGTCCTTATGGGCGTAGTCGCCGTTACCGGTGGTCGCAACATCTACAGCAGCAGCCAGTGCGTTCACATAGTTGGTCCAGGACTCGTCGGTGTAAACCTTCTCGCCCTTGTTAACCAGCTTGCCGCCCTCAACAGCACCGTACTTCGCGGAAGTCGCGGTGGTGGCGATTGCAGCATTCTTGATGGCATTGCCGTCTGCATCGACCTTACCGGAATCTGTCCAGGTGGTGGTCATTGCGCTGTAAGCGCTGCCGCTGGCGTGAGAAACCTCAGCCTCCACCTTGTCGCCGATATAGCCGCGCTCGGTCACAGTGCCCATGTACAGGCTAAACATACGAACAGCCTCTTCAATCAGCAGAGAAGAAGTGCTGGTGGAGAATGCATAGGTATAATCCGCAGCGTCATTACCATTGGTGTTTGCCAGGTCAGCAATGGTCTGGTCGATCTGGTTCCAAGCGCAGGTGGCAAGCACCGTCTTGGACTCGTCACTCTTCAGGTAAATATCTGCAGCGTACATCTTTTCAGCATCCTTCGCCACGGATACCATCTTCTGGTACTCGGGCAGATCGAAGTTGGCGTCCGTCATACCGTCACGAATGGAAGAAACATCCGTGAAGATCTGACCGGCAACGGTAACGCTCAGCATCTGCGCACACTGATCCACAGCATAGCGCATCTTGTCTCTTGCCTGCATGGCAAGTGCACGGGTTTCCTCACCATTGTTGACAATGGACTTCTCGGTCACCATGTGCTTCACAGTGAAGTCCTTGCTCACGGCAACGCCATTGGCATTGTAGTAAACGAACTTCGCCTGATTGAAGGTGCCTTCCTTTTCAGCACCGTTGATCGCATAGGGAGCATCCTTATAAGTGGTGGTATCCCATGCGGTGGCATAAGCCGGGGTGTTCAGGAAGTACCAGGAAGAACCGCTCTTCACAACAACCTGGCCGGTCTTATCCATACCCACGGTGTAAGCCTGACCACCAACATTGGTGGAAGTCTGAACCGTTACATCAGCATCGGTCAGAGCCTCCGTGGTGTAATAAGGCTGGCTCATAGCGCTGTCAGCATAGTAATAATTGCCGTCAGTCGTTGCATAAGCAGCCAGAGCTGCAGGCAGCTGATCCAAGGAAGTTACGGGCTTGGTTGCAGGCTCGCCGATCACGGTCTTCACCTCAGAGGTAACAGGCGTCTTCGTGAACGCACTGGACAGCGTGCCGGCAGTGGACAGATTCAGCGGAGACTGGCGGGCCTCAAAACCGGCAGCCAAAGCAGCGGTTGCTGCATCATAGGTTGCAGAAGAGCCGCTGGCCTTATCGTAATCCTTAAAGTCAGAAGGTCTGTAGTTCTTAATGTAGTTGTTCAAAGAATCGTACGCACTATTGAACTGGCCACGGTTACCATCGTCAGCAACGGTCACTTTCAAGCTACCGGTTGCCGGGTGGTTGCCGCAGTAGAAACTCAACTTCACTTCTTTCTTGGATACCTGAGAAATATCCGTAGAACCATCATACTTGAACAGATCCAGGGAAGAGGAGCTGTCCTTAGACAGAGTCACGGAACCGGTCTGGATGTACAGACCGTCAATGCCGGTTGCGCCGGAAACCTTGCCCAGCAAGTTGCTGTAAGCGAAGTCGCCAGAGCCGCTCTTCAGATAAACAGCGGTGTAATAACCGTTGCTATCCTTAACAGCAGCAGCCAGTGCGCCGCCGCCGTTCAGCTCGCTCAGCGTGTAAGCGTGGTTCACACGAGATACGCCGTTGGAGGGAACCTGATTTGCGGCAACACCCTTGACCCAAGTCTGACCGCCATCGGTGGTGTAGTCTACCTTTTCGTAGTTCAGCACATCACCGGTGACCTTATCAAACGCGGCCATCATGTTGGAATTGTTTACAGTTACGGTCTTGTTGTTAAAGGAATCCTTAACAGAACCGGTGCTGTAAGCAAAAACGCCGTCCAAAGTCTTGTCGGGAGAACCGGCAAGGGTACGGTCATAGCCAAGACGAATCTTGTAGTTCTTCACTGCATCCAGGTTAGAGCTTGCCAGAACAATATCGGTAGGATAGCTTACACGGAACGGCTTCTGGTTCGCGTAAGGGTTACCAAAGTAACCGGTGTTGTTCACGGTAGCCTGGCCATCGTAGGTCTTACCGGAAGAACCATTGGAGAATCTGCCGTCCTGAGAACCGCCCGGATACACAGAATCGGACCAGTTCTTCCCCGGAGTCACAAACTGATAAGTCTTGCAGGTCAGCCCGGTGTAGAGGGCCTGGTTGGTGTTGGTGTCGATAATGTTGTAAGTAACGGTGTAAGTTACTACAGTATCTGCATCAAAACCGCCGTTGGTAACAGTGAAGGAAGCGGACTTCTCAGGAACAACTGTCTTGCTGGAGAAGTCTACGGTGCAAGCACTGTTATCGGAGGCCACATTCGTGATCTCAATGTTGTAACGGCCACGAGCAACGAAGTTACCCTCGGCGTTCTTCACTGCACGGTTCAGACCGTAGCAGTTATTGGTAACCGTCAGCGTTGTGGTGGTGGTGTTACCGCCATAGCTGAGGGTCAAGTTGCTGTCTGCCACACGAGCGGAAGCCAGCTTCATGTTATGATCCGCCAAAGTGGTGATCAGGCCGCCGATCAGGCTGTTCACAGCCTGTACGGTGTACATAGCGCCGGGCAGGATCGTATCGGTCTTGCCGCTGTCGCCTTTTACACCGCCGCTGGCTTCATACACATTGTATACCAGGGTACCTAGTACGCCGTAACTGCTGTTGCTGGAAGTACCGGCAAAGGTATCCTTCTGCAGCAGATCGTCGAAGGGATGAGCGTTGGTCGCAGCAGCGGGAACCACATTACGGGCTGTGCCGTAGCGGCCGCCGAATACAACGTTCACCAGATCAGCCAATACATTGTAAACGGTGCGGATAATGCCTTCGCTCTTGATGGGCGGTGCGGAAACCATGGTCAGCAGACGGGTTACAAACCCGGTTACGCCATACTGGCCGTTCGCATCTGCCACACCAATATTCAGCATACCCTGGATCACATCGGTGTAGATCAGCTCTTCGGAATTCAAAGCGCCTTTCTTTGCAGAATCGCCATACTGCAGCACGCCTGCAACAGGCAGCAGCTTGTTGGCGATCACATTGATGTTCTCCCACAGGGAGTTGGACATCTTCACCAGGCAATTGCCGTTGGTGTCGCAAACGCCCAGAAGATTGGCAATACCCTTGCCATGCTCGCCGTCCTTAAAGGTGTCGGTGCCGGCATAGTAAACAACAACGGAATTCAGCAGATCAAACAGAGAAACGCCGTCATTCAGAGTAGCGGTCTCCGGATTCCACAGGTTGCCGTCCTTGTCGTGCATGATGATATAGGGGCTCATTACATAACCCACAGCATCACGAGCCATCAGCAGCAGATTGTCAATGGTTACATCGTACTTACCGTCTGCGCCCTTCTGCACCAGAGAAGAGTAGTCGTGATCCGGCAGCACATAGCCCAGATACAGCTGCAACGCCAGAGCAGCTACGCCCTCTGCATCGTTGCAAGCGTCCAGGTCCTCATTGTGGATGCCCTTCTTGAAGTCGGGGATATTCCGCAGTGCAGAAATTGCAAACGGAATCATCGCGCTCTCCAGATTGGCCTCGGTCAGAGCAGTGCCCTCGCCGTTCTCATGATAGAAGGCGCCGAGAATGTTCGCATCCGTTTTATCACAGATGAACTGCAGCACCTTCAGCATATTGCCAACCAGGGTCTGCGCTACATTGCCGGGATCCTCGGAACCGGGATCCTCGGAATTTACTTTCGTCAGACCGCTGGCATCATAACTCGGCAGGAAGTCCTTTACTGCGGCAACCAGGAAATCATTCAGCGCTGCCAGCATGGAGCTGTAGCTGCTGTAATCATTTGCCATGAATGCCTCAATGTTCTTCATACCGGTCTCAGCAAAGCTGCAGTTCAGGGGGCCGGTTGCCTGTTTAAAGTAGTAAACAGACATGGGGCTGAAACGCAGTTTGTTGAACAGGGTGGTGGAGTCAATATCTCTCCAGGTGTAGGTAGGAGCCTTCACCAGGTCACGGCTGTTGTACTTCTCCAGATCCGCCTTGATGTAAGCCAGATAGGAAGCCGCATCCTTGTACTCTTCGCCAAGGGTCTGGCCGGGCTTCAGGTCCTTTGCAGCCTTTTGGCACTCATAAGCGGCCCAAGCCTGCACATCGGCAGCGCCGTAGTTGTTGGCTACATTGCTGTAGTCCCAAGCCGTGTTGTGGGTCGTGGCACCGGTGTACCACATATAGTAATTGTAGTCGTAACCGCCCACACCGGAATTCAACTGGCCCAGCGTATCCTTCAAGGCGGTGTTCCACGCCATCTCAAAGGCTTGGAAGCCAAAGTCAAACAGCGTATCTGTGGGCTTCAGCACCAGCTTCTGATCCTGATAACGGAACAGATATACATTACCGATGGCCTCGCCGTTCTTGTCATGATCCTCCTGCGTTACATAATGCAGGTTGGTCGTGTCAATATACGGTGCGGAACCCTTCTCCAGATACTGTGCGTATCTGTCTCGAGAATTGGTACCGTCGGCGTATGTAATCTGTGCGGTAATGTTGCTGAGCAACTGGGTGGAGAGCTTATCAAGCAGGATGGAATCCAGCTTGCTGGTCTCCAGACTGGGATTGTTCCGGATCTGCGCCTTCTCCTCTGCAGTAAACCAACCGGTATTCTCCAGAACCAGCTGCTGAACAATATTATATACCATATTGCTCTGGTAGCCGCTGGACATACCGATCAGGTCGCCGAGGGTCTTGTAAACATCCAAGAAGCTGCTGACGACACCCAATTTGAGTTCGCCGCGCAGCAATTTCTTTACGATGTTGCCGTTGGCGCCTTCAGGACCCCCGTCGGAAGAAATGTTCCGAACCAGCTTCACAATACCGCGTACAATATCGGTAGAGGAAGTTTTGCTGCGGGACATTCCGTTAACTGCGCTCAAATCTACATAGCGGGCATCGCCGGCCACCAGAAGCAGTCCGGACTTGTCGTTCAGGAATTTGTCCAGATTTTGAACAGTTTCAAGTACCTCATCCACGCTGCCCAGTTTGATGGAGATGCTACCAAGAATGCTCAGGTCGATATTCATCGGTGCGATGTTTGCCTGAGCAAGAGTCAGATCCACAAAGTCCAAAAGGGCTGTGCAGGCCTGCTCATCATTGAGGATGGGCCAACCCAGTGAGTTGAAGTCCAAGTCCTGGTCATGGTACTTCGTGTTTGCCGAAGCATTAGCCGCGGAAGCGACCATAGCACCGGAGAAACAGCTCATCGCCATCAAGACCGCCAAAAAGAGCGCAAGCAACTAGCGGGAAAACTTTTTAGCTTTCACTAATTTTTACCTCCATAGTAATTTGTAATTCTTACGAATAAATGGTTGCGTGTACGCGCCGTCCCATCCTCTGACCATCGGGCAATCCGATATTCAGGATGAAGGCATTGCAGCCGGACGCCATACATTATGAAAATGCGCATAGAAACACATTTATCGCATTCTTATTAAAACACGATGGTCACCAAAAATCAATAAAGAGCCGTGATTTTTCTGATTTTCGGAATGTTGCACAATTTGAGCGGCCGTTTTTTGTGCGAACGGACAAATTTAATTTACACGAAATTAACAATTTGTTCATATTTTATCGCTTAGTTAAAAGATAATGCCCATTATTTTGCAAGTTTCGACTTGTAAAGGTTATGTGCTTTACGCGGGGTTTTCACACGCAAAGGTGTGCCCCTTTACACCATCGATTTTTTGGCGTAACGGCGGGGGAACTTTCACAAGTTCCACAGGATTTTCCACAATTTTTCCTCCAAAACCGGTGGAATTTCTGTCAGCAGTTGTCGAATGCAGCAATAACGATAAACGCGCCCTGATCCTCCACGCAAATCCAAGATTAAGAATGCAGCGCAGATCCGTCGGCCGGGCCAAACATGGCTTGATATATAAGTACGCAAAAAAAATGTTGTGCCGGAATTTCGCTATAAATCGGGAAATTTTGCCCACCCGTTCACATTTTGTTAAAAAGTTTTCGGAAACCTATTGACTTGCCGTTCTATATTTGGTATAAATATACTGTATTTGTTGTACGCGTGGGTATCCTGCGCCCTTTTAGCAGAGGAATTGTGAACAAATTGTTAACGCAACTTGCAAGCACATCCTCCGCTAAAAGGGTGCGCTGCCCAGGCGAATCCAAAACGACAAGTTCGTCAACATATCAGAAGGAGAGATGAATTATGAAGACGGGCAAAAAGTTACTCAGCCTATTTTTGGCTGTAGTAATGATGGTCACCACCTGCTCTGTCGGGTTCACTGCATTTGCAGCGGACAAAGACAAGGGCATCTGGAAGAACTCCACAAGTGCCGATTCCACCTTTGACGCACTGACGGAACTGGTAGACACCTATGTTCCGGCATTGCTCAATCAGCCGAGTATCAAAAAGGCACTTGAGGAGAAGTTGGGGATGACCGTCACCGACACCACCTCGATCAGTGATCTGATCATGGGTGTGTCTCCCACGCTGCTTAATCTTTTGAGCAGCCCCATGAATAAGGCAGACATCATTGACGGTTACCAGAAAGGGTATTCCGATGTGGCGTATGCCTACCTGGACGAGAAAGATGCGAAGATGAGCTTTTATCAGCTGTTTTCTTTTTGCATCAACAACATTTCGTCCAGCGACGCAGAACTGGCCAAATGGTGCGAGGACACGCTGAGCGATCTGTCCGCCCTGCTGGAGCAGTTCCCCGAGAAACAGGCTAAGCAGCAGGAAGACCTGAGCGCTGCCTATGACGCACTGAACAAAGTGCTCGAGGTGCTGGGTACTGCTAATGGCAGCCTGGACACCCTGGAAGACATCCAGAAAGCTACCGTTACCTACAAGGACAAATCGTACAAAGTAGACGACTTGATTGCTCTGGACGATTTCAAGGATGTAGCTAAGTGCTTTGGCACCTTCACCGCCTACTTCAAAGAAGCCGGCAGCAAGAAGAAAGTCAGCACCATGAGCGAAGCGATTTGGTATGTGCTGCTCCAGTATCAGTCCGACAAGGCAAGCAGTGAACTGGCAGAGGCCGCCAAGGCTTATCTGTGCAAGCTGGCCAAGAAGGACTACAACACCATCAAGGATGACGATGCTGCACTGGCAGCCGCTTGCAAGATCGGTGCTGCCGTACTGGCCAACAACGGCGATGACGCCTTTGTTAGCGAGTACTATGCTGCGCAGCTGGATGATGCTACCGTAGAAGCCCTGCGTGCGGACATGAACAAGAACGTGCCCGGCGGCAGCGCAAAAATCGGTTCCAGCCGTGACACCTTCCAGGCTTACCTGAACGGCGACTATGCAAAGGACGGCATTGCTCCCGTAACGAAGGCTGCACTGGGCACCTACTGGAGCAGCGAGGATCTGGATACGCGTACCGAGGGTATTTACCGCAGAGCGTTGATGGAGAACAAAACTGTCGGCGGCATGTCCCCCGAAGAAGTGATCGCCACCATCAACCAAGATCTGCTAAAGACCTTCTACAGTGGTGAACTGAAAGAGAGCGTTGACGAGGCCGTTGATTTCTACTTTGAGATCACCGATGCCAAGACCATCTCTAATACTTGCAGAAAGTATTCTTTCGCGAAATACGGCTTTAAGGATTCCTTCGCTGTTGCTGCTGTAAACAACGCCATCAATCAGTACATGGTGCTGCTGGACCCTGAGGATCAGGAAGGCGTAACCATTGCAGGCATGACCCTCACCGGTAATGCAGTTATGAACGAAGTGGTCTACAAACTGGTAGAGTCCAAGGTTGACCTGAAGGGCGCGCTCACCGATATATGGATGAACCTGTATGAGCACCCGGTTGAAACCATTATGCAGTTGCTGCCTGTTTTGACCGTTGTGATTGACGAAGTGCTGATCCCCATGGTATTCAACCAGGAGGGTGATCCCTTTAATGGTTTCCTGGGCGGTTTGCTGAGCGGTCTGATGGATCAATACGGCCAGAGCGTTGGCAGCCCCGTCGGTTTGGGCGGCGGCCTGAGCTGGGATTTGAACGAGGTTCTGCCCACCCTGATGCACTGGCTGATCGGCGACACCAACTATGACTTTACATACTACAACATCAGCGGTGTTGAGTATGGCAAGGATGCCGACGGCAAAGATGTGATCGTCAGCCAGGTGTATGGTGACCCCACCACCGGCAAGTACGATGACACCAAGACCCCGGTGATCCTGAACATCTATGCAGCCGATAAGGCGCTGCAGGGTGCCAAGGCATCCGGCATTGCCGATGCACTGAAGCTCACCGGCGACGCTGCCACTGCCGTGAATGAGGCTGTGTCCGAGCTGGCCACCTTCTTCACCGCTGCTGTGGATCAGTATGTGGCTGCCTATGGTGAAAAAGACGCCAAGAGTGGCGCCATGACCAAGGAAGAGGGCACCGTTTACAACCACGGCATCAACAACCTCTTCGTTGCCCTGCCCAGAATTCTGGACATTATGGGCAAGAACTTCATTGCCAAGTATGATGTAAAGAGCGCTGACAACACCAAGAAGGCTTCCGACTGGTCTTATAGCGATTATAAGATTAAGAGCGATACCGTTGGCGACAAAGCGTTCTTCTACAACCAGTCTTTGGTTAACTTTAAGAACCTGGCAGACGGCGGCAAGCCGGCCAAGATTCTGGATTGCTTTGTAAACATCTTTGTGAACGACTGGTTCAACGCCATCATTGACCTGCTCAATGATGTGACCGCCACCGACAACAAGATCACCACCAACCTGCCCATCATCACCGGTCTGATCCGCGCTATGGGCGGTCTGGGCGAAAAGAGCACCATCAGCGATGTACTCAACGGCGTATTCCAGCTGAAGTACAACGACAAGGCCTCTTTCGTAATGGGCGTGTATAACAAGGATTCCAAGTTTGTTGGTCTGAGCACCGAAAGTGCTTACTTCCTGTTGTCCAACATCGGTCAGCTGGTGAATGTGATCCAGGCCATGGACACCAAGACCAAGAACACCATCGACGTGAGCTTCCCGAAAGTGAACGGCAAGATGGCAAAGATCCAGACCCAGCCCAAGTGGGCAAAGGTACCCAAGACCTCCAGTAAGAGCGGCGCTTCTCTGCTGTCCAATCTGGACTCCGCACTGTCCAAGGTGCTGGAGAACTCCACACTGAACAACTTCAACCTGAACACCACCCCCGGCATCCTGTGCGGTCTGGTAAGCCTTGGTTCTTACATCCTGGGCAGCGATAACACCAACCCGATGCTGAAGATGCTCAATAAGACCTTAAACTTCCTGAACGACGGGGACAAGAAGCCCACCGATACCTCAGACAAGAAGGTTTACACTGAGGATCATCTGACCAATCTGGTAGTTCAGATGTATGTTGCACTGGAGAATGTAATTGATTACTATCTGGTGAACGAGGACGCTCTGGGCCTGAATGTTTTCTACGACGGCAACCAGAAGCTGTACAAGAAGAAGAATAAGGCCGGCAAGCCGGTGTACTACACCAGCAAGACCGGTGCTTACCACTACAACATTTTGGCTGCTGCGCTGAAGGGCTTGATTTCTCCCCACGCAGTGAGCAATCACCTGACCAACAAGTCCGCCGCCAAGAAGCTGGCAAGCCTGCCTACCTGGCACAACGCCATTCGCTTGGACAAGAGCACCAGCGGCTGGACCGGCGCCACCAACATTAAGATCAACTGGGGCTTCCGCGCAGGCAACAACACCAAGTTCTTCCAGAACTTCGGCGAGAGCCTGGGCATCATCACCGATCTGATCGGCGTGCTGACCAAGGATGCCGGTTACTATGACGGTGTACTGTACCCCATCTTTAAGGATCTGGAAAAAGCCCAGGGCTTTAGCCTGGGCGTGTATGCAAAGGGCAGCGTAAAGGACGGCGCAACCGGCCTGCTGGCTATTCTCACCCCCATCAGCAAGCTGCTGGACGGCTTCTACAGCAAGCCTGTCTCCGTGCTGACCAACCTGATCAAGGGCCTGTCCATTGTGATGAACAAGGACCTGAACAATGTGGCGACTGCCGCCATTTACCCGCTGTACAAGGAGATCCACGGCGTATCCAACATTCTGAGCGCAAAGGTGTCCAACCTGATGCCCTCTATGGCAAAGAACGACGCATGGTTCTCCGCGATACTGGGCCTGATCTTTAAGACCAATACGGACGACAAGGATCAAAACGCGCAGAATAAGCAGACGATTGCCCTTGTAACCGGCCTGCTGAAGAAGAGCGCAACCAAGGCTGGCTTGGGCATCAACGATGTGACCGTGATCAACGCTGTAAACAGCCAGCTGGCTAACTTCGGCTTTGAACTGCCCACCACCCTGTTTAAGGACATTGCAAACTGCAAGAATGCAGAGGCTGTTCTGAAGTACCTGACCCACCTGGTGGTCGATGTACTGCAAATTCGCCAGATCATTGATCTGCTGAAAGTCGTGATCGACAATCCTTCCATAAGCCAAGTGCTGGATATGATCAGCCGCCTGACCAAGAAGGATCTGCTGAACATCATCAACGCTGTGATCGCCAAGACCACAGATCCCACCACTGCTTACTGGACCTTCCTCCAGTATGTACAGGAAAAGACCACCGGCTTCTATTATCCCGCCGGTGTGACCGCACAGGACGCCAGCGACGCTGTTGGCGATCTGGACACCATGGTCACCTCCGTGATCGGTCTGCTGGCCGGCCTGGATGTAGTGAAGCAGGATAACCTGAAAGACCTGGTTAGCTCCCTGATCTTCACCAACGCCAACCTGACCAAGCTGGCTTCCGCACTGTACGGCGCCATTGATCCTTACAAGGATTACCTGGGCTATGCCGGCATTGATGTAAGCAAGAAGGGCGTAGCTAAGCTCCTGACGGACGGCAGCTACGGCAAGACCTACTCCTCCGCAGCTAAGGCGATCAAAAACGCCAAGAGCTGGAAGAAGCTGGGCAACATCAACTGGGGCTTCACCGATGGCTCCGCAAAGGCACAGCAGGGCTTTGTAAACGGCCTGGCTGCGATCCTGCGTCCGCTGGACGGCGTACTGTCTCTGCTGCTGGCAGGCGACGACTTGGCCGTTGGCCAGATCCTTACCGATTTGGTGAAGAACCTGAACTTCGGTTCCTCTAAGGACACCGTACAGCTGAAGAATGGCAAACTGCGCATTCGCATCAAGGGCTCTGACAAGTATTCCAAGACCTCTGTACTGGAGATCAACCTGTACAAAGTGATCGAGGATGTGAAGTCCCTGAGCATCTATGGCGGCAATGGTTACGAAAGTGCCATCGTTCCGCTGCTGGAGGCACTGGAGTGCCCCAACGTGAAGACCTACAAGCAGTACAAGGCAGACATTAAGAAGTCTACCGACAGCGTACTGACGGATGTGTTGAATCCCATCGTAGGCTTCCTGAACAAGGTACTGGACGCTCCGTTCGATACCCTCACCGCAGTACTGCCCAATGTGGCATACTACATTGATAATAATGGCCTGGCACAGCTCGTCAACAATCTTCTGTCGCCGGTAACATCTCTCCTTCCGGTACTGAAGAAGAACGGCGTAGATGTTGAGGTCATTGTCAAGGCTCTGGCCGGCAAGTCACTGAACGACCTGGTTAAGGACGCACTGGGTGTGAACATTCACCTGAATCTGAACCACCTGAACAAGTGCGACATCCAAAACGCCATCGTTCCGCTGGTGAACAAACTGCTCAAGTCTAAGAAAATCAACATTCAGTTGCCCAAGATCGACTGGGGTACCCTGGCAAGCCACGGCACAGTCAGCACGGTCAAGAGCGCTGCAAAGAACAGCGAAGGCTATTATAATAGAAAGCACGTTACTGCAAACCAGGGCGAAACGCTGATCGCCGTGCTCCGCTATGTAGCCAACCTGCTGACCAAGAACATCAGCGGTTTGAAGTCCATTTTGGGCGGTATCGACGCGATCAAGGATTACAAGTCCATCATCAACGCGGTACTTGACCAGATCGGCACCTCCTCCGCAGACCAGATCATCCGTGCGCTGTTCTATCTGCTCCAGGAGAATCCCACCAACGCGTTCTGGAATTACAGCGAATACCAGACCAAGGACTACAAGTTCTCTTATCCCTCCACTGTGGATCAAGACTTCTTGAAGAACATTCCGCCTATGCTGGATGGCCTGATCGGTAGCTTGGCTGATCTGAACAAGCTGATCGCTGACGCTGCCTTTAAGGACAGCACCATCAATGGCATGATCACCGGCATCGGCAAGGCACTGGACGGTGTGAAGATCAACGACTCCACCAACCTGACCGCCCTGCTGGCTCAGACCGGCATTGACTATTCTACCAAGACCGTTGCCAAGCTGCTCACCGATGAGTCCTATGGCAAGACCTTCGCGAATGCGGCTGCCGTAATCGGCTCCGCCTCCTCCTGGTCCAAGGTCAACACCTCCGCTCTTAAGTGGGGCGTAAAGGATAAGGATAGCTTCTTTAATGCACTGGCTGCTGTAATGCGTCCGTTCTACGGCGTATTGGATGTACTGCTGAATGATGCTTCTCTGGGCATCTTCAACATCGTTCATATCCCCGGCTCCAACAGCTACTCTTCCGTGGTCGTTCCGCTGCTGGAGGCATTCGGCTGCTACAACATTAAGACCCAGTATCAGTACAGAGAGGACATCAGCAAGGCCTATGACAACATCCTGTTGGATATTGTCAACTCCCTGTGGGATAAGGTAGAGGACATTCTGAATGCACCGCTGCAGACCCTGATGTCCATGCTGCCCAACCTGGCACTGTTCATTGCCAACGACGGCCTGCTGCAGCTGATCGAGAACCTGTTTACACCGGTTTCCGCTCTGCTGGATGCTTTGAAGCCCATCGTGAATGTGAACACCGTACTGACTCAGGTATTCAAGGCCTTCAAAGTGGATCTGAATGGTTTACTGGCTAAGGTTGGCCTGAAGTTGGATCTGAACATTGACCTGTACGATCTGACCGCTATGCTGAAGCCCATCATCGGCGTGGACAACATTGTTCCCCTGCTGAATCAGGTGCTTGGCATGATCAAGATCAAGGGTAAACCCCTGGGTCTGGAACTGATGGATATTGACTGGTTCCAGCTGGCAAGCCACGGCAAGGTGATGACCGATGCTTCTCAGGCTGCCACTTACGGCACGCGCGTGTTTGTAAAGGGCGACGCCTCTGAGACTTTGATTGCCGTGCTGCGGTACCTGGTTGAAGTTGTCAACTACAAGGATAACTACAACACAGTAGCCAGCTTGGTAGGCTCCCTGATCGGTGGATCTGACAACAGCTCCATTACCGATGTGGTAGGCACCGTGCTGAATATGCTGAAAGGCGACACCGACAAAGTAATCGGCGAACTGTGTAACCTGCTTCAGCAGCTGGGTGGTTAATCCCCCATTCCTAAATGAAAATGGCGTACCTTCGGGTACGCCATTTTTGTTACCCGCCGCCGGACAGGCTCCTGTATATAATGTATATAATATAGAACGCCCTTTGGGTGCAGGCTCTCACCTGCCCCGGAGGGCTGCTTTTTTTTCGCCAAGTTTTACGGCTTTTTGAATTTTCTTTGCGAAAGCCTTGTATTGCTTTTGCAATTTATATATAATAAGTGCATAGTAACTTTTATCTCGGTGGTGAATACAAATTGCTCGGTAAATACGCCAGAGTCAAGGTCGTTATGCCTATTGGCTCTACGGACGGTACGGGCTATCGGTATCCGCTGAACTACGGCACAGTATACGGTGAAAAGGACCAGACTGCCTACATTATGGGCATCCACCACCCTGTGCGTAACTTTGACGGGCGTGTGATAGCCGTCCTCCGAAACAAAAAAGAAAAGAAATCCATTTGGATTGTGGCGCCCAAGAGCACACGATTCATTGTCAACGACATTTTGGAATATCTGGACCCGGAGCGGGACTTTCCCGGCTACCGGCTGGAATGCCTTTACGAGAGCAGCTGCGGCGCGGTCATCTTCCATGATATTAAGGGGGAGGTGCGCTACCTGCTGATCAAGAACAAGCGCTCCGCCCACTGGGGCTTCCCCAAAGGGCATATTGAAAGGGGCGAGACCAAGGAGCAGACCGCCCTACGGGAGGTACAGGAGGAAACGGGCTTGCGGGTTAAGCTGATTGAGGGGTTCTCCTGCCTGTCCAAATATCGGATTCGGGATCGGGTTGAAAAGACGGTAACCATCTTTGCCGCCACCACCCCGAGCACGGTGATCCACATGCAAAAGGAAGAAATTGAGGACTACATTTGGCTCACCTATGACCGGGCGCTGTCGCTGCTGCGGTTTGACAATGACAAGAGTATTCTCATTGCCGCCCACGATTTTCTGGACCAAAACAACATTATTTAACGATGGAATCCATGTGTGCTGAAACTGCCTATTTAATTGAACTGACCGCCGCCTTTTTGCGGGACGAGCCGGTAACCTTGCGCCCGGATATGGATTATCGCAAGCTGTGCGGCATTGCCAAGGCGCATAATCTGATCGCTGTGGTGTACGCAGTGTGCAACAAAGCACCCAATACCGAGGTGATCCCGGAGGACTGCCGACTGGCACTCAGCGAGCACTTCTTTAGCAGCGTGTTCCTGTACGAGCACCAAAAGCAGGGTGTAGAGCGGGTGTACCGCGTTCTCAGCGACGCCGGCATCCCCCATGTATTTTTTAAGGGCGCGATCTTAAAAGAGCTGTACCCGGTGCCGGAGTGCCGCCTAATGGGCGACATTGACCTGCTCATTAACCCGGCGAACCGCCAGGCAGCCAAAAAAGCGCTAATGAGCAGCGGCTTTGCCTGCACTGCCCAGAACGGCCCGGTATATGACTATCGCAAGGGCGATGTGTTGCTGGAGGTGCACACAGCACTGATCAGCGATGATCCCCGGTGTGAGACTGCCTTTGCAAACGCCATGGATCAAGCCCAATTTGAAGGCTGCTGCGGCAAATTGGAGGACAATTACCACTTTGCCTATCTAATCGCCCACTTGGCCCACCACTTTCGCTTTTACGGCGCCGGAATCAAGCTGATCCTGGATCTTGCCGTGATGCTGCAAAGGTGCCGGATCGACGAAAAAGCGGTGCTGACCTTGTGCGAAAAAGCCGGTTTGGCACAATTCGCCAAGATTGTGCTCACCGTGTGTTATCGCTGGTACGGCGTGGGTACGCCTTATGTGGATGACACAGCGGACTGTGAATCGTTTTTGGTCAGCTACGGTGCCTTTGGTAACGCGGACCGGAACAAAAGCGCCGTCATTGCCCGCCGCCAAATGGAGCAAGGCGAGAAAGCAAGCCCCCTGCGCAGCAAGCTGCGTCTGGCGTTTCCGGCATACAGCCAAATGCGCCGCATACCCTATATTCGATTTTTAGACGGCCACCCCTGGCTGACCCCGTATGCCTGGTGCTACCGTCTGATTTACAACACCCGGCACCGCAAGGACTTTATGGTGCGCACCGCCCGGGGACTGGACAGCGACGATGCCTACGCCGCTGCCAAGGAAGAACTGGAATTCTTTAAGGAGATGGGATTGTTATGATTTTTGGTATTATTTTGCTGGCTATCGCAGCCATTTTATTGGTGTGGTTTGTAGCCTGGTTTATCATCACCCGCGTCAACGGCAACTGCCCGCTGTGCGCCATGGAAAAGATTGCACACCCCTCTAAGCTGACCATAGACACCACGGACGCACCGAATTACGGCGGCGCTACCGTGCCCCCTATGGGCTGGTCCAGCTGGAACACCTTCCGCCAAAACATCAATCAGGATCTGATTCTGGAGGTGGCAGAGGCCATGGAGGCCAGCGGCCTGGCAGAAGCGGGCTACAACTATATCAACCTGGACGACTGCTGGCACAGCTCCGTGCGAGACGAAATGGGTCGCCTGCAAGGGGATTTGGGCACCTTCTCTATGGGGATCCCGGCGCTGATCAAGCAACTGAACAGCCGGGGCTTTAAGGTGGGTCTGTACTCCTCTAACGGGACCCTCACCTGCGAGGATCTACCGGCCAGTTTAGGTCACGAACGGCTGGATGCCAAAACCTTGGCCAGCTGGGGCTGCGAATTCTTCAAGTATGACTTTTGTCATCACCATGTATTAAAGGGTGATGTGCCCATTATTGAAAACCTGCAACTGAACCTGCCGGGTACGACGGAACCGGCACTGATCCTGCTGCCCGGCGAAGCAGAATTTACCGGCAAAGGCCGGGTAGTCAAGTGCAGCGATCTGCCCTCCGGTCAAGGCATCGGTATGATCGGTTACGGCTCCGGCACCGCCGGATTCCGCTTTAGCGTAGAAGCAGGCGGCACCTATGCCCTGACCCTGGCCTATAACAAATCTCTGTGCCTCCACCAGCGCTACCTGCGCATTCGAGTCAACAACGGCAAGGAACATGAGCTGCTGTTCCCCACCACCAAGGGCGCCAGCCCCACCGGCCGTATCCAGCTGACGGTTGAGCTGCAATCGGGCGAGAACCACCTGTTGCTCTACAACCCGGTGGTTACCCGGGCTGACTCCTCTTACCTGCAATACGCCCGCATGGGTCGAGAACTGCAAGAGGCCACCAAGGAATGGGCTGTCATCACCGGCGAAGAGGAGCGCCCCATCATCTATTCCATCTGCGAATGGGGCTTTGCTTATCCCTACAAATGGGGAGCCAAGGCAGGCAATATGTGGCGCACCACGCCGGATATCATGCCCAAGTGGCTAAGCATTAAGACGATTTATGAGCACAATGTACGCCTGTATGAGCACGCCGGTCCCGGGGCCTGGAATGACCCGGATATGTTGGAAGTTGGCAACGGCAAGCTGACAGAGAACGAGAACAGGGCGCACTTCTCCCTGTGGTGCATGATGGCCGCGCCGCTGATCCTTGGCAACGATGTGCGCAAGTTTGTGGACGGCAACAACGAGCAGGTGCGGGAGAACCCCACCTTAAAAATTGTCACCAACAAAAACCTGATCAACATTGACCAGGACCCGCTGTGCAAGCCCTGCAAGCGCATTCGTCGCCAGGCCGGGCTGGATATTCTGGCCCGCCCGCTGCAAAACGGCGATGTGGCCCTGTGCCTGTTTAACAAGGGCACCTCCCGCCGCACGGTCACCTACGACATTAACGCTCTGGCGGACGATGCGTACCTGAACTTCCGCAAAACGCCGGGCAAGTACGAGGTGCATGAGCTGTGGAGCGACGAGTGGTTCAACGACAACACCATTAACGCCACCGTACCCCACCACGGCGTAAAAGTCTATCGTATTCATAATTCCTAACAACATACAAAACAGGCTAAGCAATTTACATTGCTTAGCCTGTTTTTTGCGTCTGTATTGGTGTATGCTTATTCGTAAATCTGGTGCTCGCCGGTCATCATATCCGTTAAGTGCGTCTCCACCAGCGCCACCGCCCGGGCGGTATCGCCGTTGAGCAGCTGCACCAGCAGTTGCTGCAGGTAATGGTACAGGGACGCCTTGCCATAACGCTGCACATAACGAGCGCCCAACTGCACATTGGCGGTCTTAAAAGAATTATAGATCAGCGGCGCAAAGGTGTTGCCGCTAAGGAAACTCAGTTCCTGATTATACGCATAAGCCAGCTCTGACACCTGCTGCGGGTCGTCCGTCTCGGCCATTTGGTCCACAAAATCCTCCAGCTTTTGCACCTCTGCCTCCGTAATGGCGCGGGCAGTGAGCTTGCGCACGGAAAAACAGTCGATCAGGATCTTAAACTCCAGCAGGGAGCGAATTTCCTGCTCCGGAAGAATACCACCGTTATAGTGCATAATGGACAGAAAAATATCCGACTTGCCCACCCGGCGATAATCTGCCACAAAGGTGCCCACCCGGGGTCGCACCTCTAAAAAACCTTTGTGCGCCATCTCCGCAATGCCGCTATTCACTACACCCCGGCTTACATCCATCATCTCCGCCAACTCCCGCTCCGTGGGCAGCTGCGCGCCGATGGGCAGCTCGCCGGACAAAATCTTGTCCTCCACAGACGAAATAAACAATTCCTTCAAACTGGCGGTCTGCAGCTTTTCAAATTCCATAATTAAAACCTCCTGAATTACTTCTCTTCTTTTTCTTCCACAACTTCCTGTTGGATTGCTTCCCTGATCTTTTCATTGATCTTCTGTTCTTTAAATGTCACACACTGAATGATCGAGTTGCATATCTCTGTTGACTTTGAACTTCCATGCGTCTTCACTACCAGTCCATTCAGTCCAAGCAGGGGTGCTCCACCATGATTACTTGTATCAAAATCCTTTAATACCTTTTTCAGTGCCGGCTTTACAAGCAATGCACCGATCTTACTCCGAAGAGAAGACATCATGCCTTCCTTCACCTTTTTCATAAGACCTCCCGCAACACCTTCATAAAGCTTCAGAATGATATTTCCCGCAAATGCCTCACAGACGATCACATCTGCCACACCATACGGAATATCTCTTGCTTCTACACTTCCGATAAAATTGATATCGCTGCATTCTTTCAACAGTGGAAATGTCTCTTTTACAAGTGCATTTCCCTTCTCTTCTTCTGCACCGATATTCACAATACCAACTGTCGGATTCTTCTTTCCCATAACGCTCTCCATATATATGGATCCCATCCTTGCAAACTGAACAAGATGGGACGGCCGGGCATCTACATTGGCTCCGCAGTCGATCAGAAGTGAAACTCCTTTCAAAGTCGGGATAAGCGGTGCAAGCGGTGGTCTCTCAACCCCTTTAATACGTCCTACAAGCACCTGACCTCCAACGAGGACTGCACCTGAACTTCCTGCAGATACAAATGCATCTGCCTCGCCCTTTTTCACCATCTTCATTGCTACTACAATAGAAGAATCTTTTTTCCCACGGATAGCTTTCACCGGCGGCTCTGCTGTCTCTATCACCTCTGTAGCATTTACAATTTCGATCTGTTCCTTTGGATAAGTATAAGCAGACAGTTCTTTTTTAAGAACCTCTTCTTTTCCGGTCAGCAGTATCTTGATATCATCTCTTCTCTGAACTGCTTCTACTGCTCCTTTTACAATCTCTCCAGGAGCATTATCTCCACCCATGGCATCAAGGGCAACTCTCGTTATCTCAGACATATTCTTTCCTCCTTGCACTACTGAAATCATTCTACTAAAAAACCTGATAAAAATCAATAAATATGTATAAAAAGGGAGTTTCCTCTTAAGCAAAAAATAGAGTGTAAACCTTTCAGGCTTACACTCTATTCTCAGTTTCAAATCATAAATTAGTCAACTGTTACGATCTCACGCTTGTTGTATGATCCGCATGCCTTGCATACACGATGAGGCATCATAAGCTCGCCACATTTGCTGCACTTTACAAGGTTCGGAGCACTCATCTTCCAGTTAGCTCTTCTCTTATCTCTTCTTGCTTTTGAAGATTTATTCTTTGGACAGATAGACATAGGTTACACCTCCTTAAAATTCTTAAATAAGTCACGGACAACTGACATTCTCGGATCAAGTCCCGGTTCTTCACAGTTGCAGGACCCCGTATTCAAATTCTGACCGCACACTTTACATAACCCTTTACAGTCTTCCCTGCACAGGACTTTAACCGGCCAGTCTGACAAAATCTCTCCATACAGGAGTTTGTCCACGTCAAGATGATATCCGTCAATAAAGTTTGATTCATCCAGCTCCTCTGTCAGTTCTGCGTCGGAGAGGCCTACGTCCACATGCTTTGCACAATCAAGTACAAACTCCCTTTTCACATCATCCAGGCATCTGTCACATGGTATCGCGACTACAATCCTGGTCTCAGCGTTCACGAGCAGTTCTTTTCCCCTTATATGCTCCACTCTAACATGAACCGGCTCTTTACTGATAATGGGGTAGGTTCCGGATTTCATCCGGATCTCTTCCATCTCCAGCCGCACAGTTTCTTCAACCGTCTTATGCTGGTCTGACAAAACGTCTGATAGGTTAATTAACATAATGTATTTCTCCTATTCATACCTAAACTATTATATCATGGAAAAAATGTTTGTCAACAGATATTTATAATTTCTATCAAAAATATTATGAAGAGCAAAATGTATTGGATACATTTTTGTTTCTTCTATGCGCAAAAGCAGGACTGAACTGCTCTCTTGGCACCTCAGTCCTGCGCTCATATACGATATAATCTTTACAGATCACTATCGTATACACTTTCTCAAATTAAGATTTCTTCAATTATTTTACAAGCGCTAATGTCTCACGGGCGATTGCAAGCTCTTCGTTTGTAGGAATAACGAATACTTTAACCTTTGATCCTTCTTTTGTAAGCTCAGCTTCTTTTCCTCTGAGTCCTTTATTCACTTCTGAATCGAAGTCTACTCCAAGGTATCCAAGGTATTTACATACTTCTTCTCTTACATAATCATCGTTCTCACCAATACCAGCTGTAAATACGATGTCATCTACACCATTCATAGCTGCAGCGTAAGATCCGATGTATTTTGCTACTCTGTATGAGAATACATCCATAGCGATCTTAGCTTTCTTATCTCCGGCATTCATAGCGTCTGTCAGGTCACGGAAGTCACTGGAGATTTCGCCTGAGAGTCCGAATACACCGGATTTCTTATTCAGTACATTCATGATGCCTTCGATATCAAGATTTTCCTTCTGTGCAATAAACTCCATGATCGCCGGATCAATATCTCCTGAACGGGTACCCATAACCAGTCCCTCAAGAGGTGTAAGTCCCATGGATGTATCAACGGATTTTCCATTGAGTACAGCAGATACGCTTGCACCATTTCCAAGGTGGCATACGATGGTCTTTACTTCATCATATGCTTTTCCCATCACCTCAGCCGCCTTTTTAGAAACATAGCTGTGGCTTGTACCATGGAAACCATAACGTCTTACTTTATATTTTTCATAATATTCATATGGAAGACCATACATATAAGCTTTTTCAGGCATTGTCTGATGGAATGCTGTATCAAATACTGCAACCATAGGAGTTCCCGGCATCAGCTTTTCGCATGCTTCAACTCCGATCAGGTTTGCAGGATTGTGAAGTGGTGCAAGATCATTACACTCTTCTACAGCCTTTTTCACTTCCTCCGTAATCACAACAGAAGACGCAAACTTTTCACCGCCATGGACAATGCGGTGTCCTACTGCCCCGATCTCGCTTAAGCTCTTGACAACACCAGTCTTTTCATTCGTCAGTGCATCAATGACAAACTGGATTGCTTCTGTATGGGTCGGCATGGCCTTTTCAGAAATTTCTTTTTCTCCGCCAGCCGGCTGATAAGTCAGACGTCCGTCAATTCCGATTCTTTCACAAAGTCCTTTTGCGAGTACCTCTTCTGATTCAGCGTTGATCAACTGGAATTTCAGAGATGAGCTTCCGCAGTTAATAACTAAAATATTCATTTTCTTTTATTTCCTCCCGAAACAAATCTTACCATTCTTACTTATTCAGCCTGTGCCTGTACTGCTGTGATTGCAACAACACCTACAATATCTT
>OIXG01001466.1_pt1 | contig 22270 bp, 17 predicted proteins | sample 1587731 | NCBI WGS metagenome assembly OIXG01 (sample SAMEA3888908, study PRJEB22519) | human gut metagenome | biome: human gut; feature: human-associated habitat; material: faeces | place: Denmark | collected 2010
GGCACCTCCCCTATCCGCGCTATCGCGCGGCAGAGGAGGACATTGCGTGTTTGCCCAACTTCACAGTCTTTTCACTTTTTCCTACATTACAGCATTTCCAATTTTACCGCTTCAAACAAAATTCCATAGCTAAACTCTCAACCCTAAACTGCTACCGGCAATGTCCTCCTCTGTATCGCCGCGCCAGCGCGATATAGGGGAAGTGGCGAGGCTGCGAGCCGAAGGGGTTGACCCACAGCCGCAAAGAATAAAAAAATACCACCTATCCACGCGAAACGCGGATAGGTGGATATTTCAGTTGCAGCCACGATTAAACTCGCAACATAAGGCACTTATTTGACGACGACAGTTGCGCCCGAAGAATGAGCCGTGATTTGCGGCGCATACTGGCATTGCAACGTGGCAATGCCCGAGGCGAAACTGCCCTGATTGTTGACAAAAACATCGTAAGTCGCAACATACGTGCCTTTCGGCAAACGGGTGACAAACAAATTAGTAGACGCATCGCGCGTTTCCCTGCAAACGCCAATGCCATCCTTCCATTCATACGCCTCTTTTTGGTCGACCGGCTCGAAGCAAGCCGCCCGCTCATCGGCAATCGTCACAAATTCAAGGTCGCGCTCCGAACGGATTGTCAACCTCACCTGCACGCGGTCGCCCACGGCAAACGTGTCCGTCTCCCGCACATTGCCCTCCGCATCGTAGACAAGCAGTTGTTTTTCGATGCGCACGTCGGCCGTGGAATGTTTGCCCACTTGCGCCATCGGAGCGCGATAGCGGCAATAGACAGCGCCCCACGCCGGAGCCGACGACGAACGGGAAATCTCCACCTCGCCGGATTTCATCATGCCGGCATCAAACGTGCGTTTGACATATCCCACATAAGGCGTAGCCCCTTCCATGTCGACTGCCACGCCGCCAATGCTGATTTCAGGCACATCGCCGCCGGCAGCGAGCCATTTCCCGCCACAAGAAAGAATGGCAGCGACAGCATCGCACGTGAGCGACGACGTTGGCCAACATTGTGTTTCCTTCTGAAGCAACAGCCAACGAAGCACACCCTCTACAGCTTCGCTGTCGCCGGGAGCAAGCGTGCGGAAAGCCCGCAACGCAGCAACTGCCGTTGCCGTCTTGTCGGCCTCGACATCCCAATACATGCCCTGCATGGCCGAAGTTCGCGCAAACTGCCGGATCGATTCCAAAATCCGAAGTGCTTCGTCGCGCTCCCCATAAGCGGACAACATGATTGCCGCATTTGCCTTGCCAACGATCGAATAATCGCCCCAATGGCGTTTCGCGCGGTCGATCACGCCATCGACCACCCACTGCAACGAATCCGGCAATGCCGGAACGCCAAGGGAAGTGCGCACGGCCACATAGTCGCTTGCTCGGGCAAAAATCCTGTCGCTGTCTTGTTGCTCAACCGCTTGTTCTGCAAGGAGCTTGTCGCAATAAGCCACGCTTTTCTCCACGATGTCGCACAGAAGCATGTCGGTTTCCGTTTCTTCGCAACCGGCCTCGCGCAATTGCCCGCAAAGCCGCAATATGTCGATGGTGACCATTGGCGAACTTTCCGCGCCGCGAATCCAAGCAAAACCGCCGTCGGCATTCTGCAAATCTGCCAATGCGATCAACGCCTGTTGTTTCCTGTATTGTATCGTTGCCGGATCTGCCAGTTTCGACAATTGCGACATCGCTTCGGTTTCCGTTTTGGCGGCAGCCGTCCACGGTGTCTCCGCAAGGGAAAGCAGTTTCAGTTCCTCATTGGACTGCAAAGGAGATTCGAGCGACCGGCTTGCGCCCCACGACTTCAACGCCTCGGCCACAATCGGATTTTCGCGCACGACGAAATCGGCCAAAGCCGTCGCATAATAGTTGGCGGCAAAGCCGCGAGCCGTAGACGATTCCGACACGACTGCCGGCAACGCCATGGCCGCATACCACACCGGATTGTCGCTATATTCAAACGTGACGCTTCCTTTCTCGAAGTGCGGCACGCTCACCATCTCTTTCTTCTTTGCACCCGACAGATAGAACGGCGCGGCATCTATCGCTTCCGATTCCGCAGGCAGCACGGCAATCGCGTTGCGCTCGCCGTCGGAAACGCCCTCGCCGTTGGTCACCGTCGTTTTGCAAATGATCATCTCCCCGCCATCGACAACAAAAGGCATTTCCACCATGGCCGAGCCGCGAGCAGCAAGTTTCACTCCGGCAAAGTTTTTTTCAACGACACGACCTTCATTTTCTATCTCAAAATGCACATCCACGATCTGCTCCGCGTCGGTGGCATTCATCACGGCAGCCTTTATCGTCAAGCTGTCGCCGTCGCGCACGAAGCGCGGCATGTTGGGTTCTATCATCAACGGCTTCGAAGCGGAAACAAGCCGGTCGATCGATGCCGTCAGCAAGTCTTCCGTATAGGCAACGGCCGTAAACTGCCATTGCGTATTGCGGTCGGGCACATCGAACGTAAACGTCACTTCGCCGTCTTCGCTCGCCACAAGCCCCGGAAGGAAAAATGCCGTCTTCACCGCATCGTCGCGCAGCGGCATTTCCGATGCGCCGCCGGACGACATGCCGTCCGAAGTCCCTGCCAACATGGCATCGGCCGCCACCGAATTAGTTCGCAAAACTTTGGTCTCAAACACCTCTTCTTTGGCAACGGGAAATGCCACAGTCGAATGGAACACCGCGTCCGAAGGAACATTGTAGAAATACCGCTTTCCGTACATATTCAAATAAGGCGGAGTAAAATATTCCATCGGATACCACTCCATATCCGACACGCAATATATCAAGTATGTTCCCACCGAGCCTCTTGGCGCTGCCAGCATCCATCCCGGCATCGCGCCGCCTCCGGCATAGGGATGAAAATCATACAGGTTGGAAGCTATTGGATTCAAAGCGGCATCGTACATGTTGGCAATCACAGCCGTGCGGAAACGCTTCCCGTTGTTGCTCTTGACGCGCAAAGTCCATGTCTCTTTTCCGCCCGGGACCACCTTGTCGCGGAATGTTTCTGTCGTGATTTCGATGGAATCCTGCGGGACAGCCGGAAGCAAATGGATTTGAGTTTCCGACAAACAATGACGATTCATTTGGTAAATGACAATCTCCGACCTTTCCTTGTCGGCAAATTTCGCACGCCCTGCAAATTCGTGCATTCCGGCTTTCTGGAAATGCCATCCCTCGTCGACCACATCGCCCGCGCAACTCACAACGTAGTAAAAATAATTGTCGCGCGAATTTCCATAGCGGAACGTAAACGATCCGTCCGGAGCGCATTGCACCTCAGGCAACTGCTGCGCGAGGAAAAACGGCGTCTCAAACGGCGGAAGCGTGTCCGCCGCATGGGAAACAATCAAGCGCAATGCAGCCGTATCCGATTTTTCACGGGCGAAATACAATTGCATGTCGTACATTCCCGACGGGATCACCGACACGTCGACTGCCGGACGACCCGAACGGAACACGCCGGAAGCCACTACCGTCGAATCCTTGTCGCATGCACGCACGCGATAATGCACATCGGCATCGTCCACGCCGTTATCGCCGAAAAACACACGCACCGGCACATCGGCCACCGAATCGGCCACACACGACTCTTGCGTCAAAAAGAATTTGTACCCGCCTTTGCCGACAATTATATTCTTGTCGAGCGTTTGCGTTTCGCCCCGCGCGTCGGTGGCTTGCAAATAGAGATAGAGTTTGTACTGCTCGTCGCTATCGTCAAACCACGACTTCGGCATCGGAATGGACCAACGCCCTGCCGAATCGGTCACGACCGTGCCCGACTTAGGCAAGAAACGGTCGGACGTTTCCATCCAATAAGTGTCTCGCTGGCGCAATTCGTATTCGATTGTCGCACCGGCAACCGGAGCTTGCGAATAAGTGCGGATTGTCCCTCCGACCTCCAACGAATCCATATCAATCAAGCTGGACGCTTCGGGATCGTACTCAATAAAAAACGTAGGCGCTTTGTATTCGCTCACATGAAACCGCATCGTGCCCAAATTATCGCCGGATGCCGGATCGAAAACCGCAATGGAATATTGTCCTGTTTTCAGCGTTTTCGGAACAATGAAACAAGAATCGCAACGCCCGAACCGGTCGGCAATCAAATCCATGGAGCTAATCCAATTCCCATTCGAATCGCCCAATTTGGCATTAAGCGTTTTTCCGGCTTCCACTTCCAACAATCGATCGCCTGCAACATAGGCCACCACCGCAAACTTCACCGTTTCGCCCGGGCGATAGACTCCCCTGTCGGTGAACACTTTCGCATGCCACATCCGGGAAGTTTCCCCGTAAGAATAGAAATAAACACTTTGGGTTCCCGTGCGGTCGTCGCCATGCGTCGCATAAATGCGAATAGAATTGCCTCGTTTATAAAGCGTCGAATCAAACACCACGTAGCCAAATTTGTTGGTCGATTTCGAAATTTCTTTTTCCCCATCCCGATCCACGACATGCACAACTGCGCCTTCCACCGGTCCGGAAGTAGCCGCATCGACGACATAGGCCCTGAATTCGCCGCGTTTATGCATTCTGACAGCCCAAACGTCAAGATCGGTCACTCGAATGTCGTGATCGTAATCGCTTGCGTCGGGCAATCGCATTTCCCCTGTTTTCGCATCTCTATATTGCGGCACAACTACATAGCGCCCCACGGACAACGGAGGAAGGCTTACTTCCATGCCCTCTTTCGCATCGATCACCTCTTGGGAATACACTTCTTCCAAATCGTTCAAGACATCGTCCACTGTTTTTTTCCTATCCCTTTCATAACCTTCGGGCTTTCGATAGACTTTAAGCGTCACTCTGTCGACGTTTCTCACTGCCAGCATTTTCACAATAATCGAATCGGTGCTCAAAGCCATGTCTTGCACTTCAATGCCCACTCTTTGCTGTTCGAACAAAGCCAGCACGTTGCGCAGCTTGTTTATCCGCTTGTAATCAGGAAAGCGATCCACCGCCTGCCGAATCATCTCAATCGGAAAGCCGGAGACGTTCTCGGAATCCGGCAAATCCTCCATTTTCGATACATATTCCTGCAAATCCAACCATTCCGACAAAATTTCCACCGAATACGGGCTTTGTTCATTTTCACGATAGAATTGAAGCAAATAGTCGGCTATTTCCTCTTCCTCGTCATCGTCGTAGTCTTCGTTTGCCACACGTTGGAGTTCAGCATAGATAAACGCGGCTGAGCCTCGGCGATGCTTCGTGAGCAACAACCGAAAAATTTTGTCGATCGCCGTCGACGGTTCGTCGCCGACGGAAGCAACAAAATCGTTGCAGCCGCGGAAAGGCCGCATCGGCGCATCGTCGTCGGACACCGCAACCAGATTGTCAACCATCCGATAGGCTATCGCATCGAGCAACGTCGGTGTAAATTCCGGACAATCTTCGGGCAAAACGAAAATCTTTTCATAGTCTTTCACATCCGTTGAAAATAGCAAATCCGCGTCGCGGAAAATCGAATCGGACAAAGCCGTCATTTTCCAACAGAAATCCGCTTGGCTCCACTCGCGCATATCGTCGGAAACAACATCGCGCACCTCCGTGCGATTCCGATATTTATAGGAATTTTTATTGTAAAACGCGCCATACATGTCGGCTTCGAGCAGCCGCACAATAGCTTTCGTGCGGCGATCGGGCACGCGAGAAGCCAAACTGTCGACATAATGCACCATCTCCGGCATATAGTCGGCCGAAACATAGGACTTTGCCAACGACAATTTGACAAGCCCGTCGACAAGCGAGCGGCCGTCGTTTTTCCGCAAAGCTTTGTCGATCTGCTTTGCTGCATCGGTTATTACGGTTTCCGGATATTTAAAGTCGGGCGCTTTTTTCGCCTGCGCCAAACCGACAGCCAAAATGATAAGGCTCAATGATAAAATAATCTTCTTCATGCCTTGTATGTTTTTTTGACAAAAAAACGCCGAACCGGTATCCCGACGCGACGTTCTTATGATGGTTGTTTTTTTAGCTTGAAATTTGTTTTATTTATTGCTTCCTTGCCTGTGGTAATTTAAAATGGTTTTTGTGAATTTATCTTCTGCTACTTTCAGTAGGAACAATTGCTTTTTTGTCAGAATCTTTTCAAACTGCGAAAAATATTCCAATTCTATTTCGCCCTCTTTTTGCCGCGTCTTCGACAAGGCGATGGCCGTGGCTTCATATTCCGTATCGGACACATTATCCGCCGCAGCCACTTTCTTCATCAACGCGTCGGCTTCCTTGTTGACCAAATAGATTTCCTGCTCCATCTCTTCATAAAGCGGGAAAAATTTGCTTTGTTGCTCTTTGTCGAGAGACAGCTCCTTGGTGAAAAAGTCGAATTTGTACTTCTTTATTTCGTTCATCCAACGGCTTCTCGTCTCCGCATTGGAAGATTGCGCGACCATGACGCTTGGCAAAAGCATCAACACGAACAAGGTTATTGCGAATATAGATGATTTTCTTTTCATAAGACTTTTCAATTGATTGTGGAATCGATGCTGCCCAATTCGATGCCGTCTTCATACATCTGCTCCAAAATGTCGTAATTGTCGATATTGCCATAATTCATGTAGTCGTCGACGAATTTTTCATCGCTCATCGCTTCGGCAATTTGCTCGTTATACTCCATGGAGCTCCGGCTTTTCAAATCGGAGAAAAGATACATCATGCACCATACGCCGCCAAACATGGCAGCCATATAAGCCCACGGACGAATGCGAAGCCATACTGTCGGCTTCTTTTCCTCCACAACAGGTTTTTCCGGAAGCATTTCAACCATTTTTTTCGAAAAATCGTCGAAATAGCCTTCCGGCACCTTGAATCCGGAGTCCTTGCTGAATCGGGCTAATATGTCGTCATCTTTTTTCATTGTAATCCTATGACTGCGTTTTTGCCAAATGGTTTAATTTTTCTCAAAAAAAAGTTCAATTTTTTTTACGGCATGATGGAAAGAGGCTTTCAACGCTCCGACAGAAGTGCCAAGTATTTCCGACATTTCCTCGTATTTCATCTCGTCGAAATATTTCATGTTGAAAATGAGACGCTGTTTCTCCGGCAACGTAGCAATTGCCTTTTGCAACTTCAACTGCAATTCGTCGCCATCAAACCATTCGTCGCTTTCAAGCGAGCCGACAAGGAAAGAATCGTCGTCGAGCGACACATTTTGCCGTTGCCGCTCTTTGTTTAAAAACGTGATGGATTCGTTGACTGCAATTTTGTAAAGCCAAGTCGACAATTTCGCTTCACCGCGAAATTGCTCGATGTTGCTCCATGCTTTGAGGAATGTGTTTTGCAACAAGTCGTTGGCATCGTCGTGGCTCACCACCATCCGGCGAATCTGCCAATACAACGGCTCGCTGTACGTCCGTATAATCTCGGAAAAGGCGGCATGCCGTTTTTCCGGATTATGCAGATTGCGTATGATCTCCTCTTCCTCTTCTTTTTGCATCGTGGACGATTTGTCAGGTAAAGGTACGGCAAACATTCCGACAAGGCAAATTCATCGGCATCTTATAGCGTTTTTTAACTCAATATCATTTCTCCGCGAAATGCGACCGGCCGGCTTTGCAAACCGGGCAAACATAATCTTGCGGCAAAGGCTCGTCGGTTTCCACGACATATCCGCATATATCGCACACGTATCTCCGCTTCCCTTCCGAGCCGGCGGGCTTTGCAACGGCTGCCTCGTCGACATAGGTCGGCGCGTTTTTGGGGGCTTTCCCTTTCACGACACGATGATAATATTCGTAGGTCATCGGCACGCCCTCTTCTTTCACGGCGTCGATCAATCGCGCAACTACCACGACGTGGGTCTCGCAATCCACGAAATTGACAGCGTCCAAAACAAGGCGGCTGCAAAACTTCCCGTTGACAATCGGCACGTCGCGAAGCATCCGATAGCCGAAATCTTCATATTTATCGACTGTGCGGCTGCTGCTGAATCCGAAAGTGGCAATGATCAAATTGTCGGTATCTTCGGCAACGACAGAAAGCGAAAAACGCTTGTTGCGCCGAATTGCGTCAAGCGTATAATTGTTCTTGTTCAACGAAATCGCCAATAAGGGATTTTCGCTGGTCACTTGGAAGCACGTATTGATCGTGCAGCCCACGGGGCGCCGGCCGTCCATTGTCCCGACAATGTAAAGCCCGTACGAAATGCTGAATAAAGCCGTAGTATCCATTTCAAAAATCAATTTGTTGGTAAAGCTACGACAATCTTCCGGCCAAAACAAATTTCAACTGCGCCTTATAGCGTTTTTTAACTTCCTGTTTAATTGGCGGAAACAAAATCCCACATGGCGAAGCAACGTCGAGGTCGTCCCGTAATAATCGCACATGATGTGGTAACGCTCTTTCAAAGAGGCTTTCTTGTTTTTATCGGTCAAGCCGTCCGACAAATAATCGATCACGACTGTGCCTGTATATGCGCTTTTCTTCATTTTCTGCAAACAGCGCAAACACCATTCGTAATCGGCCGAGAAACGATAACGCAAATCGTAGGGTTCTGCCAACTCGCGACGAACGACAAATGCTTGGTGGCATACCAGCATCCCACGCTTGAAGCTGTCGAACGTCAACTTTTCGGGAGCCGTCAAATGCCGCGGCGCGATGAAATTTCGATTGGAATCGACAATGTTGGTTTGCCCGTAAACAATGTCGGGATATCCGTTCTCTTCCGCAACATCCGCCATTTGCTGCAACGTCGTCGCCGCATGAAACGCATCGCCGGCATTAAGAAAAATCAAATAGCGGCCGGTTGCCGCAACGATGCCTTTGTTCATGGCGTCGTAAAGTCCTTTGTCGGGTTCGGAAAGAATCCGCAACCCGCGAATGCCGCTATTGCGCACAAGCGCGATCGTATTGTCGCGAGATGCGCCGTCGACGATAATATGCTCATAGTCGGAAAAAGTTTGTCCGGCCACGCTTCGCAATGTGGCCGGAAGTTCGGCAGAGGCATTAAACGTGATTGTCACGATGCTGAAAAACGGCTTCATAAGCTACATTCAAATTCTTTCATGCAAAATTACAACATCTCGCGACGAGAAACAACAATCGTTATTCTTCTGCCCGCAAATCGGAGGAAAATACGACCGTAAATTGCAATCAGTCCAAATTATGAAACATTAATCTCTGTGAAACACCCGTTTAGAAACCATTTGCAAACAAAACACGAAATATATTTGTTGAAAACATGCAGGAATATATATCTTTGCCAATGCAAAGCAAATATTAACAAATTAAAATTCTTATAGAAAAAATGGCTTACGTAATTAACGACAATTGTGTTGCTTGCGGAACTTGTGCATCGGTTTGCCCGGTTGAAGCTATTTCCGAGGGCGATATCTACAAAATCGATCCGGATACTTGCATCAGTTGCGGCACATGCGCAGAAAACTGCCCAAGCGAGGCTATACACGAAGCATAAATCTTTGTAAAGCCCTAAACCAAAACGCGATCTTTTTTCAAGGTCGCGTTTTTTTTGTGCTTTTCCTCTCCATCGCGATAAAAAAAACGCGCGTCCTTCGATTTGGAGAACGCGCGTTTCATATACAAGAATTTCTATTTTCCTACTTCATCTTTTCTTCTGCTTTCTTGATGGTTGCGGCATCTTCCGCAGCTTCTTCTTCAAGACGGGCATCGAGCGACTTGTCCATGTGTTCGAAATCCTCTTTGCTGCCGACAAGAAGCGCGCCATATTCGCGAAGACCCGTACCGGCAGGAATCAAATGACCGCAAATCACGTTCTCTTTCATTCCTTCCAAATAATCGGTCTTTCCATTGATGGCAGCCTCGTTGAGCACCTTCGTCGTCTCTTGGAAAGAAGCGGCCGACATGAAGCTTGATGTTTGGAGTGCGGCACGAGTGATACCTTGCAGCATCTGGTCGGATGTAGCAGGCACCGCGTCGCGAACTTCCACCAACTTCAAATCTTTGCGGCGCAAAGCGGAATTCTCGTCGCGAAGCTTGCGAGCCGTAATGATTTGTCCCGGCTTCAAGTTCGGGGAATCGCCCGCATCCACAACCACTTTCTTGCCCCAAATGCGGTCGTTCTCTTCCATGAACTCGCGTTTGTCGACAACTTGCTGTTCGAGGAAGCGCGTGTCGCCCGGATCGAGGATTTCGACCTTGCGCATCATTTGGCGCACAATCACTTCGAAATGCTTGTCGTTGATCTTCACGCCCTGCATGCGATAAACGTCCTGCACTTCGTTGACGATATATTCCTGAACGGCCGTCGGGCCTTTAATTTTCAAGATGTCGGACGGCGTAACTGCGCCATCGGAAAGCGGAGTGCCGGCACGAACATAGTCGTTTTCTTGCACCAATATCTGTTTCGAAAGCGGAACAAGATATTTCTCGACTTCTCCGATTTTCGAAGTGACGCTGATTTCGCGATTTCCGCGTTTCACTTTTCCGAATGTCACCTCGCCGTCGATTTCCGAAACGATTGCAGGGTTCGACGGGTTGCGAGCTTCGAACAATTCCGTCACACGCGGAAGACCACCCGTGATGTCGCCCGCATTGCCGGATGCGCGCGGAGTCTTGATAAACACATCGCCGGCCTTCAATTCGTCGCCATCTTCAATCATCAGATGCGCGCCTACCGGCAACGAATATGTTCTCAACACTTGTCCGTTCTTATCAAGAATCTGAGCCTCCGGAACTTTCGTGCGGTCCTTCGACTCAATGATGATTTTCTCATGCAAACCGGAAGTTTCGTCGGTTTCCTTGCGATAAGTGACGCCTTCGATCACGTTCACAAATTGCACTTTACCGGTGGCTTCGCTGACGATAACGGCATTGAACGGGTCCCATTCGCAAATCACATCGCCTTTCTTCACTTTCGATCCGGAAGTGAAATACAATTTCGAACCGTACGGGATGTTGGTATTCGTCAGAATCATGCCCGTATTGGCATCTACGATGCGCATTTCTGCAAGACGACCAACCACAACTTCGCAATTTTCGCCTTTCACCGTGCGCAATTCGTCGATTTCAAGCACACCGTCGTAACGGGAAGTCACAGAGGAAACGGCTGCAATGTTGGATGCCACACCTCCGACGTGGAACGTACGAAGCGTCAACTGCGTACCCGGCTCGCCAATCGATTGTGCAGCAATCACGCCAACTGCCTCGCCTTTCTGAACCATGCGATTCGTAGCAAGGTTGCGGCCGTAGCATTTCGCGCAAACGCCTCTTTTCGCCTCACAAGTAAGAACCGAGCGGATTTCCACCGATTCGATAGGCGATTTTTCGATTCGTTCCGCAGCTTCGTCCGTGATTTCATCGCCGGCTTTCACGATAATCTCTCCTGTTTGCGGATCTACAATATCGTGAACAGACACACGGCCAAGAATGCGTTCGCCCAAAGTGGCAACAACGTCTTCATTGTTTTTAAGCTCCGTGCATACCAAACCGCGAAGCGTGCCGCAATCCTCTTCCGTGATGATGACATCGTGGGCCACGTCGACCAAACGACGAGTCAGATAACCGGCATCGGCCGTCTTCAACGCCGTATCGGCCAAACCTTTACGAGCACCGTGGGTGGAAATAAAGTATTCCAACACCGAAAGTCCTTCCTTAAAGTTGGCAAGAATCGGGTTTTCGATGATTTGTCCGCCTTCTGCGCCGCTCTTTTGCGGTTTTGCCATCAATCCACGCATGCCGGCAAGCTGGCGAATCTGGTCTTTCGAACCACGCGCGCCGGAGTCAAGCATCATGAAAATCGGGTTAAATCCTTGGTTGGCAGCAGTCAGCTGTTTCATCAAAGTGTCTGTCAATCGCGAATTGACATGCGTCCAAATATCAATGATCTGGTTGTAACGTTCGTTGTTGGTGATGAAACCCATATTGTAGTTGTTCATCACTTCTTCTACTTGCTCATAACCTTCTTGCACGTATTGTTCTTTTTCGGCAGGAACAAGCACGTCGCCAAGGTTGAACGACAAGCCGCCTTTGAATGCCATCCGATAGCCCAAATTCTTGATATCGTCGAGGAATTGGGCAGAACGAACTACGCCGCATTTCTTAATGACAACGCCGATAATGTCGCGAAGCGATTTCTTGGAAATCAACTTATTGACATAGCCAATTTCATCCGGCACATATTGGTTGAAAAGAATACGTCCCACCGACGTCTCTTTAACCATGTGCTGAACCTTGTTGCCATTTTCATCGATGTCGTCGATGATAACGGAGATGATGGCATGAAGCGTCACCTTGCCTTCGTTGTAAGCAATTTCTGCTTCCTCCGGACCGTAGAACACAAGGCCTTCGCCCTTGTCGCCGGAGCGAAGTTTCGTGATATAATACAAGCCAAGCACCATATCCTGCGACGGCACCGTGATCGGCGCGCCGTTTGCCGGATTCAAAATATTGTGTGCGCCCAGCATCAACAATTGCGCTTCCAAAATAGCTTCATTGCCAAGCGGCAAGTGGACTGCCATCTGGTCGCCATCGAAGTCGGCGTTGAATGCCGTACATGCCAATGGGTGCAACTGGATAGCCTTGCCTTCGATCATGCGCGGCTGGAATGCTTGGATACCGAGACGGTGAAGTGTCGGCGCACGGTTGAGCAACACCGGATGGCCTTTCATCACATATTCAAGAATATCCCATACGATCGGTTCCTTGCGGTCCACAATCTTTTTCGCGCTTTTAACGGTTTTGACAATGCCGCGCTCTATGAGCTTGCGAATGATAAATGGTTTATACAATTCGGCAGCCATGTCTTTCGGCAAACCGCATTCGTGCATCTTCAATTCCGGACCGACAACGATGACAGAACGAGCCGAATAGTCGACACGCTTACCCAACAAGTTTTGACGGAAACGCCCTTGTTTTCCTTTCAAACTGTCGGAAAGCGACTTCAACGGCCGGTTGGATTCCGTTTTCACCACGCTCGATTTGCGGGAATTGTCGAGCAACGAATCGACTGCCTCTTGAAGCATACGTTTTTCGTTGCGGAGAATCACTTCCGGAGCTTTGATTTCAATCAATCGTTTCAAGCGATTGTTGCGAATGATCACACGGCGATACAAATCGTTCAAATCGCTCGTTGCAAAGCGGCCTCCGTCGAGCGGGACAAGAGGACGCAATTCCGGAGGAGTGACCGGAATCACCTTCAATATCATCCATTCCGGACGATTGCGATTTTTCGAAGCGCGGAACGATTCCACCACTTGCAAACGCTTCAACGCTTCTGTTTTCCGTTGTTGCGAAGAGTCGGTGTCGGCACGATGGCGCAACTCATACGACAAACTGTCCAAATCGAGATCCTTCAACAAATCATAGATCGCTTCGGCTCCCATTTTGCAAATGAACTTGTTCGGATCCGAATCGTCCAGCATTTGATTCTCACGCGGAAGCTTGTCAAGGATTTCCAAATATTCGTCTTCCGTCAACAAGTCGAGTTGGCTCAAATCTTCCCGTCCTTCAAGCGATGTCGCTGCACCGGGTTGGATAACGATATACCGCTCGTAGTAGATCACGGCATCGAGCTTTTTCGACGGCAATCCGAGCAAATAGCCAATCTTGTTGGGCAACGAACGGAAATACCAAATATGAGCCACCGGAACAACCAAAGAGATATGGCCGGTACGCTCGCGACGCACTTTCTTTTCCGTCACTTCCACGCCGCAACGGTCGCAAACGATACCCTTGTAACGAATCCGCTTGTACTTGCCGCAATGGCACTCGTAGTCCTTTACAGGGCCAAAAATGCGTTCGCAAAACAAGCCATCGCGTTCCGGCTTATAAGTACGGTAGTTGATCGTTTCCGGTTTCAATACTTCGCCGTAGGATCTTTCCAAGATTTCTTCCGGAGAAGCAAGACCGATTGTGATCTTCGAAAAATTATTTTTGATTTTTGTATCTTTATTGAATGCCATATTCTTTCGTCGTTTTATTCCAAATTAATGCTAAGTCCGAGACCGCGCAATTCGTGCAAAAGCACGTTCAAAGATTCCGGAATACCGGGTGTAGGCATCGGTTCGCCTTTGACAATCGCCTCATACGTCTTGCTGCGGCCAACGACATCGTCGCTCTTGACCGTCAAGATTTCCTGCAACACGTGGGATGCGCCAAACGCTTCAAGCGCCCAAACCTCCATTTCTCCGAAACGCTGGCCGCCAAATTGCGCCTTACCGCCAAGAGGCTGTTGCGTAATCAAAGAATACGGGCCAATGCTGCGCGCATGCATCTTGTCCTCTACCATGTGGCCTAATTTCAGCATGTAGATGACACCCACCGTTGCCGGCTGGTCGAAACGCTCGCCCGTGCCGCCATCGTAAAGATAAGTCTTGCCGTAGCGGGGCAATCCTGCCTTGTCGGTCCATTCGTTCAAATCGTCGAGATTCGCGCCGTCGAAAATCGGCGTGGAGAATTTCTCGCCAAGTTCGCGGCCTGCCCAACCAAGCACTGTTTCGAAAATCTGCCCAAGGTTCATACGCGAAGGCACACCCAGCGGGTTCAACACAATATCGACAGGCGTACCGTCGGCAAGGAAAGGCATGTCTTCCTGACGAACGACGCGGGAAACGATACCTTTGTTTCCGTGGCGTCCCGCCATCTTGTCGCCAACGCCGATTTTGCGCTTTTTAGCAACATATACTTTTGCCATTTGCATGATTCCGGCAGGCAGCTCGTCGCCAATCGATATGTCGAATTTCTTGCGGCGAAGTTCGGCGTCGATTTCTTTCGACTTGCGCAAATAATTGACAATCGTATCATGAATCATGTCGTTCTTATGCGCGTCGGTCGTCCATTTGCTCAAATTAATCGTATCGTATTCTTCGATGCTTTTCAAGTTGGCAACGGAGAATTTCTCGCCTTTCGGAATGATTTCAGTGCCGAGGAAGTCTTTGACGCCCTGCGATACCTTGTTTTGCGTGAGCGTGACAAGTTTCTCGATCAAACGCGACTTCAACTCTGCTTGCTTTTGTTCGTATTCCTCATCAAGGAGTTGGAGTGCCGCATTGGTCGACTTGCCTTTCTTCTTCATGGCCTTCGAGAACAAGTCCGTACCGATAATCACGCCTTTCAACGACGGCGAAGCTTTCAAGGAAGCATCTTTCACATCGCCTGCCTTGTCGCCGAATATGGCGCGAAGCAATTTTTCTTCCGGCGTCGGATCCGACTCTCCCTTAGGCGTAATCTTGCCAATAAGGATGTCGCCCGGCACGACATGCGCGCCGATACGGATGATTCCGCGTTCGTCGAGATCTTTCGTGGCATCTTCGCTCACATTTGGAATATCGGATGTCAATTCCTCCATTCCGCGTTTGGTTTCGCGCACTTCGAGAGAATATTCATCGACATGCACGGAAGTAAGGATATCCTCGCGCACCATGCGTTCGTTCAACACGATGGCATCCTCGTAGTTATACCCCTTCCACGGCATGAACGCTACTTTCAAGTTGCGGCCAAGCGCGAGTTCGCCATTTTCCGTAGCATAACCTTCCGTCAAAATCATGCCCTTCTCCACTCGCTGCCCTTTATGGCAAATCGGACGCAAGTCGATAGTCGTGCTTTGGTTGGTCTTGCGGAATTTGGGAATAATATATTCTTTCACAGAATCTTCGAAGCTTACAAATTCTTCGTCCTCCGTGCGATCGTAGCGAATACGGATCACGCTCGCGTCGACAAATTCAATGACGCCCGCACCCTCTGCCATGATCTGCGTGCGAGAGTCGCGCACAAGCTGGCCTTCGATGCCCGTTCCGACAATAGGAGCCTCGCTGCGAAGCAACGGCACTGCCTGACGCATCATGTTCGAACCCATCAAGGCGCGGTTGGCGTCGTCATGTTCGAGGAACGGAATCAAAGAAGCGGCAATCGAAGCGATCTGCATGGGCGACACGTCCATCAATTGCACTTGTTCGGGCGGAACAACAGGGAAATCGGCGTCAAGACGCGCTTTCACCCTGTCGCGCACGAACGTGCCGTCGTCGTTGAGCGGCGCATTGCCTTGCGCGATAATTTGCCCTTCTTCTATCTCTGCCGTCAAGTAGGTGACATGGCTGTTGTCCAAATCGACTTTGCTGTTTTCCACTTTCCGGTAGGGCGTTTCGATAAATCCGAGATTGTTCACTTTCGCGTAAACGCACAACGATGAAATCAAGCCGATATTCGGACCTTCCGGCGTTTCAATCGGGCAAAGGCGTCCATAGTGGGTATAGTGCACGTCGCGCACCTCAAATCCGGCGCGATCGCGCGACAAGCCGCCGGGACCCAACGCCGACATTCTCCGCTTGTGGGTGATTTCGGCAAGCGGATTGGTTTGGTCCATGAATTGCGACAAAGCGTTCGTGCCAAAGAATGTATTGATGACCGAAGATATTGTCTTGGCATTGATCAAATCAATCGGCGTGAACACCTCATTGTCGCGCACGTTCATGCGCTCGCGGATCGTGCGCGCCATGCGGGCAAGGCCGACGCCAAATTGGTTGTAAAGCTGTTCGCCTACCGTACGCACGCGACGATTGCTCAAATGGTCGATATCGTCGACATCCGACTTCGAATTGATCAGCTCTATCAAATATTTTATAATCGCAATAATGTCTTCCTTTGTAAGCACTTTCACTTCCTCGGGGACATTGAGCGACAATTTCTTATTGATTCTATAACGGCCCACATCGCCCAAATCATAGCGTTTCTCGGAGAAGAACAAATTCGTGATCACCTCGCGAGCGCTTGCGTCGTCGGGCGGTTCGGCGTTTCGCAATTGCCGATAAATGTAATGGATAGCCTCTTTTTCAGAGTTGCTTGTATCTTTTTGAAGCGTGTTGAAAATAATCGTATAGTCGCTCGTGTCGACATTTTCCTTGTGGAGCAAAATCGTCGACAAGCCGGAATCGAGAATGTCTTGGATGTGCTCCTCTTCAAGCACAGTTTCGCGATCGATAATCACGTCGTTGCGCTCGATGGAAACGACTTCGCCCGTATCCTCGTCGACAAAATCTTCAACCCACGTTTTCAGCACACGCGCCGCCAACTTGCGGCCTACAGCTTTTTTCAGGTTAGATTTGGTTACTTTGATTTCTTCTGCCAGACCGAAAATTTCGATGATATCCTTGTCGCTGTCCAAACCAATGGCACGCAACAATGTAGTCACCGGCAATTTCTTTTTGCGGTCGATATAGGCATACATCACATTGTTGATGTCAGTCGCAAACTCAATCCACGAGCCACGGAAAGGGATAATGCGCGCCGAATACAGTTTCGTGCCGTTGGCATGCGTGCTTTGTCCGAAAAATACGCCCGGCGAACGATGCAATTGAGACACAACCACCCGTTCAGCTCCGTTTATAACAAACGTACCTTTCTCCGTCATGTAAGGAATCGGGCCAAGATAAACATCTTGAATCACCGTGTCGAAATCCTCATGGTCGGGATCAGTACAATACAATTTAAGTTTTGCCTTTAAAGGCACGCTATATGTCAATCCGCGTTCAAGGCATTCTTCTATCGTGTAGCGCGGCGGATCGATATAATAGTCTAAAAATTCAAGCACAAAGTTATTCCTTGTGTCGGCAATCGGAAAATTTTCCGCAAAGACCTTGTAAAGCCCTTCGTTTTTTCGTTTTTCCAACGGCGTGTCGAGCTGAAGGAAATCATGGAAAGATTTCAGCTGTATGTCGAGGAAATCCGGATAGGGCAACGGATTCTTTACAGATGCAAAATTTACGCGTGGTTTTACTGTTGAAACTGACATAAAAATAATATTAATTGAACCCGAATTTGAAAAGAACACAAAAAGGTTAAGAATCGACTTCACAGAGGATTCTTAACCTAATTACCTGAATCTCAGGCAATATTATTTAAGTTCAACTTCAGCTCCGGCTTCTTCAAGTTGTTTTTTAAGAGCTTCAGCGTCTGCTTTGGCCATGCCTTCTTTAAGCACGCTCGGAGCAGCGTCTACCAAGTCTTTAGCTTCTTTCAAGCCAAGTCCGCAAGCCTCCTTAACGGCCTTTACAACTTGAAGTTTAGCAGCACCTGCGTTTTTCAATACTACGTCGAAAGAGTTTTTCTCTTCTTCAGCAGCAGCACCGCCGGCAGCAGGACCGGCAGCAACAGCAACAGCTGCAGCAGCAGGTTCGATGCCATACTCTTCTTTCAAAATCTGAGCAAGTTCGTTTACTTCTTTTACCGAGAGGTTAACTAATTGTTCTGCAAAAGCTTTTAAATCTGCCATTTTTGTATAATTTTTTTGTTGTTATTTTTTTATTTTTATTTGTTTGAGAGTGTTTCAAGAATACCATGCAACTTGTTGCCCGACGATTGCAAAGCTGAAACGACATTCTTCGCCGGTGATTGCAACAATGCCACAACGTCGGCAATAAGTTCGTTCTTGCTCTTGATCTTCGAAAGCGCGTCAAGCTGATCGGCTCCGATATAGACAGTCTCTTCTACGTATGCCGCTTTCAATATAGGCATTTCTGCGCCGGTCTTGTAAAACTCCTTAATCGTTTTAGCCGGAGCGTTGCCCGTGTTGGAAAACAACATCGCCGTCGTGCCCTTCAAAGTCGGATACAACTCGGAATAATCGGTTTCGGATTGTTCGAGAGCTTTATGAAGCAACGTATTCTTCACGACAACCATCTTCACATCGCCATTGAAACAAGCTCTGCGCAAAGCGCTCGTTTGCTCGGCATCCATGCCGGTCGTGTCGGTCAGGTAAAAACAGCTGTACTCTTTCAGAGTGCTTGCTATTTTCTCAATTATTATCGCTTTATCTTCCTTTCTCATGTTTCTCTAATTTAATTCATTACTGATCAACCGATTTAGTATCGATCTTAAGACCGGAACTCATCGTACTCGAAAGATAAATGCTCTTCAAGTAAGTGCCCTTTGCAGTTGCAGGTTTCAACTTGATAAGCGTGTTGATGAATTCACGCGCATTATCTGCCATTTGGTCTGCACTGAAAGAAACTTTTCCTATCGAAGCATGAACGATACCGCTCTTATCTACTTTAAAGTCAATTTTACCTTGTTTCACCTCTTTCACGGCTTTTGCCACATCGGGTGTCACTGTGCCGCTTTTCGGGTTAGGCATCAAGCCGCGCGGACCCAAAATTCTACCCAAAGCACCGATCTTGCCCATGATGGCAGGTTGCGTGATGATTACGTCCACGTCGGTCCATCCGCCTTTGATCTTTTCGATATATTCGTCGAGACCTACGTAGTCGGCGCCCGCCTCTTTTGCAGCCGCTTCTGCGTCTGCCGTACACAACACGAGCACGCGCACTTGTTTTCCCGTTCCGTGGGGAAGGGTCACAACGCCGCGCACCATTTGGTTGGCCTTGCGGGGATCCACACCGAGACGCACATCGATATCAAGCGAAGCATCGAATTTCGTAAAGGTGATTTCCTTTATCTTTTCCGCTGCTTCTTTAAGAGTGTAAATTTTCCCAGCTTCAATTTTCTCTAAAGCCAACTTTTGATTTTTTGTCAGTTTACCCATGTCAATTGAAGTTTTAATTGTTTTCAGGGAACGAACCCTTAACCGTGATACCCATACTTCTCGCTGTGCCGGCAACCATCTTCATCGCCGAGTCTAAAGTAAAACAGTTCAAATCCGGCATCTTGTCTTCTGCAATGGATTTTACCTGCTCCCAAGTGATTTCAGCAACCTTCTTGCGGTTTGGCTCCGACGAGCCTTTCTTTTGCTTCGACGCCTCCAGCAACTGCACAGCCACGGGCGGTGTCTTTACAATGAAGTCAAAGCTTTTATCGGTGTAATAAGTGATTACAACCGGCAATACTTTTCCTGCCTTGTCCTGAGTGCGGGCATTGAATTGCTTGCAAAACTCCATGATGTTGATACCCTTCGAACCCAAAGCTGGTCCTACGGGAGGTGATGGATTTGCAGCACCACCTTTAATCTGCAATTTGATCTGTCCAGCAATTTCTTTAGCCATTTCTAAATGTTTTGATAAGTTAAATTATCTCGATTGCAATCTCGTGCGCAACCACAAGACTACTCTCGCTCTACTTGCGAATTTTCCAACTCCACCGGTGTTTTGCGCCCGAAAATGCTGACCATCACCTTCAGCTTCTTCTTTTCGTTGTTGACTTCCTCTATCGTGCCGTTCATACCGCTGAAAGGACCGTAATTCACCTTTACAGTCTCTCCAACCTTGTAGTCAACGACGCCGCTGTCGGTAGCCTCTTGAAGCTCGTCGGCAATACCCAACATTCGTTTCACTTCCCCGGGGCGCAACGGTTCCGGACGCTTTGCCTCCGAACCTCTTCCGCCGCCAAGAAAATCAATCACATTCGTCGTATTGCGAAGAATGTGAGGCACATCGCCCTGCAAGTCAGCTTCCACAAAAACATAACCGGAATACAACGTGCGCTCTTTCAGCACCTTCTTCCCAGCCTTCGTGGTAGTGTAGAATTTCTCCGTAGGAATCAATACTTGCGACACATAATCGCCCAGCGAAGTGTTTTTAATTTGAGCGTCAAGCAATTCCTTTACTTTCGCCTCCTTGCCGGATATAGCTCTGAGGACATACCACTCTTTTTTACCTTCACTCATGGCGCAATCTTGATTATAGTGCGTAAATATGCTCCATTATAAAATTTATCACTTGATCAACGCCCCATATTATCAATGAAAGAATGATGGAAGCAACCAATACAATCATTGAGCTGTTGACAAGCTGACTTCTTGTTGGCCAGGACACCTTATAGACGAGTTCGCCATAAGATTCCCGCATATCCGCAAATAGTTTATTAAATACTTTCATTTCTTAAATACTTGGCACGGGACGAGAGACTCGAACTCCCGACACCCGGTTTTGGAGACCGGTGCTCTACCAACTGAGCTAGTCCCGTATGAAGCAGCCGGCCGTTTTCGACACGACCGACTGCGACTATGAAAAAAGCGTATTATTCAATAATATCTGTGATTTGACCGGAACCTACCGTGCGGCCGCCTTCACGGATTGCGAAGCGAAGACCTTTGTCGCAAGCCACCGGAGTGATCAATTTCACTTGAATCGTCACGTGGTCGCCCGGCATTACCATTTCTACACCTTCCGGAAGAGTGATTTCGCCAGTCACGTCAAGCGTGCGGATGTAGAATTGCGGACGATAGTGGTTGTGGAACGGAGTGTGGCGTCCACCTTCTTCTTTCTTCAAGATATAAACCTGAGCTTTGAACTCATCGTGAGGTTTAACTTGACCCGGGTGACAGATTACCATACCGCGTTTCACTTCGTTCTTGTCGATACCACGGAGCAACAAACCTACGTTGTCGCCGGCTTCGCCTTCGTCAAGGATCTTGCGGAACATTTCAACACCTGTCACAACCGATTTCTTGTCTGCGCCAAGGCCGAGGATTTGAACTTCGTCGCCAACTTTTACGCGACCTGCTTCGATACGACCCGTAGCAACAGTACCACGACCTGTGATCGAGAACACGTCTTCAACCGGCATCAAGAACGGTTTGTCCACATCGCGCGGAGGAAGCGGAATCCAAGTGTCGACAGCATCCATCAATTCCATGACTTTCTCTTCCCATTTCGGTTCGCCGTTGAGCGCGCCGAGGGCAGAGCCGCGGATGATAGGCGTGTTGTCGCCGTCATATTCATAAGTGGAAAGAAGATCGCGCATTTCCATTTCTACGAGTTCGAGCATTTCTTCATCGTCCACCATGTCGCATTTGTTCAAGAACACAACCAAACGAGGCACGTTCACTTGACGAGCCAAAAGGATATGTTCGCGAGTTTGAGGCATCGGACCGTCAGTAGCAGCAACCACGATGATTGCACCGTCCATCTGAGCAGCACCTGTTACCATGTTCTTCACATAGTCGGCGTGTCCCGGGCAGTCTACGTGTGCATAGTGGCGGTTAGCCGTTTCATACTCTACGTGAGCCGTGTTGATTGTGATACCACGCTCTTTTTCTTCCGGAGCATTGTCGATAGAATCGAACGAACGCTGTTCGGAAAGACCTTTCTTCGCCAACACTGTCGTAATAGCGGCAGTCAACGTTGTTTTACCGTGGTCCACGTGACCAATCGTACCGATATTAACATGCGGCTTGGTTCTCTCAAATTTCTCTTTTGCCATAACTTTATGTTTTTATTTATGTTTGACTAATTCTATCTATATTTTTCCTATCTTTGAGCCGATGACGGGATTTGAACCCGTGACCTCTTCCTTACCAAGGAAGTGCTCTACCCCTGAGCTACATAGGCGATTTTGAGCGGAAGACGAGGCTCAAACTCGCGACCCTCAGCTTGGAAGGCTGATGCTC
>OIXG01001467.1_pt1 | contig 22258 bp, 17 predicted proteins | sample 1587731 | NCBI WGS metagenome assembly OIXG01 (sample SAMEA3888908, study PRJEB22519) | human gut metagenome | biome: human gut; feature: human-associated habitat; material: faeces | place: Denmark | collected 2010
GCGATAGCGGGCGCGGAGCACCGGTTTTTCGATTTTGCCGGTGGGGTTGCGCGGGACGTCGGCGAAAATGATTTTGCGCGGGCGCTTGTATCGCGGCAATTCCTGGCAGAATTCGTTGATTTCGGCCTCGGTTGCGGTCTCCCCCGGTTTCAATTCGATGATTGCGGCGGCAATTTCGCCCAAACGTGCGTCGGGCAGGCCTATTACCGCAACATCTTTTATTTTATCGTGTTTTCTTAAAAAGTCTTCTATCTGTACGGGGTACAGGTTTTCACCGCCCGAAATGATAACGTCCTTTTTGCGGTCTACCAAATATATAAATCCGTCCTCGTCCTCCATTGCCATATCGCCCGTATAAAGCCAGCCGTTTTCCAACACTTCAGCCGTTGCTTTTTCATCTTTGTAATAGCAATTCATAACGCCCGGGCCTTTTACGGCAAGCTCGCCCACTTCGCCTTGCTTTACGGGTGTGCGGTCGGAATTTACTATTTTTGTACTCCATCCAAATCCCGCTTTTCCTATTGCGCCTACCTTTTCAACATTATCCACACCCAAATGAACACATCCCGGCCCAATTGACTCCGAAAGGCCGTAGTTTGTGTCGTACTTATGGTTTGGAAAATGTGTAAGCCAGCGTTTAATAAGGCTTTTTGGCACGGGCTGCGCGCCTATGTGCATAAGCCGCCAAGCCGATAGGTCATAGTCTTTTAAATTAATATCGCCGCGGTCTATAGCGTCGAGTATATCCTGTGCCCAGGGTACAAGCAGCCACACAATGGTGCATTTTTCCTCCGACGCGGCTTTTAAAATCCACTCGGGTTTAACTCCTTTTAAAAGCACTGCCTTTCCGCCTACAAGAAACGAGCCGAACCAATGCATTTTTGCGCCCGTATGGTAGAGCGGAGGTATACATAAAAATACATCATCTTTTGTTTGCCCGTGGTGAGCCTGTTCGGTACGTGCCGCGTGCATAAGCGACATATGATTATGCACTATCGCCTTTGGAAAACCCGTTGTACCCGACGAAAAATAGATTGCGGCTTCATCATCATCGTGCAGCGTAATTTCGGGCGCACGCTGTGAGCAGTATGTAACAAGTTCGTCATAGCTTTCGGCAAATGTGGGGCAGTCCTCACCCAAATAAAACCAAGCTTTTATACGTGGTATTGTGTCGCATATTTCTTCAACACGTCCTATAAATTCGGGTCCGAAAATAATAGCGTCCGCGTCTGCAAGTTTAAGACAGTATTTAATTTCATCTGCCGTATAACGGTAGTTAAGCGGTACCGCAAGCGCGCCCGTTTTGAGTATGCCAAAATATATGGGCAGCCACTCTATGCAGTTCATAAGCAAAATTGCAACCTTATCGCCCTTTTTTATTCCGCGTGTGAGCAGCAAATTTGCAAAACGGTTTGCTTTTTTATTAAATCCGCTCCAGGTAATTTCTTGACGGTACGCTTCGTTGGGACTTGCCTCTATGAGCGAATATTCTCGCCAAGTCATTCTTTCGGGTTTTTCGTTTTTGGGATTTATTTCAACCAAACAGACATCGTTTGGGTAAAAATCCGCATTTTTTGTTAAAATTTCTGTAATAGGCATTTTTTTCTCTCCTTTTTTATTTCAGGGTAAGTAAAAAGTACAAAAAAATCCCCTGTATTTAAAAATACAGAGGACGGATAAGCAAACCTTTTTGTATTGCCTTTTTCCGTGGTACCACCTCAATTTACCGATACCTCGCGGCATACGGCCTTATCAGGTACATAAAAAATATATACCTTATTGCTGTAACGGGCACACCCGTTGCGTCCTACTTAATGAGCAAATATATGCCAAAGTTCAGCGCACAGCTCGCAAAATGTATTCGGCATATTCTTATGCGTTGCCTCGCACCACCCGGCAATTCTCTCCGCGCTCCGATATATGCTTACTTGTTTTTGGTCATCACCTTTTATTATATACTATTATACTATTACAAATATTAAAAGTCAATATTTTTTTACTTATTTTTTATGATTTAAAGTAATTTTTTACAGTTGATAGTTGTTGACAAGTGTGGATTTATGTGGTATAATTTGCAATTGTGAGGTGATTTGTTGTGCTTTTACAGGAACGGCAGCAATATATAGCAAAACAAATAGAAAAATACGGCGCCGTAACAACGGCAGAATTAATGAATAAATTTAATGTGTCGATTGAAACGGTGCGACGCGATTTAATTGTACTTGAAAATGAGGGGATTTTAAAAAAGGTACACGGCGGTGCGGTACGCAATCAGGCACCGAGTATATTTCGCGATTTAAATGTGCGCAAAGAAGAACACGACATTCGAAAAAGTATGCTTGCAAAAACTGCGGTTAAAATGATTAACGAGGGCGATGTTGTGGGAATAGATACGGGAAGTACCGCAATATGCCTTGCGCACGAAATTAAAAAAACGTATGAAAAATTAACCGTTATTACACATTCTCTTGATGTATTTGAAATTTTATGCAATACGGGCAATAATGTAATATTGTGCGCAGGTACTTATATGCCGTCCGAGAGAAGTTTTTACGGAGTACACACAACTACTGTTATAGAGCGGCTTTTTATACCGAAATTGTTTTTGTGTCCGTCGGCAATATCCATTAAATATGGTATTTGCGATTGGGTTGAAGAATTGCTTGCGGTACAAATGAGTATGATAAAGCGCTCCGATAAAGTTTACGTAATTGCCGACAGCAGTAAGTATGAAACAAAAGCGCTTATAAAAATAGATGATGTTTCACCGCGTTACACATTTATTACCGATAACGAATTGTCCGATACTGTAAAACAGCTGTATGCGGAAAACGGTATTAATGTAATATAATTTTTAAAAAACAGGGGAGAGTAATTATGGTACATACAAATAATATAATTGAACTCAACAGAGATGTTGAACCGCTGATTGTACAGGGAAGTGCAAGCAGAACAAAATTTTTTAAAAGTAAATTTGACGATAAGTTTAAGCCCTTGCAGTTTGTGCATTTTTCGGACGTACACGCTGTGCTTGACTTGTGGAACCGTATGGTTGAATATGTTAATTATTATAAAGATTACATAGATTTTGCCGTACATACGGGTGATTATTGCGGAGGTAATCAGGATATTTATGTTGATTTTTACAATTACGGAGCAAGATGCGACCGCCTTATATACAATTGCGTGGGAAATCACGACACTTATAAAACGCGTAAATGGGTAAAAAACACAAAAGAGTCGGTATATAATTTGTTGTTTGCCGCTTGCCCGGCTGTTGATGTAAATTTTCTCGAATGTGATTATTCTATGACATATTATAAAGATTTTGACGATTCAAATATACGTATTATTGTGCTTGATTTATATTACGATACGGATTTGCAGTGCACTTGGCTTAAACAAGTATTGGATGACGCTAAACAAAAGGGATTGTGTGTAATTACCGCAATGCATGAGCCGTCCGATTTTGTAAACGATACATACGGCGTTACATTTCATACAAAAAATGATTATGTATCTTTGTTGGGAAAATGCCCAAAAACACCTTTTGAAGATGTTATTGCCGAATTTATAAACGGCGGCGGATGTCATATATGCAATCTTGTGGGACACGAACATCACGATTTGTTTGGTTTAACGGACTCGGGTGTTTTAAACACGGCTGTTCCGAGTGCAACCGATTGGGACGGATGGTGCGATGGAACAAGAAAGAAAGATACACGTACATACGACTGTTTTAATGTTGTAAGCGTTGACGTAAATTTGGGACTTTTAAGAATTGCACGTGTGGGAAATAACCGTGACAATTTTTTCAGAAGTCAGCGTTCACTGTGTTTTGACTATATAAATAAAAAAGTTATTTATAACGATTAGCGGGCAAGAGAGATTTGGACCAAGGAGGAATTTTACAATGAACAAAAAATCCGCAATGCATATAGCGGTACTTTTTGCGTTTACATATATGGTAAGCTATATGACAAGGATTAATTTTGGCGCTGTTATTTCGGAAATTGCGTCCGATACCGGTTATGCGCGCGCCGCACTTGCAACGGCTGTAACGGCAAGCTCGGTAACGTACGGTTTGGGTCAGCTTATAAGCGGAGTGTGCGCAGATAAATTTAAACCGAAAATGCTTTGCTTTATGGGGCTTATTGTGACGGCAATCGTTAATCTTTTGTTTCCGTTTTCAAAAAGCACATATACAATGGCGGTATTGTGGGGAATAAACGGTTTTGCGCAGGCTTTTATGTGGCCGCCTATGGTTAAGCTTATGAGCGAGCTTATGACGGAAGATGAATACAAACACTCAACGGTTATTGTATCGTGGGGAAGCTCGGCAGGTACCATACTTATGTATTTGCTGTCGCCCGTTGCCATTGCCTTTTTGGGGTGGCGGAGCGTGTTTATAATTTGCGGTGCCGCCGCACTTATTATGTTGGGAATTTGGCAAAGGCTGTGTGTTGATGTTTCGCCGTGCGAAACGGCATCGTCAAAGGTAAAAGACGGGGGTAAAATTTTTACGCCTATGTTTATAATGATAATGCTTGCAATAGTATTGCAGGGTATGTTGCGTGACGGTATAACAACGTGGATGCCGTCGCTTATATCCGATACGTATCATTTGTCTAATGTTGTGTCTATATTTACGGGTGTGGCACTTCCCATATTTTCGGTAATATGTTTTCATCTTGCGGAGCGTTTATACAGGACAATACCAAATAACCCTGTAAAGTGTGCCGGAATGGTTTTCTTTTTGGGTACCGTATCGGCATTTGTACTGTATGTTTTATCGGGCAAAAATGCCGCTTTATCGGTATTTTTTTCGGCATTGCTTACAGGGTGTATGAACGGTGTAAACCTGCTTTTAATATGTATGGTGCCGCCTTTTTACAAAAAAAGCGGCGGTGTTGCAACTGTGTCGGGTATTTTAAACAGCTGTACATATATAGGAAGTTCAATATCAACGTACGGTATTGCGGTTATTTCGGATAAATTAGGCTGGAGTGCAACCATACTTACTTGGATAATTATTGCATTTTTGGGATGCGCGGTATGCTTTATGTGCACAAAACTGTGGAACGGTTTTTTGGCTGAAAATAATTAAATACAAAAAACAATTCGTATAAAAATATACGGGTTGTTTTTTTATTTGAGGACATAATATTACAGTCCTCCAAAATAAAATAACAATCCGTGCAATAAATTATTGCAAATGTATATTGCCAATTTGCCCAAATTTTGATAAAATTATTTTGCAGTAAAATAAAAGGAGATTTTGTTTATGAAAGAGATAATACAGCTTTTTTGTGCTTTTGCCAAAATAGGCGCTGTAACGTTTGGGGGCGGTTATGCAATGCTTCCCATACTTCAACGTGACATTGTAAACAAGTACGGTTGGGCAACCGATAATGAGATTATGGATTATTTTGCCATAGGTCAATGTACACCGGGAGTTATTGCGGTAAATACCGCAACGTTTATAGGCTACAAGCGAAAGAAAATAGCGGGCGGTATATTTGCAACATTGGGCGTTGTGTTTCCGTCGATAGTTATTATATCGGTAATTGCGGCATTTGTTAAAAATTATGCCGATATTGAGGTGGTAAAATATGCATTTAACGGCATACGCGTTTGTGTTTGCGTGCTTATTTTTAATGCCGTGTTAAAGCTTGCAAAAGGCTCGCTTGTTGATAAATGGGCGTATATTATTTTTGCGGCGGTGTTTGTTTTGTCGGTATTTTTAAATGTTTCGGCGGCTTGGCTTGTTATAGGCGCGGGCTTTACGGGATATGTTATTAAACGTTTAACAAAGGAGGCAAAAGGAGATGCTGTTGATTAATATATATTTGGCGTTTTTAAAAATAGGGCTTTTGGCAGTCGGCGGCGGTCTTGCAACGCTTCCGTTTTTGTATGAGCTTGCAAACAAGTGCGATTGGCTTACAATAGCCGATATATCAAACCTTGTGGCAATATCCGAGTCAACTCCCGGGCCGCTCGGTATTAATATGGCAACATATGTGGGCTTTTTAAACTCGGGCATTATAGGCTCGGTTACGGCAACGCTCGGGCTTATAACGCCGTCAATAATAATTATAATTATTATTGCGGGCGTACTCGATAAATTTAAAAACAGCACAACCGTAAAAAATATTTTTTACGGACTGCGCTCCGCGTCAACGGCGCTTATTGCGGTTGCGGGGCTTGGTGTGGCACGTCTTGCTTTTTTCGACACAAAAATGACGTCGTTTTTTTGGCAGGGTGCTTGTCTTGCGGTGGTTTTGCTTGTTTGCACAAGAAAGCTTAAATGGCACCCCGTTGCATTTATTGCCATATCGGCGGTTGTAGGAATAATATTTAAATTTAATATTTAAAAGTATTTGGAGGCGCACAAATGAACGGTACAAAAATTGTTTTAAAAGATATTGCGGTAACCGTTTTAATTATTGCTATGTGTTTTGCGCTGTGTCTTGCAATACACAATGTATTTGACGGTGTGTCGGTAATACCGGCTGTGTTTATTCTCGGCGCGTTTTTAACATCGGTATTAACGCACGGTTATATATACGGTATTATGTCGGCGGCGGTAAGCGTGTTTGCGGTAAATTACGCATTTACGTTTCCGTTTTTCAGGTTTAATTTTACCATTACCGAAAATCTTGTTTCGGCTGTTATTATGATTATAATTGCAAGTATTACCTGTGCGCTTACAACAAAAATAAAAAAACAAGAGGCAATAAAAAATGAAAGCAAAAAAGAGAGAATGCGCGCAAATCTTTTGCGTGCCGTATCACACGATTTAAGAACACCTCTTACGGCGATTTACGGTTCTGCCTCGGCGCTTATAGATAGTGAGGACAGCTTTGACCAAAAACAAAAGCGTAAAATGATAGAGGGTATATGCCAGGAGGCACAATGGCTGTCACGTATGGTGGAAAACTTGCTTTCAATAACAAGGCTGGGCGGCGGAAGTGTAAAAATAATAAAAAAGCCGACGGCACTTGACGAGCTTATAGACTCGGTGCTGTTAAAATTTGCAAAACACTATCCCGATTGCGAGGTAGATATAAATATACCCGACGATTTTATAATAATACCTATGGACGCTCTCTTAATTCAGCAAGTGCTTGTAAACATACTCGAAAATGCCGTGCAGCACGCATCGGGTATGACAAAACTTTGTCTGGATGTACATATTGACGGTAAAAAAGCTGTATTTGAAATTAAAGACAACGGTGCGGGCATACCCAAAGATAAACTTGCAAATTTATTTTCGGGCGCGGGGAGTGCCGAATATAATTCGTCGGACAGTAAAAAAAGAAACTCGGGCATAGGTCTTTCGGTGTGCAAAACAATAATAAGCGCACATAACGGAAATATTTATGCCGAAAACGCAAAGGACGGCGGAGCTGTATTTTGCTTTACGCTTGATTTGGAAGATGAATAAAAAATAAAAATATATAAATCGTAAAAGAAAAATTTACATTGATATGCAAATTATAAAAACGGTGATTTAAATGGATTTATCTGTAATAGTACCGGCTTATAATGAGCAAAATCAAATAAAAAATACTGTTGATAATTTAAAACAAATTTCAAAGCTTGCCTGCCTTGACGGTATTGAATGTGAAATAATAGTAATAAACGACGGGTCTACCGATAACACGGGCAAAATACTGTCGGGCATAAGCGGTATAAATTTAATAAATTGCAAAAACAACAACGGTAAAGGTTATGCGGTAAAGTGCGGTCTTGAAAACCTGCGCGGCAATACTGCGGCAATGTTTGATGCCGATATGGCATACGAACCGCATAATTTGATTTCGGCATACAAAAAAATGCAGGGCTGCGGTGCGGTATTTGGCAAAAGAGTTGAACGCGGAGAGTACCCCGTATACAGGTATGCGCTTTCAAACGTATTCCGTGCCGCGTCGGGTATAATTTTAAAAACATACGGTATAGACGCACAGTGCGGTTTTAAGCTTATAAAAACAGACGTATACAAAAAAATCAAAAAATATCTTACCGCAAACGATTTTTGCCTTGATATACAAATTGCATATTATATAAAAAAATTAAATATTCCGTACATTAATTATCCCGTACGGGTTTTATCTCATTCTCCGTCGGACGTACGCGCGGTACACGACGGTGTATGTTTGCTTAAAGAGCTAATATCTTTATCACGTCAAAAATAGCGTATTATGGCACAGTATTTTAAAAATAACAAACACGCGGTATATTTTGCATTGTTTACGGTAATTTTTTTATATAAAATGTCATTTGACATATATCCGTTTTTGGACGATTACATTCAGCTTAAAGTGTATTCGCTTTACAAAAACCCCATAAAAGATGTATTTATAAAGATAGGTACGTGCGCGTCACGTCCGCTTGCAAATTTGCTGGATATTGTGTTTTACTCAAAATTTTACAATAATCTTTTGATACTTTATGCCATAATTTGCGCTATGCATATTTGGGGTGTTTTTTTAATGCAGAGCAATTTAAATAAAATAAATGTAAAAACATCTTATGTGTTTTGCATAGCGGCGCTTATAAATCCGCTCAATGCCGAGGCTGTGTATTGGATAAGCGCGGCGGACAGAATAGTTGTTTCGTTTTTCTTTGCGCAAATTGCGGTATATATACTTTGCCTGCCCAATTACGGCAAAAGTATTTATACCGCTGTGCTGTTTTGGTTATTTGAGCTTTGCTCATTGCTTTTTTATGAGCAGGCGGCAGCGGTAAGTACGGCAATGTGTTTGTACTTTGGTATTTTGCTTAAAAAACGGAGTGCAGTTTTTGTAACGCTTTTTAATTTGGCTTTGGTGGGTATATATTATTTTTTAATGCGAAACTACGGAGTGTTTGCAAACAGAGCAGAGGCGGAGTTTTTTAACCTTGCGTATTTTGCCGAAAGTTTAAAGGACTGCGCTTTTGCGGCGGCAAAATGCATATACGGTGATTTTAAAATGTTTGAGTTTAAAATATCGGCACTCTTTGTTACGGCAATTTTATTGTTGCTGTGTGCAAGCGGGTATAAAAACAAAAGCAATTGCGGCATATGCAAAAACATACTGTTTGCACTCGGGCTGTGCATAGTATCGTTTGCGCCGTTTACGGTGCTTAAAAGCTATGTAATAACCTTTAGAAGTTTATTTTATACATTATTGGGTGCTGCAATTATACTCGACTCATTATTTAATATTATAAATACAAAATATATAAAAAGTGCGCTGTTTGCTATGCTGTGTTTTGCTTTTGTAAGCTGTACAAATACCGAAATGTCTTGCTATAGGAGGGTTGCTTTGAGCGATACAAAAATAATAAATAAAACCGCTCAAATTTTAAATAAATATAATGATAAAGAAAATTTAAAAGTATGCATAACGGGCGCAAAAAAGTGTTATACCCGTCAAAGCGTAATGTTTGGCGAACATATACTGTCGGTTACGTCATCGGATTGGGCGTACACGGGCGCAATGCGCGCAAAGCTAAATTGTCCGCACCTGCCCGTGTTTGTATTTGACGATATGCCCGATTATTCAAAATATGATGTTATAATAAAAATAGGCGAAAATTAAAATACAACATTTAAATCGATATATTTAAGAAGTTGGTCTATAGAAAACGGAGCGTCGTTTTCTATCCACCATTTAACCGCACTCATACAGGCGGACGAATAGACACAGGACAAAAGCTCCGCGGGCATAGGCAGTTTAAGCCCCGACTTTTGGCACATTTCGAGCTTATTGTGTATTTTAATTGACAACTCTTTTTCAAGATTGGTTATAAACGACTCCTCCGAATTTTTGCGGATTACGGTTTTGTAAAAGTCTTTGTTTTGGTATACGTGTTCAAGTATACTTTTTGCAACGCGGGAATAATATTCCTTGTAACCCTCAACGGACGGAGTTTTTATGTCGATTGTTTCAAATGGCGATTCGAGCTCCTGCATACAGTATCGCAGCAAATCGTACTTGTCTTCAAAATGTGTGTAAAAAGTTGTGCGGTGTACCATTGCTTCCTCGCATATATCTTTTACCGTTATTTTTTCAAACGGTTCTTTTTTAAGGAGTTCAAGCAATGCGGCTTTTAACAGTTTGTATGTACGCCGTATTCTTAAATCATCTTTATTTGTGTTTTTTTCGTTCATAGTAATACCTTCTTTATACATTTATTATACAGATTTTAAATTATGCAGTATAACTTACGAGAGAATAAAACTGTATCTTGTAACTTTTATGCATACATTATATAATATAAACATACTTTTGTCAAGTAATTTATACACTTGTATATTTTCAGGGGGCGTGTACATATATATGGATAAGATTTTGGCATTGATGCTTAAATACAAAAAGGTTATTGTATTGGCATTTATAATTATTACGGCAGTGTGTATGTTTGCATCCACGTTTGTTGTAATAAACTATAACCTTATGGATTACCTGCCCGATACCGCGCCGTCAACAATAGCGCTCAACGTTATGAACGAGCAGTATACCGACGGTGTGCCGAATGCCCGCGTTATGGTGCGTAACGTAACCGTACCGCAGGTTTTGGAGGTAAAAAAGAAAATAGAAAAAGTAGACGGAGTTGAAAAGGTTACCTGGCTTGATGATACCGCAAACGTTTATCAGCCGTTTGAATTTATTGAAACAAAAACCTTGGAAGAATATTATAAAGATAATAACGCTCTTTTAACGGTAACCATAAACGAGGATAAAGAAAAGCAAGCAGTAGCGGATATTCGCTCCATAATAGGCAATGAGGGTGCAATGAGCGGCCAGGCGGTAAACTCCGCAACCGCAATGACTCTTACCGAAAAAGAAGTACAAAAAATTATGGTGCTTGCAGTTATATTGGTATTTATTATTTTAATTCTTACCACTACATCATACTTTGAACCTGTGTTGTTTTTAATTACCATAGGTATTGCAATTGCTATAAACAGAGGAACAAACTTATTTTTCGGCAGTATATCGTTTGTAACCAACTCGGCGGGCAGTATTTTGCAGCTTGCGGTATCTATGGACTATTCAATATTTTTGGTACATCGTTTCGGCGAAATGCGCGAGCAGTATGATGATGTAAATACTGCAATGGTTAAAGCGGTTAAAAAATCGTTCGGTTCGGTTATGTCGAGCGGATTTACCACTGTAATAGGTTTTGCGGCGCTTATTTTAATGCGGTTTAAAATAGGCCCCGATATGGGTATTGTTATGGCAAAGGCAATAGGTATTTCGCTTGTGAGCGTGCTTTTGTTTTTACCCTGCGCAACGCTTTTATCGTATAAGCTTATAGATAAAACACAGCACAAAATGTTTATGCCGCCGTTTAAAAAATTCGGCGAGATTGTGTTTAAATTTCACCGTCAGATTTTGGTGGTGTTTGTAATACTTACAATACCGTCGCTTATAGGTCAAAAATACAACGATTTTACATACGGACAGACGGGTGTTTACGGCGAGGGAACACAGCTTGGCGACGATACCGACGCGATTGAGCAAATATTCGGCAAATCAAATCTTATGGTGCTTATGGTACCCAAAGGCGAGCCGTCGGTTGAGCAGGAGCTTTCACAAAGGTTATTGAGAGAAGATAAAATAACGTCGCTTTTATCGTATTCCGAAACGGTGGGTGTTACAATACCCGAGGAGTTTGTACCGAGCGATACTTTAAAACAATTGGTATCGGCAGAGTATACGCGCTTTGTTATAACGGTTGATACTTCCACAGAGGGCGATGACGCATTTAATATGACCGAAATAATCCGCTCAATTGCAAAAAAATATTACGGCAACAAATATTTGCTTGTGGGCGAAACGGTAAACTCATACGACTTAAAAGACGTTGTAACGAGTGATAACACTTGGGTAAACATTGTATCTATAGGTGCAATAGCGCTTATACTTTTGTATAACTTTAAATCGCTTTCGCTTCCTTTTATACTGCTTGCAGTTATTGAATCGTCGGTATGGATGAACCTTACCGTGCCGTATTTGCAGGGCGAAACGCTGTTTTACATAGGTTATCTTATAATAAGCTCAATTCAGCTGGGGGCAACGGTAGACTATGCAATACTGTTTACCGACAGATACATAGAAAACCGAGTGGGTATGAACAAGTATGACGCGGCACGGCAAACGCTTGCTGATACGTCGCTTTCCATTATTACATCGGCGCTTATTTTAACGCTTGCGGGATTTATGCTCGGATTTATGTCAACAAACGGTATTATAAGCCAGCTGGGTGTATTGGTAGGACGAGGTGCGGTACTTTCAAGCATAATGGTACTTCTTGTTTTGCCGTCAATGCTTTCACTGTTTGATAAATTTATTCAAAAAACAACGCTCAATTTGAATTTTTATAAAGGAGATGCATCTAAATGACAATATTAAAGCGAACAGCCGTTGTATGCATTGCCGTATTGCTTGAACTTCAATGTGTTTTTGCCACCGGTGCGGTAGAAAAAGAAGAAACCGTATACGTAAATTTAAATTACGATGGTACGGTAATCGAGGCAAACGTTATCAACAGCTTTAAAATGAATGGCAATACAACCGTTCTTGACTACGGAAATTACTCAACTATTAAAAACTTGTCGTCAACCGATGAGCCTGTTGTAAAAAACGGCACAATAGAGTTTAAAACAAACGAAGAAAATTTTTACTATCAGGGTAAAATGCGCGGTTGTGAACTGCCTTGGAATTTTAACATAAGCTACACGCTCAATAACCGAAACATTAAAGGCGCAAAGCTTGCGGGTAAATCGGGCAATATAGGTATAAAAATCAAAGCCGACGTAAACGAAAAGGCAAACGATTATTATAAAGACAACTATCTTGCACAAATAAGCGTTACGTTTGATACCGATAAATGCAAAAACATTGTAAGCGATGACGCAATGGTATCTAATGTAGGTTCGTCAAAAACCCTCACGTTTATGGTACTGCCCGATTTAAGCCGAACATACGATATAACTTTAAATGCAAAAAACTTTGAATTTGACGGTGTCACAATCGGTCTTGTAAAAGTAAGCGACGGTATAATGAGCAGTATAGATACGGTAAAATCAAGCATTTCAAACGTATCGGGTTCAATAAGCAGTCTTGTATCGGGTACGGGTGAGCTTAAAGGCGGTGCGGCTGATTTATACAGCGGACTTAATCTTTTAAACACCGCAACGGGATCGCTTACGCAGGCAGGCCCCGCATTTTCGTCGGGATTTGACGAAATAGGCGGAGGTATCGACAGCCTCGACAGCGGTGTGAGCCGTCTTACCGCAGGTTCGTCGCAGGTGCGTGACGGATTAAAAGAACTTGACAATAATTCGCAAAATATTCTGGACGGTATTTCATCAATAGATAACGGACTCGATAAAATGGCAAAAAGCAAGCCTACAATAAAAAGCGGACTTGTGGAGCTTGCCAACAGCAAATCAAAAATCAATGAGCTTAAAAGCGGCGCTTCAACTTTAAAAAGCGGATATAAGCAAATAGAAAACGGATTGCACACAATGGCGGGCAATGCCTCAGCAGTAAGTGACGGTCAAAAGGCAATATCGGGCAATGCCGCAAACATTACATATTTATCATCGAGCGGTAATTCGCTTGCGGGCAAAATAAGTATGGTGCTGTCGTCTATGACGGACGAACAAAAAAAGCAAATGCCTCAAGTGGTTGCGCTTTTGCAGGCGTCGCAGTCTTATGCACAGCAAAGCGCGGCGGCAATAGGTCAGGTTTATTCGGCGGCAAACGCAATGTCGGGTGCGGCGCTTAAACTTGCCGAGGGGTCGCAAAGCCTTTACACCAATATACAAACGCTTAATAACGGTATGTCAACTCTTTCGGACGGAATTGACAGTGCGGATTTAATTTATAATGCCGCCGAAACATTTGGAAACAGCGCGCTTGCGCTTGCCGAAGGCGCCGAAAAGGCAAAGGGCGGATGCAATGAGCTTTACAGCGGATTTAAAACATATTCCGACGGTGTGGGAACGCTTGCCGAAAATTATACCGATATAGATAACGGACTTTATGATGTTTTGGGAGGTGTATCAACCCTTAAAGGCGGATTTACAACTATGAGAATGTCGGCGGATACGCTTTTTTCGTCAACAGATGAGCTTGCCGACAGCGTGGGTACACTCCTCCGCGGTTCGCAGCTTTTGTACGGCGGAACGGAAACACTTGACAACAGCGTTGAAAATGCGGCAGGCACGCTCGGCGGAAAAGATATAAGTTCTCTTATTTCAATGAGTGAGGGTGCAGAGGTTGTATCGTTTGCCGCTCCGGGCGCAATACAGCCAAAGAGTGTACAGTTTGTAATTAAATCGCCGTCAATAAAGACGGACGATGCGGCAGATGATGTACAGGATAAAGAGAGTACAGGATTTTTTGCAAAGCTTATTTCGCTGTTTTCGTTTAAAACAGGTGTTGTAAACGGTATAATGGGTATACTTCTTGCAGTATTTTTGGCTGCCGTAATAGTTACATCGGTGTTGAGAAACAAAAAGGCAAAAAAAGCAAATAATGATAAATAAACCGTTTTTCCATAAAAAAGATGAAAGGAATGTATATGTTATGAAATTATTAAAAGAAAAGAGCTTAAAAGTACTTTCGGTTTGTATGTGCTTATCGCTTATGCTGTTACTCGGTGCGTGCGGAAAAGACAAAGCAAAAAAAGACAACGCGTCCGATAAAAAAGACGAACCCGTAAGCACCACATACAGCGGTGTATTAAAACCCGTATCCGAAACAAAGGTTATACCTAACGGCAAAGGCGAAATTAAAGTTTCAAATTATGAAGTGGGCGATATTGTAAACGAGGGCGACCTTTTGTATCAGCTTGACGATAACGGACTTGCGGATACCATTGCAATTACGCAAAACTCAATTTCAAAACAAAAAATTACAATTGCCACCGCGCAGGAAAATGTAAACAACTTAAAAATATATGCGGCGGCAACGGGTGTACTTCACGATTTTAACATAAAAAACGGCGAACGTGTAAATACGGGTACGGTAGGGAAAATTTATGATGAGCAAAAAGTGCTTGCCGTTGTACCGTTTAACGAAACACAGGTTGCAAGTATAGCAGTTGGCGACTCGGCAACGGTTGTGGGCGCAGACCTTATGTCAAGCGTAAGCGGACGTGTATCGCGCATATACGACGCAAAACGTCAGTCAACCGTAGGTGCGGTTTTGTATAACGTTGAAATAGAAATAACCAACCCCGGCGGAATTTATTCGGGTATGAGCGTTAACGCAACGGTTAAAAATGCGCGCGGCAGTTTTTCATCACCCGAATCGGGTACGGTTAATAATGCCGATTACACGGCGGTTGTTGCAAAAAGCAGCGGAAACGCAATTAAAGTTAACGTAAAAGAGGGACAAAAAGTTACAAAAGGTCAGCTTATTGCCGAGCTTGAAAGCACAAACCTTACATCAACCCTTTCAAGAGCTAAACTCGATTTAAATGATTTAAACATTCGTCTTAAAAATTATCAAAAAGACTATGCCAATACTTTTGTTTATGCGCCGGTAAGCGGTGAAATTACCGAGAAAAACAAAAACGTAAACGATAACATTACATCATCATCGCAAAGTATAATGACTATTGCCGATACATCAAGCTTTACGGTTGTTTTGTATGTTGATGATGAAGATATAAAATACTTTAAAACAGGAAAAACGGTTAACGTTGACTTGGGCGACGGAACAAGCACAACCGCAGAGGTTGAGGAAAACGACGACGGAACAGTTGTTCTTTCAATAGACGGTGACGGCGTTATGAAACCCGGTACGGTTGCAACGGTAACGGTTGAACACAAATAACATATACATATGGGAGGTAACATAAGTTATGAGAATTTTAAAAAGATGTACGGCACTTATACTGTGCGCATTACTTGTATTGCCAAACGCGGTATTTGCACGGTTTGCCGATGTTGATACCAATTCCGACAGTGTTCTTTACGACAGTGTATCGGCATTGTACCGTTTGGGTGTGGTAAACGGCGATGAAAACGGAAATTTTAATCCGCAAAACAATATTACCCGTGCCGAATTTGCCAAAATAGCCGTAAAGGTTGCAAACTGCGATTATGTGTATTCGTCAAGTGGACTTTTTGGCGATCTTGCAGAGGGGTATTGGGCAAACGGATATATAAATACAGCGGCAAAAAACCGCATTATTATGGGTTATCCCGACGGAACATTTATGCCGGAGCAAAGCATAACATATGCCGAGGTTTGCACCGTTGCTTTAAGACTTTTGGGATACGGCACAGACGAGCTTGGAGCGGACTATCCCAATGCGTATATGTCAAAAGCCGTTGAGCTTAAACTTACCGACGCACATACAAACGCATATGCCGCCGCAACAAGAGGCGATGTGGCAAAAATTATTTACAACGCACTGTTTTGTGATATGAATTCCGATTCGTCAAAAAAATATATGCTTGTTACAAAAATGAATTACAATGTAAGTGATGAATGTGTAATTTTGGCGGCAGCAAGTGAAAACAGCGCGCTCAAACAAGATGAAATTTACACAACGGCAGGTACATACACCTGTGATGCCGAAACACTCGGCGACGATTATATAGGCGCATACGCAAAGCTTGTTTATAACAGCGACGGCAAGGTTGCCGAAATTTTAAAATATCCCCGTACGCATAAACGTATAGTTGCTGACTCGGTTGCGGGCAATGATATAATTTATACCCAAGACGGCGCAAAACAAACTTATACAATGCAGGGCAGTGCTCTTGTATATTACAATTGTGCGGCATATGTTTACAACGATGTTAAAGACAATATTACAAGCCAAACGGTTATAGATATTTACTATAAAGACGGCAAGTACGATTATGCCGTATTAAACGAGTACGAAATGCAAGGCCCTACGGTTTTGTATACCGATACCGACAGACAAAGCTATCCCGATGCGGAGCGTATTGTGCGTGACGGCAAACAGGCAAAACGAAGCGATTTAAAAACATATGATGTTTTGTATTATAACGAATATTCAAAAACGCTTTACGCATATTGCGATACCGTAAGCGGTATTTATGATGAAGCATACCCCAACAAAGAAAACCCCACATCGGTTAAAATAGGCGGCAAAACATATAAACTCGGCTCGCAAAATGCCGTAAAATCGTTGGGCGAATACGAAAACTCATATTCGTATAACGATTACGTAACCTGCCTTTTGGGCAAAGATAACGATATTGTGGCGGTTATGTCAAAGCAAAGCGGCACAAGTGCGTCAAATAATGCAGGTGTTGTAATAAGCAGTTATTCCAAAATGGATAACGGAACGCAAAAGTATTATATAAGCTGTATTAATACAAACGGAACGCAAACGGAATTTGAAACAAAGAAAAGCTGTTCGGATTTTGTAGGCAAGGTAGTAAAATATTCGTTTGACGGCGGCAGATGCACACCTACGTCGGTAAATGCGTCGCCTATATACGGCAATGTGGATAAAACCGCCAAAACAATAGGTTCGCGCGCACTTTCGTCAAATGCGAAGCTTATAGATATTTTATATGCTCCCAAAAAAGGTTCAAATACCGACGCAATTGCTCAAACGGTGGAGCTTGCCGATATACCCAAAAATACAATTGCCAAAAGCGATGTTGCATATGCAATAACAAATTCAAAAGGCGAAATAGAATCTATGATTTTTAATAATGTAACAAAGCTTGGGTATTCGTTTGGTATTGTAACGGAGGTTCAAAAACTTTCGTCAAATTCAACTTACAAAATAGATATAAACGGAAACGAAAATACATATAACGCAAGTTTTGTTGTAAACAACATTTCAAAAGGCACACCCGTAATGGCGTGCATAAACAACGGTCAGCTGCTTTCGGTTTACTCAATTGCCGAAAATATTGTATCGGGAAAAGTTGAATATATAGACGGCAGCCGAATTACGGTAGACGGAAAAGATTATACCGTTGCAAAAGACGCGGTATTTTACAACATAAACAGCGATTATACCCACAGTGTAATAAGCGTTGACGATATAGAAAAAGAAAATATATCGCAGGCAAGTTTTTACTTTGACTCCGCAGTTTCAAGCGGCGCGCAGGTAAGAATGGGTGTTATGAAAATCAAATAAAAAAGTGAAAAAGTAAAAAAAAGTAAAAAAACACATTGTACGTGATTGTGCAATGTGTTTTTTTACCGCAAATCTATTCGCCAAAACACATAATTACATATAAAACAACAAGCAAACGGACAGCCGCAATGAGGGATTCCCCTCGCTATACTCCGTGAAGTTTACATCTCCTACATCTATTGCTTGTTTTCTGAGATGGTTAATTTGTTTAAAATATGCTAAAGGCGATATTAAACGCTTAAAGCGTTTAATATCGCCTTTGGTGTAAAATATAATGAATTTTAAAAAAATGCACAATTTTACACCATTTTACCATTATTATAGGTTTTTAATTTTTAAGGTATAATGGTATAATCGGTTGTGAGGTGATAAGACGTGAATACTAAAATTTTTGATTATATAAACACTATAAGAGATTATTCAAAAAAAGAATATAAAAATATGGTAAGATGTGCAAGCGGGAGTTTAAAATACCCGTTTATAGTACCCGGCAGTTTAAGTTATTCAAATCAGCTGTGGGATTGGGACAGCTGGCTTACCGATATAGCCGTAAGACAAATTATGTACGACAACTGCGATTTTGACCCAAACTTTTACGAGTGCGAAAAGGGCTGTGTGCTTAATTTTGTTATAAATATGTTCCCCGACGGTGTAATACCCATAGTTATGGACCCGTCGTATCGCCCCGAAATGTTTAATAAAAATGGCAATATGCATAAACCCTGTCTTGCAAGCCACGCAGCATTTATTATACAAAATTCAAACGGTGACGCTTTGTGGATAAAGCCGTATATAAACAAAATAAAGCTTTTTGTTTCAAATTATATGTTAAGATGCCGTGACGAAAAATCGGGTTTGTATTTTTGGATAAGCGATAACGGTATAGGTGTGGATAACGACCCATGTACATTTTACCGCCCCAATAAAAGCTCGGCGTCGGTGTACTTAAACTGCCTTATGTACAAAGAACTTGAGGCGCTTATTTACATATGCAATATTTTGGGCGAAGATTGCGCAGAATATATAGCCGAAAAAGAAAATTTAAAAAAATCAATTCAAAATAATTTGTGGGATGAACGAAACGGTTTTTTCTACAGTGCCGATATTAATTTTCGCCCTGTTGACCCCAATGTTAATTTGCACAGCGGCGACCCCATAAGCTGGAGTTGCCTTGTACAAAAAGTTGATGTATGGTCGGGTATAATGGTATTGTGGGCAAAAATTGCAACAAAGGAGCAGGCAAAAAGAGCTGTGCGCGAAAATATATGCCGCAGGGATATTTTTTGGGCAAATTACGGTATACGCTCACTTTCACCGCTTGAGCCTATGTATAAAATTGCAAAAACGGGTAACCCGTCGTGCTGGCTCGGGCCTGTATGGGGTATACAAAATTGGATTTGCTTTGAGGCGCTCATAAGATACGGTTTTTATGATGAGGCAAAAGAACTTGCCGTAAATACAATTACGCTTTTTGGCAAAGATATACAAAAAAACGGCTGTATGCACGAATATTATCACCCCGATACGGGTGAGGGGGTTAATAACCCCGGGTTTTTAAATTGGAATTTGCTTGTAAATAATATGGCGGCATATATTGAGGGCAAAAAGAGATTTACCGAATTTGAAAATTAAATAATGTAATAAAAAAGACCTGTCATCTGTCTTGAGTTGGGCTTTATTGTGTATTAATTTTTAATGTTGATAAACAGTCGGTATTTCGATATACTGTATGTATAAAGAATGTTAAAAGAGGTGGCACGCAAATGGATTTTAAAAAAATTTCACAAGATGATGAATATAATCCCGATACGGGTATGCCGACGGAAGAAACGCATTTTGAATGCGGATTGCCCGAGTATTTGGCGGATTCGCTTAAACGAATGAAAGATTCTTGGAAAATTGTAGACAGCGGTAAAACAGACTATCATTGGGATATATGTTGGTGTGAGCTTAATGCCGATATTAATTCCGCCGAGGTTGAAAATCTTATTTCGAGCGAACAGGCTTGGTATTTGCGCAGAAAATATTTAAGAATGGAGAATGAGGAGATTTTATGATAGATTTTACCAATGCAAAGGTAAAAAACAAAATAAAAATTTTTCCAAAATAAAATTACATAAAACTCCTTTTGTGTGCAAATAATAACATTGCAATTAAAAAGCAAAAGGAGTTTTTTAAATGAAAGCAACAGGAATTGTCAGACGGATTGACGATCTCGGAAGGGTTGTTATTCCAAAAGAAATAAGACGTACTTTAAAAATCCGCGAGGGCGACCCGCTTGAAATTTTTACCAATCACGACGGAGAGGTTATATTTAAAAAATATTCGCCCATAGGCGAACTTGGCGAATTTGCCGATCAATATGCCGAAACGCTTTATAAAACATCAGGCTATCCGATTTGTATAACCGATAAAGATTCCATAATTGCAATAGCAGGCGCGTCAAAAAAAGAGTTTTACGAAAAACCTTTTTCAAGTGATGTTGAAAAAATTATGGAAGAAAAAACATCATTTGTTTGCAAGGGCGATAAGCAGCTGTCGGTAACCGACGGTAACGATAAGTATACCGCAGGTGTTGTATGCCCCATTATTGCGGAGGGCGATACAATAGGCAACGTTATAGTAATGCAGGACGAAACGCGTGACAGCGTTTCGGATACCGAATATAAACTTGCAAATGCCGCGTCTATGTTTCTTGCAAAACAGATGGAAATATAATGAATATAAAAAAATAAAAGACAATTCCCGTTTGAGAATTGTCTTTTATTATTTTGGTAGCGGAAAATGGACTTGAACCATCGACACTGCGGGTATGAACCGCATGCTCTAGCCAGCTGAGCTATTCCGCCGTTTGTTAATTGATTTGCAACAAAAACTATTATACACAATAATTGCGGTTTTGTCAATACCTTTTTTTAAAAATATTGAAAATATTGATAAAATAAACAGCAAGAACCCTAACGGTATTAAAAACCCGCCGTTATTTTAATTGTTTACTATATTATATATTTCAATTGTTTGCTTGTTTTTCTTTTTAAGTGCATAGTTATACGTTTTTGCCGCGCCGCCCCAATTATGATTTACATATGCAATCAAATAATCGGAGTTATTAACCATATACTCATTGCATTTTATTATTCGGTATTTTACGGGAGTGCCTGCGGGAATATCCGCCATTACTATTTCGTCATATTTTTTATACAGTTCTTTATATTCGGTTATCTTTTTTGTGATATATGGAATAACCAAACACAGTTTAATGTTTTTGTATTTATTTTTAAAATCGTATACCGCACGCGCCGATATGCTGTCGAAAGAGCCGTAGTTACCTATCCAAAATTCGGTTACACCTTTTTGTGTAATTAGTTTTTCGATTAAGTTATATAAATTTTGCATTTCATCTTTATTCGGGTTACAATTTGAATGTCCCGTAAAACTGCATATAGGCATATGTATTCACTCCTTAAATTTTTTTGTATAAAAAAAGGTGCACAGCTTATTTGAAGCCGTACACCGAAAAATGCAGACTCCTATTGCTGCGACACAAGTTTTTCACACTCCAATACAAGTATGCGAAAACAGAGTATGCATTTTTACCGAGTATAAAATACATACCTATATCAGAGGGTTAAACTATTAACTTGTGCCGCAATTACAGTATAACATAAATTTGCCGCAATTACAATATTTTTTGCAAAAAAAATGCGCAGCCGAAGCTGCGCATAAAAACGCAAACTCCGACTAATGCGACTTAGTTTTTGGTACAATCTCATTATAAGGTGCAACAAAACAGAGTATGCATTTTTTACAACAGTAAAGTATGCACCCTTTAATGAAAAATTATTAAACTAAGTCGCAATTACAGTATAACATAAATTTGCCGCAATTACAATATTTTTTTGCAAAAAAAATGCGCAGCCGAAGCCGCGCATAAAAACGCAAACTCCGATTGTCGCCAAACAAGTTTCAAGCATATGCACATATAAATAATACAATCAGCATTGAAGGAGTTTGCAGTTTTTACAAACTATTGTACTGATTACATTAAAAAATATGCGCAGTTAAAAAAGAAATGTTTTATAGAGTCAATTTTTATTAAACTTGTTTGGCACAT
>OIXG01001469.1_pt1 | contig 22235 bp, 19 predicted proteins | sample 1587731 | NCBI WGS metagenome assembly OIXG01 (sample SAMEA3888908, study PRJEB22519) | human gut metagenome | biome: human gut; feature: human-associated habitat; material: faeces | place: Denmark | collected 2010
GCAAGTTCCCCGCGGCAGATGGAACGCGAAAATGAGATGATCGTTATTTCACATCGCCCTTTTTATTTGCTCCAGTCATGATTGTAAATATCCCAGTTCCTCTGCTGCTTCAGATGGCGGATGCTGGCATCGATATCCTCAAGGAGTTTTTCCTTATCCCGGGGCAGTGTCGCCGCGAGGCGGATATAGTTCGATACATGATTGCTGCGGAAGACCATAGGATCGGTCTCTGGGAGCTCGAGATGCTCGATGATGACCTTCAGCTCCTCCATGAGGCCATAAGGGGGAAGCGGAGTGAATTCGCCGCGCTCAAACTGAGCCTTGAGCTCGCTGCCGCGGTACAGCATGAGAGAAAGCGCAGAGAGGTATGTCGGCTTGATCTCGTTGATGGCATGTGCCGTCGCGAGTGCATGCCGCATGCTCCCCGGCGCGCCCGCGATGCCGAGGATGATCATGATGGAGAGATCCATCCCTGCGGCGCGTACACGCTTTCCGACCTCGATCGACTGCTCGCCGGTGACGCCCTTGCGGATGTCTTTCAGTGTCTTCGAGTCTCCGCTTTCCATGCCATAGTAGAGCATGGTGAGGCCGGCTTCCTTGAGCTGCTTGAGCTCATCGATCGATTTCCGGAGAATGTCGCCCGGTGCTGCATACGAGGAGACGCGCGTGAGATTCGGGAAATATTTGCGGAGTGTCTCCAGTATGCGGAGCAGCCGCTCGGTCGGAAGCACGAGTGCATCGCCGTCTGCAAGAAAGACGCGGCGCACGCCATCCCGATCGACGGAGTATGCCATCGCGATCTGGCGCATGATCTCATCGTCAGAGAGCTTTTCAAATCGCACGCCGCGATACATGTTGCAGTACGTGCAGCTGTTGTGTGCGCACCCGCGGGTGACACGGAGGATGAAGCTGCCCGATTCACTCGGCGGGCGGAAGACGGGGGTGTCCCAGTTGTCAAAAAATAAACCTGACATAGAGTTGATCCTTTCTTTCTGTTCATGAATGGTCTACTAAAAAATTTTATCGAATAAACACATAGCATTTTTTCTATATGAATATTGTACATGATGCTCTGCCAAAATGCAAGACGCATAGAAAAAGTTTTTATATGTGATATAATGGGGGAGTTAGCAGCTAGGGACTGGGGACTAGACTAAAAGACTAGGAGACTGGGAGACGTCAGACTCTCTCGCACGGTCATTTCGAGAGAAGCGAGAAATCTTTGTCATTCGCGGCGAGGGACTCACGCTTTCCCCACATGTGCCGCGCGCTTCTCCGCTTTCCTCATCTGTCTTTCATACCGCCCCTGCCCTATCCGCCCCTACGGGGCACCTTCCCCTCGAGGGGAAGGCTGCGATACGAGAATACCATCATCTAACAGGGCGGCGAAGCCGCCACCGGAATCCGTAGGGGTGAGTAGCTAGGGATTAGGGATTAGACTGGGAGACTAGGAGACATCAGATATCAGACATCTGACTTGTATCCTCCAGCCTTCGGGCATCGCCCTTTATAAAAATCGACGCGAAGCGTCGCTCCGTCTAAGCCTTCTCCTCATGGGGAATGCTATTAAATTAAGCGGCAGAACGTTCTTGGCTCCCCATCGGGGGAGCTCCCCGAAGGGGTGAGGGGGCTACGTAGCGGTATTGCATGAAAGTGTTGGAATATCGATAGCATCGGACTATTCAACATAGCACGCTATACCGCTAGCATGCCCCATCTCGCTGCGCTCGAAATGGCGTCTCACTGGATTTTAGCGTCGCTACGCTCCTAAAAATCCAGTTCGCTTGCACATATTGCCTTCGGCACTTCCCCCGAAGGGGGAAGCAAGACGTTACGTCGCTAACGATTTCCTTAACTTAATAGCATTACCCGCAAGGAAGGCTGCGATACGAGAATACCATCATTTAACAGGGCGGCGAAGCCGCCACCTTCCCCTTTGAACCTCTTGAACCCATAGAACCCGTTCCCCCCTCTTTCGCACGACTCACGGGCTCACCCTGAACCTGACAGCATACTTTCATAGCAAAGGACAACCTTATGATCATAGAAACGGCGCATGCCAAAATCAATTTCACACTTTCCGTCGGAAGCAAGCGTGCTGACGGGTATCACTCCATCGACAGCCTCATGCACAGCATTTCTCTCTCGGACCGCATCACACTGACGAAGGCGGAGGCGATCACGCTCTCCGTCACGGAGGGCGAGGCTCCGCTGGGGCGGGAGAATCTCATGGTGCGCGCCGCGGAGCGTTTCTTCGAAGAGACCGGTCTTTCCGGCGGCGTCTCCATGACGCTGGCGAAGCGGATCCCCTCTGAGGCGGGGATGGGCGGCGGCTCGTCTGATGCGGCTGCCGTGCTGCGCGGACTGGACCGGCTCTATGAGACGGAGCTTTCTCTGGCGACGCTCGCCCGCTGGGGGGCATCGCTCGGCGCGGATATCCCCTTCTGTGTGGTAGCGGGGGCCGCGCGCTGTCAGGGCATCGGCGAGAAGCTGACACCGCTCACACCATGGGCGCATCTGCCGCTCGTCATCCTGCGTCCGCCGGTCTCGGTCTCGACGGGGAAGGCGTACCAGCTTCTCGATCATATGGGGAAGCGTCCTGCCGATACGACGCCCCTTGCCATCGAAGCGCTTCGGGACAGAGATAAGGACGCACTGGCGCGCGCTCTCTCGAATGATTTCGAGGCGGGGCTGTTTCCTGTGGAGCCGATCCTTTGGGAAACGTCTGCGTATCTCAAGACACTGGGCCGGCCTGCGCTCATGACCGGTTCAGGCTCCGCTTTCTTCGTGCTGGCGAAGGATACGAAGGAACAGGCCGTGCTGGCCTCTCGGATCCGCGCTGAGCAGCCGTCATGGTTTGTGGAGATGGCGGAGACCGTCGGACGGGACGGGGAGGCTTAGGCGCTTTTTCATTCGTATGCGCCGTACCCTGCCGGGCAAAGTTTTTTAGAAGGAGGATCCTGATGCACGATATCATTGCCGGAAGGCGGAGCGTCCGCTTTTTCAAGAAAGACCCGATCGCGGAGAGTGATATGACGGAGATCCTTCGCGCGGGGCAGTGGGCGCCCTCGCCGAAGAACCGACAGCCTTGGAAATTTATCGTCGTGAAGGGCATGAGCCGGGATATGATGATCCGACTGATGGAGAAGGGCATCGAGCGTTCCGAAGCCGGAGAGGGCGTCCTTCCGGGAGACAGAGGGCTCATCGCCAATGCACGCTTCACGATGGAGTGCATGAAAAAAGCACCGGTGACGGTGCTGGTGGTGAATCCGACGGGGCGCTCGGTGTATGAGGACTGGAGCGCTGCCGAGAAGATCCATGAGATGAGCGATGTGCAGGCCATCGGGGCCGCGGCGGAGAATATGGCTCTCGAAGCCGCATCGCGCGGCATCGGAAGCCTCTGGGTGGGCAATGTATTCTTCGCCTATGATGAGCTTACGGAATGGATCGGCAAGGGCGAGATGATCCTCGCCATGTCCTTCGGCTATGCAGAAAAGGAAGGCTATCCGCTGCCGAGGAAAAAAGAGGAAGATGTCATAGAGATCCGGGACTAAGGCGGATCGTACGTATATTAGAAAAAACAAATGAGGGAAAGAACCATGGAGAATGAACTGATTTCCGTTATTGTACCCGTATATAATGTAGAAAAATATTTAGACCGATGCATTTCCAGCATCGTCGATCAGACCTACTCGGATCTGGAGATCCTTTTGATCGATGATGGTTCGACGGACAGATCGGGTGTGATATGTGATGCGTGGATGCAGAAAGATAAGCGCATACGAGTGATCCATAAGAAAAATGGGGGGGGAGTCTCTGCTGCCCGAAATACAGGGATAGAGCAGGCCAGGGGCGCGTTTTTGGGATTTATAGACAGCGATGACTATATCGCCCCAGATATGTATGAGTATTTGTATAGTCATCAAGTACCGGGAGGGATTGCTTCATGCGGGTTCATAGAAGTCGATGAAAGAAATCGAAAAAGAAGAAAACCGGAAGAGAAGCATTTTCTCGCGGGCGGAACATACTCATCAGAGGACATTTCAGAAATATATATGCAGCAAGAATGGGATTGCAGTTTTCGCAGGACGCCATTGCAGCTGGGAAGTTATGTGTGGAATAAATTATATGATCGAAAGATTTTCGAATCTCTGAGATTTCCGGATGGAAGAAAGTATGAAGATATTTCTGTTACCTTGCCTTCCTTTCATCAGGCGAAAGCGGTTCGTGTGCTGCCGGAATGTAAATATTATTATGTGCAGAGAGATGGCAGTATCGTACATCGGAAGGGGATCGTCAATCTGGACTTCCTGCAGGCGAGAAAGCAGATGCTGCAGCAGGCGCAGGACTATCAGTTAAAAAAAGAGACCCGAATGAAAGCGGAGATGCTGCTTGTCAGAGCCTTTTACAATGTATATCGAGACGTGCTGCGGCTACCGGCGGCGGAGGCGAAAGAGTACCAAGCCATTGCCGAGACATGCAAAAACATGGTTCATAGCGAGATGTTCAAATGCACGCCGTTCTCTTTCAAACGCCGATTTTGGCTGAAAATATGGACGGCTCCCTTGTATCAGTTCCTGTGGAAATGGAAGAGATAGATATCTGAACTGTGGACAGCATTTTTCGCTGTTTCTTACCTTCCGCCGCCTGCGTAGATAGTCGGTCGTTAGTGAGTCGGGGTGCTCCGCGACAGTTAGATCAGTATGACGGATAAGATCCGTCGTTGCGCGGCCCCCATGGATGGGGAAGGCAAGGGATTGGTGGGAAGAACGCTTAGTCCAATCCAGCTGCTAGTCATCATCTCGGTAGGAATACGTGCTTCATCACGTACATATATCCGCCATTTGCGAAGGAGACTTTTTCCGCCTGAATTTCGCCGGGTTCGCGGCTGATGAAATGGATCTTCGACAGCTCACCGGCGAGGTCGAGGTAGGTCCAGTAAGCGCTGCCGTTTTCGATCTCAAACAGGACGAAAAGGTAAGGAGTGAGGCTTGAGAGCTGGCTCTTTCCTGTAGAAATCGCTTTCACAATTTCATCATGATTGAGTGACGCACCGCCCGAAAGGGCGGTGTTTTCGATTTGGCCCATCTGATGGGTGAATTCCTTCGGTACGGTGACGATGCTGAAGTAGCGGACGGGAAAGGTGTGGATGGTGGACATGGGAACTCCTTATAAAAATGAGAAATTAGAAATGCGAAATGAGAAATGGTGGAGCGGCGCATCAAATATAGAAGCGCCGCGGCGTTTTTAGATGGCGCGTATCGCTCCCTCCCTCCTTCCTTTGGAAGGAGGTGCCCGTAGGGCGGAGGTTAGACGATGCGAAGCATCGCAAAATTGACTTTGCCGATTTGAATTGGAATGAGCAGTATCTGATTTCTAATCCCTAGCCCCTAATCCCTAATCCCTATTTCTCACCATCCGCTTCGTTTCCAAAAGGAGGGGATGAAGATGCACATCAGGGTGATGGACTCGAGGCGGCCGAAGAGCATGGAGAGGCAGACGACCATCTTGGAGAGGGTGGGGAGTGCGGCGTAGGTCTGTGTCGCGCCGAATTGGCCGAATGCAGGGCCGACGCTGCCCATGGTGGAGAAGGAGACGCCGAGCGCGTCCAGGAAGGCGAGCCCGTCAAACATCATGATCGCAGCCCACAGGAAGGCGAGCATGATGTAGAGAAAGAAGAAGCAGAGCACGCGGTAAAGGACGTCGGCTGAGTAGCGGTTTTCTCCGGCGGAGACGGCCTGAACGGCACGGGGGTGGAGGTGGAGCTTCAGCAGGGAAAAGATGCTTTTCCCGAGAAGGATGAAGCGGATGACTTTCATCCCGCCGGCGGTGGAGCCGCCGCAGCCGCCGACAAGAATCAGAAGGAGGAGGAGGAAGCGGCAGAAGTCGGGCCACCGGTCAAAGTCAGCGGCGACAAAGCCGGTGGTGGAGGAGATCGATGCGGCGTGAAAGAAGGTCTCTCTCAGCGCTGGCAGGAGGGAGGCGCCGCTCTGCAGGACGAGGGAGAGCGTCATGAGGACGGTGGCGATGGCGACGATGGATAGGTAGGTGCGAAATTCCGTGTCCTTCCAGATGACGGAGACGCCGCGTTTCCATGCTTCGACATAGATGCCGAAGTTCGCAGAGGAAATGATCATGAAGAAAGCGATGACCATTTCCAGCTGCGCGTCGTGGTAGTAGGCGATGCTTTCATTTCTTGTCGAAAAGCCGCCGGTCGCAATGGTGGAGAAGGCGTGATTCAGTGCGTCCAAGGGAGAAAGGCCGCAGAGAAGGTAGGAAAGGAAGCAGACAGAGGTGAAGACGGCGTACACGGCAAAGAGGGCGCGTGCTGTCTCACGGATGCGGGGAAGCGCTTTCGACGAGGTGGGGCCGGTGCTTTCTGTCTGCATCATACGCACGGTGCCGCGCCCGGCTTGCGGGAAGAGAGCGACAAAGAAGACGATGATGCCAAGGCCGCCCAGCCAGTGGGTGAGCGAGCGGAAGAAGAGAAGGCTCGCAGGGACGCGGGTGAGGTCAGGAAATACGGTCGCGCCTGTCCCGGTGAGGCCTGAGATGCTCTCGACCAGGCTGTCTAAGGGAGAGAGGCTCCCGCTCACCCAGTAGGGGAGAGCATAGAGCAAGGATACGGCGATCCAGGAGAGCGCGGTGATGGCGGTCCCTTCCCGCGGCGTCAGGCTGCTTTCGATCGCCGCCCCTTTTCTTTTCAGAAATAGCGAGAGCGCTGCGGAAAGAAGCATCGGCGCGAGAAAGGGAAGGATCGGCCCCCGCTCATAGAGCGAGAGCAGGAGCGGCAGCAGCAATGCCGCTCCGCTGGCCGCAAGGACGCGGGACAGCATAGAGTAGATGATTTGAATATTCATGATTTCGGGGTTTCAGGGTTCAGGGTTAGCCCCTGTAGCGGGGCGCCCTTTGATTACGTGCGAAAGAGTCTGGCGTTTCCTGGTTTCCTAGTCACCAGTCACTTCTATGATACGAGTAGGCCCTTGGAGAAGGGCCGCGCCAAAGGCGCAGGATAGAGTGCCTCGAAGAGGCACAACTCTACGCAGCGGTATGAAAAACTATGTGAGATGATTCGTATTCTGTTTGTCATCCCGACCGAAGTGGAGGGATCCTTCTTGCAGGGCGGCAAATCGTGAGCGAGGGAAAGGCGAAAAAGGAAGCACCAAGGTGTCGTTTGCGTGAGAGCGCATGCGTGCATATGGCGGCAGTGCAATAAAGATCCCTCGGCTGCGCTCGGGATGACGGCGCTTGGGGAGAGGATAGCCTCACAAGGGTTGCGCGCCGGCTTTTTAGAAGAGGGTATTCTCGTATCGTAGCCTTCCCCTCGAGGGGAAGGCTTAGGCGGAGCGACGCTTTGCGTCGATTTTTATAAAGGGCGATGCCCGAAGGTGATACTTAAGTCACTAGTCACCAGTCACTCCTATGATACGAGCAGACCCTTGGAGACGGAAGTCCCGCAGAGGGACTTCCGAGTTTGGCCTAATCCAAAGAGGCGCCTAGCCTGCCCATTAAGGCGCCTTCCTGTGAGGCCAAACGGCCCGCGCCAAAGGCGCAGGATAGAGTGCCTCGGAGAGGCACAACTCTACGCAGCGGTAAGAAAGACGATATGAGACGATCCGTCTTTCTTGCGTGTCATGAGGGCCGAAGTGGAGGGATCCTTCTTGCAGACCAGTAGATCGTGAGTGAGAGAAAGGCGAAAAAGGAAGCACCAGGGTGTCGTTTGAACGAGGGCGTATGCGTGTATATTGCGGCAGTGCAATAAAGATCCCTCGGCTGCGCTCGGGATGACGATACAGGAGAGCGGATGGGCTCAAATGGGTGTCACGCAGCCTTTTTTTATTGGGCGATGCCTGAAAGTGGCGTTTAGTCTCCCAGTCATTAGTCCCTAGTCACTGTAGTCCCTAGTCACTGTTTCTAAAGTACCGCAGCACCTGATCGGTGTGATCGGCTTGGATGATGAGGATCGCGCGGTCACCCGCGGAGAGGACGGTGCGTCCATCCGGGATGAGGATCTCTTCGCCGCGGACGAGTGCGCCGACGAGGCATTCCTTGGGGAGACGCGCTTCCATGAGTGAGCGGCCGCAGGCGGGAGCGCCTGTCTGCAGGATGACCTCGGCGGCCTGGACGCGGGCGCCCTCGAGGTAGGAGATCGAGACGACGCTGCCCTTTCGGATGTAGCTCAGAACTTCACCGGCAGCGAGGATGTGGGTGGAGAGTGCGATGTCGATGCCGACCTGCTGCATGAGGAGGGCATACTCGCTCCTTACGACGCGCACGATGGTCTGCCGCGTGCCGAGGTGCTTGGCGAGGAGCGCCATCATCATATTCAGCCGTTCATCCTTGGTGAGACAGATGACGGTGTCTGCCTCGCCGATGCCTTCGGCGGTGAGGAGATCCATGTCTGTGCCGTCACCGGCAAGGACCAGACCTTTCCGGAGCTTTTGCGCCATGGTCTCACAGCGTTTCCTGTCCTTGTCGATGACCTTGACAGAGAGCCCCTGCGCTTCGAGCATGGGGGCGAGCGCCTGTCCGATGCGGCCCGCACCGATGATGACGACCTTCTTCGCCTTTCGCTGCACGCGAAGGTTCGCACGGGATTCCATTTCGGAAAGGGAGGCCGGTGTCCCGAGGAAATATACATTGTCCATCAGGAGCAGGCAGTCGTCGCCGTGCGGGATCAGGATATCATGGTCCCGCTGCACCATGGCGATCAGAAGTGAAGGCGGGAGGGAGAGGGACTTCAGCGGGATATGGATCAGCGGCGAAGTGGTGGAGAGCTTCGTCTCGAGCAGGCGTACCCGCCCGCCGGCAAAGTCCTCGATGTTCAGCGCGTGCGGTGTCCGGAGCAACTGGAAAATTTCACGCGCCGTGATGAGCTCCGGCGAGAGGATGAGGTCGATGTCGAAATTTTCATGCAGGTAGGACGCCGGCTCGGATAAATACTTCATCTCGCGGATGCGCGCGATGGTGTGAGGGATGCCGTTCTGCCTCGCAAGGATGGAGGCAATGATATTGCTTTCGTCAGAGGCTGTCGCGGCGACCAGGAAATCACTCTTCCGGATGTCGGGGTCTCGCATGAGAGACGGACTTGTGCCGTCGGCATGGATGGTCAGGATGTCGAGCTCATCTCGGATGGATTCGAGGATGGCTTCGTTCTCATCGACCAAGATCACGTCATAAGATTCATTCGCGAGCAGCTTCGCGATGGTCAGCCCGAGGTGGCTGGCTCCGATGATGGTAATACGCATGGGAAATCCTTCTTAAAATGAGGAATAAGAAATTGGAAATGGTGGTGGCGGCTTCGCCGAGATCGATGACGAGGTCGCAGCTGTTCTGGCATTCGTTATCTCACATACGACGTTTCTCGCCGCTCAGGATGACGAAACGGGGCGATGCTCGAAGGCTTCTTGATAGCAGGTTTCCTCGTATCGTCAGCTTTCCCCTCGAGGTAATGCTATTAAGTTAAGCGGAAGAACGTTCTTGGCTCCCCATCGGGGGAGCTGCCCGAAGGGCTGAGGGGGCTACGCAGCGGTATTGCATGAAAGTGTTGGAATATCGATAGCATCGGACTATTCAACATAGCACGCTATACCGCTGGCATGCCCCTATTGCCTTCGGCACTTCCCCCGAAGGGGGAAGCAAGTCGCTACGACGCTAATTCTGACTGCATTTGTATGTCGATTGAAAGTCCTCTTGATCGAAATACGCAATACTAGGCTCTTACTCTTTTAGTCTAGTCCCCAGTCACCCTATTTCCAAAGCTTCACCACATCGATGACGGGCTCTTCGTAGGGATGGGCTTCACGGATCGCGGCAAGGACAGCAGAGAGGTGGGCATCATCGACGCGGCACTGGAGGATGTATTCGTCCGTCTCTGTCGTTTCTCCGACGGTGCCGTCGTAAGGGTGTGCGCCGGGCAGGCTGGTCCAGGAGGAGTGTACCTGCCACCAGGACATGCAGCCTGCATAATTTCCGATCCGTCCGCCGCCGGCTTGGGTAATGACTTCGCGGATGGTATCGACAGATTCTAAGGGGATATAGACTTGGATTTTGTACATAGTAAGATCTTCTTTCATAAAAAGGTTCAGCAGGTTCTGAAGGTTCAGCAGGGGGGCGGCGCATCATTATCATAAAGCGCCGTAGAGTTTTAAGGAAACACTGATTCAATCGTTGTCAAATTTTACTCTTGAATTTTTATGCATAGCAAGGAATAACCTGACGCGAATAGCGAGCTATTTAAGGAAGGCTATGACGAAGCTATGCATAAAAATTCTTGTAGAAGCTGACTCTGCGATTTAATCAGCGTTTCCTTAAGTTGAAACTTCAGAACCTGTTAATGATTTCGTCCCCATTGTACGCGGCGCGATGAGGAATGGCAAGAGTGGACTTCACAAAAATGTAGGAAAAAACGTATAATAAGGGTAAGTGCAAAGAAGGAGGCAAAACCATGCCCAAGAACACACCCATGCGAAGAAAAGATCGAAAGGTGACGGATGAAGATGCCATCCGTTTCATCCTGATGAATCAGGAGGTCCTCCATCTCGGACTTTCTGACAGCGATCGGATCTACGTGGTGCCGGTGAATTATGCCTTCACCTATAAGGATGGGCATCTGGCTCTCTATTTCCACGGTGCCAAAGCAGGACTGAAGTACGAGATCCTGCAAGAAAAGCCGGACGTCGGCTTCTGCATCGACGGTGATCAGATGGTGATCCCCGATGAAAAAGACGCGGGCCGCTTCACCACACACTACAAGTCCGTCATCGGAAGCGGGCGTGTATCCATGATCCAAGAAAGGGAAGAGGCGAAGAAGGCTCTCACTCTTTTTATGAAACACTATTCGCCGCGGGACTGGGATATCAGCGATGCCATGGCTGAAAGGGCGGCGATCTTTCGTCTGGATGCAGAAGAATTTCAAGTGAAGGTCAATCGTTGACCGGGTTTTAGTCCCTAATCCCTAGTCACCAGTCCCTCACAAAAGGAGCCCATCATGAATCTATCAGAACAAATCACAAAGAATAATCTGTATAAAACCTTCGAGCCTTATATCGACCCCGCCGTCACGATGAAGGAGCGTCTCGCTGGCCATGTACGCCTCACCGCACATGCGAGTGAAGAAGCCAAGCAGGCGCTCGCCAAGTGGAAGGCCATCAAGCTGAAGGAACGGCTGTTTTAAGGAAACGCTGATTAAATCTGACAACGATTTAATCAGTGTTTCCTTAAATAGAATGGGTTCGGATACGCTGCGAGAGAAGATAAACGCAATACTGATTCAGGCTTGTGCCTTCTTCTTTCGCACGTTCTGTTAAATCTCGATGCAGGGATTTCGGGAGACGTAATTTGAATTGGCCGGAGAATGTTTCAGTGCTGGCAGGTTCAGGGATGGGATAGCCATCTTTCAAAGCGGCAGACAACCATGCTTTTTTCGCATCTTTCAGATTTGCTAATGCTTCGTCCATAGTTTTACCGCAGGTCAGGCAGCCGGGGAGTTCGGGAAGAGCAGCGGTATAGCCGCCCTCTTCGGTATCTTCTATCAGTTCGATCTTGTAGGGACGTTTCATGAAATAGGACAGGTCTTTCATTTGGCATGCATCTCCTTTTCAACGATATCTTTTACCATACGGACATAGATTTTCTTGATGGGTATATGTGCAGGAATCGTGAGCGGAGCGCAGCCTGGTTTTCGAAATGTGTGGTGGCTGCTTCCTCCACGCGGGTTGTTATCCGTGTATCCATAGCGGATAAGAATTTTCTTGAGTTCTTCGAAACGCATATCACCGGGGATGGTGTACAAGCGTTTGATCAGTTTATCCCATTGAGACATAGAATCACCTCACTCATATTATAGAGTGGTGTCATATATGGCGTCAATCGTTTTCTCACGCAAAAGGCCGCCCCGTAAGCAGGGCGGCCTTTTGCGGTCAATCACGATGTCAACTGTAGTATAGCACGTTCTTTGGCTGGTGACTAGAGATTGGGGGGCGCGAGTGACTTGTGACTGGTGCCTAGGGGCTAGGAGACTAAGGACTAGGGATTAAGAGACCAGGAGACTAGGAGACCTCAGACGTTCTCGTATCGTCATTTCGAGCGAAGCGAGAAATCTTTCTTGCAGTCCGATAAACGACGCACCTCTCCGCATTTCCCTGCTCTCTTTCATGCCGCCTGTGCCCTATCCGCCCCTTCGGGGCACCTTCCCTTCGAGGGGAAGGCTGTGATACGAGAATATCCTATATGCTAAAACTCCGCGGCGCTTAGATCCTTCGACTCAGCTCTCATATTTTAGATAAGCCATTTTCTAACATACGACGTTTTTCTCCGCTCAGGATGACGAAAAGCGCCGCACCACCCCCTCTGAACCTATAGAACCTGCTCCCCTCTTTCGCAAACCATCAAAGGGACAGCACGTCCCCGGGACTAAGCCTGAACCCTCATTTCTCACTGTTCATTCGAGATATGCATCTTATCGAAGGCGAGGAAGGCGAGCGAAGTGATGATCGCTACGACAGTCGCCAGGCCCATGCCCTTCAGCTGCACCGGCCCAAGGACGATGGTCGCACCGGAGAGGCCGGAGATCATCGTGACTGCGGTCAGGATCAGATTTCTGGACTTCGTATAGTCCACATGCTTTTCGATCAGCATGCGGATACCGGAAGCGGCAATGAAGCCGAAGAGGAGGATGCAGACGCCGCCCATGACCGGAGTCGGGATGCCGTGGATGAGCGCGGCGATCTTTCCGATGAAGGAGAAGAGGATGGCAAGGCAGGCAGCACCGCCGATGACCCAGGTGCTGTAGACGCCCGTCATCGCCATGACGCCCATGTTTTCACCATACGTGGTATTCGGCGTAGAGCCGACGAAGCCGGAGATCATATTCGACAGGCCGTCTGCAAAGAGCGAGCGGTGAAGTCCCGGGTCTTTGATGAGGTCGTGTCCGACGATATCGCTCGTGACGAAGAGATGGCCGATATGTTCGGCGAGGACCACGAAGAGCGCCGGAAGGATCATCATGATGGCAGAGAGATTGAAATGCGGCGCATAGAAGGTCGGCAGGGCGAACCATGGCATCTCCTCTACATGCGTGAAGTCTACGACACCCATGAAGACGGAGAGAATATAGCCGGCGATGACACCGATGAGGATCGGGATGATGGAGATGAATCCGCGCCCAAGAACGGTCGCAAGGATGGTGACGATCAAGGTGAACATGGAGATCGTGATGGAAGTCGCTGCGCTCATGCCCTGCGGCTCACCGATGAAGCCGGACATGGTCATGGCGAGCGGTGCCAGTTCGAGCCCGATGATCGCGACGATCGCGCCCATGGCAGCCGGCGGGAAGAGGACATCGATCCAGCCGACGCCGATCTTCTTCACGAGGAGCGCGATGATCATGAAGCAGAGACCGAAGGCGATGAAGCCGCCTTGGGCATCCGCATACGTCATGCCCGCCGTCGCCGTCACCGCCAGCACCGGCGAGATGAAGGCGAAGGACGAGCCGAGGTAGGCAGGGAGCTTCCATTTGCAGATGGTGAGGTAGAGGAGCGTCCCGATGCCGTTCATGAAAAGGCAGGTCGCGGGGTCTACATTCAAGAGGAAGGGCACCAGCACCGTGGAGCCAAACATGGCGAAAAGGTGCTGCAGCGAGAGGGGAATGGTGGGGAGGAGCGGGAGCCGCTCCTCGACTTCGATGATTCTTTTGCTCATAAGATTCTCCTTTTGGGGAAATAGTGACTAGTGACTGGGGATTAGGGAAATCAGACGGGGAGACTTCTTGCCTTCATGTATCCCCTTTCCCACTTTGGGAACATACGGAAGCGGGATAAGTGGGGTGCGAGTTCTGGGGAAACGCTGATTCAGTCTGACAACGATTGAATCAGTGTTTTCCTAGAAAAAAGGAGGCTTTCGAAAAAACGAAAGAGCCTCCTCCCTTTGCCTGACTGTGAATTTTTACCTGTCATATTTTATTCTTTTTGCGAAAGAAAAGCAAGTGGGGAACGTCGGGAGAGGAATTCACAGACTGAAAAACAGACGCAATATTGCGTCTGTTTTTCAGTCCGTGATTTATATACAGAGTCATGCGTGCGTGGTATAATAATCATGAAATAACCGATATATACAGGAGAAAAACCTGATTATACATTTCATAATGGGTGATTTCGAAAGATAGATGCGCTGAAAATTAGACGTAATATTGCGTCTAATTTTCAGTGAAGAGGAGTGCTACGATGGAGTTCAAACGACAGAAATACATGGATGCGCTGGTGGAGCGCATGCACAATGGCATGATCAAAGTGGTGACCGGGATTCGCAGAAGTGGGAAGTCTTATCTTCTCTTCAATCTCTTTGTCCGTTACCTGATGCAGCAGGGAACGGCGATGGATCATATCCTCACCATGCAGCTCGACCGATGGGATATGCGGCGCTACCGAGATCCCGACATGCTCCTCTCTTGGATTCACGAGCGCATGACGGATGAAGGGGACTACTATATCCTTCTCGATGAAGTACAGTTTCTCGATCACTTTGAGGAAGTGCTGAATTCCCTCCTGTATGAGTCACATGTGGACGTGTACGTGACAGGGAGCAATTCGAAATTTCTCTCCAACGACATACTGACTGCCTTCCGCGGGCGCGGGGACGAGATCCATGTCTACCCGCTGGTCTTTTCGGAATTCATGGAGCAGTACGACGGGGATATGTACCACGGTTGGGCTGACTACGCGACCTATGGCGGTCTTCCGCAGGTCGCGTCTATGAAGACAGAGCAGAAAAAGATCACCTACCTGCAGAGCCTCTTCAAGGAAACGTATCTGAAGGACATCCTGGAACGGCATAAGCTCAAATATCCGGAGGGGATGGAAGACCTGGTGAATGTGCTCGCCTCCTCTATCGGTACGCTGATGAATCCGACCAAGATTCTGGCGACCTTCCAGAGCCGCTTCCATTCGAAACTCAGCCTGAATACCATTCGCCAGTACATCGATTTCCTTGAAGAAGCCTTTCTGATACAGAAGGCCGTCCGCTACGATGTGAAGGGCAGAAAATATATCGACACGCCAGTGAAGTACTACTTCGAGGATGTGGGACTCCGAAATGCGCGGCTTGATTTCCGACAGGTAGAGGAAACGCACCTGATGGAGAATATCATTTACAATGAACTGCGCTGCCGCGGCTACCTGGTGGACGTTGGCGTAGTGAATCGGAGAATACTCGATGAAGAGAGTGGGCGGATGCTGAGCCGTCAGCTCGAAGTGGACTTCATCGCGAGTCTGGGAAATAAGCGATACTACATCCAGTCCGCCTTCCACTTGCCGGATGAGGAGAAGCTTCGTCAGGAGAAGGCCTCTCTCCTCGCCCTTTCAGATGGATTCAAGAAGATCATCCTCGTCAAGGATGTCATGCGCCCGCGCCGCGGTGATGACGGGATCCTCATTATGAGCGTCTTCGACTTCCTCCTCTATCCTCATGGGCTGGATGAGGTGTTTGCGTAGGGCGGAGGTTGCGGCGCAACGATGCACAATAAAAGCGATGAGGCTTTCGTCTCATCGCTTTTATTGTGTGTGATGCAGTGCTCGCTAATGCTTGCTCCTTAGAACTGGAACTGAAGACCGATCTCGAAGTTGCGGCCGGGAGCGGAGTACCAAGAGCCGTACGGATCTTGAGAGCTTCCGACGTCTGTGTAGAACTGGTCGAAGATGTTATTTACTCTGGCAAAGAGGGTGGCTTCTTTAGTGAACTGGTAGTTGGCAGCCAAATCCCATACCCAGTAATTGGCATAGTCTCTCATAGCTGGCTTGCTGGCTTTGCCGTAACGGTTCATGATGCCGCGACCGTAGAGGGAAGCATTGAACTTGTCAGCGGTATAACCAACATTGATATTAAGTGTGCTTTCAGGAAGTTTTCCGTCACTGTTGACGTTTTCTCCAGACTTAGCTTGCATATGGAGATAGGAGTAACCAATGCCGGCATTCCAATGATGGCTGAAATCTTTATTCAAATTGAGCGAGAAGCCATTGACATTGGCTTTGCCGGTGTTTTCATATCCATTGCCATATTGGATGAGATTTTTGGCATGGGTGTGGAAAATATTGAATGTTCCGGACAGAGTATCGCTGAAATTGTGATTAATACCGAATTCAATAGTATTGCCTTCCTGCGGCTTTAAGTCTTTATTGCCAGTTGGATAATATGTTCCTCCAAAAGTGAATCCAGGTGCATATAGCTGGTACATGTTTGGCGCTACAAAGAAGGTCTTATAGTTGAAATAATAATTTGTATTCTCGTTCTGTTTAAAACCGATAGAGAGACTTGGGGAAGTGTGTGTACCAAAAGCAGAATGGTGGTCAACACGTACGCCAGGCGTGATATTCCATTGATCTGTAAGGTCAATCTTATCTTGCAGGTAGAATGCGATGTTATGTGTGCTTTGACCTTCGATTTCATTTCCGGGATAATACGGAATTTCATCTTTGTACCAGTCGACTCCGCCTGTCAATGTCTGATTATTTGTTGTGTAGGTGAGCTGGTCGGAAATTCCTGTAGTTTTCATATCCATTGCCCACAGGTCATATGCTGACTTTCCATAGTTATCTTTAAAGGTTGTCTTATTTCTGTAGACAGAGAATTGGTTGGTTAATTTCTCGGAAAGTCTAGCTTTATACTGTAGGCTGATGGAATCATTGTCTTTCTTACCTTTATCTGAGACGATACTCGTGCTGCCCTGATCAGGTCGCGTATAATCAGCTTTGTATTTTTCATAATTCAAAGTGATATCAGAATCATTGCCTAAATCGTAACCGAGCTTTACATTGTAATGTTCTGCGTTTAAGTGGTTGATAACTTTGCGTCCCCAACCATCTTCATAATTACCCTGCAGTTCTTTTCCTGCCTCGACAGACCAGAAAACGTTGCCTTCTTTCCCTGTGTTGTACAGAGTGTATTTTTCTTTGCTGTTATCGCCGAATGAGGTGCGGAGCGTTGTGTTTACACCATCTTCTTTTGCTTTCTTTGTGATGATATTGATGACACCACCTTGCGCGTCAGAACCGTAAAGTGTGGATGCCGAGCCTTTCAGTACTTCAATGTGATCAATGGAATCCATAGCCACTAGTTCAGCGATGCTGGCATTCATGAGAGAATTACCGTTTGTATTTCTTCTCATCCCGTCCACGAGGACAACGACGTTTGGAGAACCATTGATATAAATCTGATCACTGTTATAGCTTTGACCACTAGCGCCATGCGAGAAAATGAATACGCCCGGTACATTTTTCACGGCTTGCGCCACATCGTCGAAATGTTTTTCCTCGATTTCCTTCGCAGTCACGACTGCTACATCCGCATTGGCGTCGATCTTCTTCTCCGGGGTACGGCTCGCAGTAACTACCACCTCATTTAACGAATAAAAATTCGGGGGGGTGCTTTCTGCCTGCACGCTAAAAGCGCCTGTGGTAAGCACAAGAGCTGCCAAAGACGCTGTCAAAATTTTCTGATTCATTTTACTTCCTCCTCTATCCCGTGTGGATGGAAACTTGAAAACAACCTGCGCCATCTGCTTCCGGTATACATCGCACCATCCGCAGCGGATCAGTTGTCTTCATCAAAGAGGGCAGTTCTTCTGGCTCGGCGTCCTCGCCTGTCCTCGTCTTCCCGGTTTCCCAGTGACATCGTGAGGAGGGCTCAGCCTTACAGCGGCGGGACCGTGACGGATTTGCACCGTCTTCTCTTTTCACTTTCAAAGATTTTTTGAAAGACCTTCTTTGATTCAATATAAAAATGCTGTATGTATTATACAGCATTCACGCAGAAAATGGAAATGAAATTTTAATGATTCGGGATTCAAGATTCAAGGTTCAAGATTCGAGGTTCAAATGTTCAGGGTTCAACGGGTTCAGGTGGCGGCTTCGCCGCATTTTAGATGACGGTATTCCCGTATCGTCAGCCTTCCCCTCGAGGGGAAGGTGCCCCCGAAGGGGCGGATAGGGCACAGGCTGTATGAAAGAGAGCGGGGAAATGCGTCTCAAGTGCGTCGTTTATCGGGCTGCAAGAAAGATTTCTCGCTTTGCTCGAAATGACGATACGAGAACGTCTGATGTCTCCTAGTCTCCTAGTCTCTTGGTCTCTTAGTCCCTAGTCACAAGTCACTCCGATGATACGAGTAGGCCCTTGGAGACGGAAGTCCCGCAGAGGGACTTCCGAGTTTGGCCTAATCCAAAGAGGCGCCTAGCCTGCCCATTAAGGCGCCTTCCTGTGAGGCCAAACGGCCCGCGCCAAAGGCGCAGGATAGAGTGCCTCGGAGAGGCACAACTCTACGCAGCGGTAAGAAAGACGATGTGAGACGATCCGTCTTTCTTGCGTGTTATGAGGGCCGAAGTGGAGGGATCCTTCTTGCAGACTGATAAACCGTGAGCGAGGGAAAGGCGAAAAAGGAAGCACCAAGGTGTCGTTTGAGAGCGGGCGCATGCGTGCATAATGCGGCAGTGCAATAAAGATCCCTCGGCTGCGCTCGGGATGACGATACGGGGAGCGGATGGGCTCACAAGGGTAGTGCGCCGTTTTTTTAGAAGATGGTATTCTCGTATCGTCATCCTTCCCCTCGAAGGGAAGGTGCCCCGAAGGGGCGGATAGGGCGCAGGCGGTATGAAAGAGAGCGAGGAAATGCGTCTCAAGTGCGTCGTTTATCGGACTGCAAGAAAGATTTCTCGCTTCGCTCGAAATGACGATACGAGAACGTCTGATGTTTCCTAATCTCCTGGTCTCTTAGTCCCTAATCCCTAGTGACCAGTCCCTATTTTCTATTTCCGAAACTTCATTGCTTCGCCTTTTGCAAGGGTGTCGCACATTTCGTTGTACTTTGTCCCGACATGGCCTTTGACCCATTCGAAGGTGAGGCGGTGGGGCGTCATGACACGGTCCAGGGCTTTCCAGAGGTCCTGATTGGAGACAGGCGTCTTGGCGGCGGTGAGCCAGCCGTTGCGTTTCCAGTTGTAGAGCCAGTGGTTGGTGATGGCTTTCTGCAGGTACTTGCTGTCGGTGTGGAAGGTGATGGTGCGGCGGATGCCGTCATCCAGGAGCTTCAGTGCTTCGTAGGCGGCGCGGAGCTCCATGCGGTTGTTCGTAGAGGCGGGTTCGCCGCCGGAGAGGGTGAGGAGCTCGCTGCCCTCGGCAGTGAGGAAGACGGCGGCAAATCCGCCGGGCCCATTGGGGTTCACGAGGCAGGAGCCGTCGGTGTAGATGATGAGTGTCTCGGGGAGGATGATGCGCTCGGTTTTGCCGTCGTAGGAGATGCAGCTGATGTCCATGGGTTCGGCGTAGGCGGGGTATTTCTTCTCGAGTGTTTCGATCGTTGGTGCGGGCTTTCTGGGGATGGTCGCATGGGCCGCGGCTTTCGGCGGCGGGGCGATGGGCTTGCCGTACCAGGCCTCCGCTTCGGCTTGGGTGGCAAAGCCTTTGTAGATGGCTCCGGGGAATCCGGTGACTTCTTTTTGGCAGTCGCTCCAGCTGTAGTAGACGCCTGCATGGTGTCCGCGCTTGACGACGTAGTATTTCTTGGGCATGGGGTTCCTTTCGGGGAAATGGAGAGCGGGGGCAAGGGGTGGTGTGCCGCGCCCTTTTCCGTTTCATGAAAATGCGGCGCTCTCTGAAGGGGCGCCGCTCGATGATCTCTTATTCTATGCAGATGCTTCCGTCTTCGACCATTTTCCAGAAGCAGTAGAGGGTGGCTTTCGTATCAGCGAGGCTGTCGTGCCAGCCTTCCTCGGAGTAGCCGTAGTATTTCGCGCAGGTGATGAGTTTCTGGTATTTATATTTTCCCGGATAGCGGGTACTCGGCTCGCCATAGGTCTTGGCGAAAGGCTTCATGAGGTCCATGTAGCGGACTTTGGAACGGCTCGGGATGTAGATGCCGTTTTGAATGAGCATCTTCTGGTCGTAGGGGAGGTTGTAGCCGGAGATGATCTTGGCGGCGCGAAGGATCTTCTCGATATCCAATTTCCTCTCGCTGATGAGGGGCTTGCCTGCGACCATGGCAGGGGAGATGTGATTCACCGCTTCGGCGCCGGGCCAGCAGGTGGCGCGGGCAGGGCGGAAATATTCGTTCATCACGATCTCGCCCAGTCCATTTACGATGGAGAGCTGCAGGATCTCGGCTGATGGGCCGAAGCCGGTGGTCTCGGTGTCTAGGACGAGGATGTCTTCTTTCTTGATCATAGTAAGACGCTTTCATTGATAATCATGGGATGCATGGCGGGGCAGGAATGGGGCGTGCTGCGCGCACGCGATCTAAAAGGCGCGATCACCGGGTCTCTATTCTTCCCACGAGATCTCTTTTTTGTAGGCGCCGCCGTCAGCGATGTCTTGCTTTCTGCTGTGGCGGAGCTTGCGGTTCAGGGCGGTGCGGATCTTTTTCTTGTCGCCTTTTTTGCCGGTGAGGCTTTCTGTCTCGTAGGCTTCGTCCCACTGCTTTTCGAATTTTTCTTTGCCGTACATTTTACGGGCGTACTGGTTCAGCCGGCTTTCCGGGGTCACTTTCTGCGGTCGTTTCATAGTGCTTCCTTCCCTTTAGAGATATGTCCCTATGGTATCATTATTGGGCGATGAATGCTAGGGGCAATGTGGTCAGGTCGTGGGGCGAGCTTTGAAGATTGAAAGCAGGGATGAGTGGCCAGGGATTAGACTGGGAGACATCAGATATCAGACATCTGACTTCTATCCTTCAGCCTTCGGGCATCGCCCTTTACAAAAATCGGCGCTCGGTTGCTCTCATAAGCGATGCATTTGAGACGCTCCTTCCCAATCTCTTTCATACCGCCAGTACCCTATCCGCCCCTTCGGGGCACCTTCCCCTCGAGGGGAAGGCTGACGATACGGGAATACCCTCATCCAAAATGGCGGCGAAGCCTTCCCCATGCGGGGAAGGCTATTCATGCTCCGCGGTGCTTCTGATTGTTTGTTATGCGCCGCACCAGCCCTTCTCACTTTTGACTCGAGAGCAGAGCTTTCCACCGCGATCAAAGGGCGATACGCCGGGGGCGGATCCTTGCCTCCTCTCTTGCATCTCTCGCCTTTCCTGCTTATAATAGTTCACATAAAATTTTACCTATGAGTATAAAGGAAGGAACTCCTATGAAAAGTACATTTTTCCCTCATTTCACGATCGGGGTCGATGCATATGATGCCATCCCGGATATCTGCCTGGACTATGGCAAGACGGCGGTCATTGTGGGCGGTGAGAAGTCGAGAGCGGCGGCGGAGCCGCTGATCCGCAAAGCGATCGAAGGGAAGATCGAGCTTCTCGGCAGCTTCCAGTACGGGGATGACGCGACTTTTGAAAATGCAGAGGCGCTGACGAGGATCCCGGAGATCCGCAAGGCGGACATGGTCTTTGCAGTCGGCGGCGGCCGTGCGACGGATACGGCGAAGTGGGCGACGCATCTTCTGAAGAAGCCGCTCTTCACGTTCCCGACGCTTGCGTCGAACTGTGCGTCCGTCACGGCGGTCTGCATCATGTACCATCCGGATCACAGCTTCAAGGGCTCGATCTATCGCGACCGCAATGCCTATCACACGTTCATCAATACGGAGGTCATCGCACATTCGCCTCGTGAATATTTCTGGGCTGGTCTCGGTGATGCGCTGGCGAAGCAGTATGAGGTGCCGTTCTCTGCACGAGGCATGGATCTCACATGGGTGCAGGAGACGGGCGTCAGAAACGCGCAGAATGTAGCGCCCGGCATCCTGAAGTATGGCAAGGCGGCGCTCGAAGCGGTGGACAAGGGCATCGTGACGGATGCACTGGAGCCGGCGATCCTTTCCATCATCGTGGCGCCGGGGATGGCGTCTGTATGCATTGAGGATGATCTGGACTCGAGCCTGGCGCATGCGATCTACAACAGCCATACCCGCACGCCGCACAAGGGGAATCATCTGCACGGCGCAGTCGTGAATTACGGCCTGCAGGTCATGCTGACGATGGATGGACAGATCGAAGAACGGGATAAGATCTACCGCTTTGCCAAGTCCATCGGTCTTCCGCATTGTCTATCTGACATCGGCATCGATCCCGCGCATCCGGATGAGCTGGTAGAGAATTGCCTGTACACGAAGGATATGCGTGTGAAGCCGTATGATATCACCTTCGATATGGTGTACAAGGCTATGATGGAGCTTGAGAAATTGAAATAAGGAAAGGGGCTGTGAAGAAATGAATCCTCATTTCTTCACAGCCCCTTTTTACTTTG